>Ga0209157_1001116_pt1 | contig 22643 bp, 21 predicted proteins | sample GraSoiAngelo_135_FD_185892 | JGI IMG/M metagenome (GOLD analysis project Ga0209157, IMG submission 185892) | Grasslands soil microbial communities from the Angelo Coastal Reserve, California, USA - 14_0929_05_40cm (SPAdes) (version 2) | ecosystem: Environmental > Terrestrial > Soil > Grasslands ...
CCACTTCGATCATAGTGTCGATAATCACGTTCGTTCTTACGAGCACGAGATTCAGCGCTCCTTGGGGTTTCATCTGGACCCTGTTCGGCGGCTCCAACCAGCTCCTTGCAGGTGTAACCCTCCTTGTCACCACACTATGGCTCGCAAAGATCAGGAGGACAACATTACTGACTGGCATACCAGCAATATTCATGCTTGGCACAACCATTGTTGCCTTAGGCTATACTGCCTATGCAACGCTTGACATTGCAGTTACAACTAGCACGCCGCTGAAGGTTTACGGAAATGCGGTTGCGGGCGGAATCGCTGTAATACTGACAATTCTCGGCTTGGTGCTGTCATACGATGGCTTCCGGGCCTACCGGCGTATCAGAGTCGGGCCAGCGAGCACATCGGGTTTGACTCCAGGACCGACGCTTACAAATCAGAGTCGGGCCAGCGAGCACATCGGGTTTGACTCCAGGACCGACGCTTACAAGGGCTGTGGAAGCAGAGACGCCGCAGCCTACGCTCACTAGCGAGTTCCCTGAAACTTAGATAACACCCCTGCACAGCGGAACTTCTAGTTACTCGTCTTGGCCTTCGTCTTCTCAGATATCGAAGTTGTCGCGGCTCTAGCCACTGTCCTTGTAGTCGTTTATTTTCTCGGGTCCTACTGGAAGCATAGGACCCTCAGAAGATATGCTCATTGGTTTGACAGTAGATTCTCCCAGAAGGCCAAGGTGAAATTTGCATCGTTCGGACATGCGGGCCTTAGAATCAAGTGTCAGATGAACAATTCCTCTGATGGTTTCAAAGAGCTAGAATTCGCGTTAACGCTGGGTGCAAGAGAGAATCTGATCTACTATCCCTATGCATTGATCACGAGGGACCATGACAAACTCAACTGCTGGGCTACCCTAACCGACCCAGTAAAATTCCAGGTTGAGATTACGAGACAGAGAAAGAAGGTGAAGCTCACTTGGGAGACGGCAGGCACGGAAGAGGTCAAGATCCCAGAACTCAGCGAGCTGGGATACTGGGTTTATTCAATGGGTGTTGATTTTGCGAGCCAATTTGTTAAGAGAACTAGTTTAGCTGCGAGACTGAGAGACCTAAACACTGTTGATTCTCTGATGCTTGAGGAAGAGCCGTCGAGGCTTCACCTTGTAGCGAAGCTGCGCATTGATGACCTGGCGAAGACGATTGAGCTTATCTCTCTGGTTGGACGATCGATCTAATGAGAAGCCTCGGTTGAGGCTATTCGGCCGTACTCCAACGCTTCCTGTATCCTCGCTTTCAGCTCTTTATAGTCAGGAATTTTGCTGAATACTCTGTTTCCTTGAATCAAGATGCATGGGGTTCTCATGATTCGGTGCCTGATCGATAACCAGACCCCCTGCAGGGACATCGAGTCCACTGGGTCGAATATGACTGCCTCGCCGAACTCTGCCTTGAGCTTCTGCGCCATCTCTGAGAGCTGGAGGTACTGTTTCTTTACGTCCTCCGGATAGCTTTCTAGCTGTTCCGAGTAGGGAGACATTGCTGTCGCATGCATGACCTCCATGCAGTGTTGACAGTGAGCGAATAGTGTGGGCATGATGCCGACAAAAGTGACCCTCAGAGGACTGGACGTCTTTGGCAACGAGAAACCCCGGCACCGCGATACTGTCTTCTCCATCCAAGAATATAAGCGCTCATCAAAAACATGTCAGGCATTGAACCACGACAGAACCCGAAATCCAAGCATTGAACCACGACAGAACCCGAAATCCAAGCCGCCGCAGGGAATTCGGATTCTTCGGTCTGACTCCACAATCCCGGTGTGGCCAAAGGTCTTTTATTCTTGCTGGCGGAGGCTACGGAAAGTGTTAAGAAGTGTATGAGGTCGTGAAGGAGTCCCTTCGAGGACCCTTGGTGAAATTCGGCTACGTCTGTCTGATCAAGGCAGAACCTTCTGAAATCAACAGCGTCGCCAGCGAACTGAAGGGTATTGAGAAGAGACCTAGTACAGGCATCGAAGTCCTCGGGGCGTGGAGTACATTCGGAGCACATGATGGCGTAGTCATCTTTACGTCCGATACGCCACAGCAAGCCATGGAATTCTTGACTCGGAAAGTCTCATCGATAAGTGGCATCCGAGCAACAGAAACCCTGCAAGGAAGCCCGTTACCGTCGTATACTCCTGGAGCCTCGAGCGAAAGCCGGTAACCCTTACCGGCCTCCTCTATTTTTTCCCTCGGAAGAAAGAGAGGCGGCTTCTTGTAGAGAAGTGAGAACCATTCGGAAGAGTGTATCTTCGACTTCGTAAATTAGGATGTTGATGTTAGACGGAAATTTCTTCGAAACTATTTGCAGTAGTTCTTGTACCGCCGAGCGACTCTCGCTCTCGAATAGTAGAACATGAATCCTTTTTTCGTGATTGTTAGGCAAGGCTCGATCGGGACACTGCGCGGAACGATATGGGAAGATCGTGACCGGACCCGCATCGGCAGGGTTTTTCTTGCTTAAGGGTTCCGTCAGTTCTTCCGTTACTTGATGCTCTCCTCACTCAACGAAGGGCAGATTTCTGCACAATAGTCTTTGACCTCGCGACCCGTTCCAAATCGGCAATGATTCTCATCCTGGGTAAGTTGCAGATCCGGGTCAGCGACGAATATTTCTGAAGTAGAGCGATCGGTAGGTGTCGACCTCTCGCCAAGGACTTTTCGCTATTGTAATATGCGGCAGGACCGGTACGTCCACTTTCGTATTACCGCTGCCTGTCCCAGAACCGGTAGTGTTGTTGAGCGTTGAGACTTTATCCGGATCTAATCGTATCCATTCGGGAATTATTACTGCACGAAGCAGCATCTGAATGTTCACTCCTCGGTCTCTGGCTTCGTTAGCCAGCATCGCGAAACATTCATCGCTTATAGACAACATAAATGTGGCCGCCAAAATTCAACCTCCAACAATTCAAGATCCAAATAGGAAACGTATGAGACTCAGAATAGTATAGATCGATCTATTAACCGTAGACAGATTTTAAGTTCGAATCAAGGACGATATATCATGACGCGACATTCTCGAAGCCTGAAAGGATCTCAGCTGTGAAATTTCGAAGACGTTATACTTTCTAACGTCGTATCTGCTGTTCAAGCCAGTCGATCTCAAACTTGTCGTCCGGACCCGGATCTATTCCGGCCTTTCCCAGCAACATCTTGGAACTTGCCAATAATTCACGGGGCCTGATCTGGGTCCCTTCTGCCGTAGGCAACGGATAACTCCAACGTGCCTCGCGAGAAAGTTTGAGCAGACCCTTCGCTTCTTCAAAAGTCATTGCCCCGACTTACCGCTCAACGGTCCCGCTTCATTGAACCGGTTTTGTAAGCCGCTTTCGCACTACCGTATACCAGTCAGCGTCGCGATATGTGCTGAAGCCGTTCTTTAGATACATTGAGAGTGGACCTGGAAAGTCGTACGCAGCTGATGGTGGTTTCTTGACCGGATAAGCTTCGGCATACTCTAATCCTTTTTCGGCAAACTTCTTGCATGCAGCGTTCAGTAGGTGTGACGCGACTCCCTGGTGGCGATGAGTAGATGCTACTACGAAGCAGACGATTGAACCGACACGTTCTCCCTTATCGGGACCAGGCCCCAACAGCCAGTACAGCGCTGGATAGAGTCCACGAGAAGCAGCATTACACCAGCCTACAGGCTTTCCATTATCGTAAGCAAGGAACCCATGCATCCTATCATCATCAATCAGAAGCGAGGCCTGCCGCCGACTCTCAGCCTTTCCCTTGTTGTTTGCAAAATGATAAGCCGAACAGTAACAATCAGACCAATCAGGATTGTCCGCAAACGCAACATGATCGAAGAACAATAGGAAGTCGTCTCTTAGAGACGGTGTTAGTTCTTTGACGACGACCTCGGTCATGATAGAAGTCATGGTTGAGAATAGCAGCGTCTTCCATATCTGCTTTCTTGAGGCGAAGCGTCTCTTGATGGTCCGCACGTTGCGTCTTCAAGACTCATATCAGATCCACGGATACCCAACACCGCCGGCCCCAGCACCGTCAGCCCCACCACCAGCAGCACCTCCCGCAACTCATAGCGGGCAACCCCACCAATGCCACCGCAGCAGCGCGGGAACCCAGCAGTCCAAAGTAACACCGGACTACCACTCACTAGGCGAATCAGTAGATACTATGGTCTAGCGGAGCTGGGCAAAACCACTGCACTATGGCTCAAATCCTAGGCTCAAAATGCTCAGCAAATTGAAGACCATCCCTTCCGAGCCATGTTGGTTGGTTGCTCGAAGCATTGAACCCAGAAGGGCTAAGGGGTCACACATGACTTAAGATACGTTCATTGTGAAGAATCGCTGGACAATGCCTCCCGGTCTACAGCCAGGCGAGTCGATTGTATGGAGAGGAAGACCCGCTTACAAGTTCCGTTATCCCGGTTTAGTGTTCTTTTCTCTTCTAGGAGTTATTGCTCCCCCGCTAGACAACCCAGTCGGTCACGGCATTGCATTATGGTCTGCACTTCTGTTCCTAGTAAGCATCGGACTTGTCGTGTTCAGCACCGCAAGATACGCAACAACTAGATACTACATCAGCACCAAACGGGTGATCACAGCAGATTCGACAGTTGACCTTCAAGACATTTCAAACATTCGTATTGAACAGACCATGATTGCACGTAACTTTGACAGAGGCGACATTTATTTCGACTCGGCATCAGGAAGATGGGCCGTATTCAAACGCGTAAGGCATCCAGAGGCGGTAAAGCAAGGGGCCTTGAATGCTAGGTCACAGCTCCCGATGCCAACGGTTGAGTGTGAATACTGTGGGAAGCATGTTGTAAAGGGAACTGAGACATGTCCTGAGTGCGGGGCAAAATTCCTCCAGCATGTCGGTGCCAACTCAGACCAGCAAGCCCGTTCCTAGAAATTAGTTCTTGGCTTCTACCTAGTCCGAAAATGTCCCTGCCGACGCTTAGGTAATCGAAGCCGGGGGCACGGGCTTCCACGTTATGGCCTTAATGCCGCCCCATAGCGATAGGAGTGGTCCCGCAAAAGTGAGCAAAGGGATTCCCCCTAAACCCACAGGATGAGATTGTGGCGGCTGATTTTCGGGAGCGTAAACATAATCCCAAACAAACCAAACAGAATACAAGGCGATGAGAGACACCATCAAAATGAGTGTTCCTATGAGGAGATGTTTTCTCGATCCTACCTTAAGCATCACCCCCGCAATTATTTCGAAGGTTCCGGTCGAATAGAGGGCAACTGACACAGCGAATATTGTCGGCTTTACTGGCCACCCTGGGAAGGGAGGCATAACAAGCCATGCAAATGCAAACGTCGCTATGCCGCCTAGTAGTGATAGCCAGCATGCCTCTTCTGCCCAAGCTACCGACAAACCTGCCAAGCCACCATGTAGATCGATAAAAAGACCGGATCTGAAATATAGCTTCTAGTGTGATCTTGTAACTATCGACCAGCAGTATTGTTGCTTTTGGAGTTGGTCAAAGTCAAAAACGTCTCCGTCGTTCTCATGAAGTTATCGATGTCCCAAGCGCCAGTAATCGCGATGAGAGTGGAACAAGTACGAGTACTTGCCTGATGTAGGCCGAGCGCATTCAGATTCGACCTTTTGGCCTCAGCTTCCAATAGATGCGCATCCACGTTCATATAGTTGAACGTCTAGTTGTGGTGCCGATGGACCCGTCCAAACTTATCGACAAGCAGATTGCGGCCCTCCCCGATTGGCGCGGCAAAACGTTGACCAAGCTCCGCAAGATCATTCACGATGCCGTGCCAGAGATCACTGAGGATTGGAAATGGAACACTGCAGTGTTCATCCACGATGGACTTGTATTGGCCTTGGGAGCTTTCAAGGGAAGTGTGAAAATGAACTTTTTTCAAGGCGCAAGTCTTCCAGATTCGCACAAGCTCTTCAACGGCGGGCTCGAGGCCAAGAAGACACGGGCGATCGACTTCCACGAAAATGACAAGATCAACGAACCCGCGTTAAGAGACCTCATTCGCAGTGCTGTTGCTTTCAATCGTAAGATGCCTAAGAAGTAATTTACAAGCTTCTTTTTGTCATTCGCTGATGACAATCAATTCTATCTTTCCGGCAAATCCGATCGGAGATTTCGCATGTACTGGTAAATTCGTGCAGGGGGTGGGATTCGCGCACCAGTTTACTAGTACATAATGAGCAAATTCCCCGACCGTGTTGGCCCAGTTGAAGTTCTGACGAGGCGTGATGGGCCGCCCCAGGCTTCACAAGGTTACCATTGAATCAAAGAGACCTCAAGTGGGATTGCGCTACTTCCCTCTTTTTCCTAACTAATGAATCGTGCCCACTCATTCTCTCTGAAAGATTCGGTCACAGCCGAGAATAACACTCCATAGCGTGCTGTTTCCCAAACCGCTGAAAAGATCCTTTGCCGTTTCGATTTCAACGTGGGCTTGTCTCTTCCAAAACAGTTCACTGTAGGCGACTCCAAACCCGAAACCTGTCCTTTGAACAGGTGTTCTTTCTGCGATTGAGGCTTATGCCCTGTTTGAAGACGGGCGGCGGTCTTTTCGTGAGATCTTCAATCGACGTCTCAGCGAGATGCTGGATCGGGTTTTAGAGTTAAGCAACAATCCAGCTAGATGGTGGTCCGGGCGTTCAAAGACGACCAAGCAGTTCTGATACGACCGGGGATGGGAGATCGTTTTCGAGCTATTCCTCAGTATCAAGGATTCCTACGGAGCGCTAAGCTCTTCCGCGAAGCCCGAGACGCTTTTTAACAAGACTGGACATAAAAGACAAGTTGTGAACCCTATTCAGAAGCCGGGTTGGCTGATTGCTCTTGTCGTTGCTTCCTTGATGTCGGTTCTATTTGGCTTGATTCACGTCTCTGACGCAATTGTTCGTCTGGAAATGGGAAGCGTTTCTGGAGAAACCTTGGACGCTACAATCAACCCGCTCTTCGCGGTCCTCTATCTTGGAGGGGTTGCGGCCAGCTGGAATCTGAAGCGTATAGGATACGCCCTGGTCTTGATCTTGTCATCCCTGAGCACTTGGGGCTTCCTAGGCCACTCGACCGGTTTGACTTCTCCAAACGTGGTGGAAATTGGCAGGGCCAGCGGTGTCTTGTTCGTCTTTGTGGTCCTGATCGGGGAAGTTGTCTCACTTTCCGCTGTGATTCTTTCAATCTATGCTCTGGGAAAGCGGCCAACAAGAGCTGTCCCAGAACTGTGAAAACAGAATCCTTACTATCTGAGAATTGCCCTTTTTTGGGCGATCGGACCTACCGAAGCCTCGAACGTCATGAATGAGTACGAAGGGATAACCCTCACCGTTGACCTCGTAGTACAGTTTGCCTCATTCCATTCCGTCAGTCTTCCCTCGCAGTTGCGGCCACGTTCGTTGGTTGGCTTCAGCTCATCTTTGGTGCGGGGGGTGATTCGAACCCACGAAGGCATACGCCACAGAGTATCTCCTAAGCGGGGCGACTGCATAGGGGAATCCTGCAGCCAATCCCAGACAAATCCTTCCGCACTCGATAAAGGACGAAACAAGAGGCAATCGAGCCCCTTTTTCATTCCCAGTAACTGGGTGTGCCCACACATTTCCGTTCGGAAAGCTGGCCAAAGCCGAGAACCGTCTCAGAAAAAGGCTCATTCGATCCCCTAGAATCCGCCTTGGAAACGCCTTAGGAGCGGCTAGCCCCTCACAGATTTGTCAATTCCACACTCTAATCCCAGCCGAAATCCAAGAGTCTTCTTCAGGAAAAATGTCAAAAAAGATCCATCGACCAGTGGCCCAATCCAGAAAAGGGAGCGAGATCAACAAGAGTCCCAAGACACAAAACACTGATTCCAGCTATCCACGAGGAAAATTCTCCAGAAAAAAGTTTTTACAGGCATTTTCTGGAATTACCCCTAAGAATTATTATTGATCCCCACCCCTCATTATTTTTCTCCAGCCACACAGAACCAGCCACGGCATTCCTCATCGAGCAAACCCCGTCAAGCTATCCACGAGGAAAATTCTCCAGAAAAAAGTTTTTACAGGCATTTTCTGGAATTACCCCTAAGAATTGTTATTGATCCCCACCCCTCATTATTTTTCTCCAGCCACACAGAACCAGCCACGGCATTCCTCATCGAGCAAACCCCGTCAAAAGCCCGAGTCCACGTGCCAATTGTGGATAGACACTGCTCAACACTAGTGCTGGATACAATCAACACAATACCCTCCAAACACGACCATCACCCACTCAAGGACCAGGACCCATACTGAACTTGTCCCCCTCCAAAACAAGCGTGAAACCACTCACGCCCAGCAGCGTCAAAGGCCTAATGCTACTCGAAGCCGCCGTACTAGCCTTCCTCGGCATCTGGCTAACCAACGAATACATGAACAATATCTACATGCAACTCTACTGGAACAATCTAATCAGCGCCCACCTCACAACCTACACAATGATCATCGGCCTAGCCATCGGGCTCGGCGGCACAGTCACAGCCTTCACCCTCTGGAAGAATCTGAGAGAAGCCAGGTACAAGCTGGAGCATGTTACGAGTCCACGCTTGAGAGGATCCGTGAAACAAGTACTCTCCATGCTTCCTACGATGGACGAAGAATACTCGCCTACTCCAAAGCATTCGACCACAAAACACGCACAAGCAACTTTCACGTCATCAACCCCTCCACAGAACACCTCACAAGAACAACCCAACCCAATACAAACCATCCCACCCACAGCACCATTACCTGACAGACAAGACCCGACGCCCTAACCAGCCTATCTTCTTCAACCTCTGCTAGAATTGAATCGTTCTTCAAGCCAAGGCATCGTATCAGTGATAAAACTAGGACCATGATGCGCAATAAAATCGAGCGGCCCAGGCGTCACATACAAACGATCATTCTTCACCGCCTTCATATTCTGCCAATCCCTCTTCTCTAACAAACCAGCAAGATCCTCCTCTCCAAACCGCTTGTACATCTTCGCCTCGTAGACTATCACATCCGGCTCCTGTGAACGGACCCAAGCAAGATCCGGCGTAAGCCATTCGCACGCTCGATCCCCATACAGACTCTGGACACCAAGCAACCTCAACGCATCGGTAATGTAGCTGTAGGCTCCAAAGCATACAGGACCACCAAGATCGACCTCCAAGTATACTCTGATCGCTTCCTGGACAGGTTTCAAACCGGCAACCACATCCACAAGACGTCTCGACAGCTTCGTTGCGCGATCTGTCTCATTCACAATCAACCCCAGCTTCACCACCATATCGATAACACCAGAGACACTAACCGGCAACTCAACCGCATACACCGGCAACTCCTTCCCAAGCCTAACCGCAAACTCTCTCTGGTAACCCGTCACTGTGAAGATTACCTCCGGCCTCAACTCGTCCAACACCTTCCGATCAACAGTATTGTAACTACCCACTTTCCTCTTTGACCGGATCGATTCTGGTTTCGCACAGAACGCCGAGACCCCTACCAACGAGTCCTCCACACCCAGAAAGGCCAGAGCCTCCGTCACAGCAGGACTAAAACTAACAATCCTCTCGATCCTGTCCGGAAGATCTAGTTGTGTCCCGAGAGTCTCGCAGAATATCCTGCGCAAGCCTTAGCTATCACCGAGAATATGTCGACTTCCGACTGTTCCGTATCTCCCTTCTCCTTCCACGAGAAGAGAAATTCTTCAGCTCTATTTCCAGTGGAAAAGTTAGCCCGCGATTGCAAAGTCGCGCGCCTTCAAACTGTCACAATCATGCTTGAAGCTATGACTCTCGCAGAGGTCCTTGCTGCAGTGAGGACAATTCTCAACTGCTAAGGAGTGGCACTCTTGGCACAATGCCCCCCAAACCAACGCCATCTATAGACCTCCAGGGAAGCTTCCGTTCGCCATTAACCGTGTTGATAAGACATTTCGACCTTTTTTACTCAAAACCATAAAATCAACCATTTGTCATTACCACATACCATGCAATCTACCATACAGTGTAAAGAACGGCTTCCTAGAATAGAGTCCTAAAATCCGATTGTTACCTTACCTTCGCGGCTTCTCTTTACGTCCAGTTATGAGCATATCAAGACTAACCCCATTGACCTTGAACACCTTGAACCTCGTCCCCGGCAAGTCACCATAAGCCTTGCCTTCAGCCCCTCCAATACCCTCGATAACCACCTCATCATGCTCGTCCACAAAATTGAGCGCCCCGTCACCAGGAAGGAACGCCGTGACCACTGTCCCATTCTTGATCAACTGGGTACGAACACACTTTCTTACCGCACTGTTAGGCTGGCGACATTCAATCCCAACCTTCTCCAACACGATCCCCCGACCCTGTGGAGCACCCTGCAACGGGTCCGCCTTGACGTCCAAGCCAAGCATCCTCCGCTTGTAAGGTGGATAAGACCATCTAAATACAGACCTCCGCTTGGCCAGTTTGCGAGCTGCGAAGAGCCCGGTTGAAGACTTTCCCATACTATCTTTTTTCCTTCTCGAACCCTCCCGCTTGAGCCTCCATTCGGTCTATCCGGACACCTTTCGCCTCATGCATGTTTCTAAGATGCGTCCCCCCCACACGAGATGGAACGGCAACCGTCGACCGTAACCAGCCGAACCTCTTCCAACCGCGGTAATCCCTGCAATATTCTGGTCTCGTTTTGGAATCGTCTCGTCGCCTCCTCCATGCTGACCACCTCCATGCCAACTGTTCTGCCCTCTGACATCATCCGATTCTCCGGTTCCTCAGCCTGCGACAATACTTCCGGCGATGGCGGCGGACCATGGTAAGCAACATAGCAAGGATCGCCGAGCCAAGAGTCCGACGCGTCAACATCCTTCCTCATCGCTTTAGAAAGGCAATGATCCAGCAAATGAGCAGTCGAGTGACGTCTCATCATTCGAAATCTCGAGTCCCAGTCGATCTCACAGTTTACTTTGGAGAAGGAATCATTCTCTAGCGTACCCTCAACCAATTTTCCCCAATGCACTATCACTGACCCCGACTGCATGACCTTCTTGACCTGAAGCTTGAACCCAGCTCCAGCCATGATACCCTTGTCCGATGGTTGACCTCCACCCTTCGGATAGAAGATCGTCTCATCCAGTACTATGTAGTAGTGCTTCTTCTCGTCCGGCGCTACCCGCAGGATCTTAGATTCGCCGGTCGTCTTGTAACTATCCCGCCGGAAAATGGGATTGTGGGAGGCAGGCCTTTTGCTAGCTTTGCAAGGTCTGCCAAGAACTAGTCATATTGTCCCATGTCTTTCCAGAATAAGTAATTTCTTAGGATACTACGACGTGGTCGATGTCGAAATATCTCTTGACCAACAATCGGGTCTTGTCGATCGTTCGTCCATTCTTGCCGATCGCAATGGCCTTGTCCTTCGGATCCACTTCGACAACTACGATCTTCTTGTCCGGACGTTCGGTAACGCGTACCTCCTTCAGTCTAGCAGGAGACAATGAATTCCTGACCAATTGCTCAGGCGTCTCGGCATATTCAACAACCTCGATCTGACGATTGGTCATGCGTCTTAGATTGTTGATGTTCTTACCACCTTTACCTATGGCAAGTCCCATGTCGCCCTGCTTCGCCACAAAAATTATCCTGTCCAGCTTTTCATCGATTACACAATCCTGTGTCGTGGCCCCCGTAACACTTTCGAAGAGGGCCATGTACTTCATCTCTTCACTCGTCAGCTTAATCTTCGGCTGCAGCATCACTTGCTCTCAGCCAACTCCAATACCGAGGAGTCCCCTGCCTCTTTCACTGTGAGGGCGCTCACAGGGTATGGCCTTTCGCACAACGCACCCAGATCAAGGCTTGAACCTTGGAAGACATAGATCGGCACTTCGGAAAGGTCGGCGTTGTACATTATGTTGTCTCTTTCAGTACCGGGACAATTGCTTGCTAGTATTACAAGCTTGGCCTTGCTCTGCCGGACGGACGAGAGAGCCGTCTTCGTCCCAAAATCCACCTTCCCAGTCTTCACCACCATCCGAATCTGCTTGTTCACATCAACCATGCAATAATTTCCCTACTCACTAGTCTTCTCTATTCCAGCATCCTTGCCAGCACCGCCGCCACCAGTAACGGCAATGACCGGGACAGGAATTGGACCGTCGCCACTTGTCGGCGCGTTAACTGGACGTGGCTGACGCGGCAATTTGACACCTGCCATGGACATTGAGACCTCGATCAATCCAGTGCCCATCGGTATCTGCTGTCCAACAATCACGTTCTCCGCAACTCCGCGCAGAGTGTCAACAGTCCCCTTGACAGCTGCTTCGACAATAGTAGGTATCGTTATCTCAAACGCCGCTTTAGCAAGTGTACTGGCCTTTTCGCCGCTAACTCCATGCCTTCCAACTTGAAGCACCTCGCCACTCGACGTCATCATATCAGATACAAGCATAACGTGGCGAATGTCCACGTCGAGTCCTTGCTCCTCCAAGACCCCAAGCGCTTCCTTGACTATCACGTTTCTCGCAGCCTCGATCCCGAGAACTAGCGTTGTCTCGTTAATGTTATTGCTGAATGTCCGTGTCGTGTCCACGCCCGGCACCTCGAAGGCCGCGGCAAGGCTTGACCCTTCAGTCCGAATAATCCACTCGCCCTTTTCCTCGACGACCAGTGCTCGTTTGACAGCTCCTATCCCCTTCACGTGATGCTTTTGCAGTTTGTCTTCCAACCGTCTAAATTGCGGAAGCTCCATGTCCTTCGACTTGATCTCCATATTGTAGGCTTCAACCTTCACCTCGGTCCCGGTCGGTTGGACCGCATCACGGATGTCTTGGACCGTGACACCTCGTTCACGCATTGTCTGCGGGTTGAGCTTGATGTCGAGCCTCATCTTGATCACGTCAGAAACGATCTCACTAGCAATGTCCCCCAGCGTCGTGTGCGCCAGTAGTGTAGCAACCTCCTGTGCTTTCTCCCTACTCGCGCGATGCTTCGCATCCAAGAATACCGTCATACTTGGCGTGGACGGAATCTTCCGGGCGTCGACTATCTCGATCAGTCTCGGCAAGCCAAGTGTAACGTTTTGTTCCCTGACTCCGGCGAAGTGGAAAGTTCTGAGGGTCATTTGTGTTCCCGGCTCACCTATTGATTGAGCAGACACTATCCCAGCTGCCTCGCCGGGCTCGACTAGTGCCTGCTTGTAATTGTCAATCGCCTGCTCCACCGCCTCTTCTACACCCGTCTTAGTGAGCTTCGTGGCGACCAACGCGTCTCTCAGACGGTCGAGTATCAAGGGTGAGAGTACTTCCTTGCTTGGTTCGAGGCTCTTCTCTATCGTATCCTTCGTGGCTGCGGTGCCCTTCCTCATTGTGAGTCTCACTCGTTCGACCAATCGGTCAACGTTCACGGCCTTTCCATGGTCGCTCTTTGCAGTGTCTACGCCATCTTCTCCATATCTGACCTGGATAATGTTGCCTCTAGAGTCCCGGACTGTACCGTCGTATTCGACGCGTAAGTGTTCGAGGGCGTTGATGAGCCGCCGTTGCATGTATCCGCTTTGCTGGGTTCTAACTGCTGTATCGACGAGACCTTCTCTGCCTCCCATTGCGTGGAAGAAGAATTCTATCGGATCCAATCCGTCCCGGTAGCAATTATAGACGAATCCTCTAGCGGCCGCGCCTGCGTCGCCTGGACGGAAGAATGACATTGCCCGTCCTCTATAGCCCCGTAAGATTCGTTGTCCCCGGATTGATTGTTGACCGACGCATGCAGTCATCTGTCCAATGTTCAATGTGGAGCCTCTCGCACCGGCTCTGCTCATGATGACACCGCTGTTGTCCATCTGGAAAAATTGATCCGCAAAGTCTCCGGCACTATCGCGTGCCTTGGACAGTTCGTTCATGATGTAGATCTCAAGCGATTCCTCAAGGGTCTGGCCTGGCAATCTTTCCAGTGTGCCTTGTTGGTAGCTGGCGATGTACTCGTTCACTTTCTCCTCTGCCTTTTGAATCGCCTTGGAAATCTTTTCTCGGGTAGTCTCGGGTATTTGCAGCTCGTCCATCGCGTATGTGAAGCCTCTCAGCTCCATGTACCTGTTGAGAAGTCTGGTGACACTGTTGAGGAAGCGTCTTCCCTCTTCCGTACCGTAGTCTTTGACGATTCGATGGAAAAGACTCTCCGACCGTTCTGCGCCTATGGCGTTCTTGTCGATCACGCCCTGTTCGAGGACGCCGTCTTTGATGACGACGAACGCATCGTATGGACAGTCGTGAACTATGCCCTTGTCGCAGTCTTCACACTTGTAATAGTTAGAAAGATTGGACTTGGCAACGAAGTTGAACCCCTTCGGCAGAACGATGCTGAAGATCTGTTTGCCCGTCCACAATTCCTCTGGCTTTGAAACGGACGGTTCCGGTGTAGGACCCTCATAGTTCGCAGCGGAAAGCAGCTTGGTTACATCATGTCTAGTCAGCATGGTTGATTTCTGGGTCAGGAGGAATGCGCTGGTGAGAGAGTCTCGGATAGCGCCGATGATCGGTCCTCCGTATCTAGGTGAGAGTATCTGGTCTTGGACCTGCATGAGGAGTCTTGCCTCTGTCCTGGCCTCTTCGCCCTGAGGAACGTGCAGGTTCATCTCGTCACCGTCAAAGTCTGCATTGTAGGGCGTGCAGACGGCCGGGTTGAGCCTGAAGGTCTTGTACGGTAGAACGCGGACGCGGTGCGCCATTATGGACATGCGGTGAAGGCTCGGCTGTCTGTTGAAGAGTACGATGTCTCCGTCTCGCAAGTGCCTCTCAACGACGAAACCGGGTTGGATCAAGTCTCCGACAACCTTCCGGTCGGTAACGAATTCGAGGCGGACTCTTCTACCGTCTGGACGTACGATGTAGAGCGCACCCGGATAATTGTCAGGACCGTTCTCGATCAGTCGTTTCATCGCTTCTGTATTGTAATTAGTGACCTTTTCTGGAATAGTTAGTCTGCTCGCAACATCAAGCGGAACCCCGACCTCGTTAATGTCTAGGTTTGGATCTGGAGACACGACAGTTCTTGCGGAGAAGTCCACTCGTTTGCCGGAGAGGTTGCCCCGGAACCGTCCTTCCTTCCCCTTCAAACGCTGTGATAAGGTCTTCAGTGCCCTGCCTGACCTATGCCTAGCAGGCGGCAAGCCGGAGACCTCATTGTCGAAGTAAGTAGTCACATGGTATTGGAGGAGTTCGTGGAGTTCTTGGATAATGTTGATTGGGACACCGGATTCGAGTGCTTCTCGAAGTTTCTGGTTGATCCTGATAATATCGACCAGTTTGTGTGTAAGATCATCTTCCGACCTGATGCCGGACTCAAGAGTGATGGACGGTCTAACAGACACTGGCGGCACCGGCATTACCTGCAACACAGCCCATTCTGGCCTGGCCGCCTTCGGGTCCATTCCTAACAGGATGAGATCGTCGTCCGGAATACGCTCCAATCGCTCTCTTATCGTGCTTGGAGTAAGCCGGACCGGAGCGCCCTCGACTATTTCATGGAATGTGGTCGGCTTGCCATGCTCGACCGCGTACTGTCTTTGGCCACAGTGGGGACACTGCTGGGTCTTTTTTGCATCCTTGATTACCTCGTCGAGGAAAGCGTCGGGGACAGTGTTGAGTCGTTGTTTTAGTTCTGCGTGGCGTGCCCTGTACTTTTCGATCTTCTCCTCCGTGAGGAGGATGCGTCCACAGTTGCGGCATGTGATCGAGAGATAGCGGTGGATGAGTTTGGCGAACGCAGAGTGTATGACAGGTTCTGCGAGCTCGATGTGGCCAAAGTGGCCTGGGCACGCTGAGGCGGTGTTGCCACATGTCTTGCATTTCTGGCGTGGCTCCAAAGTTCCGAGACGTCCATCCATCAATCCAGATGTAATCGGTACACCGTCCTCATCATAGGTATCGGCGGCCTGTACATCGACGGCTGACAGTTTCCTGATCTCGGTTGGGGAGACGAGTGTGAACCTGATTCCCTGTATGATCTTGCTAGGTTCTTCCATCACGGTGATTGACATTGTTAGGCTCGCTCCTCCAAGCTAAGTCGTGGAACTATGCCAAGTGACATTAGTTCCTGGACGAGGAGTTTGAACGCGTACGATATCGAAACCGGTGAAATAGTGGCTTTTTCACCGTCAATTCGACAGATGTACTTGTTCTGTTTGATATCGTAGTATGCTAGTGTCCCGCATATTTCGCAAACGTATGCGGTGTATTTGTCCGATTCCTCCAACAACCTGTCCCTCAAGAGTGCTGAAGCGCCGTGTCCGATCAAGCAGTCTCTCTCCATCTCACCGAAGCGGAGTCCTCCTCCACGGGCACGTCCCTCGGTGGGCTGCCGCGTCAGCATCTGTACCTGTCCGCGTGCTCGTGCGTGCATCTTGTCAGCGACCATGTGGTGAAGTTTCTGGTAGTAGACCACTCCGATGAATAAATCGGCAGCTAGCTTCTCACCGGTTATTCCATTGTAGAGGGTTTCCCGGCCACTCTTCTGGAATCCAAGCTTTCCAAGAATCTCGCTTATTGCATGCGGTCCTATGTTCTCGAAGGATGTGCCGTCCATTAACTCGCCCACTTGACTAGCCACTTTGCCGCCAAGAGTTTCGACAAATTGGCCGATGGTCATCCTTGATGGGATGGCGTGAGGATTGATCACGACGTCTGGGACAACGCCGTCAACTGTGAACGGCATGTCTTCCTGTGGGACCAGTAATCCAATGACTCCCTTCTGTCCGTGTCGACTCGCGAACTTGTCGCCTAGCTCTGGAACGCGCAAGTCTCGGACCTTGACCTTGACGAGTTTACTCCCTTCGATCGATTCTGTGATGAATATCTGATCTATTGTTCCCTGCTCCGAAGGACGCATCGTCACCGAAGAGTCTCGTTTAGTAGGTCCGCGCACCTCAAACTCTCGGTACTCTTCCAAGAATCTGGGCGGACTGGTTCTTCCCACTAGGACAGTGTTGCCTGTGACGTCGGATTCTGGTGAGATGATCCCGTCTTCTTCCAAAAGGCGATAGTACCTGTCGCCTCTGTAGCCTCGTATCCCCGCCTCGGGAACCTCGAACTTGTCCCTCAGACCGCCAAGATACTGTCGGCTTTCTGCTTCATAGATCCTATAGAAGGTTGATCGGAATAGGCCACGGTCGACGGACGATTTGTTGACAATGATCGCGTCTTCCATATTGTAGCCCTGGAAGGAAAGTATAGCCACGACAACATTCTGTCCCGACGGGCGCTGATGATAATTGAAGACCTCCATGGGTCGAGTGTCCACAATCGGAGCCTGCGGGTAATGGAGGAGATGGGAACGGGAGTCGACGCGCGTGAAGAAGTTTGTAGAGAAGACTCCAAGGGCTTGCTTGGACATCGCGGATTCGTATGCATTTCGAGGGGACTGGTTGTGTTCTGGGAAGGGTATGAGGCTGCCAGCGATTCCATTCATTGCATACGGTGCGATCTCGAGGTGCGTGTGGTCTTTCCGCAGATCGCTTTCATACATGGCTACTAGAGTATTCTCTTCCTCGTCAGCATCGAGCAATTCGACAACCTGCATTCGTAACAGGTCTTGCCATGTGACCCTGCCCTGCTCGAGCTGTGTGATGTGGTCCTCGCTAATCCTCGGAAGGCCGTCCTCGACTATTAGGAGTGGACGCCTAACACGTCCAGCGTCGCAGTTTACATACAATTCGTCCCTGCCACCCTCTTTCTCGGAAGGATGGAAGGCGACATTGACCTCAGTGCTAATCTTCCCCTGCCGTCGGTATTCTCGAAGCTCCTCGGCCAACGCCGCAGGATCTTTGGTGTAGCCTGCGATTATTCCGTCGACGAAGACCTTGCCCCCGGCTCCTCGAAGTCTCCGGTCCGCTTCCTCGACGGTGGTCACGCCCATTCTTCTAAGCCGGTCGACCATCTCGTGTGGGTCTATGCCGACGCTGATACTACTTGACAGTGCTAAGTTCTTGACGAGTCCACAATTGGATCCTTCAGGTGTCTCGTTGGGACACAGTCGTCCGTAATGTGTTGGGTGTAAGTCTCGGGCTTCAAGGTTGGGTTGGCTGCGGCTTAGCGGGGACTGTAGCCTCCGCAGATGGCTGAGCGTGCTGATGAAGTTCGTCCTGTCGAGCAATTGGGTTACTCCAATTCTTCCCCTCACCCAATTTCCAGTGGCAATAGCATGCTGGACACGTTCGGTTATTATTCCCGGACGGATTGCATTGGCGATCGAGAATTCGATGTGTCGTCTTATCGTTATTCGTTCGAGTTGATATTTCAGGTCGCGGGTGAGGTTTCTGAATGAGATTCGGAACAGCTCTGCTAGCAAGCTTCCTGCGAGCTTGAGCCTCTTGTTCGCATAATGGTCCTTGTCATCGACGGTTCTAATTTCTCGTTTGACCTCGATTATTCTTGCAGCGATCTCTGCTAGGAATAGAGCCTTCTCCCTACGATCGGCCGGTGTCCTTCCAAGATGGGGAAGGAAGTTTCGGTCGAGCACCGACTCTGCCTTTCTCAGACGGTACTCGTCCACCTGTCCTGGGGCAAGCCTGTTCCCTAGGTAGAGTAAAGCGTCTTTCGGATTGTTAGCTTCTAGCGCCTTCTCGAATGATGACTCAAGTTCATCTTGAACCTTCGGATCAACACTGACGAGCTCTGCGACCTTGGAGTCCTCTTCTAGGCCGAGGGCCCGCATCATTATCATTAGTGGTATGTCGCTCGGGATGCCTGGCATGGTAGCGTAAATTGCTCGATCACCTTTCATCGTGACCTCTATCCTTGCCCGGAAGCCCACTGTGGTCGAGAAGATCTTCGCCTTGTACGTAGGATTCACACCCGTATGCTCTGTGTCAACGAGTATGCGATTGGCCGAAAGATCTTCCAAGGCGACAATTACTCTCTCGCTTCCGTTGACGATGAAATAACCACCTGGATCGAGCTGGTCTTCGCCAACAGCCACAAGTTCTTCGGGGTTCAGTCTCGAGAGCAAACAGATCTTGGACTTGAGCATGACCGGAAGATCTCCAATGTAGACCATCTCCGGCTGACCTTCTCGCTCCCCGATGACAGGGATCATTTCCATATGGAGTGGCGCTGAGTAGGTGAGGTTTCTGATTCGTGCCTCAGCAGGGTAGATCGACCTCTCGGTCCCGTCCACCTCGATAACTCTGGGTGCGCCGATCTCTATCTTTCCAAGTTTAATCTTCAGCGGATAGTCTCCGATCTCTATCGGGAGATCCGCCACCTCGTTTACAATGGCCTGTAATCCTCTCTCGACAAAATCGTTGTAGCTGTCGATGTGTTGTCGGACGAGTCCACTATCTCGGATGAATTCCTTCGAAAGATTCCACAAATGGTCTACTGATATTCCCATGATTGTTAGAATTCCTCCACAACGTACCGATAAAAGTCAGATTCGCCAGCCGTCTGGCTCTTCCTGATTATCCTGACAAGATCGCCGGGCTTGGCATCGATAGTTCGAGCAGCAGGGTCCGTTACCTTGATGTATGGTAACTGGAAGGGTCTGATGTGATATTTCGCCAGGACCTGCTTCGCTTCCTCTTCGGAGAGGAGTATGTGTCTAGGGGCTAGCTCGTGGGCAAAAACGTCGTAAGAGAGTTTCTTCTCCTTATCTTGCTTCTTGACCAAATACTTACCTCGGGCGGGGAGATAGATGGGGTATCTTCTACCTACCGGGCATGGGCAACGCCCGCCGTCCCTCTAATAAATCTGATTACCGAGCGCTTGATCTACAATAAATGACTTATCATTCCGTGGGCGACAGGGGGTATTTTTCGAGACCCGCCGAGGTTTGCCTCCACATATTCTTCTCGATTGAGTCTCGAATGAGGACTAGTAAATCTAGTCAGACTAAGCGCCAAACAAGCAATAGGCGATCTTCACACAGCCTAGCACCAGTCCGCGCCTTCGAGTCACGCTGGCGTTTTACCAGATCACCTGAACTGATTCATTTTTCTGATTACGGATTTGACCAAATGTGTCCTCCAGAGTGAAGTCTGGTCCAAGTCGTTACAAGGTTTTTTAGACCAACAAAAGTCGACTACACTGTTTCCTGCCGGGATCGCCTAGCCAGGTATGGCGTCGGATTGCTAAGCCACATGATTTCAGGGCTGCGATGATCCGATGGGCCTTAGGCCCACGTGGGTTCAAATCCCACTCCCGGCGCCATCACTAGTTCGCGCCTTCCAGTTACACTGGCGTTTCCTAGATCGGCTGAACTATTTCATTTTTCTGATTACGGATTTGACCAAATGTGTCCTCCAGTGGGAAGTCTCGTCCAAGTCATTACAAGGTTTTTTAGACCAACAAAAGTCGACTACACTGTTTCCTGCCGGGATCGCCTAGCCAGGTATGGCGTCGGATTGCTAAGCCACAAGATTTCAGGGCTGCGATGATCCGATGGGCCTTAGGCCCACGTGGGTTCAAATCCCACTCCCGGCGCCATCACGAAACATCACGTGCTTTGTTGAGCAATTCTGCTCAAGAGTCAACGGTATCACTTTCTCGCTCATATCGTGACCATCTCAGGGTAACAATATCTCTATCACTATTGTTGCACAAGATTTTCTCGAATATTCCATTGCTCACTTACCTCGTGACCGCGTTCTACGACACGTTGGGGTCCTGCTTTGATAAAGTGGTCCAACAGATCAACCCAGGCCTTCCGCCGAAGGTTTACGATTATCTTCAGAAGAACGGAGTCCAAAGAAATGATGTTCCTGCAAAGTTTGATGTGGTAATGGTTCTCCTGACGAAATGGCTTGGGTCGGGGGCCAGGATCATAGGCTTTCAGACCTTGAAGGAATTGTACGGGGAATATTCGACGGCTGCGAGTTTTGAGGTTGATTCTTCCCTACCGGATCTCATTGTCTTTCTAAGAGAAAGGGTCCTTGCGCTTCATCTTGCTCCGAAGCATATTCGAACCGACCCATTAATATCACGTTAACGCACGACGTCGGCTCGTGAGACGACAGCCAGCAGCAGAAGTGTTTAGTCTTATAGATAGGCAGACATCAAGCCTCTTGGTGACTAAATGGCCCATGTTCTGCGGCACTTGGGGGAGGGGCTGGGTTTCACGGGATGCTTGAAGAAGAGACAGGGTTCAGTAAGGGCGAAAGGATAGCCCGCGTTTCCATAATCACCCTCGCTGCACTTGGAGTCATTGAGATCGTCTTCAGCCAACTGAGCGGCAGCATTGTCTTGTTTGCCGATGGTGTCGATTCTTTCTCAGACGCGGCTGTCTCCTTCTTCGTCTGGATGGGATTGAGGTTTGCCCTTCGTCGGCCTAGCAAGAGATTCCAGTTTGGATATTACAAGGTTGAGAGTCTTACGGCGCTCTTGACCGCAGTGTCACTAATTGCTATCGCTGCCTACATCATGTTCCGTTCCTACCGATCTCTCCTTCGACCGAGCACGATCAATCTCGCGCCATACGCCTTGCTGGTACTGTTTGGCGCTGGAACCGTTAGTCTCTATCGCGCTCTACAAATGCGTCAGATAGCCAACAAGTACAACATTCTCTCACTGAAGGTTGACGCTCAAAACTCGATCAAGGACGCGTCAGCATCTTTCATCGCATTCATCAGCGTTTCGGCTGCAGTACTTGGATTCAAAGAGGCCGACGCGATAGGAGGTATCATCGTCGGGATTTACATTCTCACGGTTTCATACGTTGCAATTCGCGAGGCCTCTCTCGTTTTGCTTGACGCGTTTCATGAGCCGGAGTTGACCCATGAGATTGAGGCATTGATCAAATCCAATCCCCAAGTTAAGGGAATAACAGGTCTTCGATTGCGTAGGGCCGGACCATTCATCGTCGGCCAGTTGAAGGTGATGGTTGACGGAGATATGACCGTCCGCGAGATGCACAGGGTCCTCTCAGAGCTTGAAACATCGGTGAAGAGTCGAGTGGCGGGCCTGCGTTCGTTGACAGTTGAGGCAGTGCCAGCGAACTAGAGGTTATCCACAGCCTTGACCGTCGATCAGCACCAGCGACCAGTCCTGTTGAGCCTTGATGGGCACGGATTCTATGTTCTGCGTTACACTGCGGTTCCAGAGCCCGACAGGACGAGGATCAATTTCGAACTTGTAGATCCAGAAACCGCTGGAGGAGCATCCGTTGAGGTTCTCGCGGATCCTAAGCTCATACAGGACCTCAACAAGTTCAATTCAAGTAATGTGACAGGTAGAGTGTTTCTTGTTTGGGTTGACAGCTCGAAAGGTGAGGTGGCATGGCAAGTTCGCAAAGCGTCAGAGAACGAGGCCTGTTAAGAGTCACTCGGGATCTCATTTTAAATATCCAATAAGGTGTCTTATCGATTCCCGTTTCCGGGATGCAGATTCAGGCAGAGGCTTGTGGTTATGGTCCCGAACTGTCCAAAATGTGGAAGCGCGACGGCTGGTCCCCCGAAGAAAGAGTGGAATTTTAGCAGGTACCATGTGGCAAGATTCGATTGCACGTGCGGTGATAAATTCAATTTCTATCTCGGCGGTAAGAATGGGGGCTTTACGATTCCACGTCCGATAAAGCAGAGAACGTTTTGCGTTCATTGCAGGATACAGAATCCTATGGAAGCAGCCTACTGCAAAAATTGTGGGATAAGGTTACACGAGGCCGGAAATGCCTAGGCTGATTCAGCAGG
>Ga0209157_1001118_pt1 | contig 22633 bp, 24 predicted proteins | sample GraSoiAngelo_135_FD_185892 | JGI IMG/M metagenome (GOLD analysis project Ga0209157, IMG submission 185892) | Grasslands soil microbial communities from the Angelo Coastal Reserve, California, USA - 14_0929_05_40cm (SPAdes) (version 2) | ecosystem: Environmental > Terrestrial > Soil > Grasslands ...
CGCAACTATCGCGCTTTTTCGAGCGCGGAATGGGTGGATAGTCGCGACTATCGCGCCTTTTCGAGCGCGGAGTAGGTGGATAGTCGCGACTATCCCGGGGTTTGGACCGCCGGATTGGGAGCCGTCGGCTTCACAAGGTCCTCGCTGACGACGGGAGCGTCCTCGAGCTCGGCCACGGCGCCGTTGCCCGAGGATTTGGCCTTGCGCAGCGCCCGCCGGAGGCGAGGGATCTCGTCGCGCAGGGGGTGGTCGAGCCAGTCGAAGGAGATGACGCGCTCGTTAACCTCCCAGAACAGGCCATTCTGCAGCCCCTCCATGCGGCTGAGCGCGGCGTCGACGAAGTCCGGCGGCGCCGCCGCGATGCCCTCGACCAGCACGTGGGCGATGTCCTTCTCCTCCGCGGCCATCGCCCAGCAGGTCAGCTTGGCGACGCCCTTGAACAGGCCGTTCAAGCCGATGGGCCGGGCGTCCGGGATCAGGTCGAGCAGGTTGCGGACGAGCAGCTGCGCGAGCCGGAACGAGACCTGCGGGTCGCGCACGCGTGCCTCGATCGCCAGGTCGGCGACGTCCTCGGCGGCGGCGCCGAACACGGCGGGCATCCCGGCCTCGTCGAAGTGGCGCCCGTAGCGGAGAAGGTGCGCGGCCGCCTCGACGGCGAGGTCGCGGCGCCACTCCAGCGCGCCGATGGCGAAGCGCCGGTACTCGTTCATGATCCCGGACGCGAAGGTGGGCGCCGAGCGGTTGATGGCCGCGCGCAGATACGTGTTGAAAAAGCGCAGCGACAGCTCGGCCGCCTCGGAGTCGCCGGCGTCGATGGCGGCGAGCCCGAAGTCTCGCGTCGCCACCGCGATCTCGTGCACCGCCTCTTTGCGGTGCGCGGGCGTCAGCCCCACCATGTCGTTGAAGCTCGCCAGCACCATGTAGGCGAACCACGTCTTCGCCCGGTTGACCTCGGCGATGATCTGGTCCGAGGCGCCCGGCATCTCGGCGTGCCCCACCTTGAACCAGTCCGCGGGCAGCTTCTTTCTCACCGGCATGTAATCGCGGGCCAGGAACTGGCCCAGAACCTGGATGCTCAGCACACATACCGGCATGTCGCCGAGCTGCATCGAGCCGTAGGCGATGTCGGTGACCTGGGCGACGCAGGTCATCAGGTTGTTGCGGTGCCGCACGCCGTCGCGTCCGCTCGTCGCGCGGCGCAGCTCACGCCGGGCGCGCCGCATGATGCCCGAGACCAGGGTCTCCGCGCGCATCACCTCGAAGGTGTAGAGGACGTACGGGAAGAGGAGGGCGAAGTTGATCAACGCCAGCGCCTCGGCGACGAGGACGCTCGCCATCGGTACGTAGTTGACCTTGACCTCGGAGCGGACAAGGAACGTGTAGAGGATCGACGCCAGAGCAAAGCTGAGGACGAGGGCGTTGAGCGGGTTGCGCGTGAAGATGCCGATGATGCGTGGCGAGTAGCGCGACGAGCTCGTCTGGATGCCGAACATCACGCCCAAAAGGACGATGCTCAGGGTCACGCCCTCGGCGCCTCCTACCAGGCCGAGGGTGCCGGCCGCGGCCGCCGGGTCGGGGGTGAAGAAGTCGGCGACCGAGGTGTAGTGCTGGGCGTCGAGGAAGCCGAACAGGACGACGAGCATGAGCGCGACGGCGACCAGCGCCAGGCCCGAGAGGATGGCTCCCATCCACCCGATGGACGTCGCCTGCGGCGGCTGCGCGTGACCCTTCGACTTCGTTTCCGGCATGCGCCGCGATCCTAATCTGTAGGGCCTTGATTCGAGCCATCGTCTTCGACTTCGACGGCCTCATCCTCGACACCGAAGAGCCCGTCTACCGCTCCTGGCTCGAGGTCTACGAGGCACACGGCGAGGAGCTGCCGTTCGAGAGGTGGATCCAGACCGTGGGCTCGACCACGACCGGATTTCATCCGCAGCACCACCTCGAGGAGCGGCTCGGACGGCCGCTGCCCAAGGATGTTCTCGACCGCCGCCTGGGCCGGCGCACGGAGATGATCCTCGCCAACGCCGTCCTGCCGGGCGTCGTCCAGCACCTGGACGCGGCGCGGGAGCGCGGGCTCGAGCTCGGGGTCGCGTCGAGCTCGACCCAGGAGTGGGTGCGCGGGCACCTCGCGCGCCTCGGCATCCTCGACCGCTTCCGCTGCGTGCGGTGTCGCGACGACGTCGCCCACGCCAAGCCGGAGCCCGACCTCTACCTCGCCGTGCTCGATTGCCTCGGCGTGCTCGCCACAGAGGCGATCGCCATCGAGGACTCGCCCAACGGCGTGGCGGCGGCCAAGCGCGCCGGGATGAGGTGCGTCGCAGTGCCGAACTCGATCACGGCGCGCCTGGACATGAGCCAGGCGGATCTGGTCCTCAATTCCCTGGCCGAGGTGTCTATGGCCGAGCTACTAGAGAGAGTTTCGGCGAGCGCTTAATCTGTTCGCCGTGCGCATCGGGATCCTCACCGGCGGTGGCGACGCGCCCGGGCTCAACGCGGCGATCCGGGCGGTGGCGCGGCGCGCCTTCCAGCTCGGGCACCAGGTCAGCGGCGTCAAGAACGGCTGGGCGGGCTGCCTCGAGGAAGGCCTGATCGACGAGCTGACTCCGGCCGACGTGCGCGGCATCCTGCCCACGGGCGGCACCATCCTCGGCACCTCGCGCACCAACCCGGCCAAGGAGAAGGACGGGATCGAGCGCGTCATCAAGGCGCTGCGACATCACGGCGTCACAGCTCTCGTACCCATCGGTGGCGACGACACGCTCGGCGTCGCGGCCAAGCTGCACGAGGCCGGCTTTCCCACCGTCGGCGTGCCGAAGACGATCGACAACGACCTGGCCACGACCGAGTTCTGCATCGGCTTCGACACCGCCGTGGGCGTCGTCACCGAGGCGCTCGACCGCCTGCACACAACCGCCTCCGCGCATCACCGCGTGATGGTCGTCGAGGTCATGGGACGCGACACGGGCTGGGTCGCCCTGATGGGGGGCGTGGCTGGCGGGGCAGACCTGGTCATCATCCCGGAGTTCGAAATCACGCTCCCCGACGTGGTCGCCCATCTCTACCGGCGCCGCGGCGAGGGCAAGCTGTTCAGCATCATCGTCGTGGCCGAGGGGGCGCACATCCCCGAGCTGGACCGGGAGCTGGGCGGCGAGGCGGAGAAGGACGCCTTCGGGCACGTCCGCCTTGCCAAGCGGGGAGTCGGTGACATCCTCGCCAGCGCGGTGGAGCATGAGACGGGATTCGAGACCCGCGTCACCGTGCTGGGCCACCTGCAGCGGGGTGGATCGCCTTCCCCGGTCGACAGGATCTGGGCCACGCGCCTCGGTGTAGCGGCGGTGGAGCTGATCGTCCAGGGCAAGAGCGGCGTGATCCCCATCCGCCGCAACGGCGAGGTCGAGGTCGTGCCGCTCACCGAGGTGATCAAGGAGACCCGGCGCGTGCCCAAGGAGCTCTACGAGCTCACGCAAGTCTTCGTCTAAGCGCTCGAAGCGACTCGCCGACCTGGCGGGGAGCGGGGACGACGGCACCACCGGGCTTCTGGGCGGCGGCCGTGTCGCCAAAGACGACCTGCGAGTCGAGGCCTATGGAACGCTCGACGAGGCATCGAGCGCCCTGGGTCTGGCGCGAGCGCTCACGGCCGACCGCCGCGTCCAGGAGGTGAGCGAGGAGCTCCAGCGCGGGCTGTACGCCGTCGGCTCCGAGCTGGGTACCAACCCCGAGGCGGGGAAGGAGTTCGTCGTGACAGGGCCCGCGGAGGTGGCGCGCCTCGAGGTCCTGATGCGCGAGCTCGAGGAGGCCGCGCCCATGCCCCGCGAGTTCATCCTGCCCGGCGCCACGCCCGCCTCTGCCGCGCTCGACCTGGCCCGCGCGATCACCCGCCGGGCGGAGCGGCGCTGCGTCACCCTCGCTCGCGAGGGTGGCCTCACCAACAGGGACGTCGGGCGGTGGCTCAACCGGCTGAGCCTTCTCCTCTTCGTCCTCGGACGGTACGAGGAGAGCGCGGCCGGCAGGCGCGCGGAAGCCGCCAGAAGCTCACCTCCGGGGCGTTCTAATTAAGCTTCGAGCCCAGTGAAGTGAGCCCTCTCGCCTTCGGGATCCTGGTCGCGGTCGGTCTGGCGCTGCTCTATGTCGCCGTGTCGTTCCAGGTTTACAGGCAGGCGTTCCTGCCCCCTCGGCCGGTCTGGCTGGACGACTTCACGTTCACGCCGTTCGAGTTCCAGGCCGATTACGAGGACGTCGACCTGGTCGCCGCGGATGGCATCAACTTCGGCGCGTGGCATTTTCGCCAGCCCGGGTCTCCGCAGACCGTGATCGTCTCCGGGGGCCACAAGGGTCAGCGCCAGGGCGCGATGGGGATCGCCGTCGCGCTGTGGCGGAAAGGATTCAACGTGATCCTGTACTCGTACCGCGGCATGCCCGGCAGCGACCGCGCGCCGATCACGTTCGGCATCAAGGAAGTGCTCGAGCTGCAGGCGGTGATCGCCTTCGCGCGCAAGCGCATCCCCAACGCGCGCATAGGCCTCCTCGGCTACTCCATGGGCGCCGTCGTCTCTCTCCTCGGGGCGGCCGGCGAGCCCGGCGTCCAGGCGCTCGTGCTCGACAGCCCGTTCAGCGACCTGCGCAGGCTGCTCGTCGAGAACGTGCGCAGCGGGAGCAAGCTTCCGGGGACGCCGTTCGTGTGGCTGGCCGGTCTGATGTTCTGGCTCCGCACCCGCTCGACCCTCGCCGCGTGCCGGCCGCTGGACGTGCTGTCGGCGCTCGAGCCGCGGCCGCTCTTCTTCATCCATGGCGGCGCGGACGCGATCACCAACGTCAACCACAGCCGCCGTCTCTACGACGCCTACCGCGGGCCGCGCGAGATCTGGATCGTGCAGGGCGCGCCGCACACCGGCGCCTACTTCGCCGACCGGCCACTCTACGTGGAGCGGGTGGCCGGCTTCTTCGCCCGGCACCTGGGCCTGGACGTCAGCAGCCACCTGCGGCTGGTGGAGGAAGAGGAAGTCTCCTAGCGCAGGGTCGAGGCGAGGGGGATCCCGTCCGCCCAGTAGTACCCCGTCGGTCCCGCGGGAAGAAGGTCGTAGGTCCGCGAGCCCGCGTACGGGACGAGCTCCCAGAGCGCCACGGTCGAGCCGTCAAGTGGATCGCCGGTCTTGAGGGCGCCAAGCGGGCGACCGTCAGCGGTCCTGTGCCCGGGCGACGCATAAAGCTCGCGGCTGTCGGCGAGCGCAAGGTGGACCATGCGGTGGCCGTCTGGCGCTTCCATGGAGCCGACCTCCAGCACCGGTTCAGCGACCCGCCGTCCTGCCGCGTCCTGGCTCCAGACGATCGCGCCGACGCGCAGCTCGGTGACCCGAACCGCCCCCCCGGGGGTCGCGATCATGGTCGACGCGGCGAGGCAGATCGGGCAGTTGGGCCGCTGCCCGGGCGCGCGTGACCGGACGGTGACTATGCCATCGATCGCGACCGTGCCCGACACGCGCTCATAAGAGGTCTGGCCCGCGACCGTGTAGTCGAACGTGTAGTGGTCGCCATCCCGGGCGAGGCTCACCGGGCGCAGCAGCTTCCAGGCCCGATAGACGGTGAGCTTCTGCTCGTCGGTCAGGCTCCCGGACGGCAGGTGCTCGTGCTCCACGATGGCGGCGTAGGTCGCCGTGTCGGCCTTGATGGCCGGGTACTGAGCGATCGCGTTGGGCATCTCCGGATGCCCGAGCGGGTAGAAGTCGGGGTCGCACCAGGCGGGCTTGCCCACGGCGTCCAGGACGCGGAACTGAAGCTGTGGCACGCTCAGCGGGCTTCCGATGGGCCGGGGGGTGGCCGACCCGCACGCAAGCGTCAAGAGCATGACCAGCGCAAGCGCAGCCTTCATCTGTGTGACCTTACGTACGGGCGCGCCCGCCGGTAACGCCGCTGCAACGAAACTCGCCGCGCGACACAGCATCGGGAAGTGGTGCTGGACACGAGCAACCCGCCGGCGGACACCAACCCTCCAGAGGTGTACTTCCAGGGCTCGGAGAATTACGTCGCCTGGCAGGTCAACGTCGGACTTCCGGCCGGCTCGTCCGGATGCGTGGCCTTTCAGTTCGACGGTCCCGGATTCAGTGAGGTCTTCGTAATCCCGCCGGCGTCGTGACGCCATGCGGAACCGAACGCAACCCACGACCGTATTGACCTGAGATGGGGCTCCAAGATGGCGCACCTATAATCCCGAGAGGAATGGGGGCCGCGGAGATCGTCAACAGGGTCGCCGACTCGTTCATGGAGAACGTGAGTCGCGCCATCGTCAACAAGGAGGAGGAGGTCAAGCTGTGCCTGGTGACCCTCCTCTGCGAGGGTCATCTGTTGATCGAGGACGTCCCCGGCGTTGGCAAGACGATGCTCGCCAAATCGTTGGCCCGGTCCCTCGACTGCACCTTCCGCCGCATCCAGTTCACCCCCGACCTTCTGCCATCGGACGTGACCGGCGTGCGGGCCTTCAACCAGAAGACCAACGAGTTCGAGTTCCGGCCGGGGCCCGTGTTCGCGCAGATCCTGCTCGCCGACGAGATCAACCGCGCCTCGCCCAAGACCCAGGCGGCGCTGCTGGAGGCCATGGAGGAGCGGCAGGTCACGATCGACGGCGACACGCACGTCCTGCCCAAGCCGTTCATGGTCATGGCGACCCAGAACCCCGTCGAGTACTCGGGCACGTTCCCGCTGCCCGAGGCGCAGCTCGACCGGTTCTTGATGAAGGTGCGGCTCGGCTACCTCAGCGAGAAGGAGGAGGCGAACCTCCTCAACCAGCACAAGGTCGAGTCGCCGATGGAGGAGCTGCAGCCGGTCGTCTCGCCCAACGAGCTGACGTCAGCGCAGAACGCGGTCCGCGAAGTCTTCGTCAAGCCTGAGCTGCGCGAGTACATCGCGCGCCTGGTCGGCCGGACCCGCGGCAACCCCGAGGTCGCGCTCGGCGCGAGCACCCGCGGCACGCTGCACCTCTACCACGCGAGCCAGGCGCTGGCCGCGATCGAGGGCCGCAACTACGTGCTCCCGGACGACGTCAAGAAGCTGGCGGAGAGCGTGCTCGCGCACCGCATCATCCTGCGGCCGAATGCGGAGATGCAGGGCCAGAGCGCCGGCAAGCTCGTCGCCGGGCTGCTCGAGCGCGAGCACGTGCCCCAGATGGCCTACGACGGGTAACCCTAGAACGGCTTAGCCGCATGAGCAAGGTCGCCCTCGCCGGTGCGCTCAGCCTGCTCCTCTTCTTTACGTACCTCACCGCGATCAGGCCCGCGTACGCGTTCGCCTACGCGCTTTGCCTGCTCTTTGTGATTGCGTTTCTCTGGCCGCGGCTGGCGATGCGCGGCGTCACGGTCTCGCGACGCGTCGATCCGGGCACGCCGACTGTGGGCGAGGTGTTCGAGGAGGTCTTCGAGGTCCAGCGCAAGGGCTGGGTGCCGGCGCCCTGGGTCGAGGTCCGCGACCTGAGCCAGATCCCCGACTACCAGCCCGGCCGCGTCATCTCGCTGGGGCACGAGCTGGTGCGCTGGAAGGCGCGCGGGGTCTACCGCCGGCGCGGCTGGATGGCGCTGGGTCCGACGTCGCTTCGCGTGCGCGAGCCGTTCGGCCTCTTCGACCGCGAGATGAAGCTCAACCAGCGCACCTCGATCCTCGTCTACCCGCGGGTGCGGCCGATCCCCGACCTGGTCACGCCCAGCTCGCAGCAGGCCGGCACCTCGACCGCCTTCGGGGCGTGGGCGGACTACCCGCCCGAGACAGGCGGCGTGCGCGACTATGCGACCGGCGACAGCTTCGGCCGCATCCACTGGCCGCTCTCGGCCAAGCACCAGCGGCTGATGTCCAAGACCTTCGAGCTGCCGCTGACCACCGACCTCTGGATCCTCCTCGACCTCGACCGCGGTGTGCACTTCGGCGACGGCGAGGAGTCGACGGTCGAGTACGCCGTTAGCCTCGCCGCCTCGATGGCCTCTCAGGTACACAGCCGCGGCCGCCAGGTCGGGCTGATCGCCAACGACTCGCGCGGCACCATCCTCGAGCCGCACCGCGCGGTGCGCCAGGACCGGCTGATCCTGGACTACCTCGCTGTCTGCCAGGCCGACGGGCGGACGCCCCTCACCCAGACGCTGGCGTGGGACCGCATCCGGCGACTGCCCCGGCGGGCGATCGCCGTCATCACGCCCAGCGCCGACCCCGACTGGGTGCGGCTGATGCAGGCCGTCCGCGGCCGCCGGTCGAGCCTGATCGTCTTCTACCTCGACGCCTCCAGCTTCGGCGGACCGGACCAGAACCCCAGCTTTGACCTGGGCCAGGACGTCGACCTCTACGTGGTGCGCGCGGGCGACGACTTCGCGCGGCTCGTGAGGACCAGGGATGCGATACGTATCGCCTGAGACGCGGCTCGTAGGTCCGGAGGCCGCGTTCGCGGAGCGCACCGGCCGCGTGGCCCAGCTCTGGGAGAACGCGCGCGAGTCGATGGACGGCGGCCGGTTCTGGACGGCCGCGCTCGTCCTCCTGCTGACGATCACGGTCGCTCGCTCGACGACCACCGTCAACTGGGTGCCCGGCATCGAAGTCATCACCCCGATCGCGCTTGCCGGCGCGCTCCTGATGGGCGTGCTGGCGTTGACCCCTGTTCGCGACTTCATCGCCCTCGGCCTGGCATTTGTGCTCGCGCCGGTGGTGGCGTTCGCGGGCGCGTGGCCGCAGATCCACGCCCGCCACCCGACCGACGTCCCTGGCCTGCAGCTCGTCAACGTCTGGTGGCAGCGCGTCACCGACGGCGCCGCGGGCCAGGACCCTTCGTTCTTCCTGGTTCTCATCTGCCTGCTCATGTGGGTGACCGGCGCGTGGCTGAGCTGGTGCGTCCTGCGCTGGCGCAAGCCGATGCTCGGCCTGATCCCCGGCGCGGCGGCTTTCGCGACCAACGTGCTCAACGTCCCCGACGACCAGAACGGCTACACGCTGGCGATGCTCGTCCTCACGCTCGCTCTGCTGCTGTGGAGCAACTACACCGGCTCGATCGCCAGCGCGGCGCGCGCGAGCGTGAAGCTGACGGGCGACGCGCGCTGGGATTTCTGGGAGAGCGGACTGGTGGCGATGGCGGGACTGATCGTCGTCGGCATCATGCTGCCGCCGCTCTCGACGGCCGACAGGACCCTCGACGTCACCTCGGGCCTCTTCTCGAGCTGGGCGCAGCTCCAGCAGCGGCTCAGCCACCCGGGCTTCGTCGGCACCCGCGGCGGCGCCGGGGTCACGGGCTTCAGCGACGATGTCAAGCTGAACGGCTCGCTGACGAGGACGCGCGACGTGGTCTTCACCTACACGGTGATCGGCGATTACGCCGGCCCGCTGTACTTCCGCGGCGTCGACGAGACGCTCACGTTCGGCGGGGAGTGGCGCTATCCCAACCAGGCCGGGCTGAAGCAGCTGGTGGGCAAGAACCAGACCTACCTCTACGCGGAGGACTACCAGAAGCTCGCGATCGCCGGTGTGCAGGTGAGGATGCTGCGTCCGCCGATCGGCAACTCCGACATCGTCTTCTATCCGGGGCAGCTGGACAAGGTCGATCGGGTGACCATGGGCAGCCAGGTCCCGATCACAGGGCGCGATCCTCAGAGCGCCCTCCTTTACTCCGTCGACCGCCTGAGCAGCGTCCAGCCGAACAGCTCCGCGGGCGTGTACACCGCGACGGTCGCGTACTCGACCGCCAACACCTCCGAGCTCGAGGCCGCGGGCACGAGCTACCCGGCGTGGCTCGACCAGTACTCGCACCTGCCGCAGCGCGGCTACCGCGCGCCTGCCGTGATCGACAAGATCCACGCGCTCGCGCAGAGCATCGTCGACGCCGCGGGGGCCAGGACTCCCTACGACCAGGCTGCCGCGATCGAGGCCTACCTCCGTGACTCGCGCAACTTCGAGTACTCCCTCGATGCGAGGACGCCCGACGGCTTCGACCCGATCGACTACTTCCTCTTCACTTCGCACAAGGGCTACTGCGAGTTCTTCGCCACGGCGATGGGGGACATGCTCCGCTCGCTGGGCATCCCGACCCGCCTCGTCAACGGGTTCGGCAAGGGCACCTTCGACACCACCGTCAACGCGTTCGTGGTCCGCGGCGAGGACGCCCACACCTGGGTTGAGGTCTACTTCCCGAACTACGGCTGGATTCCCTTCGAGCCGACCGCCGACACCCTGAACGTGTACCAGGTGATCCAGCGCGGCCAGACCGGCCTCAACCCCTGCTTCCGCGACAACGGGTGCGACACCCCGATCGGCCCGGGGGGCACCACCACCGGCCCGACACCCGGCGACGGCTCGGCCCGCGGCGAGCGCAACCTCGGCGGGGACTCCGCCCTGGGCGGCAACGGGTTCCACATCGGCGCCCTCGACGCGACCGCGCTGATGCGCATCTTCGGCGTCTTCGTCGCCCTCCTGCTCCTGCTGCTCGTGGTGCTCTCGCGCTACCTGCGCCCGCGCACGGTGACGACGGTGTGGAAGCGCATGCTCACCCTTGCGAGCCTCGCCGGCGCCAGGCGGCGGCCGGGCGAAACGCCTCTGGAGCTCGGTCGCCGGCTGCAGCGCACCTTCCCGGAGGCGGCCCAACCCGTCGGCCAGCTGGCGAGCGGATTCGTGGTGGCGGCATACGCGCCGCCCGACGTCGCGGCCACGTCGCGCGCCTCGATCATGGAGGCGTGGACGGCGCTGCGGCCGATGCTGGTGCGCCGCGTGCTGGCGCGCTTCCGCCGGCCGGGTCGCAGCACGACGCTCGATTAGTCTTCTTCCCGTGGGCGTTGTCGCCGGCCGGACGTATCCGGCGGTGAGCTTCGAGATCGAGCGCGAGCGTGTCGACGCGTTTGCGCGCGCCATCGGCGCCGACCCGGCGGACGGCGTGCCGCCGACGTTCGCCACCGTCTACTCGCTAGGGACGACCGCACCGCAGCTCTTCGGCGACGAAGACGCGGCGGTCGATCTCGCCCGCCTGCTGCACGCCGAGCAGGAGTTCGAGTGGACGCGACATCCCCGGGTGGGGGAGACGGTCACGTCGCGCGCGCACGTGGCGTCGGACACGAGCCGAAGGGGAATGCGCTTCGTGTCCCTGGAGACGGAGACCAGCGACGCGCGAAACGAGCCGGTCTGCCGTTCGCGTGCCCTCTTTGTGATTCGCTCGTGAGCGAACGCCAGGTGACGTTCACCAGGGACCAGATCGCGGCGTACGCCCAGGCCTCGGGCGACCACAACCCGATCCACCTCGACGAGGACTTCGCCCGCTCGGTCGGCCTTCCGGGCCTGATCGCTCACGGCATGCTCCAGATGGGCATCGCCGCGACCGTCGCGGCCGAGGCCGCGGGTGGGCCGCAGCGGCTGCGCAGGCTCGCGGTGCGATTCGCCGGCATGGTTGCGCCGGGCGACACGGTGACGTTCTCGGCCGAGCCGGCGGGCGAAGGCAGGCTGGAGCTGAAGGCGGTCAACCAGCGCGGCGAGACGGTGCTCACGAAGGCGGCGGCGGAGTACCAACCATGACCCTCGAGTTCTCGCTGTCGGACGAGCAGAAGGTGATCCAGGCGCTGGCCCACGATTTCGCCGAGAGGGAGATCCGGCCGGTCGCGGCTGAATTTGACGAGTCCGAGGAGTTTCCTTACGAGGTCGTCACGAAGGCGCACCGGCTCGGCCTGAGCCCGGCGGCGTTTCTACCCGAGGAGTACGGCGGGCAGGGGTTCGACTTCTTGACCGAGCTGATCCTCAACGAGGAGCTGAGCTGGGGGTGCGCCGGCATCGCGGTGTGCATCCAGTCGATGGCGCTGGCGATGGCTGGCATCCGTGCGAGCGGCACGGACGAGCAGAAGAGGCGCTGGCTGCCCGAGTTCACCAACCCCGACAGGCTGGTGCTCGGCGGGCTGGGACTGACCGAGCCGGACTCGGGCTCCGACGCGCTGGCGATGAAGACGCGCGCGACGCGCGTGAGCGACGGCTACGTGCTCAACGGCACCAAGCAGTTCTGCACCAACGGCGGCATCGCCGACTACCACGTCATCTACGCCAACACCGACCCGTCGAAAGGCCCAGCGGGGATCGCCTCGTTCCTGGTCGAGAAGGACACGCCGGGGCTGCGCATGGGCCGCAAGGAGAAGAAGCTGGGCGTCCGCGCCAGCCACACCGCGCAGGTCATCCTTGAGGACTGCCACGTTCCGCTCGACCACCGCCTCGGCGGCGAGCCGGGCGCAGACGGTGCGGGCCCTGGAGCGCTCGGCGCCTTGGCGACGTTGGAGGCGACGCGTCCGGGGGTAGCCGCCGGCGCGCTCGGCATCGCGCGCGCGGCCTACGAGTTCGCCCTCGAGTACGCCCAGGACCGCAAGCAGTTCGGCAAGCCCCTCTGGCAGCACGAGGCTGTGGGCTTCAAGCTCGCCGACATGGCGATGAAGATCGACGCCGCACGCCTGCTCATCTGGCGCGCCGGCTGGATGGCCACGCGGGGCGACGCGTTCGAGCGCGCCGAGGGTTCGATGGCCAAGTGCTTCGCCGCCGACGTGGCGATGGAGGTCACGACCGACGCCATCCAGGTTCTCGGCGGCTACGGGTACATCAAGGAGTACCCAGTCGAGAAGTGGTTTCGGGACGCCAAGATCTACCAGATCTGGGAGGGCACGGCGGAGATCCAGAGGCTTGTCATCTCGCGCGCCATCGCCGGCCAGCGCGCGGCCATCAAATTGAGAGGCTGATGAATGTTTGACCTGACAGGCAAGGTCGCGGTCGTCACCGGTGCGTCGCGCGGCCTCGGCCGCCAGGACGCGCTGACGCTCGCGAGCATGGGCGCCGACGTCGTCATCACGGACGTCCTCGTCGAGGACGACCCCAACCTGCAGCAAACGGCCGAGTCGCAGGGCAGCATGCTGGCCCAGGTCGCGGTGTCGCAGGGCTGGGTTCACTCCAACGCAACCGCCGAGGAGATCCGGAAGATGGGACGCAAGTCCCTCGCCATCAAGATGGACGTCACCAACCGCGACCAGGTCAAAGAGGTCTTCAAGAAGGTCAAGGACGAGTTCGGCAAGATCGACATCCTGATCAACAACGCGGCCACGCTCGACCACGCGGCCCAGATCCCCAACCAGTCCTACGAGCTGTGGGACCGCGATGTGAAGGTCAACCTCACCGGCGCCTTCAACTGCACGAAAGAGGTATGGCCTTACATGGTCGAGAACAAGTGGGGCAGGCTGATCTTCATGTCCTCGGTCGCCGGCACCCTTGGCGGTTTCGGCCAGGCGAGCTACTCGTCGACCAAGGCCGGCCTGATCGGCCTGGCCAGGACGGCCGCGCTTGAGGGCGGCCGGCACAACATCACGTCCAACGCGATCGCGCCGGGCATCATCGAGTCCGAGGCGGGCAAGGCTGCCGCCGCCAACAACCCGATGTACGAGCGCTTCAAGTCGAGGACCGTTTTCAAGCGCTTCGGCCAGCCCGAGGACATCGCCAGCACGATCGCGTTCCTGTGCACCGAGGAGGCCGGCTACATCACGGGCGCGGTGATCGAGGTCGCGGGCGGCATCCCGCTGTTCACGGCCTAGGCCGGCGATGGGCGAGCTCGTCGACGTCAGGCGCGAGGGCGCTGTCGCCCGCGTCGTCATGCACCGCAAGGGCAACAACGCGATCGCTGAAGACCTGATGCAGGAGCTCGCGGCCGCGTTCGACGAGCTGGGCAAGGACGCGTCGGTCCGCGTCGTGGTGCTGGCGTCGGAGTACGAGAAGTACTTTAGCGTCGGCGCCGACCTGACCTCGATGATGGGCATCGACCGCGAGGCGCCGGACGCCACCGACCAGATAGCGCTGTTCATGCGCCGGATGAACCACCACTTCATGGCCATCGAGCGGTGTCCGAAGCCGGTGATCGCGGCCATCAACGGCCACGCGCTCGGCGGCGGCAGCGAGCTGACGCTTTGCTGCGACTTTCGGGTCATGGTCGAGGACGGGCGCTCCAAGATCGGCCAGACCGAGTCTTCGCTGGGCATCATCCCCGGCGCCGGAGGCACCCAGCGCCTGCCGCGCCTGATCGGCAAGGCGCGTGCCCTTCCTTACCTCATCCTGTCGACGCGACTGTCGGCGAAAGAGGCCGAGGCCGCGGGCTGGGTCGACCGCGCCGTGTCCCCCGATGAGTTCCAGGCCACGGTGGAGGAGCTCGCCGGCCGGCTCGCCAAGGCGCCGACGTTTGCGATCGCGATGATCAAGGACGCGGTTCGCCGGGGCCAGGACCTCCGCCTGGACGACGCGCTGAACATCGAGTCCGAAGACTTCGCCCGCGCGGCCCTGAGCATGGATGCCGCGATCGGCATCATGTCCTTTCTGAGCAAGCAAGAGCCGGAGTTCACCGGCTCGTAGTCGATTTCCCCTGGCGCTCTTCGTCGTACTGGGCAGGAGGTAAGCCATGAAATACGTTTTGTTGTTCGGCGGCACGATGGAGGGTGCGGACCAGCTCGAGGGCGCGGCCAAAGAGCAGACGATGGCCGACTACGAGAAGTCGGGGCAGTGGTTCGAGAAGTACTCGAAGTCCGGAAAGATCGTCGGCGGCCACGAGCTGCAGGGCCCGAGCACCGCAACCACGGTCTCGCGCAGAAACGGCAAGGTCACGGTCACTGACGGTCCGTTCATCGAGTCCAAAGAGGTGATCGGCGGCTACGCCGAGATCGAGGTGGCCGACCTCGACGAGGCGCTGGCCATGGCCAAGGAGTGGCCGGGCACGGTCGAGATCCGGCCGGTCGTCGACCACTCGCAGGACCAGGAGAGGGCGCGGTCATGAAATACGTCCTGATGTTCGTCGGCACCCAGGAAGACCAGGACCGGTGGGACCGCCACTCGAAGGAAGAGCGTGCCGCCGCCATGGCTGCGGCCGGCCAATGGTTCGGCCGCTACATGGGCGACGGCAAGGTCGTCGGCGGCGAGCAGCTCCAGGGCCCGCACACAGTCACCACCGTGCGTGGACCGAGCGGAAACCGTGTCGTCGTCGATGGTCCGTTCATCGAGTCCAAGGAGATCATCGGGGGCTTTGCGATCGTCGAGGTCAAGGATCGGGACGAGGCCCTCGAGATGGCCAAGGCATGGCCCTCGGGACCGGTCGAGGTCTGGCCGGCGGCGGAGCGATAGGGACTGAGCGGCCCACGAAACGCGACGGAGGCAGCCGTCGTCGCGGTCTTCCGCGAGGAGGCCGGGCGCCTGACAGCCGCGCTGGTGCGGATCCTGGGCAACTTCGACATCGCCGAGGAGGTGGTCCAGGACAGCCTCGTCACGGCGCTGGAGAGATGGCCGGACCAGGGCATACCCGACAACCCCGGCGCGTGGTTGATGACGACCGCGCGCCGGCGCGCCATCGACCTGCTGCGCCGCGACAGGCGGTATGCCGAGAAGGTCCTGATCCTGGAGCGTTCGAGCGTGGTTGGTGACCCGGTGGAGGCGGACGACCGGCTGCGCCTGATCTTCACCTGCTGCCACCCCGCGCTTCCCCAGGAGGCCCAGGTCGCGCTCACGCTGCGCGCGGTCGCCGGCTTCACGACCCAGGAGATCGCGGCCGCGTTCCTCGTCTCCGAGCCGGCGATGGCCCAGCGCATCGTCCGGGCCAAGCGCAAGATCGTCGCCGCAAACATTCCGTATCGCGTGCCTGAAGGCGCTGAGCTTCCGGCGCGCCTGGAAGCCGTGCTCGCGGTCCTCTACCTGATGTTCAACGAGGGCTACTTGAGCCGCGGCACGGGGGCCGGGATGAGGCGCGACCTCGCCGACGACGCGCTGTGGCTGACCAGGCTCCTCGACCGCCTCCTGCCCAGCCAGGCCGAGGTGCTCGGACTGCTCGCGCTGATGAAGCTGCACCTGGCCCGCTCGGCCGCGCGCTTCGACGCGGCCGGGGAGATGGTCCTGCTTCCTGAGCAGGACCGCTCGCGTTGGGACCAGGAGGCGATCGCCGAGGGACTGCGCACGCTCGACACGGCCGCGCTGATGCGGCGCCCTGGTCCGTACCAGCTCCAGGCCGCGATCGCGGCGGTGCACGCCGAGGCGCCCTCGTGGGAGACGACCGACTGGGAGCAGGTGGTGACCCTGTACGACGCTCTGCTCCGATCCGCGAACTCGCCTGTGGTGCGCCTGAACCGGGCGGTGGCATTGAGCCACGTCCGCGGCGCGCAGGTGGCCCTGGGCGAGGTCAACGACCTCGCGCTGGCGCTCGGCGACTACCACCTCTTCCACGCCACGCGCGCCGAGCTCCTGGACGAGTTGGGCGAGGCCGCGCTGGCCACAGAGGCGCGCAGACGGGCGCTCGAGCTGTGCCAGAACCCGGCGGAGCGCGCCCTGCTCCTACGGAAGCTGGGGCACTAGCTCCTCGGCCCGCCGCCAGTGCTCGAGCAGCAGCCGCACGTGGTCGGGCGTGTAGATCATCTCCGGCGGCACGAAGTGATGGACGCCGGCGTACCTGTGGACCCGGATGTCCGCGAACAGCTGCGCGAGTATCCCCGCCTTCAGGGCTTGCTCCGGATGCGACAGGTCGCCGTAGCCGTAAAAAACTGGGAAGGGCGCCGCCCGCAGCATCTCGCGGTCGAATTCATACGCCTCGAACGCGCGGATCAGGGCGGCGATGCCGGCGGGCCGCTTCTGCATCTCGGGCGAAACCGGCCCTGGCGGCGGCGGGGCCAGCACGGCGCCCGGTTTCACCTGCTCGCGCACGAAGGCCGCCATGAACTGGTCGCCTTCCAGGCCGTCGAGCTTCTGTCTCAGCGCCGCGAAGAAAGCCTCCTCCGCCTCGGTCAAGGTGCCCGGGATCTGGGCCGGCTCGAAGAGGGAGAGGCTCAGGATCCGCTTCGGTCGCGTGCCCGCGTAGGCGAGGGAGATGAAGCCCCCGCCTGAATAACCGAGGAGGTGAAACCGGTCCAGCCCGAGGCCGTCGGCCAGCCGGTCGACGGCGCTCAGCTCCTCGTCGATCGAGTAGCCGGCCGGCGGCTTCGCCTCCCGGTAGACCTCGAGGTCCTTGAGGTGGAGGTCGGCCTCCCCGGCGACGCCGTCGAGGAGCGGCTTGTAGCGCTGCGCCGCCGGCGCGACGCTGCCTGGCACACAGATGACTCGAGGTTTCATACGGGCGCCTTCCTCCTGATCACGTCCAACGCTTCATCGACGCGCTTGGGGTCAAGCCCAAGCACACGGATCACCAGCTCCTTGGTTTCGAAGTTGGGATACGACCCGACCGAGACGTCGGGGTATCTCTCCTCGAGGTCGCGCATCAGGGGGTAGAAGCGCGCCTCGACGGCGAAGGTGAACCTCAGCTCCCGCACCGTGGCGGCGTTGCCGGAAGTCAGGAACTCGGGCTCGATCTCCTCGGTGAAGATGCCCTTCATCTCCATGGGCACCCCAGGCAGGACGAAGATCCGCTTGCCCTTCACCTCGTAGAGCGCCCCGGGCGCCATCCCGCGCCGGTTTCTGAAGACGTGGTTCGGGTGCGCAGGGATGCGCGCCATGCGCAGGTTGCCCTCGGTCACGTCGGGCGACTCGAGCAGGCCCATCGCGTGCATTCGCTGCACCCTCCGCTCGATGCGCGCGCGGGTCTCGTCCCAGACGACCAGCTCCCTGCCCAGCGCTTCGGCGAGCGCTGCAAAAGTCCGATCGTCGGGCGTGGGCCCGAGGCCGCCGCTGAGAAAGACGTCGGTGAGGTCGGGGTCTTCGAGCTCGCGGCCCAGCTGCTCCATGATCTCGCCGGGCTTGTCGCGGATCTGGGTCACTCGCTTGACCGGATAGCCGAGCAGACGAAGGCGCTCCGCCATCCAGTGCGAGTTGGTGTCTACGGTGAAACCGCCCACGAGCTCGTCGCCAATCGCAACGATGCTCGATTGCGGCATCGGTGCAGCATAGAGACATGGAGCGATTGCACGCCGTCGTCCACGGCGACGTGCAGGGTGTGGGGTTCCGCTACTTCCTCCAGCACAAAGCGAGGGAGCTCGACTTGCGCGGCTGGGTGCGCAACAACGACGACGGCACGGTGGAGCTGGTCGCCGAGGGGCCGCGAGACCGCCTCGAGGAGCTCAGGCGCGCCGCCGAGCAAGGCCCGAGGATGGCCCGCGTCGACCGCGTCGACACCCGGTGGTCGAGCGCGTCCGGAAAGCTCGATCGGTTTGAGCTCGCCTGGTGATCCTTGCGGTTCCTTTAACATCGGTCGGCGCGGCGATCTCTTCGCTCCGCGACTAGAGGGAGGTAGATGGACCCAAGTACAGCCTGGTTTGGCGTGGCCGGGGGACTGGCCGCGGTTGTCTTTGCCGTCGTCCTGATCTACCTCGTCCTCAACCAGCCGACGGGCAACGACCGCATGCGCGAGATCGCCTCGGCCATCCAGGAAGGGGCAGCCGCCTACCTGAACCGCCAGTACACGGTCATCGCGATCATCGGCGTGGTCATCGCGATCGTCATCGGCTTCTTCATCGACTGGACGACGGCCGGTCTCTACATCGTCGGCGCGGTGCTCTCGGCTGCCGCCGGCTACGTCGGCATGAACATCGCGGTCCGCTCGAACCTACGCACAGCGGAGGCGGCGCGCCGCGGTCTGAACGCCGCGCTCGAGGTCGCCTTCCGCGGTGGCGCCGTGACCGGGTTCATGGTCGTCGGACTCGGACTGTTGGGCGTCGCTGCCGCGTATCTCGTCTTCAAGAAGCCCGAGGCGCTGGTCGGCCTCGCCTTTGGCGCGAGCCTGGTCTCGGTCTTTGCCCGGTTGGGCGGCGGGATCTACACCAAGGCCGCGGATGTCGGTGCGGACCTGGTGGGCAAGGTGGAGGCCGGGATCCCCGAGGACGATCCGCGCAACCCCGCCGTCATCGCCGACAACGTGGGTGACAACGTCGGCGACTGTGCGGGCATGGCGGCCGACCTGTTCGAGACCTACGCGGTGACCATGATCGCGGCCATGCTGCTCGGCTCGCTGCTGTTCCCGGGCCAGGTCGGCTGGGTCGTCTATCCGTTGCTGCTGGGGGCGGTCAGCGTGGTCGGCTCGATCGCCGGAACTTTCTTCGTCCGCATCTTCAACCCGCGCTGGATCATGGGCGCGTTGTACGCCGGCCTGCTGGTCGCGGTCGCGATCGCGGTCGTCGGGTTCTGGATCGTCACCGCGTACATGAAGGGCGGTGGATATCTGGCCAGTGGCTCGGCGCACGGCGTCCACGACCCGGCAAACCTTTTCTTCGCGGCCCTGGTCGGCGTCGTGATCACGGTGCTCATCGTCGCCATCACCGAGTTCTTCACCGAGACCGCCTACTGGCCCGTGCACCTGATCGCCAAGGCCTCGGTGACCGGGCACGCGACGAACATCATCGCGGGGCAGGCGATCGGCATGATGGCCACCGCGCTCCCGGTGGTGGTGATCGCCGCGGGCATCCTGATCAGCTATGGGCTCGGCGGTCTGTACGGGATCGCGATCGCTGCGACGGCCATGCTCTCGATGACGGGCATCATCGTCGCCATCGACTCCTACGGACCCATCACCGACAACGCAGGCGGCATCGCCGAGATGGCCAAGCTGCCGAGCGAGGTCCGCGCCATCACCGACCCGCTCGACGCGGTCGGCAACACGACCAAGGCTGTGACCAAGGGCTACGCCATCGGCTCGGCGGGACTGGCAGCCCTGGTGCTCTTCGCGTCCTACAACGAGGAGCTGGTGAAAGCCGGCCATGCGGTCCAGTTCCAGCTGACCGACCCAACCGTCATCGCCGGCATCTTCATCGGCGGCATCCTTCCGTTCCTGTTCGGATCGCTGGCGATGCTCGCCGTGGGACGCGCGGGTGGGCTGGTCGTCGAGGAGGTCCGCAGGCAGTTTCGGGACATCAAGGGAATCCTCGAGGGCACCGGCCGGCCGGAGTACGGCACGGCAGTACGCATCGTGACGGCCGCAGCTCAGCGGGAGATGATCCTGCCCGGCGTCATTCCAGTGATCGCGCCGATCGCCGTCGGCTTCATCCTCGGGCCAAAAGGCCTGGGCGGAATGCTGCTCGGCGCGATCGTGACCGGGCTGTTTCTCGCGCTTCAGATGACCAGCGGTGGTGCCGCGTGGGACAACGCCAAGAAGTACATCGAGGAAGGGCACCTCGGCGGCAAGGGGTCGGAGGCGCACAAGGCGGCGGTCACCGGGGACACGGTCGGCGACCCCAACAAGGACACCGCCGGACCCGCGATCAACCCGATGATCAAGGTCGTCAACATCATCGCCATCCTCATCGCGGCAGCGATCTCGACCAACTACCTGATCCACTAGCGACCGTCTTAAACTCGTTCGTGAGGTGGACGACTACCAGAAGGAGATCGCCGACCTCGAAGCCCAGGTCGAGCAGCTGGTCGAAGAAGAGGGCGACGCCAAGACCATCGCCGAGCTGAGCATGCAGCTCGACATCCTGAAGGCGATCTACGCCCGCGCCACCGACCTGCACGCCCGCGGGCTGAAAGACGAGGGCCTCCGTTACGGCCTTCGCATCCAGGGCTATGGCGACTGGACGCTCGACAACGTCTACGCCTTCGTCTACGAGCGATCGATAGAGCTCGAGCCGCGGGCCCACAGCGCGTTTGTCGGCGGCATCCGGTCGACCGACTTCGCGCTCATGCTGAATCCCTGAACAGGAGGGGCACATGGAGACGCCGCTCACACCTCTGGAGTTCGCGAGACGGACGCGCAAGCTGTACGGCGAACGTGTCGGCGCCGTCGACGGCGAGCTGCGCCTGACCTACGAGCAGTTCTTCGACCGGTGCGACCGCTGGTCGGCGGCGCTGCAGGGGATGGGCGTGCGCAAGGGCGACCGCGTCGCCTACATCGCCCCGAATACGCACGAGCAGCTCGAGTCGTTCTACGCCGTACCCCAGATCGGAGCCGTCCTCGTGCCGATCAACTTCCGCCTCACGGCGGACGACTTCGTGTACATCACCTCCCACTCGGGGGCGAAGGTGCTGTGCGTGCACCCGGACTACGTGTCCGCGATCGACGGGGTGCGCGATCAGCTGAAGGGTGTGGAGCACTTCGTCGTCCTCGGGCCGGCGCCGGACAAACGCTGGCTCGGCTACGAGGCGGCGATCGCCGGCGCAAGGCCGGAGTTCAAGCGACCTGAGATCGACGAGAGCGACCTGCTCGCCCTGAACTACACGAGCGGCACGACCGCGAAGCCGAAGGGCGTGATGATCACTCACCGCAACGCCTGGATGAACGTGATGGACACGCTCGTCCACTTCCACATCACCGTCGACGACACGTACCTGTGGACGCTGCCGATGTTCCACGCCAACGGCTGGACCTTCGTATGGATCATCACGGCGGTGGGCGGGCGGCACATCTGCCTGCCCAAGGTCGAGCCGGCGCGCGTGTTCGACCTGATCCGCAAGGAGAAGGTCGGCTGGCTGTGCGCCGCGCCGACGGTGCTGATCTCGCTTGCCAACGCGCCGGCCGAGGTGCGAGGACAGGTGCCCCGCGGCGTGCACGTCGTCACCGCCGGCGCGCCCCCGGCCGCGGCGACGATCGAGCGCATGGAGGGCGAGCTCGGGTGGGAGGTTACCCAGGTCTACGGCCTGACGGAGACGTCGCCCTTCCTCACCATCTGCGAGCCCCGACCCGAGCACACCTCCATGAGCGCGGCGGACCGCGCCGTGATCAAGGCGCGGACCGGTGTGGAGATGATCGGCGCCGGCGAGATGCGCGTCGTGGACGACAAGGGTCAGGACGTTCCGGCTGACGGCCAGACGCTCGGCGAGATCGTCTTCCGCGGCAACGTCATCCTCAAGGGCTACTACAACGACAAGGAGGCGACCGAGAAGGTCATGGGCGACGGCTGGTTCCACACCGGCGACGCAGCCGTGCTTCACCCCGATGGTTACGTCGAGATCCGCGACCGGATCAAGGACGTGATCATCAGCGGCGGCGAGAACATCTCCTCGATCGAGGTCGAGGGCGTCCTGCTCCGCCACCCGGCCGTCCAGGAGGCGGCCATCGTGGGCCTGCCGCACGAGAAGTGGGGGGAGGCGCCGTTCGCCTACGTGGTTTTGAAGCCGGGGGCGTCGGCGACCGAGGCCGAGCTGATCGCGTTCACCCGCGAGCGGCTGGCGCACTTCAAGGCGCCGCACGGGGTCACTTTCGTGCCGGAGCTGCCGAAGACCGCGACCGGAAAGATCCAGAAGTACGTGCTGAGGAAGGGCGCCGCGGCGATCGTCCGCCAGTAACTAGGTCCAGACCTCGGTCTTCATCCACTCGAGGCCGGTCCGCGTGACTCGCGCGGTGACCAGCGTGCCGCCGGCCAGCGACCGCTCGTCGAACAGCTTCAACGTCCGCGGCCGGAAGCGGTAGCAGGGAAGGTCGTTGCCCTCGGCGTCGAACTCCTTGAACCGCCGGGCGTAAGGCTCCGCGCTCCTGGTCACGCCGGCGGTCCCGAAGAGCTGGATGCCCCGGTCCGGCCTGCCCCAGACCTGGTTGGACGCGTACACGGTCACCGCCGCGGAAGGATTTCGCGCCAGGTTGCGCGAATGGATGGAGTCCGCGTCCGAGATCCAGAAAACCTCGAAGTGTTGGTTCCACGCGAAGTACATGTGGTTGATGTGCGCGCGGCCGCGCGGCGACACCGTCGCAAGCGAGCAGAGGGGAGAAGCGTCCATCAACCGGCGGGCG
>Ga0209157_1001120_pt1 | contig 22608 bp, 22 predicted proteins | sample GraSoiAngelo_135_FD_185892 | JGI IMG/M metagenome (GOLD analysis project Ga0209157, IMG submission 185892) | Grasslands soil microbial communities from the Angelo Coastal Reserve, California, USA - 14_0929_05_40cm (SPAdes) (version 2) | ecosystem: Environmental > Terrestrial > Soil > Grasslands ...
TTGGGGCGAAGGGGGAGGGTCCCGTGGCCCCGAACCCGCGGAGAAGGCACACACGCTGAAACCAACTTGTCGGCTGAACTCCAGCAACTCATCACCCTAGTTGTCTTCGCCGTCACCTACGGCGCCATTGTCCTCAGGAACCTGAAGGGCTTCACGCTTCCGATATGGGCCATTCTGCTGGCGGGGGCGGTCGCGATGGTCTTCGTTGGCTCAATCGGGGTGGTTGACGCCTATCGGGCGGTAAACCTCCCCGTGATTACCTTCCTCTTCAGCATGTTCACCCTGGTGACAGGCCTCGACATCTCCGGCGCCCTGGAGAGCTTCGCGAAAGCCCTCCTCCGAAGAGCGAAGAAACCCGGGGACGTGATCTACCTGACCTTCTTCGGCTTCGCCTTTGGTTCCGCCTTCCTGATGAACGACACTCTTGCACTTATGGGGACACCGATCATGCTTACCCTCTCGAGGAGGCTGAACATCTCGCCGAGGCCGCTCCTCCTAACGCTCGCCTTCGCGGTCACAACGGGGAGCGTCGTCACGCCGATGGGAAACCCGCAAAACCTCCTCATTGCCCTCGCTAGTGGGATTACAGCCCCTGTAATCGGTTTCGCCTCGTATCTGCTTCTCCCCACCCTACTGAACCTGGGGGCCACCTACCTGCTGTTAAGAGTACTCTTCAAGAAGGAGTTTCACAAGCCAGGGGGCAAGTTCGAGAACGTCGCTCTGCTGGAGGAGGGTGGCAGACGCGCCACTGACAGGCGCCTTGCGAGGCTCTCGGTCTCGCTCGTCGTCTTCACTCTCGCGCTGATTCTGGCGGTAAATATTCTCGAGGCCTTCGGAATCAAGCAACCCTTCGGAATCAGCGAGGTCTCCCTTCTGGGCGCGGCCCTCCTCCTTCTGCTCAGCGGCAGAGGACGGGAGATACTCCGGGCGATGGACTGGGGCATCCTCCTCCTCTTCGCGGGCCTCTTCGTCCTGATGCAGTCGCTCTCCAACAACGGAATCATCGCCTCGGTCGCGCAGTACCTCCCCGCGCTGGGTAGGGGAGACCCACACGCCTCACTCTTCTCCATACTCGTCTCAGGGCTCCTCCTGAGCCAGGTTCTCAGCAACGTCCCGATGGTCGCCCTCTATCTGCCGATCATGAAGTCCCTCAGCTACGGGCCACAGGACGTCTACGCCTGGGCGGCACTCGCAGGAGGGAGCACGCTGGCCGGAAACCTGACGATACTCGGGGCTGCCAGCAACCTGATAATCATCGAGGAGGCGGAGCGCGGAGGAGTGAAACTTAGCTTCATCGACTTCTTGAAGGTCGGGGTTCTGGTCACGGCGGTAAACTTTGCGGTCCTCTATGCGTCTCTCTACTTCGGGGTCTAGTCGGTCATCCGGTAGTTCTAGCGCATCGTGACCGGATTCTGATGGAGGAAGCTCTCTATTCTTCTGGCGAGCCCGAGGTCCCACTCCGTTACGCCACCCTCGCTATGGGTTTGAATCGAGAGCTTGATTGTGGTGTATCTGATGTGTATGTCGGGGTGATGCTCTTCTTCCTCCGCTATCTGGGCCACGTCATCGACGAACTTGATTCCAGCCATGAAAGTCTTGAACTCGAAGGTCTTCGTGATGAAGTCTCTCTCGAGCTTCCAGCCGTCGAGTTTCTTCAGTTCCGATTCGATCTTCGCTTTGGTTAGACGTTTCACCACAGTCAGCGAAAGGAGGCTGAGTCATATTAAGTTTGATTGGGGGGCGTCGTGTTATTGTTATTGTTCGCTAACACTTTGTCGGAGTTTCCCTTAAGTATTCTTGCCTTCAAGCGTCCCGAGATACGGATGGAACTGAAGCCAGCAAAAGGGTTGAAGGTTCGCGTGCGCGCTTCGCGAGAGGCGGTGTTTGGAGAGGAGGGTGTAGGCATACAGAAGGTTTCGTTCGGCAGTGAGAAGAATACCCTCGGGACCCTTACGGGGATGACGCTGGCGGGATTCTGCGAGGTGGAGATGCCGGATTTCGACGGGAAGAAGCATTGGTACCCGATCGAAAGTCTCACGGGAGAAAACGGAGAGAAGCTCGTAGAAGAGGTAATCGAGATACAGGCAGAGGAGGAAGAAGAAGATGATTCCGCCGAAGAGGAGTGACTGGCCTCGCCCTCGAAGATGCTGGCGCGATCTTGACCCAAGAACAAGGAGACGAGCTCGTCTTCGTCGTCGACGTGACGTCCTTCACCGAGAATGGGTTCATTGGCTCTTCCAACTTCGGGGAGAGTCGCGTGGACATCGAGTTCGATGACGGGAGTGATGGCATTTCAATCTCCCCGGAGATGGCGAAGAAGATCAAGGTGAAGGTGGGCTCGCCAGTCCTGATCATCGGGGAGAACGAGGAAAAGCCCCAGACGTCAGAGAGCACAGTGAGCTCGGTGGGGGAGAAGTTGAGAATCTCGGACGCGAAGACGTACTACTTCGTCGGGAGGTATGGCGGCGCGATCATCCGCATACAGAAAAGGTAACTAACTGGGGTCTCCGTCGGCCTCTGGAAGCTCGTACCACCTGATGCTCTCGCCAATCCTGGCTCTGAGCTTCCAGGATAGTGTCTTGGGAGAGCCCTCGATCATTCCGAGGAGGCGGTCGACCTCTCCCGCAATCTTCTCCGAGCTGCCGTTCAGGGACCCGAGGCTTCCCCTCAGCCTCACGAGACTCCACGTGAACGTCCTGTAGATGCCCCAGTCCCTCGAGCATAGTTCAGCTATTCTCTCACCGTTTATTCCTGTCTCGTCAGCCGTGACCTCGTAGTCGTTGAACGCTGCCGCGAGGTCTTTGAACTCCTTCTCGGTCATCTCTACGACCTGCAATTTTGTAATGACCAGGTCGGTTATCGATAAGGTCAGCGGGTGCGCAAGCAGGGTGTGCTTGAACTTGAATTTGTGGCACATCTCGAACTCATCGAGGAAGATGTCGACCCTCCGCCCGTTTCGGGAGTCGTGGTAGATCAGCCTCTTGCCCAGGTTGAGTTTGTTGAAAATCTCTCTCGGCCTGTAACCAAGCGTTTCCATGATTTGCATGATTCTCTTCGTGTCCTGCCTCCGGCCCATCAGGTCGATGTCCTTGTTCTCGCGGCGGAACTCGGGTTCTTGGGCGCTCCTGCAGAGCGCCTTGAATGCGAGGCCTCCCAGGAGCCTCAGCCTAACTCCCTCTCGCTCCCCACTACTGATTATCTGTGTCGCAGCAGCGAGTGCCTCTGAGGGAACGATGACCGCTACAGTCTCCATCGTGGGAGATTCTCTGTTAAATCCTCGATTTAAGCCCTGTTTTCACATCGGTGCCCGTCAACACGAAGCTGTTAAATTGGGTCGAGGCGGCGGCCCTTGACGACCTTTTCTTACTTCTCTTTTCTCTTCTCTTTCGACCTTCTGAATCCGGTAAGAACCCAGCGAGGCATCGACCATTCTTCATCGAACCCCTCCTTATTCCTCAGGATGACCCTTCCTCTCTCCTCGTCGATCAGCTCTGTGGCGGGTGTCGCCGCCCGATACCTGGCGTATTCGCTGTCCGAGATCGAGACCGCCTCCCTCCTCCGCCCTCCGATGCTGCCGAACCAACTTGCCCGCGACCCGTCGACGGAAACATAGAGAGATGCGTTTCCGACTTCGAGGTAAACTCTGGCGTACCTCAACTTTCTTGGCAGTTCGTGTTCCAAGAATATCTTCATGCAAACGTTCTTTCCGCCTCCTCTCTTTATTAACGTGTGTGGTAGGTCGAGATCGTCGGCGTTGCTCCTTTTAAGTTAAATCGCGGTGGAAAGAGGTGCAGGGCCGATGTCCAGCGAAATCGCTGAGAAACTTTCGCAGCAGACCTCACAGCTTGTTTCGGAGTTCGAGAAGCGGCTGGATGCGTTCAGTCAGCGAGACGACCTAATGGGGCTCACGATCGGGCTGGACTCGGTTGGCGCCTCCTCTCTGGCGCGGAAGTACTTTGGCGAGGGGGAGCACATCGCCACCGGCGTCGATGGCTCGAGAGACTACGATGAACGCCTCCAGATGATGCTCTTCTACTCGAACGCCACCGCCTACTCCTGTCCCTTCATCGTCGGAGAGGATGTCAAGTTCGAATTGAAGGAGGCGCGGCGTGAGGCGAAGCTGTCAGCAACCTCCGCCATCCCCCTATGGCTGGAAGACGTAATCTCAGTAATGCCGGACCTCCCAGAAGGAGACATAGAGCTCGAACATTCGATAGAGAGGATACCGAACGCGTTCATGACCTTGGGCGAGCTCTACCTAGCTCTCAAGGCAGTCGAGAAGTCAAGAATCATCTTCCTTGACCGGCCGATCTCCGGGACCCATTCAACCCTCTCTCGCGACTACAGGATTCTACTGAAGAGCAGGGTGAGCAGCAACCTCACCGAGTTGGTGTTCGGAGGGAGCAGGGTCTCCATGCTTGACCTGAGACTCGGCCTATCCCTCGGGGCACCTTGGGTGCCTGTTCCGGCCCGCCCGCGATTCCTGAAGTACGCCGTCCTGAGGAGTCTTATGGAGTCGGACCTCTCTTTTTCCCAGCTTGCCTCTGCCCTCCTGGTCGAGAGACGCGATGTGGAGAAGGCAGTCGCGGGCCTGAGGAAGCTCGACGCTAAGTTCGACGGCACGCTGCTCTCTGATTCGAGCGGTAGCGGTGTCAAACTGAGAGAGGACGTCAGAAGCTATTGGCAGAGACTCACTACACTCGCGTCGAACTATGGGAAGTTGGTCTTCGAGGTCGGTGCGCATCCTCTTCTGCTTCCGAAAGACCGCTGGCTGACGGTCTTCGATGTCAATACAATCTCGCTACTGCTCCTCGAGTATCTGTGCGAGGTCGCGCAGAAGAGGAGGGCGCTCCTAATCGGCATTGCCAAGGACACGACGGCCACCGATATCACTCGCGCCACCCTGCCGTTCGCGGAGGAGAGCGGATACATCAGACCGCGGAGCCCCGTGCCTAGGATAAACAACGACAAGGCTTTCCTATCCATCCTCAGCTCCACGAACCTCTCGGTCAAGACGCCGTGGAGGACCTTCGGCTATGACGCCTGCTTCTCGACGATGCGCTGGAGGGATGAGAAGAGGCCAAATTTCTTCGCGGCGCGAAAGGTCGTCTCGAGGGAGGGACTCTTCACTCGCGGCTTCTTCCAGCTGAGGACTCTGAGGACAGACCCGCATCTCCGCTCCTCCGTCTTCCTCTTTGACAGAGTCCTCGACGGACGATACGACACGACCGACAACAGGCTTGAGGTTGAGGAGAAGGGGGGCGTGGCAGAGGTGAGGCCCTACTTCGAGCCCGGGGAGGGAGCAAGACTCTCGAACCTCGCCCTCTACGTACTCTCCAGGATGGACAACCCAGAGGTCTCGGAGGCGTTCGGGCACAACCAGCTCCTCTATCTGGCCGACAAGGCGGTGAAGACCGAGGTTCGCCTGATGAGAAGCTCACTTCGCGGCGTCGCCGACCTCCGGGTGGGGAGGATGTCGAGGAGGAAACTCGTCTCGGGGGTCGTGAGCACCTTCAGGGAGCAGCGACTCGAGTCGGAAGAGGCAAGGGTGAGAGGTGCAGCGAGCTACGGTGACTAGGTTGGGCGGCGGCGAAGAATCCTGGGTTTTCGACAGCATGAACGGAACTTTCGAGGCCAGACTGCGAAGGATGACCGTGCAGACCAAGACCTCAAAGGGAGACGGCAGGGAGATCACAGTCTCAAACATGGTCGCGGTCGTGGAGGCGAAGTTCAGCTACGAGGCCCTCGACAGGCTGTATTACCCCAGCTTCATCGCGATAGAGAGGGAGGTGAAGGGTCGCCTCTCCCACGTCATCTTCGAGGTCGTCTCGATCAACCCGACCCACTACCAGCAGCTCGGGATGGACGTCTCGATGCCAACGGTCCTCCGGAAAGAGTACCTCGACACGATCAACGAGAGCTGGGGAAAGTCGCAGGAGACCTGGATTGACCTGTGGGCGATTCCGACATGGTACATCACGAAGGTCCAAGACGGCGAGGTGAACTTCGAACGAACCCGTCTGGCCCCACTCGCAGGGGCTCGTGCCTTCCTTCTCTCTAAGAGGGCTGTTGAGAGGTTCCTCTGCTTCGAGAAGGGGGAGAGGATCGGGACGATGATAGGTTTTGACCTCCCCCTAAAGATCAACTTAGAAAACCTCGTCCGATACCACTCAGGTTTCTTCGGTTTCAGCGTCGATTATTCAGAACCGATCATTTATCGGCGAAATGGTTTCGTCGGAATTGCCAAGATAGGAGAGCTGGTAGATCCATTCTACAGTGCGACGGACGAGGGTCCGGTCTTCACCTCCTCCATTGAGGTTGTCTGCTTTGACCAAAAGACGTTCGAGGTGAAGTGGGCCCCCCTGCAATACGTATTCAGGCACAGGTACGAGGGGAAGCTGCTCAGGTTCAACCTGCGGACCGGAAGGAGCGTCGCCGTCACACCTGCTCATTCTCTCTTTGTGGTTAAGAACGGTAGAGTCTGCGTCGCTGCGGCGTCTGAGATAAGAAAGGGAGACCACTTGGTGGGGTCACGAAACGTCCCACAAACCCCCTCGGAGAATCCTACCGTCGACCTGTTAGAATTCTTCTCGGGGTCAGATTCTGAGGGGATAACGCTCCGAGGGATTCCCAGGGAAGGGATTGCGAGAGGGTTAATCGACCGACGGAACTCATGGAGGGATTGGTGGTGGCGAAGCAAGGGAGTCGTCCCCCTCGCGAGCGCCCATCTGCTACCCAAGGAGGTTTCGAGAAAGGCGCGAATCTCGTACAAAGGATGCAGATCTGACCTCCCAACAAAACTCGAAGTCGACGCGGCGGTTGCCCGGCTGCTCGGATACTACGTTGCAGAAGGCCATGCGCAAGTCAAGCCGGGTCAATCATACAGAATCGTATTTACGCTCGGGAAGAAGGACGAACACATTCTCAATGAAATAGTAGCGACTCTAATCGAGCGGTTCGGGATAACGGCAAGCATCCACCAGCACGGTAGTGGAGGAATCAGAGTATCCTTCTCACACAGGCTTCTAGCTGAACTCTTCACGCGATGGGTGGGAACTGGGGCGGGAAACAAAAGGGTGCCCTCGATAATCCTGAATTCACCTCCCAAGATAAGAGGAGAATTCCTCCGCGCCTGGGTCGAAGGAGATTACGGGGTGACTGTCTCCCCGGCGCTGATGAACGACATCATGTACATGCTACTAATGGAGGGCTGCGTCGGAACGACGTCAAGGTGGAGATACACGGAACCGATCGTCATAGAAGGAAGGCACGTTAGTTCAAGGCTAAGGCATCAGTTGAAGTTCCCGCGTCCCGCTGACATTCTCGATAGGGACTTTAGCTTCAGAAGGAGAAGGAGAAGTGAACCCTTGTTCCCCGCCGCAGAACTGCCTGCCACTCTGGCGCAACTCTACACTCATCCGTCGCATCTCTCGAGTTGGAAGAGAGGGGTCAACCCGCGCCTGCTCGAGGAGCTCAGGTCGAAGCTCTCCACCCTCGCAGAGTACGCCGGGTCATCGGCGAAAAATGCTGAAGAAGCCAGACACGATGGTTTCTACAGGATGAGTATGGGGAGGTACATCGTCAGGTCAGATGACAAAATTCAGGCGAGCCAGCTCCTGATTGACCTCCCTCGGACGCTGACGGGCATAGAGGATCTTACCGAGTCCGGTCTGGCCTTCTTCGAGGTGCTGGATATCGAACCCGTCGATTCCACCTCCGAGTTCGTCTACGACGTCTCTGTGCCCGGGGCGGAGAACTTCCTCGCAGGCTTCGGCGGGGTCTTTTGCCACAATACTGGCGTTGGGAAGTCGAATTTGACCAGCTCCCTCGTGAGGATGGCAGCAAAGTCGGAGGAAGACCTCACTATCGTGATCTTTGATGTGGCGGGGGAGTATGCTGTACATCTCGTGGACCTTCTCGCCTCGGGCGGGAGAATACTCACAAACGAGCTTATCGAAGACGCGGGGCAGTTCTACAACTCCCAGGCGATTCCCGAGAGTCTCGAGGACGAAGTGGGGCCCCGGGAGATCCAGAAGGTCCTAGAGGGCCTCTACAAGGCTGGCGTGGTCGAGAGGCTCGCGCTGCAGGAGGCGGGTGGTCTCGACCTAGCCTGGATACAGACTTTGCTCGAGAAGACGGTCGGCGACGCCAAGGCAGGGGGGACCACCGCGATCATCGCCCTCGAGAAGCTCTCATCCGATTTCTATACCGCCAGGGGGCTGCAGCCGGCCACCCGTCTCTCCGACCTCGACGACGACTCCAAGAAGGCTCTCACGTCCCTCCTCGAGGAGATACGCGTCAAGTCGCATGAGAAGTCGGGGATCAGACTCGAGGCTGAACAGATTCTTGAGAAGCTCAGGGCAGAGAAAGCAGAGAGGGATACAAAGGAGGGTGGGCTGACGCCCGAGAAGCTGGCATACGAGCTCGCGACCTCCAAGTCTCCCAGACTGAACATCCTCTACCTTCCTGACCCGCTCCACGCTAGGATGGCTGCGAGCAGGCTGATCAGCAGGCTGTTGTACCTCCGCAAGAGGCTCGGGAACAGGGGGCGCATCCTCATCGTGCTCGACGAAGCGCAGGAGTACATACCCGACAACCCCAACGATAAGCAGATGACGATGACCTCAAACATCCAGGTCGAGGCCCTCCTGAGGCAGGGTCGAAAGTACAGGGTCCACTGCTGGCTCGCGACGCAGAGGGTCGCCCACCTGAACGTCTCCGCTCTGCAGCAGCTTCACAGCTACTTCGTGAGCACACTCCCCCGGATGTATGACAGGATGGTCGTCGCAGACTCTTTCGCACTCCCCTACGAAGTCCTCGAGAGGTCCGCGCAGCTCGAGAGCGGAGAGTGGATCTTCGTCTCCTACAAGGCTACAAAGCAGAAGGGTGTCCCTGTCTTCGTCCGGACCGAGAACAACGAATCTCTGGTCGCGGAGTACCTCAGGTCACGCAAGTAGGCCCTCGTCAGTCGACTCCGCCCTGCTCGCTCCGCTTGGCCCCTCTCGGTCCCCTCTTCCAGGAGGGAACCGCTGCGACGAGGCTGAAAATTCCCATGAGGAGAAAGATCTTGCGCATCGAGTTGATGAAGAGGTCCAGCTTCGTGGGGTCGAGCTGGACCTGCACCCCGGCGAAGATCGCTTGAAGGGTGCTGATTGGGACGCTCGCCGCCATTATCGCGAAGGCCATTCCCAGACTGAGCAGAAACCCGGTGTTGACTAATGTTGAGGACATCCCCGACGCGATCCCCCTCCGATTCACCGGGGCAGCATTCATGATCGAGGCGGCGTTCGGCGCCACGAAGATCCCCGCACCCGCTCCTGCCAAGATCATAGGGAGGACGAGCAGGCCGTACGATGCGCCGAAGGGGAAGATGGAGAACCAGAAGAAGGCGGAGGAGGAGATCAAGAGTCCGGCTGTGCTAAAACTTCGAGCGCCATACTTGTCCGAGAGGAATCCACTCAGTGGACCAAACATCACAAAGGCGATCGAGAAAGGGATCAGGAGTAGGCCAGCGGTCAGGGCGTCGAGCCCCAAGGCTCCCTGGAAGTAGAAGACGAGGACCAGCGAGACGGCACCTCGCGACACCGAGGCGAGCAGGTTGCTGAAGATTCCGGATGAGAAGTCCCTGATCCTGAAGAGTGCCAGGTCCATCATCGGATATTTGACCTTCCGCTCGAGATAGACAAAGAGAAGCAGAGAGAGAAGCCCAGCCACCATGACTCCCTCATAGGCCAGGCTCCAGCCCGTGAGGGCGCCCAAGGTGAGGCCCAAAAGGAAGAGTGAGAGACCGATCGCAAAGAGGCCATTGCCGACCGGGTCGAGCTTCTCCCCCTTCGTCCGCACTCCTATCTCCTTCAATCGGGTGTACGCCCAGGCGGTTCCGAAGACTCCCACGGGAAGGTTGATCCAGAATATCGACCTCCATCCGAGGTAGGCGGTCAGGACGCCTCCGGCCACGAGCCCTAGGACCGAGCCAGCCGTCCCCGCGATCTGGTTGATGCCTATCGCTCGCCCCCTCTCCGTCACGGGAAAGGCGTCGGTGAGGATTGCCGCGTTATTCGCGAAGACGAGCGCTCCCCCCGTCCCCTGCACGAGGCGAAAGAGGACCAGGCTGATCCCGTTAGGCGAGATGCTGCACAACCCCGAACCGAGGGTGAAGATAGCGAACCCGATATTGTAGAGTCGGACCCTCCCGAAGAGGTCTGAGAGCCTCCCGAACGTCAGGAGGAGTGTCGCCGTTATGAGGGTGTAGCCCATTATCACCCAGAGGCCGTCGAAGGTCGTCGTGGCGGGGAGGTCCCTGATTATCGTGGGGAGGGAGATTAGAACTATGTTGGAGTCCAGCACCGCCATGAAGACCCCAATCGTGGTGTTAGTCAAGACGACGTACTTGTACTCCATCGGTATGCTCAGAGGAGAGGCGCGAAGTGGAGGATTCCTAAACGTTTGCGAAGATTTTCCTAGATTGTGACGATCACTAGCGCGAGAACGATCAGGAAGCCCGCCAGAATATCCATGTTCGTCGGCGTCTCCTTCCCGAGCAACTTGGAGAAGACCTGCGTGAGGAAGGGGGAGAGGCTCGTGAGAATCACGGTGAGGGCCAGCCCTGTCGTGGAGACCGAGTAGACGTAGATCGCGGAGCCGAGCGCGAGGTCGCTGATAGAAACTAGGGCGAGATATCCTCCCTCCCGTGGCGTGACCTTCTTCAAGGAGGAGAGGGGATGCCCCCTGACAATGAGTGTCAGACCGAGGGCTATCGCTGCGGAGCCGTCTCGAACGAAAGCGAGGGTGACGAAATGAAGCCCGGCAGATGACGCGACCTTCAAGAGATCCTGCCCCACCGTCCAGACTAGGGAAGCACCAAGGGCGATTATGATCCCCTTGATCCTCGGCGCTCGGCTGCCGCCGCGCGAAAGGAGCAAGACCCCCAGTATGATCAGGGTCGCGCTCACGATGTTCGCGACGACCACCGACTCGCCCACCGAGAAGGCAGTCAGCTGGATCAGCAAGACGTAGGTGTAGACGACGGGAGTCGCGACCGATGCCCCCACCTCTCGAATCGAGATGAGAAATAGAGAGTCTCCGACCGCGAGGGTAATTACTCCGCTCAGGACGGCGAAGATCGCCCCCTCCTGAAAGCCGAAGTACAGCGCCGGAAGAAGAAGCACACCGGCGCCTAGCGACGTCCTGATGAAGTTCAGAGTAAGCATTCCGAACTTCTTAAGGTAGACGCCGTAGTAGATGGGGCTGAAGGCCCAGATGAACGCCGCGATCAAGGCAGGGATGGGGTTGACCAACGCTACTCGATTCTCCGCGCTTCCCACGGGTCTCTGTGGTTCGCTTTTAACGACTGGTGAGTTTCACAAGAATTGGCAGGCGTCTTGGCCGAGTCGGCGGAAACATTAACGACAAAGTTAACGGAAGCGGTCCAGCAGGCTCGTATCCGGCCTACTAGCTACCCTACAATCCCGTGCTCTTGCTTTGGCTGCCCGGGCCGTAGTGAAGTCCCCTGTGCTTCGCGACGACTTGGTCGACGACCTTCCTGCCCTCCTCGCCGAAAGTCTTCTTGATTTCGTCTGCCATCGTCTTGAACTCCTCGTTCAGCTCCTTCCTCCTCTTAGGCTCTGTGGCCAGGGTCCACTCCGTTTCAATCGTTTCGAGCCTCCCCTTCATCACTCTCAGGCTTGCCGGCGGGGCGTCTAGGGACACGAGGGCAGGGGTGCTCCGGTTCTTTTATTTAATATATCTATTGAGAGGTAGAAACGCAAGTCGATTTTCGGGCGTTTTCTAACAACATTCCTCTATTCGATTCTGCGGGATTAAGGGACGAAATACATGGGTAATCCTTTTGAATTGAGGGTTGGGTCCGACCGATGGCGAAGACCTACGAGCAGTCCTTCAACTGAAAAGAGAATCTCCTTCTATCTGACCGCAACCCTCCCGGCTACACGGCGTGTCCTGCAGCTAGGAAATCGCAGCTTGCCTTCTGTCTCATCTTCGATAGACCCGTCCTTCAGACGCGCCATGGTCTACGTATTCGTAGGAACGAGGGGAGGATACAACAGGGCGAGAATCGTCGAGCTTTTGAAGGAGGAGCCGATGAACGCGCACAGGATCTCTGAAAGGCTGAAACTGGACTACAAGACAGTCCAACACCATCTTAGATTGCTGGAAGAGAATCAGGTCATAGTAGCCAGTTCACCAAAGGCAGCTTACGGCGCCGTTTATTTCCTGACTCCATACATGGAGAAGAACTTGGAGGTTTTGAGGCAAATGTGGCTAAAATTGGGTAAAGTTACAAATAAGGCGAGGGGGCTGTTAAAGTGAGATGGCCTTCGACGTCTTCTGGATGAATGTAGCGGCGGTCTTTGCAATTGTAAACGTGGCTCTGGTATTCTTGCTTCTTGGCCTGTACTATCAGAGCTGGAGAAAATTGCGTTCGGCCCTCACGATCAGCTTGATGATATTTGCGCTCTTCTTCCTCGTACAGAACCTCGTCATAATCGTTTTCTGGTATGCGTTGTATGGTCTCGTTCCCGCCGCCGAAGGCATCGTCGTGGCTGCCGCGCCATACCTGGTCGTGATCAATCTGATGCAAACCGTCGGCCTGGGCAGTCTTGTCAGGGTAACGTGGGGCTGACGGAGAGTCAGCTACTCCTCGCTTCGGTCGCTCTGATTCAGTGTTACTCTGGCGTGACTTACGGCCTAGTCGCCTTAGTCCACGACGTAACAGGCCGAAGAGCGAAGACTCGTTGACGGGTTCTCGTAATCGCCGACAGTTAGGACACAAACCATCCTCTGCTCGATCTTCTCGTGATGCTGGGAAAAGATAAGGAGCTTCTCGAGGTGCCAGCCCGATTCACAAGTCAGCTGCGCCCCGCAAGAAGAAACATTGAACCGTTGTGGGGAAGGCCCAGGAAGATCGGGCCGCTTCGAAGCAGAACTTGCTCCGACGACTCCAGAGCGTCCCGAACGCCCGACATGTAGTATATGTGAGATGGGGTCGGCGAGTATGATTGAGTCTTCCTCTACAAGTTCCGTGATCTTCATCCTTCGAGCTCCAAAGGTTTCTCTTGATTTCACAGCCAGAAGTCAAAGGCGCGGCAGATTTATGATAATTGAGATTGATTGAGGCCAACAGATTCAGACGGAAGAGTACGGAGATGAGCGAAAGATCGAATAGGTTACTCACTCGCTTCAAAATGAATGGGATGGGTCGCGGAATTCGAACGCGGTGACGATTTGGGTATGATTTGGGAATATCGTTATATAGAAATAATCGGTGACGCTGGTTTCAGTGACATTCGAGTTATTCTGCCTGCGTTCGGATGCGCTGACCCTGAAGGAGGCATTGCATCTTGGCTGACCACCTGGATTCGCCCGGTCTAAAGAGTCCTAATATGGACGCACGGGTCGATATCACGGACGTTTACGCATTTGCGGCACAGGAAGAAGATGACGAAGAGGAATTTTCAAGAACAGCCCTCGTCTTGAACGTGAACCCGCTCACGCTAGCCTCTGCCTTCGACCCCGACGCGATTTATGAGGTCTTGGTGGATACGGATGCGGATGCGACTCCAGATATTACATTCAAGACTCGATTCTCCACCGTCGGCTCCAATGGCAGGCAGAGGGCGACGGTCGTCCGCGCCGTAGGGGCGGATGCTAACTCACGTGACTTCTCAGGGAAGGTCATCATCAAGAATGCCCCTGTGTCGTTTGGCCGAGAAGAGAGAATTGCGGAAAGGAAAGATTTCAAGTTTTTTGCCGGCGTGCGAAGTGACCCCTTCTTCTTTGACCTTCTGGGTTTCTTAGCAGGCTTCAAGTTCACCGGAAGCGACTTCTTCGCTGACAAGAACGTCTTCGGCACTGTGCTCGAGGTACCCAATTCGGCGCTCGGCACGAACCCGGATATTGGGGTCTGGAGTCGTGTCCTCATTCCGGCAAAAGACTTGGAAACTCCAGGTAACGGTGAGCTGGTTCAGATAGATAGAATGGGGCGCCCCGCAATCAATACGGTATTCAACCACGGAGCGGATAAGGTGACGTTCAACACCATTGAGCCGTCCGGCGACAGGACCACCGTCACGACCACAGGCAAGACTTTCCTCGCTAACTTTGAAGACGTGCTAGGATCCTTTGGCTACGATGCGGGCAGCGCCGAAAACATAGCTAAGATTCTGCTACCCGACATTCTCACTTTTAACTTCAATAGCAACGCGGGATTCCTTAATGGTCGAAAGCTCACCGACGACGTCATCGACATCGAATTGAACCTAGTAACGAAGGGGGCTGTGACTACGGATGGGGTAGGGCCTCATACCGACTTATTGGATGAGTTTCCTTACCTCGGAAGGCCGCACGGAATAGGTGAAAAAGATGAACAAGATTAACAGACGAAAATTCTTGAAGATGCTGGGTGCAGGAACCGGAGTTATGGCGGCGGGAGTTTTCCTTCCCGGCGGAGTGCTGACAAGCGGCCGCGTGTTGCAGACAAGTAAGAACAAGTTGAAGTTCCGTGCCGTAGGTGGTCTTCCACAGGGCGCATTTCCGAGCTACGCTTCATACGTCGTAGAAGGCACTATCGACCTTAAGACTCACTCGGGAGTCGCCACGAAGAACGTGTTCGCAGGGCCGCCAGAGGCCATGAGCACGATCGCCCTTCCCGGGCTGTCACGAACTATTCGCATCACCGAAGTGGAAGATTCTGGGAGCGTCCTGAGAGTAAAAGGTGTTGTCGACGACAGGTCACAACTGCGTCAAGGAGAAAGTCCACTTGTCGATATCACCATTGACTCGGGTCGAGACATGGCGAGTTCGTCTTTCCTGAACAGTGAAGTAAGCCTGAAACTCGAATAATCCAGAACCTAACGAGACTTGGAGGAGCAATGTCTCTTGTCTGATGAAAGGCAAGAGACGTCTGGGATCGGTCTGTCTCGTGGCGAAAAATTAAGGATTGTCTCGATATACTCATCGATAGCTGCGGCGACCCTGCTCGGATTTCTCGCTTCCCTGGTGGTCGGGAAACTATCGGTTGTCTTGGCCGGTCTTGGGATAGTCACGTACGTATTCGGACTTCGTCACGGTGTCGACGCCGACCATATCGCGGCAATAGACAACACGACCCGAAAGCTGATGCAGGAAAAGCAGCGGCCTTTGACAGTCGGGATGTGGTTCTCGCTGGGACACTCGACGATAGTGGTCGCCCTAATCGTGGCCCTCGTGGTCGCAACGAGAGCGATCGTGGGGCAGATTCCCGCTCTCCAGAATGTGGGCGCCATCGTCGGAACGACCGTTTCGGGTATCTTCCTCTGGCTGATTGGGCTCGTGAACGTCGCAATCGTTCTCGGCATCTACCGCATATTCCGCGGCCTCAGAGAGGGGAGATTAGACCAGGCGGAACTCGAAAACCTCTTGGACAATCGAGGCTTCTTGAATCGCTACTTCCGTCCTCTCTTCAGGATAGTCAAGAGGCCTTGGCAGATTTATCCGATCGGAGTCTTGTTCGGTCTCGGGTTTGATACAGCTAGCGAAATTGCGCTGATCGCAATAAGTGTTGGAATTGGGGTGTCTTCCTCGGTTCCCATCTGGATGATTCTGGTGCTCCCCTTCATGTTCACATGCGGAATGGTGTTGGTCGACACCACGGACGGTGTGACGATGCGTCTCGCTTACGGCTGGGCCTTCCTCAAGCCCATCAGGAAAATTTACTACAACCTGACCGTGACGATAATCTCCATCCTCGTAGCCCTAGTGATAGGCACAGTCGAGCTGCTTCAAGTCGTGTCGGGAGAATTCAAACTCGAGGGACCGTTCTGGAGCTGGGTGGGAACGCTTGACTTTGAGACAATCGGCTTCGGGATAATAGGAATATTCATCTTGTCATGGCTCCTATCCCTGGCTTACTGGAAGTACAAGCGATACGACGAGATGCTCCTTAGCTGAGCCTAGTCAACCAAGCCTACGCAGTACTGATTCTATGAGAAGGTCTCGACCGATTCACAATCTCGTCTGAGATCTGTTCTCTGGTCTGTTCTCTGGTCTTCCCTCTGTGTCAATCCCCAGTTTGCGTGCTGTGTCGACGAGAGTCTGGTCTGGTGCATTCGCTGGAGTAGGTTGTCCCGTTGTGGGGGCGGCGGACTCTTTCGAGGCCTGAGTGAACTCCCTCCTCGCAATCCCTATTGACCGAGCGAGTTCGGGTATCTTCTTTGGCCCCCAGAGGAATATCACGACAACAATGGCCCCTATCACTATTAGTTGGACCGGCTCATAAAATGCCATTTGGGAGACTGATTACCCTCTCTGCCCGCTATTAGTTTTTGCCAGAATTTGACCCAGATAAGATGGCCAAACAGGGGGAGCTGACCGTAGGCCAAAAGGGCCCACGAATGGCTACGGCTCGACTCTTGACTGACGTAAAGGCTGATTTCGCGATGAGGCGGCTCTCATTTAGTCCTGTAGCTAACCACGCTCAAGAATCGCGGTCATGCAGTGCGCCCCCCCGTACCCTCCCGTGAGGTTCGTCAGAGTGATTGGGAACGCGTCGATCCCGTGGTGGTAGATTTCCTTCGTGTGGGGAAAGAATCCGGCAGTCTCCTTGAGGTGCTGGTAATCCTTCTGCGCCTGGTCGAGCAGTCTACCGTATCTGTTTGGATGCTGTTTGGCCTGGTAGCTCAGGCTTTCAAGTACATTCTTCGCCTGCCTATCGACCTCGACCGCAAGAATTGTGCCATCCTTGATGCAAAGAAAGTTCGAGGCGTCAGACAGCTGCTCGAGGGTTGTCAGGTCTATGATGCTGAATCCCTTGCTCCTGATGTAGTCGTGGAGGTTCGTCGCCCTCTCCCTCTGCTTCTTGAAGACGCCCTTCCCCTCGCGGTAGTAGATCTCGACGGCTGCTCTCTTCAATAGAGTCTCCGAGCCGACGGCGACCCCGCTGCCAGCGACGTTGAAGTAAGTATCAAGGTGCATCGTGACCATCCGGTCGGGCTCGTCGCCGGGGATGAGGGGGTGGGCGGGCTGGTGAACGAGCGCGACCTCCTTGAAGCCGAGACCATGCTCGAGGAATTGCTTCACGCCCGAAGCATTTGTCCTGTCCCCCAGCCCCAAGAGAGCGAAGTCCTTCATGGGCATGAAGTCGCCTCCCTCGAAGGTCCCCGGGGCCTCCGTCTCGTGTACTATCGTCTCACCGAGGCTCTCCCACAGGAACCGCGTGATAATGGGCTCCTCCCGTCTCTGAGGTTTTGACATGCGGGAGAGGAATATGCCCCTGTCGGTCGTCGCTTGCTGGTCTCTCATGAAGTAGAGGTTGGTGAGCGGCTGCCTCGCGGTGACCCTGACATCGACGGCGCGCGCCCCCTCCTCTTCCTCCAATTCGAGCTCGGGATGAAATATCAGCATGTAGAAGAACTGCCCCGAGTCGAGGAGCGGAAGGCTGTCCTCGAGCTGCTTCTGCGCCTGGTCAACCCTGTTCGGATTCCCGGCATATTTCAGGTCTCTCAGGGCCAGCGCGATGAGTTTCTCTCTGACCTCAGGCTTTCGGTCGGCGAGTTCGAGAAGTTTCTCCTTGAGGCGGACGACCTCTACCTTGAATTCATGAGTCAGAGCGTATTCGAGCCGCTCGTGCTCCCTCCTCGCCTCGTATCTGCTGAAGGCCCGTTCATACAGGGAGGCTCGGGGGGCGAGGAGGCCCAGCCACATCTCCATCCCCGGCCGATGGACCGCCAACCTCCTCAGTCGGTCCCATTCTGCCCTCACACGGGTCGCCATTCAACTGCCACCAAACCCAGCAGCAGCCTGCGAATGGGAACGTAAGCCGGAAAACCACCACCAAATCACTGCGCGTGCTTCACCCACGCCAAGACCGAGTGCGCGGCCAGAATAACCTTCTGTGTTGTCTTGAGAGCGGGTGCTACGAGCTGGGGAGCCGTGAGCAGGAGGGAGAAGACGAGCTAGGGCGTCTCATCCGAATACTTCCCTTTCCAGCTCCTCAAGGAGCGACCGGACGACAGTCTCTCTGAGGTTCAGAGATTGGGAGATGCTCTCCACCTCCCTGTTGTGCTCCTCGAGAATGTGGAAGAGAATTCTCTTCTTGTCCAGATCCTCCAGCTTGCTTGCGATTCTGGCAGCCTCCGTCATGGCCGCGTTCCGCACAGTTAACAGCGCAACCCGCTCTTCTTCAACCTCTCTAATCATTCTATCGACATCACCCAGTATTTCAGAGACCAGGGAAAGCCTGCCTCTGTCATCCTGCCTCTCCAGAGCGTCCCTGACTCGCTTGCTCAGGAGACCGACCCCCACAGATGGCTTCTTTACAGGGAGCGCGCCGAAGGCGACAGCTCTCTCCATGAAGAGGTTTGGCGCGAGGTCCATCGTTATCGAGACGCTCTTGGCCAACGAATACCATTTCCTCTTGCCGCCGCTCGGGTTCCGGCGGGACTCAACAGTCGAAGTCACCAACCCCGCGCTTTGCATCATAGAGAGATGCTTCGCGACGAGTGGCTGCCCCAGGCCCAACTCTTTCGAGATCTGCAAGGCGTAGGACGGCCCGCGACTGAGCCGCTTGATTATTCTTCGCCTGACGGGGTTCTCTATGACCTGAAGAACAGTATCAAGTTCTTCCTGTTTCAAATCAAGTCATTCCATGTTGAGCAAAAAAGGCGGGAAGACCTACTTTAGGTCTACCCTCCGCGCCTTCTCCTCAAGCTTTCGCCCCTCATTCTTGGGGAGCTTCAGCTCGAGGACTCCGTTCTTCATAGTCCCTTCGACTTTCTCGGTCATGACGGCTTCAGGCAGTGTCACGTAGCGGTGGAAGTAGGAGTAGGATTTCCGGCTCTGACTTCCGTCCGCCTCCTTCCTCTCCTCGTCCGTCTTCTTCTCGGCCGTCAGTTCGAGGCTGTTTGGGTTGACCCGTACTTCGACGTCGTCCTTACCGAACCCGGGCAATTCAGCCGTTACGACGAACTTGTCGCCCCGGTCCTGGATGTCGAAGTTCGGCTCTCGCCTGTTGAGGTCGGAGACGATGGAGCGCATGGAAGGTGGGAAGAGTGGCTCCATGAATTCCTCGAATGGCCTCATGAAGTCGTCGAAGATGCTCGCTAGCCCACCGCCGGTGCGGATGGCAAGCGCACCACCTGCGTCACGACCGGACCGTCTCTGGGACTTTCTTGCGTTCTTGTCTGCCATGTTGTTCTCACCTGGTATATGACGTCTAGTAGTATACTATATAAGTCTTACGACAGCCCGGAATTCTTCAAGCGAGAAGAAATCTATCGGCCGGAGAAAATAGGTTGTCAGTTAGCGGCGAGACCTGCCGCGCCAGCAGGAATTCCGCTAACTGTTGATACCCCCGTAAGGCTTCCATCTGCTCCCACGCTGAAACCCTGAATCTCGTGTGTCCCCGTGTCGAACACGTAGAGCAAGTGACTGTTTCTGGTCAAGGCCATGTCAATCGGCCCGGCATGAGTCGTGGCTGCCACTGATTGGAGGAGCTTGAGCGCGCCCCCTTCTCCGACGGCATAACTGGAGATTGTGCCGCTGGCGGTGTTAGTGGTGTATGCGAAGTGGCCATTCCTCGTGACTACGACCCAACAGGCTGCTTTCTGTCCGTCTGCGACGGAGCCGCTCACCGTCCTCAAGAGGCCAGTCTCCGAGACAGCGTACGAGGAGAGAGCCCCGCTGACGGCTTCGCTGACGATGAGATTTCCCCTGTTATCAAAGGCGAACCCGAATGGTTCCGTTCCGTGTGAGACGTTGAAGACCGGGCCAGCCGCAACTCCGTCTTCGTCGACGGTGTAAGCGTCGATGATGTTGGTCGTCTTCTCGGTTACGATGAGGATCGTTCCGTGAGGATTGAAGGAGATCTGCGCGGGTGAGGTTACTCCGCTGAGAGGCTGGACCGAGTCGGGTATCGGGGACAAGCCGCCGTCCTCGCTCAGGCGAAAGCCGGCGATGTTGGCTGGAGTTACGGCGTCACCTGCGTTGAGCACGTAGACCAACTGCTTGTGGATTGTGACGCTTATGGGCGTCTTCCCGACGGTGCTGACCTTGTCGATGATGGTGAGCGCCGTCGACTCGTCGCTGACTCTGAAGACGGTGAGTTCGTTACTCCCCGCGTTCACAGCGAAAAGCCATCTGCCGCCCCGACTGAGGGCGAGCCCACCTTGGTCGCCGAGACCGCTTCCGGTGCCCAGACCGGCGGTGGAGAAGCTGCCCGAGAAGGTCAGGGAGCCGTCCGCTCCTCTGCTGTAGGCGAGCACGCTGTTCCCACCTGCGGAGTTGGTCATGATGAAGACGGCTCCCTTGGAAGTCGAATCTTCTTTCGCCGTGGCTGCGAAGACGAGAGGAAGTGTGAGGACGAAGAATGCTAGCGTTGAGAGGATGATTGGAGATTTCCCGTTACTGGTTTTCACAATTTCCGGTGCGTCGCATTTCTGTATTTAGTGGTATTTCAAAATCAGCTACAGATTGGTTACAAATCATCCGCTCGGGGCGACATTGAACTTCAGCTTCACGCAGAGGTCCTCGAAGGTCTGGAAGTGCGCCTCGAGCCAGGGGTGAAGGAAGTACGTCAGGCCGTAGTGCTCGCCCGTCGTGCTCACGAGCGAGTTCTTCTTGAGCACCTCGATGTGGTGCTGAACTGACCTGTACTCGAGTCCGAGCCTCTTCGAGAGCTGGTTAATGTTCCCGGGGCGCGCCTGGAGCTCCCTGATCAGCCTCGCCCTCGTCTCACCACCCCTCGTCGCTCCAAGCAGGTACCAGAGGAGTCGGCGCAGGTCGGGGTCGTCGTCCACCACAGCCCGCAGACACCTCAGATTCTATTTATCCCTTGGAGCTTTGAAAACCTCGAGATTTTGAAATAAACTTAATACTCTCGGCCCGCATCAAACCGCTGAACAAGGCGTGGACCCTGTGATGTCCGTCACGATTCTCTTCTCAGGGTTGAACGTAGCTCTGCTCTTGGCCCTCCTCTACTTTTACGGGAGGATTCTCTTTCGCAGCCGGGCCGCCCACTCGGTCGGTCTGCTCTTCTTCGCGCTCCTTCTTCTGGCAAACAGCGTCCTCACGGTCTATGCGTACGTAGTGATGACTCCCTTCTTCGGAAGCGGGGCGCTTCCATACCTCTCCGCGATGTCGGTACTGGAGTTCGTGGGCCTCGCCGCCCTTCTTAAGATCACGGTGTAAGTCGGCGGTTTTGCGCCTCCGCGGGTGATTATCGTAGCTTTCGTCGACGGGTCAACTATTCAGCAGGTTGATGGATTGCAGAACCTTGACGCGTCTTCTCAGCGCTTGCCCGGCTTACCTGAAACCAAGGCCGGAGGAGTCCATTGCCCTGACGCAGTGCGCGCACCTGAGTCCACGGGGCGTCCGGTAGAGGCGTTCGAGATTGCCGCACTTTGGGCACTGCTTGGGCAACTTTTGGGACTGCTGCTGGATGAACTCTCTCGTGGAGGCTAGCGCCTTCTGAATCTCCTTCGGAGCATCTCTTGATTATTCAATTGGGCACAGACTGGACAGACCAACTGGGTGCTCATTCCATCCGGTTGAAGCCTAATCTGGTGAATTGTGCATAATTCGAACTGGGATTCGTTCACGCTGTACAGGGCTTTCCGTCCCTAATAAGGACGCGTCTAAACCCTTTTACTGGACTTTCTGGGGTTTCAGCCGCTTGGAATCGGCCGACAACGCCCGTGATGCGAGGTTCGAAGAGATCTTCGTCTCATTCAACGAGTCGTTGATGAAGTACTGGGAGTCATACGTTGAGCTGCAAGACCAGCTCTACGAGAGCCTGCGGGCAGCCAGGGAGGTTTCTTGGCTCGCCGCAACCGACACGAGTAAGCTCCGAGAAATTAACCAGGCGCAGCGTGAACTTTTCGCCAGAATGCCCCGCAGGATGGACTACATCCCACTGGCTCAGATATCGCTGGACTACGATAGCGCGGCAAGCAAGATCGCCGAGCTGGAGGCGACCCTCTCCCTTGAGGAGGAGGGCTGCAAGAAGCTGGAGGAGGCGATAGCGATTCTGAAGGAGAAGGCCGCGGCGATGAAGGAAGCCCTGCGCGCCGCCCGTCGCTGATCGACCGCACCGTGCGGTGGGCTCTACGTGGGAAAACGGGAGAGGCCTGCGCTAGTTCGCCCAGAGGGCAGTTCAGGGTGAACCCCCTAGACGGCCGCAACTAGGTCTCGTCTAGCCGGAATCTGTTTTGACGAATTCTCCCGTAGCGTTTATAGACATCGGTACGAGTCGTCTCGACGTGGTCGAGTCTCTCGAGATATCAGGGACCCTCGAGATTCCGAAGCCGCTCGACGCCTTATCCGGGAATGAACTAGTGCGGAAGGCACAGATCGGCAAGGTGGGCACAGATGTTCTGAGATACCTCACGAGCGCCTTCACAGGCAGGGGATTCACCTGGTTGCTTCCGGTGATTTTCTCGAAGTCGACAGACCCCCTGTGGCCAGACCCCGGAGCGTCGATTGAGAAGAGAGTCGAGACCGAGATTTACGGCGAGACGGTGCGGACGACCCTGAGCATGATAATTCACAAGCTAGTCGCGTGCTCAACGGCGTACCCGAAGTTCTTTGTCCTCTCTCCGAACGTGAGGATAGAAAAGA
>Ga0209157_1001121_pt1 | contig 22605 bp, 23 predicted proteins | sample GraSoiAngelo_135_FD_185892 | JGI IMG/M metagenome (GOLD analysis project Ga0209157, IMG submission 185892) | Grasslands soil microbial communities from the Angelo Coastal Reserve, California, USA - 14_0929_05_40cm (SPAdes) (version 2) | ecosystem: Environmental > Terrestrial > Soil > Grasslands ...
TGCGGCTCTGCTCTTCGGAGCAACCCGCGCATATCAGCCTGATTCGTCGTCGAAGCCGCTCCATCGTCAGCCGCGCGCCGGCGTCCTCGGGAAATCGTCCATGCCGACCCGAGAGATACTCGGACGTCAGCATCGACCAAGAGATCGAGGGTGCCGTCACAAACCGCTTGACGGCTGGTCCTTCCATATCAGCTATGGTCTGCAGGTATAACTTTCCTTGAAGCTCGGCGTTGCCGCTTTGCAGCGGTGCGGGTCCGTCCCATCGCATTCCCCTCCCACAGGAGAAGGCGCGCGGGACGGCTAGGGGCGGCCCCGGTGGCGCCGGGAGCGACCGGCATTGTCCCCGCTTGCCGTCACCATGCACCAGATCCTCGCCGAGGCGGGAAGGAATTCGTGGCCGTGGAGTCCTCGTTGGCCGACTCAGCGGCCAGGTTTTCACACGGCCTGGATCAGGCCACTGAGGGTGCAATCCCGGCCGGACTGCCCGGGGGCACCATTCACAACGAGACGGGCGGTCGCGTGAAGGGAGAGGGCCGGGAGGAGCATTCATGCGTCGAAAGATGATTCCGACAGAGGGTCCAGAATGCGACGTTCTGAGAGCTGCGGCTGGCAGCTACCCGCTCAGCGCAGCAGAGAAAGGACCCCTGGTCGGCCATTCATGTCCAGGCGGCCTCGCTTCTAGCTCACCACCCGCGGCGTTGCGTTCCTCCAAAGTTCTGATTACCGAAATTCCCGAACTCGGGGACGGGCCGCCTCCACTGCATGTCGCTGACGTCTGGAGCCCGGGTGCCTTGCTGATCGGTGTAAGGGTTGACCTTCAAGGCTTTCGTCCAGTCGTCGTTGTCGCCGCTGTCGGGAGCCGACCGCCAGTGCGGCGGAACATACGTTCCATCACGTTGCGTGTGGCCGTGGACGAATACGTCGCCGGCGAGCGCCGGCACACTGGCAGTTCCGATCGTGAGTAAAAGGGCGACGAATGCCAAGCGGGAAAATCGACGGAAGTCTATACGAAATCTCCGTACGGGTGCCACCCGCGTGTCTGCTGTCAACTCTTCTGCATGCCGCATACCGAACCGCCGCCGAGTCGTGTGACGCGGACTTGCGGCGCATCGCCTTTGCCCGAGCACGGGAATGTAAGCGTCCACGACGCCAGAGCGGGCGCCGATCGCGAGAAAAAGGGCGGTGGTCGACCGCGGCCACCGAGCCGATAAGATGTCGCCTTTGCTGACACCGGAGTCGCGTCGTGCTGATGAGTTCAAGCAAAGGGAAGCGGGCCCGACGGTCAGATGACGCTGAACCAGGAGCGCGAGCTACGAGACGTTGTCGAGCGCCGCGGGTGGCGGGAAGATCGAGCGCAGCTACGGGACGGGGTACACGATGCGGCAGTTGCAGGAGGCAGCGTCGCTCGCGAGGGCTACGCTCCCCGTGGACGGTATCAGCGCCCAACCCAGCGAGGCGACGGTCCTGCACAAGTCGAACGGATCGACCGGCTTCGTGAGGAACGCGTCGAAGCCCGCGTCCTTGGCGTCCTTGCTGGTGTACCTGTCCCAGTGTGCGGTGACTGCGAGCGCCGGGATGCTGCCGCCCTTCGAGAGCGCCAATCGGCGTAGTTGGTCGACGACCCCGAGGCCATCTTCACCGGGCATCGCCAAGTCCGAGATGATCGCGTCCAGGCGCACCGTCTTGAGGATCGTGACGGCATCGCGCGCTGTCCGCGCCGTCAGCACGTTCGCCATGCACGATTCCAGCGCGGTACGGAACACTTCGAGGGTGTCCTGATGCTCGTCCAGAACGAGGACATGGATGTTGCGCAGGTTCGGGGCGTTACGAGTCATCATATCGTACCGCGTTGACGGGCGCCTTCAAGTCTGATTTCACTCGCCGGCGGGTAAAAAGTTTCCCACCTGCCCTTCTACATCCGTGGACCTGCCCGCCTGGCTAGCCACGTAGAATTGTCTCCATGCCTATCGAGAAGGAGGAGCGAGGACCGTTCTGCGTGGTCTGTGGCGAAGCGGTGAAGACGGACGAGGGCTACTACCGCGCCAGCCTCGCGTGGTTCCATGTTGACTGCTACGAGAAGGCCGAGAAGGTGCCCCGCAAGCCACGCAAGGAGTAGCGGGGCCACCGGCGGGCGTTAGTCCAACTTCCGCAGTTGAGTGGTGAACGGCGCGGCCGGGCGGGCCGCGCCGTGCGTAGCTGTCGGCGCCGGCGTCCCCGTATTCCCAAATTCGCGTGTAGTGCCGACCAAGTTCATTGACTTCGGCAGCGCCGATGCTCGATAAGCTGAGCAATGTACCTGCGTCACACGACGCGCCGGAAGGACGGCAAGGTCCACCGGTATTGGCGTCTGGTCCGCTCGGTGCGCGTGGGCCGCAAGGTCATTCAGCAGACCGTCGCGCACCTCGGGGAGCTCGATGCCGAGGGCCGGGCGCGCGCGAAGGCGCTGGCCCGCGCGATCACCGGCAACCGCGAGCAGCCGGATCTATTCGAACCCACCGATGCCGATGAGACGATTCCCGTTCGTCTGAAGCGAATTCGTTTGGAGCGCGGCCGCACCTTCGGGGACGTGTGGCTGGGGTGGACGCTCTGGCGCGCGCTGCGGCTCGATGAGGCCGTGGCGCGGCTCCTGCCCGAAGGACGGGAAGCCGTCCCGTGGGCCACGATGGCGGCGGTGCTCGTCCTCGCCCGTCTCTGCGAGCCGTCGAGTGAGTTGCACATCGCCGAGACGTGGTACCGGGGCACAGCGCTCGAGGACCTGCTCGCCCTGCCCGCGCCTCGGGTCAACGACGATCGGCTGTATCGGGCGCTCGATCGGCTCGTGCCCCACAAGACGGCGCTCGAACAGCATCTCGTGGAGCGGCTCGGGGAGCTCTTCGCCCTCGACTACGACCTGCTCCTTTACGACGTGACGAGCGTGTACTTCGAGGGGCTGGCCGAGGCCAACCCGCTCGCCCAACGCGGCCACAGCCGCGATCACCGAGCTGACTGCAAGCAGGTGTGCCTCGCCCTCGTGGTCACGCGGGACGGGATGCCTCTCGGCTACGAGGTCTTCGCCGGCAATCGCGCCGACGTCACGACGGTCGAGGACATCGTCGAGGCCATGGAAGCGCGCTACGGCCTGGCCCAGCGAATCTGGGTGATGGATCGCGGCATGACCCGCGAAGACAACCTCGAATGGCTGCGCCAGACCGGCCGGCGCTATCTCGTCGGCACGCCGAAGAGTGAGCTCAAGAAATGGGCGGGGGCGCTCGCCGAAGCGCGCGACTGGCAGGCCGTGCGCGACGGCATCGAGGCCAAGCAGTGTGTCGGCCCCGATGGGGTCGAGACGTTCGTGCTCATCCGCTCCGTGGAGCGCCGCGAAAAGGAGCGCGCGATGCACGAGCGCTTCACGCGGCGCATCGAGGACGGCCTGGGGCGCCTCGGCCAGCGCATGGGTCGAGCGCGCCGCCCGCTCGACGTGCGCCGCTTGGAGCGCCAGCTCGGCCGCCTGCTCGAACGCAACCAGCGCGCGGCGGGCCGCTACGTGGTGGAGTTTGTGCCGGACCCGACGCGCGCGGCCGGCGTGCGGCTGGCCTGGAGCGCACGCCCGGAGTGGGACGACTGGGCGCGCTGGAGCGAAGGCTGTTACGTGCTGCGCACGAACGTGACCGACTGGAGTCCCGACGATCTGTGGCGCACGTACATCCAACTCACGGACGCCGAGGCGGCGTTTCGGATCCAGAAGAGCGAACTCGCGATTCAGCCCGTCTGGCATCAGCGAGCTGATCGCGTGCAGGCGCACATCCTCGTCTGCTTCCTCGCCTACGTGCTGTGGAAATCGCTGGAGCAGTGGCAGCGGCGCGCCGGCCTCGGGCAGAGCCCGCGCACCATCCTCGATGAACTCCGTCGCATTCAGAGCACGGATGTCGTGCTCCCCACTGAGGATGGCCGCGAGCTGCGCCTGCGGTGCGTCGTGCGGCCGGACGCCGCTCAGGCAGGTCTGCTCGATCGTCTCGGCCTCGATCTCCCAGAGCGCCTACGGATTCGGCCACCGCGCCTCGAACCGGTGTCTGTGTAGTGCCGACTTTTTCGCTAAGTGCCCGAAACTACAACCCTGACCCCCTCGAACTGCGGAAGTTGGGTTAGTCCAACCCACGAAAGGCCTGCCGAGGGCCGCAGGCCTACGTCGGCGGTTGCTTCACCGGCCTGGAGCTCGGAAACGAGATCCAGGAGTGGGAGATCGTGTCGTGAAATCCGTCAGCGGCCGACGAGGGAGGCGACCGCTCTTGAAAGATCGAAGGGATCGATGGGCTTGGTCAGAAACGCCTCGAAACCGAACTCCCTCACTCGCTCGGCTGCATACCGCTCCCGGTGCGCAGTGATGGCGATAGCCGGGATACCGCCGCCTTGCGTGGACTTGAGTCGCCGGAGTTGCTGGACGAGCCAGAGCCCGTCCTCACCGGGCATCGCCAGGTCCGACACCATGGCGTTCACGCGCGCAGTCTTCATAATGGTCAAGGCATCGCGGGCGCTCCGCGCGGTCACGACCTCCGCACCGAATGCTTCGAGCGCCGAGCGGAAGAGTTCGAGCGTGTCTTCATAATCGTCCACGACCAGCACATAGACGCCTGTGAGATCGATCGGACGAAAGCGGAGTGGTTCGGGTTGGCTCATTGGATTGCGTCTATCGTACGCTGGGATCCCGGGGCACACTCGCAACTTTGCGCCAGTGGGCAAAACTTTACCCAACGCGGGCGCCAGCTCATTCCAACCGCCCCGTCTCGACGTCGGTCAGCGGTATCAGGAGCCATTTCCCCCGTCCGCTTGGGCATCGCGCGGTGTCCGATTACCAGGGTCAGTATCGACGAGGCCAAGGGAATCTTCTGCCCGGTCTGCCACGAGCCCGTCAAGCGCACCGCGCCAGTGGGCCCGCCGACAGCGGATCACCGTGTCCCTCACCTACAATGCTGGATCAGGACGCGTCAGGAAGTAACCGACCACTTCCCTCGACGACAGCGCCGCCGCCGACGCTCGAGACGATGGCAACGTCGATCCCGACGTAAGCGCGTCATACTATTCATCGGCAGCGTCTTAGTCTTCGCGCTCGCGATCCTCGCTGTTCTAGCGTTCGAGTGGCTCCTGGATCTTGCCGTGAAGTGAAGCCTCATGCGGCCGATATGTTCTCGTGATGAGTCGCAAGCGCCGATCTCACGCTCGAGTTGACCGACAGCTGTCGCTGGGGCTTCTCACGCGTGCTGGATGTTGTTTCCCCGCCTTGCTGCGGTAGAACCCGCGTCGCGCATCGTCCCGCCAAGTGACGACGAACGACGCGGGTGTATGTAAGAAGGCGCGCCGGGCGCAGAGGGCACGTCTCCGCGAGCGGCGCTGTTCGCTCGTGGTGCTCGCGGAGCCGCATGGTGCTTCTGCGACCATCACGATCGTTGCAGCGAGATAGTGCAAAAGGCTTACCGAATGCATAAGCCAGTGGTTTGGCGGGCGTTTGCGCGACCGCCGGAGACCTGTGAACTTCAAAGCTGTAAGTTTCGCCGACGCCGCAGCCCTCGGGGCCATGCAATCGTGTCGGCTTTAGTTCTGGGAAGGTTGAGGCGCAACCAAGAGGTCAGAGAAGGACGTCGTGAATCGACGTGACCAGAACGCATGTGCAGCCGGTCTCGCTCCAGACACGATGATCGACGCTGTCGGCCTCCGCCCGGCGGTAGTCGCCGGGATGAAGCTTCGTGTCGTCGACGATCAGCTCGCCGTCAAGCAGGTGCAGCTCTTCGATGTCCTGATGGCGATGGGTCGGATAGTCGGCTCCCGGCGCGAGCCGCACCATCATGCTGACGCGGTTCTTCTCCGTATCGGTCGCGAGCAGCTTGCAGGAGATCCCCGGCGCCACTTCTTTCCATTCCGGCTCCGCCCATCGCGGTGGCACCGGCACCACCGGGTCCCCGCCTGTCTCCGCCGCGATTCGCCGCGCGAGGCGTCCCCAGAGCGATGCTGATGGGCGCAGCACGTCGATCGGCCAGGAGACGAAGGCGTCGATGATCGGGCGAAGCGCTTCCATCTCCTGCCGGCAGTCCGCACACGCGGAGATCTGCGCTTCCACGCGACGAACGTCGCTCGAAGGGAGAGCCTGCAGAGCGCACTGCAACACCAGGTCGGAGTGATCCTGCCCGTGTGTGCCCGATGCCGAGCTCATAGCCCCTTCATGGTCCTGGCGAGCGCTTGCCGGAGCTTCCCCAGTCCGGAACGGACTCGCGTCTTGACGGTTCCAAGCGGCTGATTCAGCCGCGCCGCCACTTCGACATACGTCAGCTCGGAAAAGAATGCCGTCTCGATCGTCTGTCGTTCTTCCGGCGTGAGGACCGTCAAGGCACTTCGCAGGAGGCGACCCTGCTCCCTGAGGTCGAAGGCCTCGTGGGGGTCACTCGCAACAGTCGTCAGAAGTGGGCTGTCCGCGCGATGGTTCACGCGTTTTTTTCGCTGCTCGAACCGCAGCCGGTCAATCGCTCTGGACCGCGCCTGGTTCATGATCCATCCGACGACGGATCCGCCCGCAGCATCGTACGTCGACGCTCGTCGCCAGACGTCGTGAAACACGTCCAGCGTCAGCTCTTCGGCGGTTTCCCGATTGTTGGTGATTCGCACGATCAAGGTGAACACGATTCGCTGCGTGCGTTCATAGAGCGCGTGCAGCGCGCGCTGATCGCCCGCGGCGATGGTCTGAACGAGCCCGACCCAATCCTTCTCGGATACCGGAGTCTTCGCCTGGTCGGCAAAGAGCAGATCGCCGAGCGTTCTCGTCGCAGAATCGAGCTGGTCCTGGCGTTGCCGGTTGGCCCTACCCACCGCGGCGGAATCATGCCGTCGTTGGCAGGTCGCGTCAAGATGCTGTAGCTCACGGTAGTGGGTCAGGCTGATTGAGCCGGTCGACAGCGGAGATGAGTCGCACCCGAACCCGTCATCGCCAGTTCCGCGAAACTGCCGATGCCCGTCAGGCAGATCACGCACACAATGGCAGGGCTCTCGTCGGTTAAGCGAGCGGCCCGCGTCAGGCGTTCCTGGCTCCGGGTCATGATGGCCTCACTTGCCCGCTGACGCCCACGGGACTCGCTCACTTGCTTATCGGACGTCAGGATGCGGGCGCACCGGACGTGATGCCAGTCACCGTGGTCTCGCAGGACGAGATCGCCGTCGAGAATCGGGGCGCTGCACCCGAAGCACTTCGGAGCCGAATCGAGTCGCTGTTCCATAGCCGCCCCTCCCAGGGGCCAAGTCCAATCGTGCCTGGTCATCGGAGTTCCGACGCTCCACCGCAGCGGGTGGTGGTTCTCATTCCCCCGGCCGCTGCAAGTAGACGATCTGATGCCTTACTTATAAAATGTCAAATCGGCCCGTCCGGATTTGTGAACGAGAAATCCCGACGCGCAGGCTGGCGAACCACCGCGGCGGGATCGATCTGACGTTCGCCTCCGGTTCGCCTCTGTGGCAGCCGATAACCCGGCGTGTGGAGCCACTCGTCCGCGTGACGGAGATCACCGTCAGGCTCATGGAACTCGCCGTCGTCCGGCGGTTGATCTCGCCGAGGATGTCGGCGTGAACGATCGCCGACGCTCCAACTGCGCGCTATGCGGCGAGCGGGTCGATCTGCGCGACGAGCACTACCGCACGGTGACGGCCCAGCGGGCGCCCGTTCACGTCGAGTGCTACAAGAAGCTCCGAAAGATGTCTGAGCCACCGCCGCAGGAAGAGAGTGGTCGTGAGCGACGCCATTCGTCATCGTTGGAGGGTGTGACGAAGAGCGCCACTCGTCCGTTGTAACGGATCGCCCCACCTCCTCGTTGAGGATTTCGCCCAGCCGTAGGTCGCGCTCGGCGGTCAGGACGCCAAGCGTGAACAGTCATCGAATCGTACCGACAAATTCATCGAATCGTAGCGTCCGTCGTCTACCGTCCCGTCGGCTTTCCGTGGCACGCCGCCGCCGGCGGCAGCCTGCTGCGGAGATCATCGCATCGGGGCCGACGCGTCCCGGAGGGAGGGACACATCATGGGGAAGACGACGGATACTCTGGGCGACCACACCGGCAGACGAGGCTCGCGAACGCTGCGCCGGTGGCTCGTGGTGGCCGCGGCGGGCTTGATTGCCGCGGCCATCACGACCAGTCTGGCGATGGGCGAAGGATTCCGCGGGAAAGGCGACGACGACGACCGCGACGACGGACACGGCGCGTATGCGATCGGCCTCTGGGGTGACCTGCCCTATTCGGACGTTCAAGCGTTGACCGGTCTCCCCAACCTCATTGCCGACATGAACAGTCAGGACCTCGCCTTCACGGTTCACGACGGGGATCTGAAGGCAGGCAACGGTACGCCCGGTTCTGTGACACCCACGATTTGCAGCGACGCCCTCTACATCCAGGCACTCGGCTTCTTCAATGCACTCCGGGCGCCGGCCATGTTGACGCCCGGCGATAACGACTGGACGGACTGCGATCGCCCGTCGAACGGGGGGTTCAATTCGCTCGAACGGCTCGACCATGAGCGACGGGTGTTTTTCAGCACTCGCTTCTCACTCGGGCAGCACCCGATGCGCCAGGAGGTGCAAACCGACCAGCCGTTTTGCCTCGGGGTGAGCGGTCCAGTGCCCTGCGTCGAGAACCGTCGCTGGAGGGTCGGTGGCGTGACCTACGCGACCCTCAACATCCAGGGTCGTGTAACAATCTCTGCGACACGGCGCCTGACCCGAAAGAATACGCTGCGCGCAATCAGGCCAACATCGCGTGGATGAGAGGCACGTTCACCAGCGCCGAGGCCCACAACTCGGCGGCCGTCATGTTCATCGCGCAGGCCGATCCCGGCTGGGACCTGAGCGACGGGACGCGAGCACCGCTACGGAATCCCAAGACGCTTGCCGAGACCGACGGCCAGCCCGACGGCTATCAGGAGTTCCTCATCGCGCTGCGCGACGAGGTGATCGCCTTCCGCAAGCCCGTCGCCTACGTGCATGGCGACTCGCACTACTTCCGCGTTGACAAGCCGCTCCAAGCCAGGGACGCCGGCTCGAAAACTTCACCCGCGTCGAGACGTTTGGTAACAACCAGGGGAATGGCAACAACGACGTGCAGTGGCTGAAGGTGGTCGTGGACGCCCGTAGCCGAGAAGTCTTTGCGTATCAGCCTCAGATCGTGCCGGCAAACCGCACGGCCGTGCCTGCACCGTAGACAGGAAGGCCGGCGGCGTCTTGACCCCGCCGCGATCGGGTGCCTTACGTTGTTGGGATGCTCATGCCGGAAGAACGTGCGCTCCTCTTCCGGGCGTGCTGTGATCATCCGGTCGCAAAGTGTCGTCGTTGTCGCTGTTCGTTCAGGATGACCGAGCTTGCGGCCGATTTGTTCCAGGGCCTGAGCCACCTCTGTCCGCGCTGTCGCATCGACCTGACCGATGCGGCCGGTGAACATCTGCTGTCCTGTGCCGCCGCGACTACCCTCGCCGCTCAGCACGCGTGTGCCGACGCGCGGGTCATTCGCGAGACCGCCGCCGATCTCCGCAAGGAAGCGCGACAGCTCCGCGATGCCGCAGGTGTGGCCAGAGCGGAATCCGAAGCTCTGCGTTACGCGCCGCGTCGGCCGCGTTCTGGTCACGATTGACGAGGCCAGCCCGCCAGGCGAGGCCACGGGCTCACGCGCTTGACGTCGAGGCGACCGAGGCGCCTACTATCCTTCGAGGAGACCTTCGCCCATGAAGCTTCGCGGGTATCGCCAGCATCGCGCGACGGGAGAAGTCTGGGCGGTCGAGTCGGAAGACAATGTGGATGTCGGCTGCGTCGGGCCGATTTCCGAAAGGGACGCCGATGCCCGCCTGCTCGACTTCTTCGCCTATCAGAGCATGGGGCTGTTTCCGTATCGCGTCCACGACTTCGTCCGATTGGACCTGTGCCCGATATGCTCGCTGGCGATCCTCGGCACGGCCCCCGTGGAGCGGCTCAACGGCAACATGGCCCACGCCTCGTGCATGGCGGAGTGCCCGACGTCGAGGACGAAGTCGGTCGGCGCGGCCGTGATGATGATCGAGCCCGTGTGGCTTCGCTCCTCGAGGCTGATTCGCGCGTCACGGAGACTGCGGGAGGTATCTGACGTTCTCCTTCGTGACCGCGCCTTCGTTCTGGTGCCGTAGCCTCGATCCTCGCCGCCAACCGCGGAGCCTAGTCGCGACGAGTCGCCCGGCTCCCGCTCTGTCTGGCGTTGGCCCCCATCACGTCAGAGCGTTCACGGGCTTTGCGCGCGAAGTCCTGCGCAGCGACGAGGAATTTGTCGGCACGAGCGAGGTACGCAAGAAATCGGTCATGTTGCGTCTGCAAGTCGGAAGAGTCAGATCTCGAGGGCGGCATTGGCAGTGCTCCCGTGGACGTTCGGAGGCACTGCACGCCTTGAGAGACTCGACCCCAGCGCCCTGCCTTGGCGCAACCCCGTGGGCCGAGTGAAGACGCTGCTCAGCCTACACCTGTTCGGCCATCACCGCCACATCGCTTCTTCGGGGGCCCGCGTTTCCGTCACCAAAATTTTCCCGTGGAACCTTGTTGGCCCCTGGGTAGTTCTCACGCGGAGCACTTGCGATGGGAAGCGACGTCGATGAGATCCTCGCGTTCCTGGGCCAGCATGCCGATCAGCAGTTCTGCAGTGCCTGCCTCGCCTTCGAGTTCAAGCTCAGCTTTGAGGGCGTTGACATCGCGCTGGCCGCGGCCGGCCATCAGGTCGCCCTGCGCGAATCGCGTGCCCAGTGCGCCATTTGCGGTCGACGAGCGCTCGTCACCGGGCTCGAGTCGAATCACGACCGCAGTCCGGCGGAGCGCGTTCTCCTCTTCCTTCTCGACCATCGCGGCCGCGTCTTCTGTCACGTCTGCATCGCTCGCCGCCTCGAGTTGAACATCGGCACGGTACAGAAGGCCGTGTGGGACTTGCGAAAGACGTCGGACGTCCGTGTCGCCGACGCGCGGTGCTCGCAGTGCGAGCAGGAGCGCCTCGTGGTCAGCCACGGCGACGATGGCGTCTCGCCAAGATAGTCGCACGTCGGTGGAGAAGGAGGCGGCGGCCGTCCTGGCGAAGCGTTAGTTCGAGGCGTGCTTCAACCGCCGTGCGGCCTGTTGGGCGTACGGCGACTTCGGATCGAGGCGGATGAGCCTCCGGAAGGTCTCCTCGGCCTGCGCGTGCTCGCCACGGGCCTCGTGGACCGTCCCCAGCGCGTAGAGCACGAGAGGCTCGTGCGGCCGCAACGTGGTTGCGCGCTTCGCGAGCGCCAGGGCTTCGTCCAGGTATTTCCTTTCGGCCTTGTCGATCGCCTGCTCCGCGTAGGTCACCGCCAGCATCCTCACCATCTCGGGCGTGCTCTCCATGCTCTCGAGCACGCGGACACGGCGCGCGAGGAAGAACGGGATGCGGGAGACGGGCGCGGGGCGATCGGCGACGGGCCCGAAGGGCGCGGTCAGGGGATCACCGATCACCACCGCCTGCCACGAGAGATGCGGCAGGGCCATGTAGAAGCTCTCGGCGAGCGTGAAGCCGGCGCGATACGCTGGGAAGAGCACCTCGGGCCGAGCCGTGCCGTCGAGAAACGGCTCGTAGACGAAGCCCACGACTCCGGTCACGCCCTCGGCGATCAAATCACCGATCAGAGATTGAGGCGAGGTGGCGTGATAGGTTTTCGGATCGCCGAACGGCCCGATGTTCCACCCTGCCGGCGGACGGGTGAAGGTGCGAGCGCTCGTGCTGACGAACCACGAGGCGATGGCCCCCGGCACCCACTGGAATCCCGGGGAGCGCGTCTTGGTCGCCGGGTCGTTCGAGCCCCAGCCGGCGTACCCGATCACCTCTTTCGCGCCGTTCACGCCGCCGCCCGAGCCGGTCAGGACCACCTGCAGCCCGCTGTTCTCCAGACGCCGACTCGCCTCCTTGAGCCACGTGTTCCCCGGCGCCGAGCCGCTCCAGAAGTGCGCGGACTTTCCCTCGAGAATCACCTTGCCGCGCTTGACCGGCTTCCCCGCTCGCTCGATCAGCTCGAGCACGTCTTCGAGCGTGTACCCGTCGAGACGAGTCACCAGGTAAATGTCACTCGTGGCGCGAGTGAAGGGAGCGGGCAGTCCAGGTCGGAAGTACGGATTGGCGACTCGCCCCTCGGCGTCTGCCGCGCCTTGAACGAGGACCCGGTAGAGCAGCGTCAGCTCGGAATCCACCGACGCCTGTGTGCCCTGCCGTCCCTCGGTGCCGCGGATCTTGAGGGGAACGCCCTTCGTCAGGACGATGACGAGGATCCTGTCTTGGAGTCGGTGGTTCAACAGGTGCGCGGCGATCGGCTGCGCGATCTCTGCGCCGAACGTCGAACGGTCGATCTCCTCGGTGGCCTCGGTTTGGATCCTGACGACCTGACTCGGCGGCACGCCGCGGACCGTTCGGTAGCGCTCGCCGATCTGCTGCGAGATCGCGGAGCGGTCGTTGACGACGATCAGCACTTCGTCGGCCGTGATCGCGTGCCCGGTCGTCGGCGACACGAGGACGAGGACGCTTGCGATGACCAGCGCGTCGCGCTTCAGGCGAGCGACGGTGGTGGTCGCGAGCTTCAGGCCGGGGTGAAGCGGCTTGAGGACGGGGTGCGAGCGTCGCTTCACCACTATGATCGACGATAGCATCGAGAGTCTGGAGCTTCGGCGAGGTATCTATAGGTCCGACCGTTCGATATCGTGCGCAGGTGTCAGACTTTTGCATACGTACGAACGCCCGCCTGGCGCAACCACCACGGCCAACGTCTGGGGTTATAAGCGTTCTTCGCCCGTGGCACCATGGCTAAGCAATTGCACTTGGGCTCGGGCTCGTGCGGATATCGTACATACGCGTCGGTGAGAATCCTGAAGTCAGGCCGCCGTCCAAGAGTGGTGCTTGGGTGGTCGATAGCGGCGGCTTTCGGCGTCTCGTCGACATGGAAATTCAGAAGGCTCAGCGGCTGCGCTACTGCGTGTCCATCGCCTGCATCGCCGCCGATCGGCGAAGTCCCGAAGAGGAAGAGCCCGCCGTGGCCGTTCTCGCCGAGCGAGTCACGCCGCTGATCCGTTCGACCGACGTCGTCACCTGCTGGGATCCGCCGTGCCTCGCCCTGATGCTCATCGACGCGGACGTCGCCAGGCTTCCGTCGATCGTCGACCGTCTGACAACTCGGCTCGAGATGTACTTGTGGAGCGCGGGTGGCGCCTCCTATCCGAAAACCGCCACGCGGGCCGACGACCTCTTCCACCAGGCACTACATATGATGATGCAAGCTCAGCGGGACGGAGGAAGCCGGCTGTACCTGCCAACCTAGCTCGACGGAGGCCGACGGTTCGTCGCCCGCGCCAGTGACTCGCTGAAGTTTCTGAGAACGTACGACTTCTCGATCACTTCCGTCACCCCCAGCTCTCTCGCCTTCGCGATCTCGCTCGGCGTCGCCAGGCCGGTGATGATGATGACCGGTAGCGCCTGGTCGATCGCCCGGATCCTCCGGAGCACCTCGATGCCGTTCATCGTCGGCATCCGCACGTCGAGGAGCACCGCGTCCGGGCGCTGCCGGGCGAGCGATGCCAGCCCCGCCTCCCCCGAGTGGGTAACCGTCGTCACGTGTCCCTCCTCCCGGAAGGCCCGCGCGAGCACGTCCGCGACCTCGATATCGTCTTCGATCAGGAGGAGGTTCACCCCGACTTATCCTCCGCTCTATCCCTGGGTTATCCCCCGAGTTATCCCACGGCACTTCATCCGATCGGCCCAGGCGCCCTCACGTTCCGCGGCCCCCGGAGATTCTCGCCGAGTACGCCACGCTCCTCGACGGCAGCCCGGCGATGCGGTCGATCCTCCGTGGGGAAAGCGGCGTCGGCAAGGACCTCGTCGCGCGAGCCATCCACGCCGCCTCGCGACGCTGCAGTTGCCCCTTCATCAAGGTCAATTGCGCCGCGATTCCCGCCGGGCTCCTCGAGTCGGAGCTCTTCGGCCACGAAAAGGGCGCGTTCACCGGGGCGCACCGCAGAAAGCCTAGTTCGAGTACGCCCATAAGGGGACGATCTACCTCGACGAGATCGCCGAGCTTCCCCTTGCCCTTCAGGCCAAGCTCCTGCACGTCCTGCAAGACCTCCGCTTCGCCCGCGTCGGAGGCCACGGGATGATCGACGTGGACACCCGGATCGTGGCGGCGACCAATCGCGATCTCGAGCAGGCGCTCGCCTGCGGCGAGTTCCGTGAAGACCTCTACTACCGCCTCAACGTCGTGGAGATTCGCATTCCTCCGCTGCGGGAGCGCAAGGAGGAGATCCTCGTCCTCGCTCAGCGCTTCCTGGCGAGGTTCAACGAGCGGTACCGGCGGAACAAGGAGCTTTCTCCGGCGACGACCGCGAAGCTCCTGCAGTATGCGTGGCGCGGCAACGTCCGCGGAGCTGGAGAACATGATCCGGAGACTCGTCGTGCTCCACGATGCCGAGGAGGTCTTCGATCACCTGGTGACGCGCCGCCAGCAGATCGGCTGGTCCCCTTCCTCCGCGACGTCGCCGAGCGCCGACAGCTTGAGGGACATCGCCCGCCGCGGGGCCCAGGAGGCGGAACGCAAGGCGCTGGCGGAAGTCCTCGAGCGCGTTCAGTGGAACCGTGCTGAAGCCGCGCGCATCCTGAAGGTCAGCTACAAGACCCTGCTGAACAAGATCTCGGAGTGCCAGCTCAAGCCTCCGCGCCCTCCTCACGCATAGCCTTCCTCACGCGTCGCTTCCCTCACGTGTCGTTGCCATGACAGGCGATCAGTCGGCCGCGTCCACTCCCCGCGCGCGCAACAGCGCGCGCAGCTTGCGCAGCCCGGAGCCCTCGATCTGACGGATGCGCTCGCGCGTGAGACCGAGCTCGCGCCCGATCGCCTCGAGCGTCTGGGGCTCGCCGCCGGTGAGCCCGAAGCGACGGCGGAGCACCTGGCGTTCGTTCTCGGCGAGGTCGTCGAAGACGGACACGAGATCGGTCCGCTCGCGAAAGAGTGAGCGCAGCGCGACGGTGGGATCGGCCGACTCGTCGGGGACCATCTGGGCCAGGCGCGCGTGCTCGTCGCCGCTCGGCGCGTCGAGCGAGACCGGGCGCTGGCGCAGCTCCTCCAGCTCGTGCACCTGCTCCACGGAAGTGTTGAGCGCGGCCGCCAGCTCGTCGGTCGTCGGCGCGCGGCCAAGCGCCTGGGTGAGCCGCTCCTGTTCCTTCGCGTAGCGGCCGAGCAGCAGCTCGACGTGCACCGGCAGCCGGATCATGCGGGCCTGATTGGCGAGGGCGCGCGTGACCGCGTGGCGGATCCACCACACCGCGTAGGTCGAGAAGCGCGTGCCGCGGTCGGGATCGAACTTCTCGACGGCGCGCAGCAACCCGAGGTTACCCTCCTCGATCAGATCGGGGAGCGGCAGGCCGCGGTTCAGATAGCGCCGCGCCACCTGCACGACGAGGCGCAGGTTGGACTCGGTCAGCCGTTCCTTCGCCTTCTCGTCACCTGCCCGCACGCGCAGCGCCAGCGCGTGTTCCTCCTCGCGCGAGAGCACCGGGATGCGGCGGATCTCGGAGAGGTAGACGCCGAGGTTCGCCCGACTGGTCTCGCGCGTCTCTTCCCGAACGTCGCTGTCCTCGGCGTCCACCAGGACGTCGATCGGCTCGTCGGGAAGGCTCTCCTCGTGCTCCTCACTCGTCATGCTCGTGCTCTTCCTCGTCCGTTTCCTCCACGTGCGCGTTGCGCCGCGGCAGCGGCAGCATGTAGAGCGGATTGTAAGCGAGCTCGCCGCGGCGGATCTCGAAGTGCAGATGGTGCGTGGTCGCCCGCCCGGTACGGCCCACCGCGGCGATGCGCTGGCCGGTGACGACGCGGTCCCCGATCTCCACCATGTTCTCGTCGTTGTGGGCGTACACGGTGACGAAGCCGTTGCCGTGCTCGATCTTGACGACCCGCCCGTAGCGGCGCTCGTACCCACTGGCGACGACCACCCCGGGCGCCGCCGCGACGATCGGGACGCCCAGGTCCGCCTTGATGTCGAGGCCGCGATGCCACCCGCTCCGCCGCAGCCCGAACGACGAGATGATCGGCCCCTCGACCGGCCAGGAGAACAGCGGCATGTGTTCGATGAAATCGGGGACGCCGAGCGTGAGGTTGCTCGGGGGGCGCAGCGGTGTTCGTGCGACCGCCCGCACCGGCGGGCGCCCCGACTTCGCCGACGCCGAGGTCCGCGTCACCGCCAGGCCCGGGATCCTGAGCCGCTGACCGACCCGGATCGGCGCATCACGGCTCTTGAGTCCGTTGGCGTCGACCAGCGCCGTCACCGTGACGGAGTAGTGCTTGGCGATCGAGATGAGCGTGTCGCCGGCGCGCACCTCGTGGATGCGCTCACCGGCCTGGGGTGGCGGCGCCGCGTCAGCCAGCGCTGCCATTGGCAACAACACCGTGAGCCCGACCGCGGCGATGCGCCGGCCGCGGCGGGATGCCATCACGCGACGGGCTCCGATCACCGGTTGGACTCCGATCACGTGTCGAACTCCGCGAAGCGGATGTCGAAGCCGGAGAAGCGGCCGGTGGCCGGTAGCCAGCGAACCTTCACGCCGGACACGCTCGAGAGCGGCGGGCCCTTCTCGAGATCGCGCGAGAGCTCCTCGATCGCCGTGCGCGGCCCCTCGGCGTGCACGCGCACCCGGCCGTCGCGCAGGTTCATCGCGTAGCCGTCGAGGCCGAGCAGGAGCGCGCGCCGTTGGGCGTAGTTGCGGAACCCCACGCCCTGCACGTGACCTTCTACGATGATGTCCGCGGCGGCGCGTGATGCGTTCAAAAGGCGGGTGGTCGGGGCGAGAGGATTTGAACCTCCGACTTCACGGTCCCGAACCGTGCGCGCTACCAGGCTGCGCTACGCCCCGCACCGCCCGAACCATTGTACAGAATCAGGACTCCCACGCATACTTGCCCACCAGCGGGACGAACATACAGTCACCGAAAGCGCGCGTGCGCATCTCGCCGCCCACGCGCTCCACCAGCGTCAGGATTTGCCCCTCGGCGTCGCCGAGCGGCAGCACCATGCGCCCGCCCTCGGCGAGCTGCTCGAAAAGTGGTGGCGGGACGCCGGGGCCTCCGGCGGCGACGAGGATCCGATCGAACGGGGCCTCGTCGGACCAGCCCAGCGCGCCGTTTCCCACGCGTATCCACACGTTGGTATACCCGAGGCCTTCGATCAGCGTCCGCGCGCGGGCCGCCAGCGGCCCGAGCCGCTCGATCGAGCACACGCGCCGGGCCAGCTCGGCCAGCACCGCGGTCTGATAGCCCGAGCCCGTCCCGACCTCCAGCACCTTCTCGGTGCCGTGCAGCGCCAGCAGCGACGTCATGAGCGCGACGATGTAGGGCTGGGAGATCGTCTGCTGCTCGCCGATGGGCAACGGATGATCGCCGTAGGCGCGATCGCGCAGCGGCTCCTCGACGAACCGATGACGCGGCACGCGCCGCATCGCCTGCAGCACCCGCGCGTCCGTGATGCCGCGGCGCGCGATCTGCTCGTCCACCATCCGCTCGCGCTCACGCTCGAAGCCGGCGCCGAGCACGCCGGAGCTCACGGCGCGCGGCGGCTGGCGCGGCGGAGCTGTGAGGAGAGCGGCCCCGCCCAGTCGGTTAGATGGGCGAGCGCGCGATGGTGGGTGAGATCGAGGTGGAGCGGGCTGACGGAGACGTAGTCGTCGTGAATCGCCGCCATGTCCGTGCCTTCGAGCACCTCCCACGTGGGCTCGCCACCGCCGAGCCAGTAGTGGATGCGCCCGCGCGGGTCGCGCTGCTCGACGATCTTTTCCGTGTAGACACGGTGGCCGAGCTGCGTCATGCGCAGGCCACGCGGCGGCGCCGCGGGCACGTTGACGTTCAGGAAGGCCTTGGCTGGCAGGCCCTCGACGAGCACGCGTGCGGCGACCAGCGCAGCCACCCGGCCGGCCACGACCAGGTCGCCGTCGTCGACCAGCGAGACCGCGATGGAAGGCACACCGAGCAGCGTGCCCTCCATGGCCGCGGACACCGTCCCCGAGTACGTGACGTCGTCGCCGAGGTTGCTGCCATGGTTGATGCCGGAGACGATCAGCGCCGGCCGCTCGGGCAGAAAGCCGAGGATACCGATGTTGACGCAGTCCGAAGGCGTGCCGTTGACGGCGTGCCACCGCTCGCGCAGCGGCTGCACGCGCAAGGGCCGGTGCAGCGTGAGCGCGTGGCCGCAGGCGCTCTGCTCGCGCTCGGGCGCCAGCACGTGGACCTCGCCCAGATCGTCGAGGGCCGACGCGAGGGCCGCGAGCCCGGCCGCGTGGACGCCGTCGTCGTTGGTGACGAGGAGAAGGGCCATCAGATCCTCCGACGCTCTCAGGAAGTTCGCATACCTTCACTCTCAAAGTCATCCTGGTTCTCGTTGGCTTGTAGACCCGGGGGGAGGGAGGAAGCCTAGGCGTCTGGCCGGCCGGAGTACATCGAGATACTACGCGCCATCCGGAAAGCCCTCGAGCAATTCGTACAGCCAGCGTGGCGGGCGTTGATTCTTCTCGGCGGCGCTCTGATTCCCCTTTCGGGGGGCAAGCTGGGAAGGGGCTGGAGTCTGTCGAAGCGGCCCGAAGTGCCTTGTACAGGTTCCGATGGAAGCAACGACAACACGCCCTTCGACCGTCACCAGATCTATGCCCATCACGGCGACGCGCATCCACCCATCGATGACGATGCCCTTGTCGAGAACGCGGTCCAGAACGTCAAGAAAGGACGACTCGCCAGCAGAGGTTCGCTCAATCCCCACGTAGACTCCCTCGCGAGCGCGATTTCCGAGCCAGTCCCAACCTTCTGTGCAATTGAGGGGCCGAAACACTGCAGCGATATTCCACGTACTTACGCGGTGAGTGAGTAAACGGCAAGACAGGTTCAGTACCGCAGCACCGATCCTCACACTGCTCTTACTCTCACGATGCGTCGAGGTGATCAGCGCTAGACGCACGTCGGGCCGGAGGGTTCATCTCCTCCGGCCCGAGTCACAAATCGATCAGCGGGACGCGCGTGTGACCAGCCGGCTCACGCCACAGTCCGAGCAGACGCCGTACTCCCGGATGAACGAGCTCGAGCGCACCGCCTTCATCGTCGTCCGACACGCCGTTGCGGGAACAATGCCGAGCGCTCGCGCCAGGCATTGATCGCAGAAGCCACGGGGCTGATGCGGGATCAAAAACGCGGCGACTCGCTCTTTGGCAGTGATCACGCGCACTGCTGGAAAATGTGGAGGTCGATCCCTTCAGGTCTCTCTGCCTCGAACCTCGCTTTCCAGATCGAGCCAATCGCGATTCACATACAGGCGACTCGCCGCGGGGCCAGAAGTCCTCACCGTCCTTCGCAGTCCCGCATCTTCCTCCCGCAGCAAGTTCGCATTGATCAACCCTCGCGTCATGGCCTCATAGCAAAGCCGCGTCCGGCTTTCAAAGAGCGCGGGGACCCCTTGCGGAGCACCTCCCCGAGAGACAATCTTCATCTTTTGATACAACCCACCCACAATTCGCTCGACGCTTTGCCGTGATGCACCGATAAGCCATCCGATTCCGTCGTTGGTCGCTCCCACAGCGATGTAAATCAGGGCCGTGAATTCCAGGTCCGTGAGGTCGCGCGACGGCGACTCCTTGAACCGCTGGTTAAAAATATCGCTGAAGCACAGTTCGTACAGAAAGACTTGCTCGATGGCATTTTGAGCAACGCGCTTTGGCACCGACCCCTTATCCAGAAATCCCCACACCGTAGGTCGATGTCTGTCGTCGGTGATGAGCTTCTCGATCTGACGCAGATACCCTGCATCGCCAGCGTGGACCGTGCGGAACACGATGCGGGTGGACAGGGTCTTCTCCGTCCGCCGTGCCTCGCGTATGGTCCGCGCGATGACCACGCCGGAGGCTCGTTGCGGGCCGAAATCGAGATCGAGGACCAGGTTCTCTATCTTGCGGGCAATGGCCGTGTCGATCGCCTCTTCTGGGGTGCACGCATCGAAGAGTTCGGCACGGGGCCAGCGCTCGTGAATCCAGGAGCCGATTTGCGCAATCGCATCCCGGGAGTCATCAGCGATGAGGACTCTCAAGGCTTGTTCGGCCTCGTGATCTCTTTTTTTCAACGCTCTGAACCCGTCGCGTGATCGGCACCGCGCTTCGGAGTGGGCTGCGAATGAGCCTTGATGGCGGCGATGACTTGAGCCGCGGTCGGCGCGTCAGTTACATCCTGCGGTTTCAGACGGATAAGGACGACCGTACCTCCCTGGGGATAGGCCGCGGTGTATTCCAGCTCGGCGCCGATCTCCTCTATACGCTGAGACATCAGGGCAATGCCGACATTCGCCGCGAACGGCCCACCGTCTCCGATCCCGTCATCGTGTATGGAGATCTCAACGACGCCGGGCTTCGGCGAGCGGATCTTGACGCCGATGGACTTCCCCTTCGAATGCTTTCGGGCATTGATGATCGCTTCTAATGCGATGCGATAGAGCAGAACGAGATGTGATTCGTCCCTCAGGCTCTGCATGATGGTTTCGTTGGTGATCGTCGGGGGACAGTCAAAGGTGACGGTACATTCCTGGCCGTGGTGCCGCATCTCGTCTCTGGCGTCGTCGAGGCGTTTCTGGATCGTCCACAAGAGTCCTTCCGTCTCGAGATCTTTGGGGTAAAGATTGTTCATGATCCGTCGCAAGTCCGCCACCAACGCGTCGAGATTCTTTTTGGCCTCTGAGTAGTTCTCTTCATCGATGGCGGTGGCCAGATACGCACACAGGGTATTGAGGATCTCGTGGTGGAGCTCCTCACCGACGCGCATCGCGTGTTTCTCGATGTACGCGAGTAATTGCCGGCGACGGGATTCCAGATGGTGAACCTCGTGCTGCAGCGCCAGGGCTGCCTGGTCCGCGAAGGCAGACAAGAGCCCGATCGCCTCCGTGGTGAAAACGCGTCCGGCGGAGTCGGCCAGCGTCAGGGCGCCGATCGCCTCACCCCCCACTTTCAGCGGAACAGTGATCATCGACCGGAAGCCTTCTTCCCGGATACGCTCGAGTTTCCACTCGGGGAGCGTGACCCGAGGGTCTGCGAGCAGATCAGAGGAATAGATCGGTCGGCCTTCCATGACCGCCAGGCCTGCGAGGCCAGTTCCAGCCGGCAGAGTCCACCCGATCCATTTCTCGCGTGAGCGCCCGTCAGCGGCCGCCACGCAGATCAACGAGCCCGAGGCGGGGTCAAGCCGAAAGAGAAGTGAGTGACGGAGGCCAAAAAGCCGGGCGACGGTCCGGACGACCCGCTCGGTCGACTGAGCGAGGTCGAGCGTCCCGGCAAGCTCGCGGCTCAACTGTGCGAGGGCCCTGGCCGCCTCCGCCGCGTACTTGACCTCGGCCACCTGGCGCTCTAGCCCTGCGACGCGCGCCTGTACGACCTTGAGCTCCGCGATGAGCTGGACTTTAGTCTTCGGCTTCATGACGCTGGGGCAAGCCTCTTATGAAAAATCGGGGTCGCATCGCCGCCGTCGCGAGGCTGACTACCATCCCGCTGATTATCTCTCTCGCGTCGCCCGAACAGACTGGCCGACCCATCGGTGCCGTTTGACCAGAAACTCAACCCGTTGACCAGAAACTCAACCCGTCCCCCCCCGGTCTACTACGACGGCGAGCGGGCCTTCTACCAGAGCGCCGAAGGGACAGGACAGTCGCCGACGGGGGCAACACGGCGCCATGACGCCAAGGAGGACACGCCAGTGTGCGTGGAGTCATCAACGTGACAGCGCAAGCCGCCAATATGACAACTAGCGGAGGCGGCCTCAGCGACCGGACCCCTAAGGTTTCAATCCTGAAGGTCGTAGAGGCCTGGCATTTGCGTTGCTGTAGACCCGTGGCGCAGCCCCTTTCCCGATAAAGGCAAACCCGCCGAGAGACGGGGACGCAAAGCCACGGGTCAGGCCGCGAGCCTGACAGCCGGGTTACCGAAGAAAGGGCTCAAGCTAACAGGGACCAAGGGGTCTGCCGGAAATGGAGACCTTTTATGGTCGCGTCTGTCCGTTCGGCTTCAAGCGCTCTCCTCATTTCCCTCCGCAACGACACGGACTTTCCTCTCTTTTTCGCGCACCTGCGCGTCCGCCGAATCATCAGCAGGAGATCGGTCCCAAGGGAAATCCCTCACAAAACGATGGAGCCTCTCGTCCTTCTCGCGGGCTATTGAGGTACGAGCCGGGCACTATGCGGCGCTATCCGAGCGCCTGAGCAATTGGGTCACGCGCCACACAAGGAGGATTACCTGATGATTCGTCCGTCATCGCCCGCCCCCCGAAGAGCGCCTCACGTTGTCCTCTGGGTGCTAGCGGTCCTGTTCACGCTGGTGGTGGGGCAGGCGTGGGCCGTGGCGCCGGAACTTCCGCGCGTTTTCCTGGACACGACCGTGGTACCGCCGACGGGGACGACGATAACGGTTTCTGCCGGAGGAGATTTGCAGGCCGCGCTCAATGCGGCTCAACCGGGCGACGTCATCACGCTGCAGGCGGGGGCGACGTTCACTGGGCCGTTCACGCTGCCCAACAAAGCGGGAACAGGGTGGATCACGGTGCGGA
>Ga0209157_1001126_pt1 | contig 22584 bp, 24 predicted proteins | sample GraSoiAngelo_135_FD_185892 | JGI IMG/M metagenome (GOLD analysis project Ga0209157, IMG submission 185892) | Grasslands soil microbial communities from the Angelo Coastal Reserve, California, USA - 14_0929_05_40cm (SPAdes) (version 2) | ecosystem: Environmental > Terrestrial > Soil > Grasslands ...
GTCTGGGTCTACGACCCGAAATCCGGCATGTGGAGTCCCGCAACGAGTATGCCCACAAAGAGGGCTGCTCTTGCGGTTCAGGCAATCAACGGAAGGATATTTGCGATAGGAGGCGCGGGTGAAGCCAGCGTTCTCTCTACGAACGAGATCTACGATCCCCTCTCCGAAAAGTGGACGGACGGAGCTCAGATGCCGACCCCTAGACAGCACCTCGCTTCGGCAGTGGTGCAGGGCAAGCTCTACGCGATCGGGGGAAGAGTCAGCGGAGTTGCGACAAACCTGAACGTGAACGAGGAGTACGACCCCTCGACTGATTCGTGGTCAGCGAGGGCACCCATGCCGACGAATAGAAGTGGGATTGCGGCGGCCGTCGAAGGCGACAGGATCTTCGTGCTCGGGGGCGAGACGCCTTTCGGCACCCTCAACACCAACGAAGAGTACAATCCACTCGGCGATACCTGGACTAAGGCGCCGCCGATGCCCGCCTCGAAGCATGCGATCTCCGCGGTATCTGCGGATGGCAGAGTCTATGTCTTCGGTGGGGGGTTTAGCGTCGGGGTCAGTGTAACGCCTGAGACCGTGATTCTCGTTTCGAAGAACCAGCGGTAGCTTCTCCGGGTTTCAGGCTGCTTCGAGTTGACAGGGTGAGGAGAATCGCCGCCATGTTAGGATTCACCACACCCACAGCCATCCGCGCGTTGCCTGCCCTGACACCCTACAGACGTAGTTCACCAAGCAAGCAAGGAATCTCCTCTCCGCCGATCTTGACCACAGTCCTACCCTCGTATGTGAAACCGTACTTGCTGTAGAACGAAATGCCCTTCTGGTTTCCATCTTCGACCTCCAGAACCACTTTCCCTGCACCTCTGAAGCGCCTGATTGCGGCGTCCATGAGCCTCGAACCAATCCCTCTCCTCTGGTGCGACGGAAGAACGTAGAGCTGGAAGATCTTCACGGTTCCTTCGTCAATCTTCCCGGCCGAGACCATCCCGACCAACTTACCGTCCTCGAAGCAGCCCGAATAGAAAGCCTGTGGATTCTGCAACCCTCTGAGGAGGCTTTCCTTGCTCTGCCAGACGGTGATCGCCGTCTGTATGACCGAATCGGGAAGGATCCCCTTGTAGGTGTCGAGCCAGCACGTTCTCAGCAGTCGCCTCAGTTTCTCGGCATCGCTCGCCACGAGGAGTCTCAGTTCCGGCATGCGTTAATTCGTCCGTGAACTCGAATGCTCGCTTCATAAACAGTCGCCTCTCAACTCCGGCCAGATTCATTGCCCCGACAGGATAACCCTATTCGGGAAGCCCGGTCAGCTCCTCGCTGACCAGCCAGAGCCTTCGGGCGACCTGCTCGTCATTCGATTCCTTCGACGACTCCTTCTCTCTCTTATTCGTGAAGTATTTTCCGCTTACCCCTTCCACATCGGGGGAAGACGCCAGATAGATCGGGGTCTTGGCTCCCCCCTCAGGCCCCATCATGAAGAGTCGGAGGAGTTTCATGATGAACCCCGCCCGACCCAGAGGTCTGCTCCAGATGTTTGTCGCGACAGCGCCGGGGTGAAGACAGTTTGCGGTAACGCCTGTTCCTTTCAGCCTCCTCGCGAGCTCGTAGGTGAAGAGCACTTGCGCGAGCTTCGCTTGCGAGTATGCCCTCCAGCCGCCGTAACCTTTCTCGCCCTGGAGGTCGTCGAAATCTATGTGCCCGTTGTAGTGAGCGATGGAAGAGACCTCGACGAGCCGCGAGGGCGCGGTTGCTTTCAAAAGGTCGATTAGAAGCCCCGTGAGGAGAAAGTGAGAAAGGTAGTCGACTTCGAAGGTGGTTTCGAGTCTGTCTCCAGTAGTCGTTCGCGTGAACATGAAGAGTCCTGCGTTGTTGACGAGTACGTGCAGCCTGTCGTACTTTCTTCTGAACTCGCTCGCGAGTTGACGAACGGACTGCATCGAAGACATGTCGGCGAGCATGAGGTCGAGGGAGTTGTTTCCACTCTTCTCCCTCGTCTCAGATAGGGCAGCCTCCCCTTTCTCCTTACTGCGGCAGACAAGAATAACGGTCGCGCCCATCTCCGCGAGCCCCATCGCGGTGGCTTTCCCTATTCCCGAATTGGCACCCGTAACCATGCAGACCCGTCCGGCCATGCTGTTCTGCAACTTTCAGCCTGCCGTTCAGGAAAAGGGCGAGTAGATTAGTCTGTTGAATGACTGTTCTGCGATTGAAAGAGACGGATGTGATACCTACGAAGCTGAAGACTCTGTCCGTCTTGCCGGGAAGAATGTTCAACTAACCCCACACAGCCAGACGGCTGCTTACATTGAAGATTCCTCGACCCGACGAAGGCTCCAAGGCGTTCTTCAAATCCGCCCTCCCGCACGACCCCAGGGTAACAGTCCGACTGGTCTTCGGGAATGACGCGGCGTTCGTGAACGGAAATATGTTCGTGGGCCTCTGGGGAAACGACCTGTTCCTGCGCCTATCGGACGAGGATCGTAAGGAACTACTGAAGAACGAGGGGGCGACTAACTTCGAGCCGATGAAGGGAAAGCCCATGAAAGGTTACACCCTGATTCCGAGAACTTGGAAGACCCAGCCAGAGACGGTTCGGAGGTGGGTGGCTCGCTCTCTAGAGTGGGCGAGCGAACTGCCTGCGAAGAAATCAAAGCGTTAGTTGGGTCGGTCCAGCGCCAAGCTCATTCATTTCGACGGCTTCCGCGTCACTCTTCTGAACCTCTCGGCTTCGCGGGAGGGCTCTTCTGAGTCAATGACCGACCTGCCAACGATTATGAAGTCTGCGCCCGAAGCCATCGCGGCCTCGGCCTGTCCTCCCTGCGCCCCGACCCCCGGAGCGAAGATCAGGCAGTCCGTTCCGACGATCTTCCTCGTCTCTCTGAGCGCCGTCCTGGACCTCGCGGAGACTATGGTTCCATCCGCCCCCCACCTTCTCGCCCTCTCAGCGAACGCCTGGTAGAGCCTCCTCCCTCCGTCGAGCCTCAGGGTGTACCCCTCGTTCACCCCGCGGTGACTCATGTAAACGAGCAGAATCACCCCGCCGCCCAGTTCGTGGGCCCTCTCTATGACCTCCCCCATCCCGTCCCTGTAACCCACAAGAGGGTTGGCTATCACGGCGTCAAAATGAGAAGCCAGGAGCGATTCGATCACCTCCAGGTTTGTCGACCCGATGTCGTTCAGTTTCATGTCCGCTATCAGCGGCAGGCCCTCTCCCTTGCAGAGGTCGATCAAGTCCCTGATTCCGGTGAGCCCAAACGGCAGGAGCAGGTGAAAGTTCACCTTCACGGCCGCGATGGACTCCTTTGTCTGCTCGAGCACCTTCCTAGCCCTCGCGACCCTCTGACCGAAGGGACCCGAGACGTCGAGCGCGAGGACGACGCTGCTCCCCCTCTCCCTCGAGGAGGCGAGAACCCTTTCTCTGAACGTCTGCATTATCGACGTCTTGCTTCGAAACCTTATGACCTTTGCGATGCCGTGCTACTCTTAAATCGCCTAGGGAGTGTTATGACGACAAGCTTGAGTGAGATCGACCTCTCGGTCGGGCTGGCGGGGGGCGGTTAGCGAATCCGACGCTTCTCGCGTCGGGGGTGGCGGGAGAATCGGTCGAGTCTCTACTTTCCGCGATCAAGGCGGGTGCGGGGGGCGCCGTCTCCAAATCCATCGGCTTGAAGCCCAGGAGGGGGTACCCTGACCCGACAGTCGCGCGCCTTGATGCGGGCGGCCGATCGCCTTGAGGTGCGTCTACGAACTCTCCGAGGTGTCCGAGGTGCCGATAATGGGGGTCGGGGGCATCTCCAGGTGGGATCATGCGGTTCAATTCCTGCTCGCGGCGCCACCGCGGTCCAGGTAGGCACCGCGGCTTCGGGGAATTACGGACTCTTCAGGGAGATAGTCGAAGGAATCAGGGGATACATTCAGCGGAAGGGCTTCAGAGGGGTCGGGGAGATTACAGGGCTGGCTCACAGAGGGTGAGCCTGCCGAACCTGCTCATTCACTGCACGGAGTTGAGCCTCCTTGACGATCGCTTTCTCGTAAAGGACTTGGGAGAGTTCGAGAACGGTCGAAAATCTGTGCAGCCTGACGCCGACCTTCTCCAGGTTCTCCTTCCCTCCCTCCAGCCTGTCGATGAGTACGATCGCGTCGCGCACACTCGACCCCTCTGCCCTTAGGCTCTCGACTGCATAGATGATGTTGCCCCCGGTCGTGATCAGGTCGTCGACGATCAGCGTCGTCGAGCCCCTCGGGAGGACTCCCTCAAGCCGCTTCTTCGTTCCGTGCGACTTCTCCTCCTGTCTGACGTAGACCATCGGCTTGGCTATCGAGATGGCCAGTGGGGAGGAGAAGGTCAGGCCCGACGTCGCTATCCCGGCAACCGCGTCGAAGTTCTCCGCCCCGACCTCTTTGACGAGGAGTCTGTAGGCAGACACGACCTTCTTGTATGCCTTGGGAAAGCTCGGTATGCGCCTCAGGTCGATGTAGTAGGAACTCGCCTTTCCGCTCGAGAGTGTGAACCTTCCGAACTGAAGTGCGCCCGTCTCAACCAGCGCGATTGCGATCGTGGAGAGAGCTTCACGCCTCGGCATCGCGCAAGGTCTACCGATTCAGCGTTAAAGGATGGTTCACACGATTGTGCTAAGAACTCACACGCCTCGCTCAAAGCTTAAATCGAAAATCCAATTACTGAGAGCGCGGGTTCACATTCAGCTAGAGCCTAATCCGTCGGGCCGAACCTACAAGAAGACTATCTTTCTCGAAAACCTCAAAAATACAGCAGAGCGTTACAGGCTATTCAAGGAGCCTAGCCTGCAAGCTATCGCAAGAATCGAGGCGTCCCTCTTGTCAGGAGCGAGGAAGTACTTTGAGGAGAATCTCTTCGTCGAAGTCACTGTTCCCCACGTCACCAGAGCCACGGGGGCGTGCGAGAACGTGGCGACGATGTTCGAGGTCGACTTCTTCGGTCAGAAGCGGTACCTCGCGCAGACGGGGCAGCTCTACCTCGAGGTCATGACGCCGTACCTTGAGAAGGTCTGGGCGGCTGGCCCGAGCTTCAGAGCGGAGGATAAGGTGGACGACAGGCACCTCGTCGAGTTCACGCTCCTCGAGATAGAGTTCAGGGGGAACTTCGAGCAGCTTCTGGAGCACGTCGAGGGAACGCTCGTGAGCATGGTCTCGGAGGTGCTCGCCAAGAGAAGCGAAGGCCTCGCGGTCCTCGGAGTGGACGCGGAGAGACTCCAAAACGTCAGGAGGCCTTTCAAGAGGATAACCTACACGGACGCCGTCGATCTGCTCGAGGGCGAGGGGGTGAGGTGGGGAGACGACCTGAAGAGCCAGCACGAGAAGCTCTTGGTCGAGTACATGGGCAGTCAGCCCCTCTTCATAACTCACTACCCCAAGGCGATCAAGTTCTTCAACATGAAAGAGAATGCGATCAATCGTGAGCTGGTAGACAGCGCAGACCTGATTCTGCCGTACAGCGGGGAGGCGGTGGGGGCGGCAGAGAGAGAGTACGAGTACGACAGGCTAGTGAAACGACTATTGGAGTCGAGCATGTTCAGGCTGTTGAAGGAGAGGGGAGGAGGGCTGGAGGACTTCGCCTGGTACCTGAACTTCTACAAGGAGTTCGGCGGTCACCCGCACTCGGGGTGCGGGATCGGACTCGGGAGGGTAATGCAGTTCGTCCTCGGGGTCGACGATATAAGAGGGAGCACCGTCTGGCCCGTCAACAGAGAGGCGGAGGCCTGACTACTCCCCAAGAGTCTGTTCTCGCGACTTCTGGAACGGGGTCTTCCTACGGATAAGATATAAGTCGAAATCTATTCTCTCCGCGTGTGACTGACAAAGAGAGGCGGCCCAAAGGTCGTGATGAGCCTGCGATGTGGCGCGATAAGCCCGGCGCCTGGCACGAAATCCTCCCGGGCGTCAGGAGAAGAATACTGTCTCACTCCGCTTCGGGTATGATGGTTCTGTACAAGATAGCCCCTGGTTCCGTCTTTCCGTGGCACAATCACACCCACGCCCAATTTGGCATCTTCCTGGAAGGAGGGGGAGACTTCAAGGTTGGAGAGAGGATGTGGAAGATATCAAAGGGAGACTCGTACTTCATTCCACAGGGTCTCTACCACGAGCTGAAGACGGATTCAAAACTCCCAACCGTGGTCATCGATTTCTTCACACCCGCTCGCGAGGACTACCTCAGCGAAGCGCTGCAGCCTGACTAGGACCCCCGCCCGCCCGCCCGCCCGCCCGCTCGCAGGGCGCGACAGTGCCGCGTCCGGTATCACTTTTTTGGGTTGGCAGTCGTGACGAGCCTAGTAGAAGACACTGCCGGGCTTGGACCCTTTGCCTCTCTCTTCCGGGGGTTTGAGTTTCCAGCCGAGTATTCTTCCGACCTCTTCTTCACTCTTTGCTCCAACCAAGCGCCGGGGTTCTTCCCGGGTCCAGATGCCGGTCGAGTCGAGGAGGAGGCCCTTGTTCCTCGCCTTTATCGTCATCCCAATCGTGTGCCCCTTCGGTCCGGTCGCCCACATCAGCGTTACCCCCCAGACGTCTTCGCTGGGGCAGATGAAGAGGTTCACCAGAACGTCCCTGTATCGAAAATTTGAGATGGTTTCGCCAAACGGGCCGACGGTGCCGCCGATCTTGATGACACGCTCCTTCACCTCTTCTCTCCAGGCCCCGAATTCACCTTTCGGAATTACAGCGAAATCGATGTCGTGGACTACGGACTCCTTTCTCCTGAGACTCCCTGCGAGCTCGTACCGCTTGTACAGATCCTTCGTCCTTTCTAGAAAGTCTTCCGCGATCTCCTCCGCGATCTTCGGGTCTAGTTCCTTCTTCAATGGCTGATCTTTCCGGGTTCCTGCCTTATCTGGGAGAGCAGGCACTCGGCGGGGATTTTGTCGTGTCTGACCTTTAGTATGAAGGGCGCGCGGAGCTTCATATCGTCGGTCACCTCCTGAAATCTCACCTCGATGACCGACCCTATTCTCACCTGACGAGGGTCCACCTTCTCAACAAACGAACCGACCTTCCCCAGGTTCACCCTCTGCCCGGCGGCGTCGTAGACGCCGACATACCAGGACCTAGGAATACCTGTCTTTTTCATGTCTGGCGTCTCCTCGTAGTCCATCACAAAGCAGTCTATCGTGTCGTACCTCTTCATCTTCAGCCATGAATTGGGTTGTCCGTATGTCGATGAGGGGTTTTTCACGATGACTCCCTCTCTACCCTTCTGAACGAACTCTTCCCTCTGCGCCGTGATCTCCTCGGAGGACCTCGCGAGCGTGAAGGGGACTTCCAGGTCCGTTCCCCGGAGGATCTCCTTCAGAATCTTCTTCCGCTCCTTCAGCACCAGAGGCCGCACATCCCTTTCATCGATTCGCAGCACGTCAAAGAGAAACAGACCCTCGTGCGCCACGTACTCCCCGTCGAGTATCGCCCTGTGAGGGGCGTGCAGGAACTCTGGTACCTTCGCGAAGACTTTGGGATTTCCTTTCGGCGTGTATATACCTCCGTGCTTGCTCGAGAGGACTAGCTCGTCGCCGCTCTTGAAGAGAAAGACTCTGATCCCGTCGAGCTTTGGCTCGCAGAGAGACGGAAGTGGGTTCAGTGCCAGCCAAGTCGAGAGGTCGGTCTTCACGGCTTTTGAGTAATTTTCAAGGACGTAGTTAGGGAGTAAGTCACTCACGCTGTCCCACCATCACCAGACCCCGGCGGGCTTCCTGAAGATAACCTCAAAATTACTTTGAGATCGTGACCTTCGGCTTCTTCTTGGCAACAGGCACCGGGGGAAGTCCTTCTGCCTCTCCCTGCTCCTCAAGCGCCCAGGCATCGTCGAGTTTCAGGATTCCTTCGCTCAGCCCCATCAGCAGCCACAGTCTGCCGTCCTTTCTTTCATAGGGATGGATCACGCTCGTATAAAACTGGTAGCCTCTCCCCCAGGAGAAGAATGACACGAGCGCGGTCTGCTTTTCGAGGAGATATCTCGCGAGCTGTTTCACCCTCGACGTGGTCTCCTTCACCTTCGGGTCCGTGTCGGGTGAGAGCTGGTATACTTCCTTGAACTTGTACTCTGATATCCTTTCAAGAGGCACGAATCCGTCTGGCTCCACCTGGATTCTGGTTGTTCTGTCGAATGGCTCGATCTCCTCTCCGTCTTGTTTGTCCACCACTCGGCTTGCGGGAACTTCAATCCACTGCCCCGAAAACTCCAGCTCGTACTTGAGAAAGAACCTCTTTTCGTTTCGGACAGAGACCAGAAGCTCTCCCTCGTACTTGACTTTGTTCTTCACCTCATCCTGAGAGATTTCTTGCATGTCGAGTCGCTCTCCGGCAGGGCCCTGCCTGTAGCGGTACATCCTCGGCACCTCGCGGCTCACGACCTCCTTCCCCGTCTCTTTGTCTATCTTGACAAACTTGACCGGCTCGAGGTCCCCGTGCGCCTTTGCGGCTCGAAGGTGGTACTCTACCGCACCCAGACCGAGAGTAGGGATGTCCAGACTCAGCACTCCGCGCCAGGTGGCTCTGGCTGTGGCCGCGCTCTGGGCTTGCTTTTCTACCTCGGAGAAGATGTCCTTTGGCATTGCTCGAAGGAAGAGATTTTCCTCTTGGGGGTATTTAAGGTGGTTACTAGCCCAGAGTACGCAGGGGGTTTCATTGCGCCTCCTCCCTAAAATCAGACAAGCGTCAGGCGGTAAGAAGCGGAAAACTGCCGCTGCCATCTTATAGGAACCGCGACGGCGGGTTAATCCTCACGCCACTTGAAGAACCTGACCGCTAGCCCGAAGATTATGGCCGAGAGGACGAGGAGCACGCCAAGGTCGATAAGCGCCGCCCCATAATTTCCGTAGGTCATGACGTTGTTCAGTCCGTCTATTACGTAGAAGAGTGGAAGCACGTGGGCGAAGCTCTGGAGGTAGGCCGGCATCGTGCTCACCGGGAAGAAGGTCCCCGAGAGGAACATCATCGGGAAGGTGACGAGGTTCCCTACTACCGCCGACGACTCAACGCTCTTGGAGCCCGTGCCCACGAGCATCCCGAGGGACACGAAGAGTAGGGGGCCCACCACGAGGAAGGGTATGATCCAGGGAGTCAGGCTGATGTGCGCCCCAAAGGCGAAGACCCCAACGAGGGTCATCAGGAAGAATGAAATGATCGTAAGCACGATGTAAAAGAATATCTTGGATACTAGCCATTCGGACTTTGTGAGCGGAGTCAGGGAAAGCTGCTTGAAGATCTTGTCTCTCTTGTACTGAGAGCTGATGTTGACCAGGGCGAACATCGGACTGGTTAGCACAGAGAAGCCGACGAGCCCGGGCACGAGGAAGTCTATGTACTTGAGAGACTGAGACTTTACATTCTGTGGCTCCACCCCGATGACCTGAGATCCGCCCGCGCGCTTGAGGTTGAACTGATTCACGACGCCGCGCGTGATTCCCGACACGATCGCACTCGTCGTAGATGCCGGGTTCCCGTAGACTGTCACGTTGACCGGCTTCCCCGAGACGAAGGCGGACGAGAATCCAGACGGGATTACGATGCCGTCCGACGCCGAGTGCGAGAGGAGATAGCTGGTGAAATTCTGAGAGGTGTCGACGGCGTGGAGGCGGATTGTGTTCGTGCTGTTCAGCGCGCTGACGAAACTATTGCTGACTTGCGAACCATCCTGGTTCTGAACGTAGGCGCTGACCGGCCCCGAGCTGCCCCCAGAAAAAATCGCGCCGAATATGAGAATGAGGATTACGGGAAAGACGAGCGCGAAGAACGCCCCGATCCGGCTGCGGATGTACCCTCTGCTGAAGACGCCGAAGTCCGCCACCACCCTCCTCGCGTTCATCGCTTACGCCTTCGCCTCCAGCTCTTCCATAGGCTCCCCCACGAGCTTCACGAAGATGTCCTCGAGACTATCTCTTTTCGTTCGCAGGTCATCCCATTCCAGACCGGATTGCTGTATTGCTGCGACCGCGGCCATTACGTCCTCCTTCCGATGCAGGGACAGGCTGATCAGGTCCTTTCCGTCGAACTCAACCGGGAGCTTCGCGCTCTTCTCCAGATACTTCGCGAGTCGTTCGCTCCCGTGCACAAGGAGACGCTCACCGGAAGAATGGTTGGTGATTATCTCAGCGGGCGTCCCCGAGGTGATTATCTTCCCCTTGTTCATGATTGCAACCCTGTCCGCGAGCTCCTCCGCCTCCTCTAGGTAGTGCGTCGTGAGCAGCACGGTCCTCCCCTCCTTCTTCAGCCCTCTGATCACTTCCCATACCGCCCGTCGCGCCTGGGGGTCCAGACCGGTGGTGGGCTCGTCGAGGAAGAGAAGTTGCGGGTCGTTCACCAGCGAGAGCGCGAGCCCCACCTTCTGTTTCTGACCGCCGGAGAGCCTGGTGAAGTACACTTCAGCCGAATCCTGGAGCAGCACTTTGGCGAGGATTCCTTCGACGTCGGCCTTGACGCCGAACAACGCCGCATAGTACTTGACGGCCTCCCTCGGAGTGGGGTATTCGAAGAACTTGAATCCCTGAGGGATGACCCCGATCTTCTTGTGAAGGGCATAACCATCCGTCCACGGGTCAGTTCCGAGCACTCGCACGGTTCCATCATCCTGTTTCCTCAGGCCCTCGAGAATCTCGATGGTGGTCGTCTTCCCCGCACCATTAGGTCCCAGAAGTGAGAAGACCTCCCCCTCTCTTACCGCGAAGGAGATTCCATCGACTGCCTGCAATGTCCCATACGCCTTCTTCAGCGAAGTGACTTCGATCGCGACTTCCGTCAATCTGCTCCCGTCCGACTCCCTCACGTGGAGGTTTTAAGCCGAGTCAAGGCGTCACTTCGTCGGTAGCTTCGCCGAAGCGTTGGGCTTTTGCGCCCTCTTCGCTATTCCCTCGCCTAAAAAGAGCGATGTGCCTACCGTCTTTTTGACTTCCGTCTTCGTCCCGCCCGACGTGCGGGTTTCATCTGTTCCCATAAGGCTATCACGTTGCCCTCAGGGTCGGCGCCGATGAATGACCATCCCTGCCCGGGTACTTCCTGCTTACCCACCACCTCGGTCCCGCCTGCCTTCTTGAAAGTCTCTATCGCCGAATCGATCTCTTCGACCCCTATGAAGTTCCTCGCCCCGTCGTTCGGACCCATCTTCTTGTACATCCCTCCCCCCACGCTCTTGCCTCTGGGGCCGGTGGAGATCAGCCAGTAATCGAATCCAGGCATCTTGGCCTTCTCGAACTTCCATCCAAAGACTGTCCTATAGAAGCCGCTCAGCCTCTCGACTTCGTTTGCCGGAATCTCGAAGTGCACTATCGTCTTGGTGACCATGAGCAGCTCGTTCCCCGCTCCTTATTTAATCTGAGCGCGGGCGGACGTAGCCTTGCCAAAGGCGAATTCCTACGAAGCGCGGTTGACTGTTCCTGACCACTGTTTCTACAAATCCTTCCCCTTGAGCCCGTAAGCACCAATAGAATATCAGGCGCTACGGGTTGGCTACTTGTTGCCCGGCTTGCTACCTATCTCAACGAGTTGGAGATTGGCCTGATAGCGCTTTCCGTGAATCTCCAGCTTGGCTGAAGCGTAGAATCCGCGAGAGCCGGTTGAGAAGGTTTTCTCGCTGAGGCCGATTTCGCCCAGCTTATTCGTACCATCGTAGATTTCAGCACGCATGATTCATTGGGTTGAGTCCGCCATATTTAAGCTGGGAAGAATCGGTGAACCACATCACCGTTTCCTTCTTGGTTTGCTGAATTTCGGGGGGAACCTCGGTTCACAAACACTCGGCAACCCCACTCGTGCCGGTTAGTCGAGACCTTCTCGCGCATTAGTTTATGGCGGATACGCCGGACAGAAGCCTCGCTGCAAGGAATGGTTACTTCGACTGAAATTCCGCTATGACCGCCTGGTGCTGAACAGTGGGCTCTGACTTCCCCACCTCAGCCTCAGGGGCCGTCTGGTCGGGAGGCTTAGCTGGCTTGAGGGGTGGACGGCCTTTTGTCTTTCCCCTTAATCAGGAGACCCGCCACGAAGACAGCGACGCTCGCTCCCAGCAAGACAAGAAATAGAATCAGGATGGATTGTGAGAACGCTTCCCTCAGGGGTGGAATGAACGCTGCAAGGGGCGGGTTTGCTGCCAGCAGCCTGGCGAGGGCTGCAGGGGAGGCTAGAATCTGCCCGACGAGATTAGGATCGCTCAGCACCGCCCTACCGTTAGGCGGGATGCCGACAAGCAAGCTTGAGAGTTGAGCGGTGAACCTGTTCGCTTGAATCGCTCCGAGACTAGCTACGCCAATGGCTCCCCCCAAGTTCAAAGTGAAAGCCGCAAGAGCGGAGGCGACGCCGATCTCATTCCTCTGTACCGAGTTCTGGAATGCGACTATCGTGGCCGGAATCATCAAGCCGCTTCCCACACCTATCGGGACAGACAGCTCCATCAGCCGAATGAGGGAGGAAGAGGAGTTGATTGATTGCAAAGCCACTAGTCCTCCCACAAGGATTCCGGCCCCAACGAGTACGGTGTTCCTGTAACCCATCCTCGACAGAGACAACCCACCCAAGAGAATCCCTAGAGTCGTTGGAAGTGCAAATGCGTACACGACGTTCCTTACGTCCGAGACACTCCCACCTAGCACCGCTTGCGCATAGAGCGGAATGTAGGCGATTAGTCCAAAGAGAACCATCGCTCGCAGTATGTTGACTGCGGTCGCGGCTGAAACTGTCCTTTTCCTGAATAGACGGAGAGGGAGTACCGGCTCTCTCGCCCGCCTTTCGACCGCAACGAAAGTCAGGAGAACGGCGCCGCTGCCGGCGAATAATGCCGCCTCTTCCCAGGAGACCCAGTCGAACGTCGAGCCTCCCAGGAACAGACCCATCATGAATAAAGCAAGAAACCCGCCTAGGGCCGAAGCTCCCACCCAATCGCTAAAGGCGCTGGCTCCCGCGTTTCGTGACTCCCGTAACGTCAGGTATATCATAAGGAAAGCGATGACGCCCAACGGGAGATTTATGTAAAATATCCACCGCCAACTAATCGTCTCCGTCAGGTATGAGCCTGCGGCAGGGGCCACTGCGAATGCGATTCCATTGACGGAGAAGAGGAGTCCTTGAACCCTCCCCCGCTTCTCAGGAGGGAAGAGGTCTCCCGCAATGGCAATCGTAGCCGGAACGAATGCGCCAAACCCGATGCCCTGGACTGCTCTGAAGACGATAAGTTCGTAGATGTCTTGCGAGGCGCCGGAGAGAGTCGAACCTATCATGAATACAACGAGCCCCACCAAGAAGAATCTCTTTCGCCCGTACAGGTCGGAGAGCTTCCCGAAAATCGGAATGACGATGGTCTGCACTATCACGAAGGAACTGAATACCCACGCGTAGAGACTCAGGCCGCCCAGGTCGGAGATGATGGTCGGGCCTGCGGTAGCCACGATTGTCACATCCATGAAACCCAACAGCAATCCAGTGAGCAGCCCCCCTAGAACTAGGGCGATCGTTCTCCTCCGCAGTACGGGCCCTGCTTGGGGTGCCAGCCCTTGGGAACCCAATCCAGACATTCCCGTCGGTTGATTTGCCTCAGTCATGCCTCCAAACTTCCTTTCGACCGTCCTCCCGGGTGCGGTTGATAAACGCACCTAGTTCTTTTCTCCGAAAATCTCGAAGGAACCCCTCATCTTCAGTGCGATGGAGGGTGGCAGAGGCCTACTTCGGATTTTGCGCCGACCGGTCGCTCAGTGTTGGCTCGGGACTTGAGCTCTACATTCGTGGGACAGCGCTAATTGGAGGAGGCTAGCCATCGTTGCAGTCGCAGCCGCATCGTTTTCGACTTCCCGTGGGCCCAAAGCAAGCTTAAATCGAAACTCCATAGCGCTGTAACTGTGTCAGAAAATGTCGTCCTTCAGCGACGAGGGGAGAGCAGGACCGTATCTTTAGGGCCGAACACCGTGTCCTTCATACTCTCTGGCGAAGAGACGAATGGCAGGTACTCGGTCACCGAGTTCGGCGCCGCTCCCCCTCCTGCGCCGGCTGCTCCAATGCACATCCACAAGAAAGAGGACGAGGCCATGTATGTCTTAGAGGGAAACTTCAGGCTCTCCCTCGACAAGGGGACAATCCCTGCGCCCACAGGATCCTTCGTCTTGGTCCGAAGGGGAACGCTTCACACGATTGCGAACCTCGGCCCGGGAGTCGGAAGGCTACTGATATTCCTCACCCCTCCCGGTTTCGAGGGATACTGGGAAGAGATGGCGAACCTCCACAGGGCTTCGGGCGGTAAGATTGACCCTGCTCAGCAGTTGGCTCTCCGAGAAAAGTACAGTATGGACGCGCGCGAGGACCGCAAGCTTTAGGCCGAAGTCTGGGGCTTCTCGCAGAACGCGCATCAGGTCAACTACAAACATCTCAGGATGCTGTGTTCCCCTTCAAGCGACAGTTTGAACGACAGGATTGTCTACCGGCGAGGGCCACTGCGACTCCGCGGGAGGCGGCTGAACTCTGCTATCCCAAATTCTCGATTGCGAAGGTTCAAGAATGCTGGCTGAAGGTCGCCTAACGAGGAGACGACTCTTCACATGCCGAAAAGATGTGCCTGGGCCAGAGACCCCCTGATGGTCGAGTATCACGACAGCGAATGGGGAGTTCCCCTGCACGATGACCGGAAGTTGTTCGAGCTCCTTACGCTGGAGGGAGCCCAGGCGGGGCTATCATGGTCAACCATCCTGGCAAGAAGGGAGAAGTATCGGAGGGCGTTCGATGATTTCGACCCCGAGAAGATAGTGAGGTACACAGAGGGCGATGTCGTGCGCTTGATGGGAGACGAAGGGATCGTCAGGAACAGGCTGAAAATTCTCTCGGTCATCAATAACGCGAAGCGATTCCTGGAGGTCAAGAAGGAATTCGGTTCTTTCGATGAATACGTCTGGAGATTCGTGGACTACCCCCCGTTAGTGAATAGATTCAGGGAGCTGCGAAGCCTGCCCTCGAGCACTCCTGCCTCCGACGGAATGAGTAGGGACATGAAGAAGAGAGGCTTCAGTTTCATCGGGTCGACCATCTGTTATGCGTTCATGCAGGCGGCTGGGCTGGTCGATGACCACACGGTTGATTGCTTTAGACACGGAATGAGCAGGAGGAAGAAGAGTGGCTGAGGTCTGCCCGGCGGATTGCTTATCTAAGATGCATTCAAAAATGCGGCGTTTATCTTGACACCCAGGCGGACGCTGTACCTGGCGCTGCCGCTTGTCGCCCTAGTCGTGCTGGTGCTGACATACTTCCGGTTGTTCTCGTCACCCATCGTGATCGCAATCCTCGTGGTGCTCTACGTGGCCGTCAGCCTAAGGAACCGCAGGAAGTTCGCCAAGCAAGGGAAATGAAACGGACGAGAGAGACTTTCGCTGATGCGCCGTGAGAACTACAGAACCGTTTGTTCCCATCCCGGAGGACGTTATACCCCAGATGCTCTCGCTGGCCTCCTTGAAGCCGAACGAGAGAGTCGTCGACCTGGGATCGGGAGACGGGAGGATCGTGATCGCAGCGGCGAAGTCGTTCGGGGCTAGCGCTCTGGGTGTGGATGTCCGCGGGGCCTTGGTGAAGGAGTGCCGGAGGAGGGTGCGCGAGATGGGCCTCTCGGGGCGGGTGAAGGTCCTGCGCCGCAACTTCAGAGACGTCAGCCTCAGGAAGGCCGACGTGGTAGCCCTCTATCTTTCGAGCTACACCCTCGGGCTGCTCGCGCCGAAGTTCAGGAGGGAGCTCAGGAGGGGGAGCAGGGTGGTGACCTTCGATTTCCCGATCTTCGGGTGGAAGTCCGACCGTGAGCTGTCATTCACCCCGAAGGGCTGGAAGAAGGCGCACCCGATTTACCTCTACCTAGTATAGCCCCGGCGGCGGTCTCGCAGTAAGTCGTCGAAGAAAGAGATGCGACTATTGTCGCGTTCCCTCGGAGAGGTCTCACTTCGAGAGAGTTGTGGCCAACTTGGCGGCCGCTTCGCGAAGCGTCTGGTCCTTCTTCGAGAAGTGAAACCTGACGCTCTTCTTCCCCATTTCGGGATGAGCGTAGAAGCTCGACGCCGGTACCGAGGCCACGCTCGCTTCTTCCACGAGATACCGCGCGAACTCCACATCATCCTTCTTGCTCAGCGCGCTGAAATTCGCAAGGACGTAGTATGCACCCTCCGGCTCTACGGGGGCGAACCCTATGTCCCTCAGGGATTTCACGATGAAATCGCGCCTCTTCTGGTAATTCTTCGCGAGACTGGCGTAGTACGACTGCGGTAGTTTCAATGCCTCGACAGCCGCCCTCTGCAGCGGAGTGGGTGCGCAGACTGTGGTGAAGTCGTGAACCTTTCTTACCGCGCTTGTGATATCCTTTGCGGCGATTGCGTAGCCCAAGCGCCAGCCCGTCACGCTGTACGTCTTCGAAAGACCCGATATCGTCACCGTCCTGTCGTGCATGTCTCCTATCGTCGCTATGCTGATATGCCTCCGCCCGTCGTAAACGATGTACTCGTAGATCTCGTCCGTGATGGCTAGAGCATCGTAGTCCGCACAGAGGTCGGCGATGACACGCAGCTCCTCTTCGGCGAAGACTTTCCCTGCCGGGTTGTTCGGCGTGTTCAGTATGATTGCTTTGGTACGCGAGTTGAAAGACTTCTTGAGCTCTTCCTCGTTGAACCGAAAGTCGGGCGCCTGGAGTGCGACGTGGCGTGGTCTCGCCCCCGCGATTATCGTCGCTGGAACGTAGTTTTCGTAGAAAGGCTCGGGTATTATCACCTCCTCCCCAGGGTCCGTGACGGCGATGATAGAGCCCGTCATCGCCTCGGTCGAGCCGCACGTTACGGTGATGTCTGTCTCCGGGTTCGCTTCAATCCCGTTGAAGCGCCTGGCTTTCTCCACGATGGCGTCACGGAGTTCAACGGAGCCCCAAGTGATCTCATACTGGTTAAGGTCCTCACGAATTGCCTTGATGGCGGCCGACTTGATTCTTGGAGGTGCCTCGAAGTCGGGCATTCCCTGAGCGAGGTTAATCGCTCCGTACTGCTTAGCGAGCCTAGTCATCTGCCGGATGACTGACTCCGTGAAATACTGGGCCTTCTTTGAGACTCGCGCCCGAACCGCTTTGGCTTGCAACAGTGCTGACCTGCTCCTCCAAGTGAAGGCGACGTAATTAACTTACGCCCGGCGGCGCGCTACCGCCGTCGTTCTTCGCGCTGTTTGGCTCCCTCGGTATCGACTTCCTTCCGCTACCGAAGGGAGGGAAATCGGAAAGAGGGCACCCCAGAGGCTCGGATTGAGCTCCCGATCACTGAAGGCAGAGAGGACAAAATCGGGTCTAAGATAAAAGCTGGAAGCCCAAAGGGATCGTGCGATGAATCGCGCTCATCCGACCGCACACCGCGGAATCAGCAAGGCCTTCACGGTCACGGTCCTCGTGATCATCGTATTGGCTGGACTGGCCCTCGCCCTGATAACGCAGACCAAGATGACGGGGACTGCCACGCTGAACGACCTCATCGCGGGCAAATTTCCCACCGCACTAGACAAGGCAGGTACCGGGGGCGTAACGGTAACAGTTACCGACTTGCGAGTAATTTACGTCCGAACGGAGAGCGACGGTGATTGGCATGTTGCAGTGACAGACGGGGTAATCCCGGTCTTCATCACGGAGATAACACCCTCGTATCAGGCAAAGCTGGGGCAGCCTCAACCGGGGTCCGTCATCCAGGAGACGGGAATCGCGTATTGCGATACCGTTCACGAAACGGAGAGCTGGCACGGCAACACGTGTTGGGAGATCCATCCTGTCACTTCGTGGGACGTAATTGGGAGAAGCACCATGACCGTGACTACCAAGGTCAACGGAGGCTTGCAGGCCGGCATTTCTTACGCCCAAGACCCAATCCAACGCGGCTCAGCTCAAGCGATCACAATCCAGGCGCTAGATTCGGATGGGGCCTTGGTCGGCGCAATCGTCTCAGTTGTGGTTGACTACGCCTCTGGTTCCACCTCACACACCTTCTCCTGCACGACGTCTTCCTCCGGTTCTTGTTCCGTCACCTGGACGATCGGCAGCACGTCGACGCCAGGAACCTTCCAGGTCATAGTCGACGTAGAAGGAGCAGAGTTTCTCTCAACCTTCACCGTAACGGCTTGAGAGATCGATCGAACGGTCATATTATTTCCCCGCATCTGTCGCCCGACTTCCATTCGCCCTCCGCGCTGCGATGTAACCCGGAAGTCAGCTTGAGCAAGAGTTAAGACCACTGAGTATTCGATTTCTTAGGATATCAGTGCGGGCCAAGCTCGGAAGGGTACGTGACCTTTGGCGCTATCCTGTGATGGGTCTTCAGGGGGAGAGACTGCAGACGGCTGAGATCCGCGAGGCAGGAGTCATTGGCGACCACCGTTATGTCTTCCACGATTCCGAAGCTGGCCGCGTGATCGACCCCGTGACATACGCGCACCGCTGGGGAGAAACGTTGGCTTTCCCGAGCATGTTGGACCTAAGGGCTCGGTTCGCTCCGGGGGATTCTACGCTGCTCGACATTATCACTCCCGACGGGCGGGTCTTGTCATCCGGCGACCCAGACTTCCAGACGCGAGTAGGGGAGACGGTGGGGCTTCCCGTCAAGCTTATGGAGTTCCCACAGGTCGCGGAAACCAGACAAAGAGCGGGTCGGGCGCTTCATCTGATAACGACCGCCTCGCTCGATAGCATGAAAAACCTCTATGCCGAAGGTGACTTCGACCCAAGGAGGTTCCGCCCAAACATCGTCGTGAGTTCGCGGCCGGAGAGGAATGGCTTCGCCGAGGAGTCCTGGGTAGGCGAAACGATACGGATTGGTCCCGAGCTCGTGCTCAGAGTCGAGAAGACAAACACAAGATGCAAGGTCACTACGATGAAACAGGACGACCTACCATACGACGGGAGGATCCTGGAGACTATCTCGCAGAAGAATGGCAACGTCCTCGGCGTCATGTGCAGCGTAGTGAAGGGAGGCGTCGTTGCCGTCGGTGACGAACTCGAATCGTCTCCCGCTGAGATTGATGAGCTTCTGAAACCACTCGGCACCCCCAGGCCCTCTCTCAAGGAAACGTCGGCGGTTGAGACTAGGTTCAGCTAAGTGGGACGCCTGGCTGGGTGGAAACCGGTGTCGCGAAAAAGAGACTCGCGATTTCTCCTCGACAAGGGAGATGATTGATCAGTCTCTTCAGGGACAGCCTGCGTTACTTCTCACGGAAGAGAGTTCGAGACTAGATTTGACGAAGGGCAGGGCGTAACGACCATCAATGAGGTGTTCCCCGCAACGACAAGCAGGTCTCCTCCTCCCACTTCATCTCGCTGTCTCCTCAGTTCTCTCTCCAGCTCACTCGACGCCTGCTGGCAGACGCTGCAAACGCCATCCAAGAGTACCAGCTCTTTGTGCTCCTCCAGGTGGTACTGAGCGGCGGGCAGCGAGCGGCCGAGGATCTTTGCGATGCTCCTGATGCTCAGGATTTGAGTGTCCCTGGGATACGGTCCGTGCGTGGAAACCGCAAAGAAGTGCTCGTCATACTCAGTCTCGATCAGGTTTCTTGACATATCGGCGAGGGCAAGCCTCCAGTGGAACCTTTTCACTATCTTGGCCATCACTTCGGGCGGAATCATGATCTTCAATGGAAGGTATTCTTATGATTTGACCACTCGAAGTTTAGGCTTCTGGGGAATCTCTGAAGGTCTTGAGCATGCGGTTTGGATTTCGGCAAACGTTGGATTGGAGCAGCCGGATCGCCGAGACGGATGGATTGGAGGTTGGTTCCCTATCATCCGAGCGAGAGTAACACTAGAGCCGATTGGCCAAGCCAAGGTTGTACTACGTTGACGGTGTAAGGCACTCTGGGCGGTGTTGGCCCGCATCGGGGCGCGGGAACTAAGGTTGCCGAGGGGATACCGCGATAAAAGTCCCGGAGTAGGTCAAGAGGTCGAAACCTTTCGAGAAGTTCAGCGTCTCCGACCTGGTGCGACTTATGGGGGGCCGACAGCAAAGGCAGCGGGCAGATGGAGCTCTTCGAAAGAACCAACCCCTTTCTGAACCTCTGTCAGAGGGTTACCTCTCGTCCGACCCCCAGAAACTTCGCCTTGGCGTACGCGGCGGCCGCCGTTGAGACGTCCTCGATGGCCAGCCCCACAGACTTGAAGAGCGTTATCTCTTCGGGTTTCTCCCTACCCCTCTTCTGACCCAGAACCACCTCTCCCAGCTCGCCGTAGATCATCTCCTTTGAGAACCGTCCCTCCGCCATCGGAATCAGGAAATCTCCCGCCTCCTTCAGGTTGGCCTCCAAGGAATCGACGATGATTCTCGCGGAAGAGACCACTCTTTCATCCAGTTCCCTGGCCTGAGGAGAATGCGAACCTATCCCGTTGATGTGGGTCCCCCTCTTCACCCAACTCCCGTCAAAGACCGGAGTCTTCGAGGTCGTCGCCGTGACGACGATGTCGCTCTCCGCCACCTGCTGCGGCCTTCCCGGCCTAACCTTGATTCCCGTCTTCTTGCTCATCCTCTCGCAGAAATCCTCGCACCTCTTCGGATCACGCGAGTTTACGACTGCCCCATCTAACCTTCGCACCTCGGAGATCGCTAGGAGGTGGGTCTCCCCCTGGACCCCTGAACCGAAGATCCCCAGCGTCGACGCGTCTTCCCGAGCCATGTACTTCGTCGCCACCGCACTCGCGGCCGCAGTTCTGACGGCAGTCACGTAGGTGCCGTCCACGATGGCCATCGGCATTCCACTCTTGGCGTCCAGGAGAAGTATCGAACCGATAACCGTCGGGAGGCCAAATTTCTCTCTGTTCCTCCCGAAGGCCGAGACGACCTTGATTCCTAGCTGGTCCTTCCCGGGGAGGTATGCCGGCATGAACGCGCTCACACCTTCGTGCGCTTCCACCCTGATTGTGAGGCGGACGGGCATCACGACCTTCCCCGAGCCGAGGTCTCGGAAGGCCCCCTCCACCGCCTCTATCGCGGTGGGGTAGTCCAGGACGCCCACGAGGTCGTCGGCATCCAGGATGAGGGTCATCTCAGCGCAGCTCCCGTCTGCCCGAGGGGCGATTACCCGGTCGAGCCTCAGCCGCGATCAGGTCTATCTTTGCAATCACTCCTTCGATTTCTTCTCCTGAAGAGACGAGCACGGCCGGGACATAACCGAAGAGTGAGAGTAGAGCTCCAGTCGGGGTATCACCGTTGACGACTGGGAGGGCAGGCCCCATGAATTTTCTGACCGGTTGAGACAAGACCTTCACCGGCTCGCGACTCTCGGCCAACAGGGTAAGGATGCCACTCTCTGTAACTGAACCGACGGAGCGCCCCCCCTCCAGTACAGGCATCTGGGAGATGCCGCGCTTCTTCATCAACGCGATGCAGTCCGAGAGCTTCTCGGCTGTCTGCACACTGATCACGGGTGACGACATCACATCGGCAGCCTTCCTCTCCGCGGTCGCCCTGCTCGAACTCAGAGCCTCCGAGATCGCCTTCAGCGAGCTGAACGCCGGGTCAACCATCCCTGCCTCTATCTTCGCGATGAGGGACTGGCTTACCCCCGCCTCACGCGCCACCCTCGCCTGCGTCATCCCCAGCTGAAGCCTGAGCCTCTTGAGCTGCCTCGGGTCGACGAGCGCGAAGGCCATTATTCTTATCGGAATAATCTTGTCAAGAGGTTATTTATACTATTATCGACAAGACTGAGCGAGATATGACATCAGCCATACCGACGGAGCCTATCGGGAGCATCCCGAGGCCTCCCGAGCTGCTGCAGGCAGTACGGGATCACGCCGCGGGGAAGACTTCGCTTCACACGCTTGAGGGTGCCTATGACGATGCCATCAAGAAGACGATCAGGCAGTTCGAGGCTACAGGCTCGCCGATAATTACGGATGGGGAGCAGAGCAAGCCGAGCTTCGCCACATACCCCGTCGCGGGCGGAAGGAACGTCATCGAGTCAGGGGGGCTGGTGGTGACCTTCTCCGACAGGCACGTCCGGGCCCTACCGAAGCTCATTTCGGGGCCGTTCAGGTATCAGCAGTACGCTTCGGATTATGTGAAGAAGGCGAGGGGGTTCACCTCACTTCCGCTTAAGCAGGCCGTAATCTCAGCCAGCCTCCTCTCTACGCTCTACCCGGAGAAATCCATCCAAGGCTACTCGCGAGAGGCTTTCACTGAAGACCTCATACAGGAGGTCGCGAAGGATATCAGCGGCAGCCTCAGGGCGGGGGCAGAGGTCGTGCAGGTAGACTTCACGGAGGCGCCTCTCGCGAGGAAGCTGGACCCGGGTGGCAAGCTGCTGAAGGAGTTCGTGGCGATAAACAACGAGGTATTCAGCAGGCTCAAGCCCGGGGAGCGGGAGAGGGTGGGCGTTCACGTCTGTAAGGGCGGCGACTGGGACTCGACGCATAGCGGAGAAGTGGACTACGCGGAGGTCCTCCCGGAAGTCTTCGAGCTGAAGGTCCCACGGTTCTACTTCGCAATCGCCGGTGAGGCAGACCCTGATCGCACCTTGAAGCTTCTGGCCGACTATGTAGAGGGGAGGAGGAAGATATTCGTGGGAGTCAAGAATCCAATCAGCACGGAGCAGGAGACACCC
>Ga0209157_1001129_pt1 | contig 22565 bp, 26 predicted proteins | sample GraSoiAngelo_135_FD_185892 | JGI IMG/M metagenome (GOLD analysis project Ga0209157, IMG submission 185892) | Grasslands soil microbial communities from the Angelo Coastal Reserve, California, USA - 14_0929_05_40cm (SPAdes) (version 2) | ecosystem: Environmental > Terrestrial > Soil > Grasslands ...
GCCGGCAGCCATGGCGAGAAAGCAAGCATTCCCACTACAAAAATCGAACTGGCAGGGTTTGGCATGGGAAAGCTCCTCTCTGCGGAACACGACCTTTTACGACCGCGAATGGCCCCTTTGTGTTCCTACATGGAACGCATCATTGCGCGGCGCTAGCATCAAGTCAAGTTCAAAGGACGCGGGCACAAACAGGCACGAACGCGTGAACTTGACATGGAAAGCATTCGGGAGCACTCTGACGGCTTGGAACAAAACCGGCAAGGGGCAGACGGTTTGGCCCCGCATAATCGGCAGGGGCACGCCCGATGTTGCTTCGAGGCGGTGTCGCCGGAGGTGCCGAGAGCAAGGTCGGGCTCAGGAGGTTTCCATGAGGCATCGACTTCTCGCGTTATTGATTGCCGTGGCGGTCGCGGTCGCGATCGTCATCGCGATTCCCAGGCTGGCGGCCGTTTTTGGTAGGGGACTGGACCCGGCCGACACGGCGAAGACATCGACCACTACAGACGGTGTGGCCCTTAAGACAGCATGGGGCGACCCGGACTTCGAAGGCATCTGGACCTACGATCACCAGATACCCCTCCAGCGACCCGAAAAGTACGCCGGGAAAGAATTTTTCACAGACGCCGAAATCGCTGAGCTGGACCGGCTACGAGCGGGCCAGCAGCGGCAAGATTACCGCGCGCAGCGGGGAACCGAAGCCGATGTCAGCGGCGCATATAACACTGTCTTTCTCACCATCAGACCCACGGGCCGGCGCACGTCGCTGATTGTGGATCCGCCGAATGGGAGAGTTCCTCCCTTGACTCCTGAGGCACAGAAGAGGATTAACGCCGATCGAGAGTTCCGGCTCGCGCTCTTGCAAGCGACAGAGACCTGTAAGAACCGGGAGGCGGGCTGCGCTGGCGGCAAATACGGACCGCCGTCGCCAAGGCGAGCGGAGGTGCCGCCGGCCTACCTGACGGCCGCCGTGAATCGCTCCGACGGTCCCGAGGATCGAAGCCTCGGAGAACGTTGCATGGGGGGCCTCCTGCCGGACTTTGGAACTGAGTTCGGTGGAAGTTACCGTCGTATCGTGCAGGCGCCCGGATCGGTCGCGATCCTCTACGATGTGGGGCAGGGGCAAGGTTTCCCGCGCACGATTCCCATCACCACCGAGCCCCATCTTCCTTCGAACATCCGTCAGCGGTTTGGGGATTCGCGCGGCCATTGGGAAGGCAATACCCTGGTCGTCGACGTCACGAATTTCACCCCCAAAACGAATTTCCAAGGATCGCGTGAGAACTTGCATCTGGTCGAACGCTGGACCCGCACCGGTCCCAACACGCTCGATTACGTGGTCACGATTGAGGATCCGACGACATGGACGCGACCATGGACTGTCAAACAAGAAATGTCCAAGCAAAGCGACCAGGCCAATCGGATTTACTCTGAGCCCCGATGTCACGAAGGAAACTACGGAATGCCGGCGTTGCTCAAAGGCGCGCGCGCCGTGGAGAAAGCCTTTGCTGAGGGGAGCGGGCCTGATCCGGCCACAATGTGCACCGCGGGCTGCTCGCAGGGACCTGCCGACGAGACAGTAGACCCGTTGCAATAAACCTGTCGCCTAAGGCGCGGCTTGTTCCAAAGTCCGGGCCAGGTTAATCAGACTTTCGACATTGTGGGCGGGTAAGAAATAATCCAGGTAAGGAAGCACTATCTGCATCCCTTTGCAAAGCGGCTCATAGTTTTTGTCGCCCAGCAGCGGATTCAACCAGAGCATTTTCGAGCATCGCCTCTTCAGCATCTTCATTTCCTGCTCGAGCAAATTCAGGTCACCGCACTCCCAGCCATCGCTGATTACAATGATGATGGTTCGATGGTCTACCAGAGCGGGCGCAAAATCGCGATTGAAGGTCTGAAGTGAGCGGCCGATGTTGGTGCCTCCGGACCAGCCCAAAGCCTGCTGTGAAACTTTCTCCAGAGCCGCGGCGATCGCTTTGGTTCGGATCAGAGATGTAATCCGGCTCAGTGAAGTGCTGAAAACGAATGTGTCGACACCCCAAAGTTCATTCTGCAAACCGAACATGAACTGAATCAGAAAGCGGCTATAACATTCCATCGAGCCACTGACGTCACAGAGCAGAACGATGCGTGTCTTTTTAAGTTTTCGCCTGCGCAACTGAAACTCGATAATATCGCCGCCGTATTTGAGATTCCGTCGCATGGTTCGGCGAAGATCGATCTCTTCCGTTTTACCATCGGGTTTTCTTCGGCGGCCGACGCGCGTTCGAATCTTACGGGCGAGAATAAGAATGGCACGGCGGATCGCAGCGCTATCCTCGAATTTCATTTGACTGAAATCTTTCTTACAGAGGACCTCGACGGGGCTATACGCGAACGATCCCAGCGGGTCTGGGCGAGACGTGTCATCCGAGGTCAGCATCACACTGCTCGAACCGACGGAAAATCCCCTCCGAGGCTGTTCGGAATTTTGTGGGAGCCGCGATGGTAACTCGGGAAGATGCGCCTCCTGCCAGAAGGAATCAAATGCGCGATCGAATAGAGATATTTCCTCTTTCCGCGAAACCAGGTTTGAGCGAAGCGCGATATGGAAGTCGGGGCGGCTCCCGATATTCACAAACTCCAGCGCCCGGGCAGCGTCGATCATTCGGCCGAGGCTCGTTTGGATTCCGGCTTCCTTCAAGACGCGGCCGAACGCCACGAGGTTCATGAGAGTGCCCTGACCGCGAAGATATTCAAAGCGCTGTATTGCGTCGCGGACAGTGTCAGACTGTTGCATCAGGAGACAGAATTGGATCGAGATCCAGGGTGTTGTCCGCTATTTCGGTGTGAAAACGCTCGATGTCTTCCTTGTACTTGAAAATACATCCCAGCGTATCCTCGATCGCTTCTTTGCTCAGTTCATGTCTGTTCATGGCGACCAGAGCGGACGCCCAATCCAGCGTTTCGGCAACGCCGGGACGTTTGTAGAAATCCATAAGGCGCAAGCGCTGGACCAAACTGCAGATTTGCTTGACGAGAAACCCTTGGATTTCGGGGACCTTCGCAGTAACGATCGCATACTCTTTCTCGAAACTCGGGTAATCAATCCAGTGATAGAGGCAGCGCCGTTTCAGCGCGTCATGGATCTCTCTGGTGCGATTCGAGGTCAGCACGACGTAGGGACGTTTCTGGGCACGGATCGTTCCGAGCTCGGGTATGGTGATCTGAAAGTCGGATAGAATTTCCAGCAGAAACGCCTCAAACTCCACGTCCGCCCGGTCAATCTCGTCGATGAGCAGAACCGGTGGTATTTCGCCATCACGTTGAATGGCTTCGAGCAGCGGCCTTCGGATCAGATATTCTTCCGTAAAGATTTGCGGTTCGACCATCTCATCGGTTCCGCGCCGGACCTCGTTCTGTTTGATCCGCAGTATCTGCTTCGGATAGTTCCATTCGTACAATGCGGTGCTGCTGTCGAGACCCTCGTAACATTGAAGACGAATCAAGGTAGTGTTCAGGACGTCGGCCAGAACTTTTGCGACCTCGGTCTTTCCGACGCCGGCCTCTCCTTCCAGCAAAACAGGCTTACCCATCGCCATGGACAGATAAACTACGGTCGCCAGCGACCGGTCGCAAATATATCGGCGCTGTTCCAGAGCGTGTTGAATTTCTTCAATCGTGAGCTTGAATTGGCCTTTCAAAAGCAGTATCGTTCCTCGCGCTAGAGAAACCGAATCCTTCCGCTGTAGCGGCGGTCTATGACCGCCGGTATTTCGTAATTCCAAGAAAGGCCGGCGCTCATAGAGCGCCGCTACAGTAAGAAACCCGGAGTTGAGTTCATGATCCCTCCAGGCTTTGAGTATTATGCGCCAACCAGTGTTCATGAGGCGACGGCTTTACTGAAGCAGCATGGAGCTGAGGCGAAGATTCTTTCTGGAGGGATGAGTTTGATTCCTCTGATGAAGCTCCGTCTGGCCGCGCCTCGCCACATCATTGATATCAACCGTATCCCGGAGCTGGCCTACATCAAAGAAGCCGATGGTTTCCTCAAGATTGGGGCGCTCACACGAGAATCGGACCTGGAACGATCGGAGCTGATACGTTCCAAGTATCCGATCTTGACCGATACGGCTTCCACAATCGCCGACCCGCTCGTTCGCAACATGGCAACTGTGGCCGGAAACCTGGCACATGGCGATCCGGCTAACGACCACCCGGCGACGATGCTGGCTTTGGGAGCGCAGGTTGTGGCGGTCGGGCCGAAAGGCGAAAGAAGGATCCCGGTGTCCAGCTTTTTTACCGGAATCCTCAGCACAGCACTCAATCCCGACGAACTGCTCACCGAAATACTTATCCCCATTCCTCCGGCGGGCAGCGGCGGCGCTTATATCAAGATGGAAAGAAAAGTCGGTGACTTCGCAACCGCTGCCGTAGCGGCGCAATTGACGATAGGAGCTGGAGGTATTTGTGAACGTGCGGGAATTGGACTGACCAATGCCGGCCCGACGCCAATCAAGGCGGAAAAGGCGGAAGGCGTCCTGCGGGGAAAGAAGATCGATGACGAAGCGATCCGGCAGGCGGCCCAGCTTGCTTCCGAAGCATCTGATCCCAAATCCGATTTGCGCGGTTCGGCAGAGTACAAGCGCGACCTGGTCCGGGTGCTGACCGCGCGCGTCATCCGCCGCGCGCTCGAGCGCGCTCGCAACGGGAGGTAGCCGTGGCGAATCGAAAGATTCACGTCAAAGTCAACGGAACGCCGATGGAAGCGGAAGTGGAGCCGAGGCTTCTTTTGGTCCACTGCATCCGCGACACTTTTCAGTTAACCGGCACCCACATCGGGTGCGACACGAGTCATTGTGGCGCATGCACGGTACTGCTCGACGGAAAGCCGATCAAGTCTTGCACGTTTTTTGCGATTCAAGCGGATGGACGATCGATCACGACGGTGGAGGGCCTGGAGCAGAATGGAACTCTTCATCCCGTACAGGAGGGCTTTTGCCAGGAGCACGGCCTGCAGTGCGGGTTTTGCACTCCCGGCATGATGCTGACGGCCGCTGCTTTCCTGAAAGAGAATCCCAAGCCGACCGAGCAGAGCATTCGCCGAGCGATTTCAGGCAATCTCTGTCGCTGCACCGGCTACGTCAACATCGTAAAAGCGATTCAGTATGCCGCAGCAAAGCTCGCGGCGGGAGGGTAAATCGTGGCGCCTCGAACCAGCCCTGAAGTGGGAGGAATGGGTCACTCCATCAAACGGAAGGAGGATCCGAGATTTGTCCGTGGCCAAGGCACTTATGTCGATGACATCCGATTACCTGGAATGATCTATCTCGACATCGTTCGGAGCCCCTTTGCTCATGCAACGATCAAGAAAATTAACCCATCGAAAGCCCTGTCCATTCCCGGGGTTCTTGCTGTGATCACCGGCCAGGACCTGGCCAAATACAATCTGCACTGGATGCCGACGCTCATGTCGGACACGCAGATGGTCCTTCCCGTCGACAAGGTGATGTTTCAATCGCAAGAAGTCGCCGCCGTGCTGGCCACAGACCGGTACATCGCCGCGGATGGCGTTGAAGCCGTGGAAGTGGAATACGATCCGCTTCCCGTTGTCGTCGACCCTAAAAAAGCCCTGGAGCCGGGAGCACCCATCCTACGCACCGATAAGAAAGACAAAAAAGACAATCACATCTTTCACTGGGAAGTCGGCGACAAATCGGCCACTGAAAAAGCCTTCGCGGCGGCTAAGACTACAATCCGGCAGGATATTTACATTCCAAGGATTCACGTCGCCTCCATTGAAACACCGGGCTGCGTCGCCCAGTTCGACAAGGTGACTGGGAAATTGACAGTGTGGTTGACCACGCAGGCGCCGCACGCCATCCGTACCGTCGTGGCTCTGGTCGCGGGCCACGTGGGACTGTCGGAAGAGAAGATCCGAATTATCGCCCCCGATATTGGCGGCGGTTTCGGCGGGAAGGTGCCGGTCTACCCGGGTTATGTCATCGCCATAGCTGCCTCAGTGCTCACAGGCAAGCCCGTCAAGTGGGTCGAAGACCGGATGGAGAATCTCCAGGCGGATTCCTTCGCCCGCGACTACCACATCACGGCCGAACTGGCCGCTGAAAAAGACGGCACGTTGACGGCTCTCCGGATCAAAACGATCGCCGATCACGGCTACACGGATGCTGCCGCTAACCCATCCAAATTTCCGGCCGGGCTCTTCGGTATTTGCACCGGGTCTTATAACTTGAAGGCTGCTCATGTTCAGGTCGACGGTGCGTATACCAACAAGCCGCCGGGAGGGATTGCCTACCGTTGCTCATTCCGTGTAACCGAAGCTGCCTACGCGATCGAGCGTATGGTCGATATCATGGCGCATGAGCTCAACATGGATCCGGCCGATTTCCGCCGTAAGAACTTCATTCCTGCCGACAGCTTTCCCTATAAATCCGCGCTGGGCTGGGAGTACGACAGCGGCAACTATGACGCCGCTCTTACGAAGGCGATGGAAAAAATCGGCTATGCCGGGCTTCGCAAAGAGCAGGCTGAAAAGCGGACACGCGGTGAATTGATGGGGATCGGCATCAGCAGCTTTACGGAGATTGTCGGCGCGGGTCCCTCGAAACACTTCGACATCCTTGGGCTGAAGATGTTCGATTCCTGCGAGATCCGAGTTCATCCGACGGGGAAGGCAATCGCGCGCTTCGGAACCAAGTCTCAGGGACAGGGCCATGAAACAACCTACGCACAGATCGTCGCCGAGGAACTGGGCATTCCAGCCAGCCACGTTCTGGTGGAAGAAGGCGACACCGACACCGCTCCATACGGTCTTGGAACTTACGCCAGCCGCAGCACTCCGACTGCCGGCGCTGCAGGCGCGATGGCAGCTCGAAAAATTCGCGACAAGGCCCGGAAGATCGCCGCGCATTTGTTGGAAGCCCGGGAGGACGACCTCGAATGGGAGCCGGGCAAGTTCTTTGTTCGCGGCAATCCCGGAAATGCCAAAACGATTCAGGAAATCGCTTTGGCTGCGTACACAAACCATCCGCAGGGGACGGAGGCCGGCCTGGAAGCCGTCTCGTACTATGATCCACCCAACCTGACTTTTCCGTTCGGCAGCTACATTTGTGTCGTGGATCTCGACAAAGGCACCGGTGAAGTGAAAATCAGACGTTTCGTAGCGGTCGATGATTGCGGCAACATTATTAATCCCATGATCGTGGAAGGACAGATCCACGGCGGCCTGACCATGGGCATGGCGCCGGCCCTATACGAGGAAATCAACTACGACGAGGAGGGCAATATCCAGGGAGGCAGTTTCATGGATTATTTGCTGCCCACAGCCGTAGAAACTCCCAACTGGGAAACGGATAAGACCTGCACTCCCTCGCCCCATCATCCCTTGGGCGCCAAAGGTGTAGGAGAGTCGGCAACGGTGGGCGCACCTGCCGCTATCGTCAATGCGGTCGTGGATGCGTTGTGGCATCTTGGTGTGCGCCATATCGATATTCCTATCACGCCGGCAAAAGTTTGGAAATGTCTCCGAGACCACGGCGTCTCGGAATAACGACCCGCGAAAATACGTTTCCGTGGAGGCAAAGGTGTGAGTGCTTGTGTTTCGGGCTTGATTCTGGCTGCGGGAAAATCGACTCGTCTTGGAGCCGGGCCTAAGCAGCTTCTACCGTGGCGCGGGACGACTCTGCTGGAGTGGGTCGTCCGCCAGGTGGAAAGCTCGCCTTTAGATGAAGTGCTTGTCGTCCTTGGCCATCAGTCCGAGGAGGTGCGGCGGCACGTTTCGCTGGTTCGATCCAGGTTTGTGGAAACCCCCGACTTCGGCGAAGGATGTAGCGCTTCCATTCGAAACGGCCTTAAGGCTGTTAGCGCGGAAGCGGAAGCGGCGGTCCTGCTTCTGGGAGACCAGCCGGAAATCGATGCGGCCGCTATTCGTGCCGTCGTCGACGGTTGGGACAGATTGCGCTCGCCGGTGGTGCGTATCTCCTACCGCGGTCGTTCGGGTCACCCCGTGCTCGTCAGCAGGACAATTTTCCCCCAGATCGAAGCCCTCCACGGGGACAAGGGTGTCTGGAAACTTCTCGAGGCGCATCCGGAATGGATACAGGAGATCGAATTGGATCGTCCTCATCCCCGTGACGTCAACACGTGGGAAGACTACACCAGTTTGACAACAGGGGCATAGGCGCGCGTCTGCCGCATGCAAGTCAAAATCAGCAAAACTTTTGAAGTGAAACAGCCAATAGCACAAGTTTGGGAGTTCCTGCGCGATCCCAGAAAAGTGGTCACGTGCATTCCGGGCGCCCAGATCACTGAGGCGTTAGACGGGCGCCGCTATCTTGGAACGATCAGCGCCAAAGTTGGTCCTGTGCTGACGGACTATAAGGGAGAACTGATCGTTGAACGTTTGGATGCGCAGAATTATGAAATCGGGCTGCTCGGTAAAGGGACTGACGTCAAAGGCAAAGGAAGCGCCTCGATGAAAATGACCGGTAAGCTTCGTGCTCTTCCCGATGGAAGAACCGAAGTCGCAGGCATCTCTGAAATCACTATCACCGGTCTATTGGCCCAATTCGGATCACGCGTTGTCGAAGAAGTGTCCAACCAGATGTTCACCGAGTTCACCTCTTCTCTCCAGCAGAGTCTCCAGGCAACCGGGAATCGAGCCGGCGTCGATGAAAAAGCGAAACCCCTGCGCGCCGTACCGCTGGTTCTTGCGGCTGTCCGAAATATGATTCAAAAATTTTTGCGTCATTAGCTATGTTCAGCATAGACAAGACTGTGTCTGTGAATGCGAATCTCAAGCCCGGCGATCCCGTCCTCACGCGAGACCACATCTGGGAAGGGCTGCTGATGAAGGCTTATGACGCGAAGCCCTTCGTCCACCTGATGACCAAATGCGAGGTGACCAGGGAGTTCGAAAACGGCATCGAGCGCGACATCGTTTTTCGAGGCATGGAGCTGACGGAGCGCCTGATCTTTTATCCGAAGACGAAAGTGGAGTTCCTGCGCACCAAGGGAATTGAAATGGGGACGATCACGAACGAGATCGTCGAAGACAGCACCGGAGGTCTCCACCTCCGTTTTGCCTTCTCGCTCGAGCGGTCCGACATGCGGCCCGGCAGCCCGGAGGAAAAAGAATTCGCCGCCGGCTATGCGCAGGATTATCTGGTTTCGGTGCAGAAAACCATCGATGCTATTCGGGAACTCGTTCGTGCGGGCAGACTCCGGATTCGCGAGTCGCCTCTGTAGCACGAACACTGTTCAATGCGCTGGGAAGAAAAGGTCTCTACGAGATTTCTCTTTCAGTAACAGATCACTGGGCCTACGTCGAGAAGCTCCTGCAGAAATATGTCAACCGGCCGATTTCATTCGCCGACGCTTGCTTGATCCACTGCGCCGAAGTCTGGCAAGAACCGCGAATTCTTACCTTCGACTCCGATTTCTCCATCTACCGATGGGGCCGAAACAGGAAATTCGACCTGCTGTAGGAACTTCCGAAATCGAAATCCTGATAGCCTCCGTCTAAAACTCAGTCGCCGAAGGAGATGCCGATCTCGCGGGCGGATTCGATAATGTCACTGGTAACCGGGACGGTTTTCCTGCGGCCAATCGCTTCCCGTATCGGGATGGATTCCACATTCGGAGGTATCAGCGCTACCATCCGTCCGAATGCGCCTTTGCGGACCAGGCGTGCGTCTCGGCTCCAAACCCGCATGCCGAGGACGCGATCGAAGCTCGTGGGAAGACCTCCACGCTGCAGGTGAGCGAGCACAACCCTGCGTGTTTCGTTGGCGGCGATTGTTCTTGAAAAGTACGCCTTTTTGAAGGTATTTCATTTAGGCTTGCTGATGGAGGTTAAGAAAGCATGAGACGAAGTGTCGTGGCCATAGCATTAATTCTAGTCCTGGCCGCCACCTCGATGACTGTCTGGGCTCAGGCTCAGGGCAAAAAAGCACCTGAAAAAGCCAAGGATCCTGTTTGTGGAATCATGGTCGATAAAGATCCGAATCTCTCGGCCGAATACAAGGGCGAGAAGTACTACTTTTGCTCAAAGGCGGACATGGAGAAGTTCAAAAAAGAACCCGAGAAGTACGTCAAAAAGAAATAATTCGGGGACAGACGGATGAATTTCATCGTCTGTCCCCGAATTATTTCTTCGCTTCTTCGAACAGGCGGCAGGCTCGGGTTGGATTGAAAACCCCGCAACTGCAAAAACGAGCAAGTGTCGCCGACGCTTCTTGTGGAGAGCGTCTCCCTTGTTTTACCCATTCCACGAGCTTACGGACAAAATTGGACGAGAGCATGCCATGGCCGCACATGGTAGCAAGCTCGAGCGTCTGGCGGTCGGCCATGCGGTCCGTTTGCCCGAAGAAACCCAGTGAATATTCGACGCTGTGCCGTTCAAGGCCCGCACGGCGTCCGCACTCCTGAGCTTTATCGAGCGCCGCGCTGATATTGATGGATAAACCGAGGTCCGCCTCCTTCAACTCTTTGATGAATGCGACGACCGTGTCGGGGTTGTCAAAGACGGCGGCGACCGTCGATGGACTGGATACACCACCCACAACAGTATCGAAATCCGCAGCGGCTTGACGGCGCCAGTGCACCGTCGGATTCAGTTCCTTCGATGGGCGAAAGATCGCGCCATGACTGGCATCACCCATATTGACCGGTTTGTATTTGCGAGCGATTTCGAGAAACCGGCGCTGCTTCTCTACCGCACTCGTGTCGTTGATGCCGCGCGCGGGAAGCGCAAATACAATGTAATCGTCATTGAAACTTTCGGCCGAACCGTGACGATGCAGAGTGTTCGTCATAAGCTATGCGTGGCCCAGGCCCAGGTTGGTTTTGCCCCGGACGAAGGAAAATCCTTCCTCGTTCAGGACAGCGTCCAATGCGCTCCCACCGGTTTGATCGCAGCGCGTAGCCACACCAACGGCGACTACCGTTTCGAGTGTTTTTGAGACTTCATCGACGCGGCGAAGGACTGCGGGAACATTTTCGATACTCGTCTTGAACTCAACGATAGCGGAAAGAATCTTCTCGTTGAGGATATCGTCTCGGATTTTTCCGGTCTTCTTATCCGTTATCATGTGCGTTACAGGATTCTTCGGTTCAAACTCAATGCCCATTTGTGCCAGAGCCCGGGTCATTTTTTCAATTTCGCGAAAACGCACCCCTACGCCAGGCCGCCCAAACTCGACAACGAATCCGGCTTCGCCGGTGCCCACACGGTTTGTCACATCGTTGGTCTTCACTTCTTCTGTGCCGCGCCCGTGCACGCCGGTGCTTTCGTGAGTCACGATCGGATCACTGAAGGCGCGCCGCACAAGACGCGGCCACGACAGTTCATCGGGAGTAATCGCCGATGTCGGGCAGACATCGGGCTCAGGATCAAACCTCAGACGAAAGACTTTCAACAGCCGGCGGATGCCGCGCACCAGAGTGGGATTGAGCTTCTCCATGCTCATGCCGCGGAAACAGGTATAGCATTCGACGCATTCGTCCCCATTGACAAAGGCCCGGTTCTTCAGCGAATCGATGGAAATCGCCCCCATCGGGCAGATAGCCACACAATTGCCGCACGCTACACATTTTTGCTGGTCGATTTGCATACAGGCTACACAAGTATAGCAACTCTAATGGAGATGGAATGGCCAGAAAAGGACACAAATTCGAAAGTAGTCTTTGCGATTTCCGTGCGATACTGTTCCCAGCCGTTCGTTTACGGCTCTGCCGGCCTTTGGCCTCTTTGTGGCTGTTCTCCCTCCCAAAGATGACTGGCTAAATTGCGTCCCTGTGCTACGATAACTGACTTTCGTTTGTAGGCGCATTTTGACTTTGTTTGTAGGAGCTTTTTGAATGAATAAATCGGCCCTGGCCGAGAAGCATCCATGGACGCTGCCGTGGTGGAGAGCGGACGGAGAAAATTTCTGGACCATGATCTACATCGTGGTTATTCATGTCTTGGCCGTTCTCGGACTTGTACTTTTTCCGTGGCCCGGCTGGAGAGTGTTTGGTGCCGCCCTTGCAGGCGCGGCCTTAGGCGGCTTTGGAACGACGATCGGTTTTCATCGTGGCCTCGCGCATCGCGCGGTCAAACTCAATCCGGTCGTTGAACAATTTTTGATTTTTTTTGCGGTCTTCAACGGATCAGGTTCTCCGAGCACATGGATCGCGAACCATCGGAATCATCATGCGAATTCCGACACGATGGACGACGTCTCCAGTCCGCGACACGGCGGGTTTTGGTGGGCGCATCTGCGATGGCTTTACCAGTGGGAACCTTCGAGCATGAAGAAGTGGTGCCCGGATATTATGCGGCCTCGATACACTTTTTGGACGAAGGTGCAGATTCCTCTTGTGGCAACCTCACTCTGCTTTGGTTATTTCCTTTTCGGCTGGGCTGGTTTCTTTTGGATCGGCGCCATTCGATTGTTGTATTGCCTGCACATGCAGTGTGTCGTTAATAGCTTGCTTCATCTAAAGCCGGGTCTCCCTGAGGGAGCCGATTCAAGCCAAAACATCTGGTGGCTTGGACCGCTTCAAGTAACGGCGTGGGGTGAGAACTGGCATGGAAATCACCATGAGCGTCCGGCATCCGCCTGCTTCAGCCGGCACTGGTGGCAGGTGGACATCGGCTGGTACGTCATCTGCGGACTGAGGGCAATGGGACTCGCGACGAACGTCAGGCGCTGACCGTGGTCCCGCGATAGTAATGCTGCAAAATTTCTTTGTAGGTCCGGCCCTCATTGGCCATGACTGCCGCACCGATCTGGCACAAGCCGACGCCATGCCCCCATCCCGCGCCGCGCAGCACGAGGCGCCCCGATTCTTTATCGACGACGAACGCCGAGCTGTAAAGATGAGTACGCGATAAAGCGCGACGGATCTCCAGTTCCTTGCCGATGAAGAGGTAGTCGCGCTCGCCGCTCAGCTTCAACCGGTAGATTCGGCCGGATGGGCCGCGAGCCAGCGCCTCGATGTCGCGAATTGGACCCAGATCCACGCCGAGGCGAGACTTGACGAGGTCGGCGAGTTCATCAGGAGTGTACTCGACGCGCCAACGATAGAAATCGCGAGTTTCCCGGTCGAAGCCGGGAAGGATTCGCGAAAGGAGATCGGAGTCGCGGGTGTTGCAGTAAGCAGGCGGATCTGAACGGATCCATGTTTCAGGGACATGCGAGCGAGTTTGCTCCGGACCGTCGTAGACCGATTCCAGGTAACGGATATCCTGGTCTTCCCACGCCGTTGAATAGCGCTCGGTGATTCCGCCGCAGCATTTCGAAAATCGGGCGTCGCAGATCATGCCGTTGTAACGGAGAAACTCGCCGGTGGTGGCAGCAACCGCATCAGATGCCGCAGGAGAAAAGGCTTTGGTGATGCCCTGATAACGTTGGCAGTGATCGTCGGCGCAGACGTCGAAGTCCGGATGCGCTTCGCGGCCGTACCAGCGCAAGATTTCGTGAGAATGGGGATTCCCCTCCTCGCAGAGGAGGGGTGGCTGCGCCGAGCGCAGCGAAGGCGCAGACGGGGTGGCGCGAAGCGCGAGCCCGGTAGGGCGAAGCCTCAGTGAAAGATCGGCTGAAGCATTTTCGCCGACCCTCCTCTGCGAGGAGGGGAATGCCAACAGCCAGCTGCGCGAGATCACTGCGTGCGCCTTGAGCAGCTCGATCGGACAACTCGCGCTCATCTCCGATGAAATCACACTCTTGACGTACTCCTCGAGCGGAACGTCGTTGACGACCGTCAGCCCGGCATCGCGCTTGATGATGCGTAAAGCGCCTCGGAATGCTTGCCGTTCTTTTCGCTCCCAATGAAATCCGATTCCGATCGTGACGTCTTCCAGCGCAAATGAGCATGAAGCCGGATCCGATGGAGTCAGCGTAACTTCGGAAGTGAAGCGATACCGGGCCGGCTGATAGGCCATGCCCGACTCATCCCTGAACACACCTGCCAATTCGACGTCAACGGCAGATCGGCCTTCCATCAATCCGACGGCTATCACCGCGCACTCTCCAACTTTGCTGCGACTTCCTGAAATAGTTCGTCAGGCAACGTGACCTCTCGAAAAATGGCAGCGATCTGACCGCCGGTGATTCTTTGGAAATCTTGTTCGAACGGCACAACGAATATTCCACACAAATCAATCGAAGCCGGGCTCACTGTCAACTCTCCTCTATAAAAGACCTCGGGCCGATGTTTTTCCCGAGGAAACAGGCAGGCGACCCACTCCTCCCGTTCATAAAAAAGCGCAATGTTGATCAACGGTTCTGGCCGCTTGCCGGTCGCATTTGCCAACAGCTCAATAGTGAAATCCATGCGATCCATTAAGACAGACCGATTCCGGCCCCGGAACACGAACACATTCCTCGCATAGTTCGGCACGACCATGCCATTGGCTCTCTCGACGTCTCTCTCGATAGGAAAGAGCTTCCGCGAACCGGCCTGAAAGTGCATGTGATCTGGAGCGGAGGCTCCACATTCCGGGCCGTTATAGACGATGAAGTACCCAGGCAAGCTTGCTGCGATATCGAGCATATTCCCGATCTGACGCGCGATGTGCTGCATGCCGTGTTCTTTGTAGACGATAGTGAGGTGGTTTTCCACGATGGGGAAAGGATTGCAGTAAATCGTGAAGCCCGCGCCAAATTCAAATCCTTCTTCCTCCGGATCCAAATTGGAAGCACACAAAAAACATGGGCGTTTCGCGACAGACTCCTGATCGACGGGCGCCGTCGTGCTCGCCATACGGTGCGGGATGTGCCGGATGTATACGTCAAACCAATCGATGCGCACGCGCCGGGTCTGTGCTTGGGCGAGGCCCCGAATGCCTTTCGCAAGCCGCGGCCATGACCGGGCTTGCCGTTCCAGGAGTTGATCGATCGCCCCGATCATCCCTTGCTTCTGGCGCGGATTTCCATGGTTCGCACCCAGTCCTTGTACTGATCGTAGCGATTGGCCACTTCGAGCGGTAGAGCGCTATCGCTATTGCCTTCCCAGCGGCGGCAGAGATATACGGAATCGTAAATCCGGCCAATCTCGTACTGCCGGCTGATACGTAATGCGACGGCGTAATCTTCCCCGTAGCTGACGTTCGGAAATCCAAAGCGCCGCAGAACCGAAGTATCAAACGCGCGGGGCGCGCCCAGACCGTTGATCCGAAGCGCGTTGTTTCTGCCATTCTCGCGGGTCCACTCGCGGTGGTCGATGAGGCCGGGCGGAATCTCCTTCAGCGAAAAATCGACGATGGTATAGGAGCCGACCACCATGGCATAAGGTCCGGATTCCAGTTCTTCAACGATTCGCCGAAGAACGCTGTCGTCAAGGTATAGATCGTCGGAGTCAAGCTGGATCGCGTACCGCCCGCAGCGCTCGGAATGTATGGCTTCGTTCCAGCATCCGCCGATTGCCAGATCACGACGGTTGGGAATGATGTGTTCAAGACGGCGGTCGCCTATTTTGCACAAGATTTCCGTTGTCCGGTCCGTGGAATGGTTATCGACCACAATAACGTTGAAATCGAAATTGGCACGCTGGCCGAGTGCGCTTTGGACGGAATCGAGGATCGTTCGTTCGCGATTTTTCACGGGTATAATGACGCTGGCCTTGACGGGAAATTTCTCGCCGGTAAGGGGAACTTTCGCGAAGCCCGTCTCGAGCCACGCACCGATACGTTTCAGGTGCCCGGTGGCAATCTGCTCCATTTCGATTTGATAATCGCGATTCCGGGGATCGACATAATCGAATTGCTTCAGTTCGGCCACACCGGCTTTGGTGCGGCCGGTGTGGTACAACGGCTCAGGAATTCTCACGATTGGACGCTTTTCCGAAATCCTCAAGCGCAAATCGTACAGGCCGCCCCATCGCCACTTACCATCGATTCCAGCCTCATTTGCTGCTTGAACAGATATCCCGATGACTGGCCCAAAATCGAAATTGTCGCGAATGCTGCCGATTTGGTACCCGATTCGAGCATGATCTATGGCGTCGGCATAAACCCAACCCGCACCACTGTCGCGTATGACGTCAGCCATCCGGTCGAACATGCGCGGTCCAGGCTCAACGGTTGTGCGAGGATCCCCTATGAAGAGAACATCGGACTCGGCTTCACCGATTACGTGTTGAATACTTGCAGTTGAAGTGTCGTTTGGATAAACGATCTTTTCGGATTGGAGATGGGTCATAAGGGTCTCACTACAATGACCCCGGCCATGCGGTTCGCCTTGAGAAATTCATGGACGTCCTGTTCCACAACAAAACCGCGGCTGCGCGAGGCGTGGCGCATGAGGAGCGCTTGGCCATCGCGCACAATGATGCCGCTATGAAAGACATCGAGATTTTTGCGTGTGGACGCGAAGAAGATCAAATCGCCCGTTTGCAAAGACGGCTCAATTCGTTGGATAGAGGGCTTCGGTATACATTTGACGCGGATTCGCTCCGGGCGAAGTCCAGGCACGACGTTCAAAACGCGTGATCTTGAAAGCGCTGCCTTAGCGGGCACGGGCAGACGCCGCACAAAACCTTCCTTCACATTGTTACGGATCCAAGCTGTCATGTAGTGGTTCCGGCGGACCCACCGAACGCAGCCTTGTTCATATCTAATTTTTCGAAGCCTTTTACTAAATTCATCCGCAGTCGAGGCGCGAGCAAGGGCCAGGATGGTTTCAATATAGGTGACGCAATCAAATCCGTCGAGAGAGGCCGTAAAGACTTCGGGAGTATCGGAGGAACCGATCAGTGGATTGGCTTTATACGGATTTCCTAGCAAATGACGCGAAAGAACGTCGATTCGATTGGCGGCGGAACCGCAGGACTTCGTTTTCATCAGAAGCTGTTCGATGCCCCGCCGGCTAAGACCTCGTGGTAGCGCCTGCTGTATCAAATGTTGATTTTAGCATGTGCGCACGACGTGATCAGGCATGACCAATTTCCGCCTGATCCAGATCAATAAATTGACCATCCACGGCGTAATCTTGTGGGAAAAAATTCACCACTAACAGGTATAGATCGCCGTCTTCGAACATGTGAGCCAGTTTTGGATCTTGCAGCCGAAATTGCTGATGGTGTGCATCCCAAGCGACCTTAACGATAAACATCTTCCCCTCCCTTCCCCTTCACTGGTAATGCCGCAATTCGATGCCCTCTCCCGAACGGCATCGCAACTGCATAGATATTTAATTGATGTTCCCTAACCGCTTCTTCTCCCTTTTGCTCTTGTCATTTGCTGCTTTTCTATTCCTCCTGGGCCTTTTGTTGGTCGTCGATGGCATCACGCGTCTCTTCAGAGAGATATTCAAAAAACCCCAATTGAAACCGCTGGATGGATCCAAGATAAGCAGCGCAAAAATCGACGCCGCCGATCGAGCAGCATAGAGGGCGGCGCGAAGCGCCGCGACGGTGCAGCATTTGGTCGGCAATGAGGAAATCGCTTTTCGCGATCGGGAAACCGAAATCCGGACGAGGAATCCGCTTTCCCTCGTCCGCAAAAGCTCCCAACGAGGAAATCGCTCTTCCCTCGCCAGCGCTACCCAACCTCGCTCGCGTCAATCTCCCTTAGCCGCTAACCAGCAGTTGCGAATCCACGTGGCTTCGGATTCGGTGAGGATGATGCCCTCCACACGGCCGTCCATGACGCGGTGAGCCTTGCCCCAACCCGTTTCCCCCATGCACAGAGGCCTCTCGGGTCTGCGCGATGCGCGTTCGATGGCCGTGAATAAGGGCTCGTTCCTTTCGCATCTGATAACATACCGGCACCTATTTCGGCATACGATGATCGGGAGCAAATTGCACATTACAAAATCACGCATCACTTGGGCTCGGGCGGCATGGGTGATGTATACCAGGCTATCGATTCGAAGCTGGGGCGCACCGTAGCCATAAAATTTCTCCCCGAACCATTCACTCACGATAGCGAACGTGTGATGCGTTTCCAGCGCGAGGCGCGCCTGCTGGCGTCGCTGAATCATCCGAACATTGCGGCCATCTACGGTCTGGAAGAGTTCGGCGGGCGCACGTTTTTGGTAATGGAACTGATACCTGGCGAGACCCTGGCTGAAAGGACTGTACGCGGCCCGGTACCTACCGGCGAGGCGCTCCAGATCGCGAAGAAGATTCCCGAAGCTCTGGAGTACGCGAAAAAGGCGTGATGCATCGTGATCTCAAGCCTGCCAATATCAAAGTAACGCCGGCTGGAGATGTAAAGGTCCTGGATTTTGGGTTGGCGAAGGCGTTTGCGGGTGAAGCCGCCCCGGTCGATTCTCCCGATTCATCGACGATTACGGCGAGCGGCACGCGGCCGGGTATCATTCTCGGCACGGCACCTTACATGAGTCCGGAGCAGGTGAGGGGAAACACCATGGACAAGCGCTGCGATATCTGGGCGTTTGACGTGGTGCTGTATGAAATGCCGACGGGACGTCGCCTGTTCCGATGGGGCGGACGCTGGCGGTCCGCCGTCGCAGATCAATCTCGTGCTCAATTGGCTCGAAGAATTCCGCCGCAGCGTGCCTCTTCGTGAGTAAGATCCCTCGCCGCAATTAGAACGACGCTCAGACCTGAGCAAATCGACACGAAGGGGAAAATTTGTCTCCGGTTTGTTCCAGTTGGTGGAGCAAACCAAGCTGATACAGTCGTCCAGACGACCGTCGGACCTTTAGTTGCCGCGAGCGGCGGTATCAACTTCGCCGGTGTCGGCAACGGTGATTATGGCTTTGCGCCCGATGCGGCGCCACCAGATACGAACGGCGCTGTTGGAGCGACTCAGTATGTCCAGTGGGTCAATGAGTCGTTTGCTGTGTTTGACAAGAAGACAGGTGCGCTCGTGTCCGGCCCCGTTCTAGGCAAGAATCTCTTTGCCGCGTTAGGCGGCGCCTGCGCATCGAATAACGATGGTGATCCTATCGCTCAGTACGACAAGGATGCTAATCGCTGGGTCATGACACAGTTCTCGGTGAGTACAACGCCCTATCTACAATGTGTGGCTGTGTCGCAAACCTCCGATGCAACGGGAGCGTACAATCTTTACGCGTTCAACTACGGCAACCAATTTCCGGATTATCCGAAACTGGGTGTCTGGCCCGATGCCTATTACATCAGTTTCAACATATTCAACAACGGTTCGAGCTTCGCAGGATCCAAGGTATGCGCGTATGACCGGAATGCGATGCTTGCCGGCACACCCGCGACTCAGATCTGCTTCCAGTTGAGCAGCAGCTTCGGAGGTCTTCTGCCGTCGGATCTCGATGGATCCATCGCTCCGCCGGCGGATAGCCCAAATTTCATTCTGAACTTTGCAAGCAATTCACTGAACCTATGGAAATTTCACGCTGATTTTGCGACTCCAGCGAACTCCACATTCACTGGTCCAACAAATATTCCAGTTGCCCCGTTCTCTCGAGCCGGCAGCGTTGCTCAACCGGGCACGAGACAGACGCTGGATGCGCTCAGCGACCGGTTGATGTACCGGTTGGCCTATCGTCATTTCGCGGATGGGCATGAGGCGTTGGTGGTGAATCACTCCGTGAATGTCGCCGGGACAACAAAGAAAGGCGGTCATGCTGGAGTGCGCTGGTATGAGTTGAGAAATCCTGCGAGTGGAACGATGGCGGGCGGAACGCCTATGGTCTATCAGCAAGGGACATATGCTCCCGACTCCACATCCCGGTGGATGGGCAGCATCGCGATGGATAAAGTTGGCAACATCGCCCTTGGGTACAGCGCCTCAGCAGTTCGTTCTTTCCCTCAATCCGTTACACAGGCCGACTGCCAACCGATCCGTTAGGAACCATGCAATCGGAAAACGTCATCCTAGCCGGCGGGGGATCGCAGTTGCCGACGCTTGGGCGATGGGGAGATTACAGCTCGATGACCATTGATCCGGTGGACGACTGCACCTTCTTTTACACAAACGAATATTTGAAGAGCAGCGGGGTTTTCAACTGGAGCACGCTAATCGCGAGTTTCAAATTCCCATCCTGTCAGTGAAGCAAAGTATCCGGTCCAGATCACGGCCATGATCAAGGACTGGAGGAATTGGGGTTTATTTTCGCGCGACCGCCGGTGGGACAGGACACACTTTCTGTAACGAATTGGAATCGAGAGTATTCCCCTCCTTGCATCACCGCAAGGAGGGGTGGCCGAGCGATCAATAAAATGCTGCGAAGCATCCGCTGATCGCGAGGCCGGGGTGGTTTTCCGATTGAGAACACAAAGGAAACCCCCCGGCTGCGTCAACTTCGGTGGCTTCGCAATATTTTCTTGATGACGCAGCCTCAAGAACGCGAAGCGCAAGCGCGGCAGCGCGCAGCCTCAAGAACGCGAAGCGCAAGCGCGGCAGCGCGCAGCCTCAAGAACGCGAAGCGCAAGCGCGGCAGCGCGCAGCCTCAAGAACGCGAAGCGCAAGCGCGGCAGCGCGCAGCCTCAAGAAATAGACCGCCCCTACAGCGCATTCGTCCTTTCGGGTGGTTTTTTTGCAGCCCGCTAGTTGATGTAAAACGGCATTGGGGTAAAACAAAGGACGAAGATGGCAAGGCCGATCCACCCCAGCCACAGGTGTCGATCCCTTAGCGGAACGGAATCATCGAGCGTGACGGGATGACGAAGGCCAATCAAGAGCAACACAACGCTCCACAATAGCCAGCCCTGCCAGTAGAAGACACCGAGTGGGATCAGGGTGAACACAAAAGTCTCAGAAATCCGCTTGTGAATCCCGCGAAAGAGAGCATAAGACACGTGACCACCGTCGAGTTGCCCCACAGGAAGCAAATTCAGCGCAGTCGCAAAGAATCCAAACCATGCTGCGAACCCGATGGGATGGAGATTAATATCCATCCCGGCCGGTGGGATTTTCCCGGTGATGAATTCCATCGCTTTGAAAATCAGCGGTTCGCCGAGCATGACACTTGAACCCGATGGATTGATCGCAGTGAAGGCTGACTTACGAAGCGCTATGATCAAGGCCGGAACCGCAAGCGCGAAACCCGCGATCGGCCCCGCAATACCGACCTCCAACAGAGCGGCGCGGTGCTGAATCGGCGATTTAATACGGATAAATGCGCCCATCGTACCGACCAGCGTTGGCGCGGGAATGAAATAAGGCAATGTCGCATCGATTCCGTAATAGCGGCAAGTCAGATAATGACCCATTTCATGCGCAAGCAGAATACTCATAATGGCCAGGCTGAAGGGAAGCCCACTCACCAGTATGGAAGGCGATCGAAGAACCTCCCGAAACAGGCCGGAAAAGCCGGTGAACGTGTTGTTGAAAGAAGTCATGAGGAACGTTCCCATCACCATGGTGGTGAGGCACGTCAAAACGAATAACGCGACGTTGAGCCAGGGAAATTTTTGCTGCGGCGCCTCTTCGAGTAGTATTTCGGCGGAAGGGTTAAATGTATTGTCCATGAGAGACGTCTTTCTATTTAGCGCCGGGTCTTCTACAAACGGTCCGCCGTCTATTGAGGCTGTGCGCTATCCCGCTTGCGCTTGGCGATCGTGGAACCCCCAACGCCTAGAGCGACTGCAAATCCTTGCCGGGCTTGAACCGAACGGCCTTTCCCGGAGGTATATTCACTTCCGAACCTGTGCGGGGGTTTCTGCCAATGCCCGTCTTCCGCGGCTTGACGGAAAATACACCAAAGCCGCGCAACTCGATCCGGTCGTTGGCTTTCAAGGCATCCTTCATGCAATTGAAGACCGTATCCACAGCTTGTTCAGCTTTTGTCTTGCTGACTCCTGTCCGCTCGACGATCTGATTCACAAGATCGAGTTTGATCACTGGAACCTCCGATTCTAAGGTAAAGCCCACGACTACAATATTTTGTACATATTTTTAACATTCAGGAGGCGAGTTAAGCAATGGCAATTAAGGCGGATCGATGGATACGCGAGATGGCTGAAAAATATGGGATGATCGATCCGTTCAGTCCCAGTCAAGTCGCTGAAGGCAAGATCTCATACGGATTGTCATCCTATGGCTATGATCTCCGGCTGGCCGATGAATTCAAATTATTTGCCCCGCCGCGCGATGCCGTCCTGAACCCGAAGGCGATTCCTCCAGAGTTCTATCGAGATCTTCGTGGTTCTTATTTCGATGTCCCTCCAAACGGCTACGTACTGGGCCGGACCGTCGAATATCTCCGTATCCCTCGGGATGTTTTGACCTTGTGTGTTGGCAAATCGACATACGCGAGGACCGGAATTATGGTGAATGTCACACCGTTCGAGCCGGAATGGGAGGGTTTCGTCACGGTTTCCATTGCGAATACCACGCCGGTTCCCGTGCGGATTTTCGCGAATGAAGGCTTGTGCCAGGTCCTTTTCTTTCAATCGGATGAACCGTGCGAGATCTCTTACAAGGATCGCAAGGGAAAGTATCAGGCACAAAAGAGGATCGAGTTCGGTAAGACACTAAATGGCTAAACCCCCGTCAACCTGTATCACCTGCCCTGTAATGTAGCTCGCTTGCGGTGAAAGCAAGAATAGCGCGATTTCTGCGACTTCCTCCGGTTTACCAAACCGGCCAAGTGGAATTTGTTCAAGCGCTTTGTTGCGGTATTCAGAGTTGA
>Ga0209157_1001130_pt1 | contig 22544 bp, 20 predicted proteins | sample GraSoiAngelo_135_FD_185892 | JGI IMG/M metagenome (GOLD analysis project Ga0209157, IMG submission 185892) | Grasslands soil microbial communities from the Angelo Coastal Reserve, California, USA - 14_0929_05_40cm (SPAdes) (version 2) | ecosystem: Environmental > Terrestrial > Soil > Grasslands ...
GCGGTGATGCTACAAACACGGCGATGTCGTCGCGGAGACGAGATGACCATCTGAAGAGGATGCGGCGGATCATCCGCAAGGAGAAGGTCACGAAGAAATGACCCTGCGCCGGGTCGCTTCGATCGAGGTACCGCGCGGGACGAAACCAGGGTTCGACCATGCCGACGTGTTCACTGCTCGCGCTGGTAGCAGGATGTACGTCGCGCACACCGGCGCGGACCGCGTCGACGTCTTCGACTGCTCGTCCGCCAAATACCTGCACGCTCTTGACGGCCATCCGGGCGTTGCCGGCGTATTGATCGATTCCGATCTCGACGTGATGCTCACGACCGATCGCGGCGCGGCGCGGCTCAGCTACTTCCGCGTATCCGACGAGACGCTCATCGCTCAAGTGTCCGTCGGACAACGTCCGAACGGCGTCGCCCTGGATACCCGCCAGATGCGTGCGTTCACGTTCGATCTTGGCGAGCCGCCGGGCGTCGGCTGCACGTCCACGGTCATCGATCTCGGAACGAACACCGTGCTCGAGCGCGTCGCGCTTCCCGGCCGGCCGCGGTGGGCCGCATATGACTCGGCCGCGCACTCGGTCTTCGCGAACATCAGCGATCCACCGTGCATCGTCGTGCTCGACACCGGCACACCGCGGATCGCTCGCACCATCGACGTGCCTTCGGCTGGTCCCCACGGATTGGCGCTCATCAATGGGCTGTTGTTCTGTGCGACGGACGCCGGCGAGCTCGTCGTCCTCGATCCGCTCGGAGCGATCCGGACGCGACTGCCGCTGGCCGGCGTCCCAGACGTGGTCATGTACGACCGCGACCTGGCACGCGTCTATGTCGCGATCGGGTCGCCCGGGCTGGTGCAGTCGTTCGACGCCAACCGGAGGCCGCGGTTGCTCGAGACCGTGCAGACCGAAGAGGGCGCTCATACGATCGGCTGGGATCCCGCGCTCAAGCAGCTGTGGGCCTTCGCGCCGCGCTCTTCCGGCGCGATCGTGTACCAGGAGTCGGCCTGAGGACTCGATCGCCCATCGCGCCTACGCCTGCTTCCGCGTATCCAGCGCGGCTCTGAATGTTCGAGCCAGTTGTTCGGCCGCGCCGATGCCCCAGTGGCGCGGAAAGAGCGATGCTAGCCAGGCGACATCAGCGATGAAGAGAGGTACCCAACCATGAAGTGGATCACGCGCGAACACCCCCGTGTGGACCGGGTCGCCTGCCCGTGGCTCATCGAGAGGTTCGTCGACAAGTCCGCCGAGTTCATGTACGTGCCCTCGGATCAGGTGATGGTCGAGGCGTCCAAGCGCGGTGCGACGCCGTACGACGTGAAGGACGTGGAGCTCGGGCACCACGGAGCCGAGTGCAGCTTCGACGCCTTCGTCCACAAGTACGGCTTGGACAAAGATCCAGCGATGGCCTACATGGCGAAGGTCATCCGAGGCGCGGACACCGGCGACAAGACCGTGACGCCCGAATCGATCGGCATCGAGGCGATCCTCGATGGCCTCCGCCACATGCACTACCCCGACGACCAGAAGCAGCGCGAGGCCTCGCGTCCGGTGCTCGACGCGCTCTACGCGTATTGCCAGAAGAGGGGTGCATGAAGACCAGGGACGAGATCGGACTGCGCGATATCGCCGGCTACTTCCTGCGACTCGGCACGCTCGGCTTCGGTGGCCCGATCGCCCTCGCCGGCTACATGCAGCGTGATCTGGTCGAGCGGCGCGGCTGGATCACGCAGGAGGAGTACCTGGAGGGTCTCGCGGTGGCGCAGACGATGCCCGGGCCGCTGGCCGCGCAGCTCGCGATGTGGCTCGGCTACGTTCGCAAGGGTTTTTGGGGCGCCGTCGCGGCGGCGATCCCGTTCATCCTTCCGCCGTTCGTCATCGTCACCGTCGTCGCCGCCGTCTACGTCGCTTTCGCCGGCAGCAACGTCATCCAAGCGCTCTTCTACGGTGTCGGTCCGACGGTGATCGCGCTGATCCTTCGAGGAGCGTGGAAGCTTCTGAAGATCACCGTCAAGAGCGACCGGCGGCTCTGGACGATCTTTGCCGTCGTCGCGCTCGTCACCTTCGTCGTCCGCAGCGAGGTCGCGATCATGTTCGTGCTGTCAGGGTTCGTCGGTGTGCTGCTGTACGCGCCGCCGGCGTGGGCGCGTCTTCGCGCGGCGCCTGGCCTGCTCCCGTTCGGCTTCGCGAACGTTGTCGCCGCGATGCTGAGCACCGACCCGAACGTGCTCCTGCAGCTGGGGCTCTTCTTTTTCAAGGCTGGCGCCTTCACCTTCGGCTCGGGTCTTGCGATCGTCCCATTCCTTCAGCAGGGCGTGGTGCATGACTACGGCTGGCTCTCGGAGCGCGAGTTCCTTGACGCGGTGGCGATGGGGATGATCACGCCCGGCCCGGTAGTCATCACTGCTGTGTTCGTCGGCTATCTGGTCGCCGGCTTCTCCGGCGGCCTCATCGCCGGGATCGGCGTATTCCTGCCGCCATTCCTGATGGTCGTGCTGTTCGGGCCGTTGATCATGCGCTACCGCAAGCATCCGGCGGTGCAGGGCTTCACCAAGGGCGCGACCGCAGCCGCGGCCGGCGCGATCGTCGGCGCCGCCGGCGTCATCGCAACGCAAGTCCTGGTCGACGTGCCGACCGTCGCGATCTTCGCGGTCGCCTTCTTGATCCTGTGGCGTTTCAAGGTATCGGAGCCGGTGCTCGTCGGCTTGTCCGCGCTCGCGGGCCTGGTGCTGTTCACGCAGCGGTAGCGCATGAGCCGATCACGTAGCGCACTCAGACGTGAACTCGCCCCGGTAGGCGCGACGCTCTTCACCGCCGGCATGATCATCGGCACCGGCATCTTCGCGGCGTCCGGTGCGGCGACGGCTGCCGCGGGGACCGGCATCCTCATGGCGATCGTGCTCGGCGGCACCGTCGCGCTCGCGACGGGGATCAGCGCCGCGCAGCTCGGTGTGAACTTCCCGGAGGAAGGCGGCGCGTTTTCGTGGGCGCGCGCCTTCGACCACGACACCACGGGCTTCATCGCCGGATGCGGTTACCTCGGGAAGGCGCTGGTCTCGATGAGCGTGGTCGGACTCGCGCTGACAACCTACCTCGCGCAGGCCATACCCGGCCTTCCGCAACATTTCGTTGCAGCCGTTTGCGTGCTCGTGATCACCGGGCTCAACGTGTTCGGGATCGATCTCACCTCGAAGATCGTCGTCGGATTGCTGGCCGTCACCGTCGCACTGCTCGCCGTTTACAGCGGCGCGGCGCTGCACGCGGTCGATCGCGCGCACTTGGGCCCGCTCCTCGGCGACCACGGTCTGCCCGGTGTGCTCGCGGGCGCGGCGATCTTCTTCTGGTCCTGGGATGGCTTCATGCGCACGGCGATCATGGCGAGCGAGATGAAAGACCCGCGACGCTCGATCCCGCTGAGCATCGTCGGCGGGGTCGCGCTCGCGGCGCTCGTCTTCGTGCCAGTCGCAGCGGTGACACTCGGCGTCCTCGGCGCCGACGACCTCGGACGCGAGGACGCGCCGCTCCTCGCCGCCGCGAAGCACGTGGCAGATTGGACGTTCTGGCCGGTCCTGGCGGCCGCCGGCGTCGCGGGGCTCGGGGATATGGTGGGCATCCTGCTCGCGGCATCGCGCGTTGCCCTCGCGATGGGCAAGGCGCATGAGGTGCCACGCTGGCTGGCGGCTGTGCACCCGCGCTTCCGAACCCCACACCACGCCGTGGCCGCCCTTGGCGTGGCCAGCGCGGCGCTCGTGCTCGTGTTCGACCTGCGCGCGCTCATCGAGACCGCGAGCGCGTTCATGCTCGTCTGGTACCTGGTCACGCACTTCGCCGCTCTGCAGCTTCCGAAGGCCAAGCGGATCGCCTCGCCGATCTTCTCGTGGTACGGGATCGCGGCCTGCGTAGCGCTCTTCGTTTCGCTTCCGGTGCCTGCGGTGCTCGGTGCGGCGGGAGCGCTCGCGGCGCTTATCGCGGCCCGCTGGCTCGTTCGGTCGCGAGCCCAGCCCGCCGCGGCCTCGTGATATCCGATCCGCGATCGTGAGACGGGCGAGCGGGCCATGAGCAAGCGACGCGAGCGTCGCGCGCAGCGCGATCGGCGCAGCGACCGCGGGCCTTCCTTGGTGGCGGCGACCGACCGTGTACGCCGTCGCGATCGGGGCGCTGGCGCTATTCCTCGTGAAGTTGGTGTTGGGCCGGCATCTCTGTCCTCCCCGACGCTGGCCGCAACTCTGAGCGGCGTCACGCATCGGCGGCACCACCGCTCTTCGTTGCCGTGCGGGGGTGTCTAGCGAACGAACTCGAAGATGATCTCGCCGTCCACGACCTGACCGGTCCGGCGGAAGCCGAGCTTCTCGTGCACGCGCAGCGACGGCGTGTTCTCGGGCGTCGTCGATGAGATGAACCGCCGTACGCCGTGCTCCGTTCGCGCCCAGTCCATGAGCCGCAGCGCGGCCTCGGTCGCGTAACCGCGGCGGCGCTCGGACGCGAAGACGCTCCAACCCAGCTCGGCCGCGCCTGGAGCTTCGATGTCATTCACGCCGGGCGCTCCGTGGAAGTTGATGTATCCCACCATCACGCGATCCTCACGCCGGACCATCGCACGCGCGGACCACGGCGCGAGGGCGGGGTCGGCGGCGAGCTGCATGCGGCGCAGCTCGAGCACGTTCAGTACGCGACCTGGGAAATCGTCAGGGACCTTGTAGTCCGTCAGCCCACGCGCGCGCGGGAGATCGCCTGAGATGAACGCATCGAGGAGCGCGAGCGGCATGAGGATGAGATCGAGCCGTTCGCTACGGACGACGTCCGCCGCGGTCAGGAGCTCCGCCTGGTCACCGCTCTTTCGTAGATGTCATCGGAGAGACGCAGTGGCCGGCCCGATCCGCCGTAGCGCTCCATGCTGAGCTCGGCGAGCACGGCAAGCGCGATCTCGGCGGGCGTGCGGCCACCGAGGTCGAGACCGATCGGTGCGTGCACCGCGCGGATGCGCTCCTCTGAGATGCCCTCGTCCCGCAGCATCTTCGCGATGAGGATCGTCTTGCGCTTCGAGCCGAGCAGCCCGACGTAGCGGGCGTTCGTCTTCACCGCTTCGCGGAGGCAGTGGGCGTCGAGCTTGTGCCCGCGCGTCGCGATGACCACGAAGCTGTTCCAGCCGATCGGTATCGTGCGCAGCGCCTCGGCCATATCCATGCGCACGACGTCGATACCCGGTCCGAAACGTTCGCGTGAGGAGAACTCGGGCCGATCGTCGATCACGGTCACGTCGTACTCGAGCTGTGACGCCATCTTCGCGATCGCGAGGCCCACATGACCCCCTCCGGCGATCACCAGGCGCGGCTTCGTGACGATGGGCTCGATGAGGAGCTCATGGGCGTCGTCGAGCGCGATCGTGCGCGGCGTTGCCTGCCGCAGCGCGTCGAGCGCCGCCTCGGTCGCGCGCGCGTCGAGCGCACCGTCGCCGAGCGTTCCGCCGGTGCTGCCGTCGGTCTCGACGAAGAGCTTGCCGCTCGGCTGGAAGTCCTTTCCTTCGCGGCGCAGCAACGTCGCGAGCGCGACGGGCCTTCCACCAGAGGATGCGGCGAGAACATCGCCGAGCAGATCGCGTCCGCCGAGAAGCAGCGCGCGTTCGCCCGGTTCGATGGAGATCCACATCGTGCCGCCGCACACCAGGCCGGTGTCCCACGCGAGGTCCTCGGTGAGCTCGTACTCGCGTAGCGAGACCTCGCCGGTGTCGAGAACGCGCTTGGCTTCTTCGAAGGCGTCGCCTTCGACGCAGCCACCACCGAGTGTTCCGGTGAGCCGGCCGAGATCGTCGACGAGCAGCTTCGCGCCGACGACCTGTGGTGTGCTCCCGACCGTGCGCACGACCGTGCACACCGCGAAGCGGCGCCCTTCGCGCTCGAGCTCGGCCATCCGCGCGTAGACCGCCCTCACGCAAATCATCTTAGGGTCGTTCGCCAGGCGGGAAAGTCCCGGTGGCGCTCCCCTCAATGCGCCCTGGTTTGCGCAAACCGCCGATAGCGGCCGAACAGACCCTTTTGGCGCCAGGTATTTTGCGCAAATCCGTTCGTTCAAAAGCCGCTGGCGTGAGGGCGTCGGAGGGGCCTCCGTTACGTGGAGGCGCACGCTCGCTCGCCACGACGGGCGTGCCTTCGACAAGCTTGCGTCCCTTTACCCCACTGCTAGGCTCATCGCGCCGTCCATTCATTGGTCAGGGGGTGAATGTCCTGTGGACGAAACGGGAGGGACTACGTCTGATCCAGTAGCGGAACCCGACACGAGCAAACCCGCGCTTTCAGTCACGCGACGCAACTTCCTCATCGGCGCCGGAGCAGGCGCAGCGGCAGCAGGAGTCGTTCTCGGTGGTGCGGTCGTCGCGAACAAGGCGATCAACCCGGAGAGTGCGACAACTACGACGACCACAACTGGCGGTGGGGCGATCCCAGCAACGATGCGCCGAGTCGCGCTCACGATCGACAACGTGAAGTACGACCTCGTTGTCGACAACCGCGAAAGCCTCTGGGAGACGATGAACTTCCAGCTCGGCCTTTCCAACTCGAACTTGGGATGCGACCGAGCGCAGTGCGGCGCCTGCGCTGTTCTCGTCGATGGCAAAGCGGTGAACGGTTGCACCGTCCTGAGCGCGCGACTCGGTCGCGGCCAGAAGATCGCGACCGTCGCCGGCCTTGCGACCGGACCCGGTGTCGCCGGGCTGCACCCGATCCAGCGCGCGTTCTGGCTCGACGGTGGATTCCAGTGCGGCATCTGCACGCGCGGATTCATCATGTCGACGGTCCAGCTGCTTGGAGCGACCCCGAAGCCCACCACCGCGGAGATCGCCGAAGGCCTCGCCGGCAACATCTGCCGGTGCGGCGAGTACGCGAAGATCTTCACCGCCGTCAACACCGCGGCCGCTGAGATGCGCGGCGAGAAGGTCACGCACCTCGCATCGCCCGTCGTCGTCGGCACGGCCGGCGTGACTGAGACGGCTCCCGGCGCGGCCGGCGTCTCGAAGGAATTCCAGTTCGCGACCCCGATGGGCACCATCGAGGACTACGACCCGTTCGAGCAGGCGCTCAAGAAGCGCGACGGCATCCTTTCCGTGAGCGGCAACGAGCGCAGCGTCACCATCAAGTGGGACCCAGCGAAGCTGGACGAGGCCAAGGTGCGCGCCATCCTTGTCGACCTCGGCCACGCGGCCAGGTAGGAGGGGTTAGAGATGGCACAGATCGAAGCCGTACGTGTCGTCCAGGATGCGGCGTACGCCGCGAGCCTGAGCGACCAGGACTGGTACGCACTCGCACAGGACCCCGCCTGGCAGGAGATGGTCTCCGAGCAGTCGGAGATGGTCGCCGGCGTGATCGCGCAATACGGCAACAAGCTCCCCGGCGGCGGCCAGAGCTCCGCGCCGACCGAGATCCCGGTCTTCCGTCCCTTCCAGGTGATCGGCACGGACGTCGCCCGCATCCAGGGCTACGGCATCGTCACGAACACCGGGACGTACACCGAGAACCTGCGCATGCCCGGCATGCTCTTCATGCGTACGCTGCGCAGCCGCTACCCGCACGCGAAGATCAAGTCGATCGACACGTCGGAGGCGGAGAAGATCCCCGGCGTCCGCAAGATCCTTCACCGCGGGAACCTGCCGGAGGAATACAAGGACGTCTTCCTCGGCTCCGCGCTCCCGACCCGCTTCCTCTTCAACGAGGAGGTCTTCGAGGTCGGCGCACCGATCGCCGTCATCGCGGCCGATAGCGAGCACATCGGTGACGTGGCGATGCGCGCGATCAAGGTCGAGTACGAAGTGCTCCCCGCCGCTTTGGACATGCTCGAGGCGATGAAGTCCTCGACGCCGAAGCAATTCACGAGCAACCTCGACGGCACGACGATCGCGATCACCGCACCGCTCGTCCGCGGCGACCCGACCAGCGCGAAGGCCGATGTGGTCGTCGACAACGTGGCGAGGAAGTCGACCGAGCAGCACGTCGCCCTAGAGCTCACGAACTCGCTGTCCTACTGGGACGGCGACAAGCTCAACATGACCTACACCAACCAGCACGGACACGGCACGCGGTCGGGCCTCTCGCAGGCCCTCAAGCTCCCGCAGAACAAGGTCCGCATCTTCCAGACCGGTTACCTCGGGAGTGGCTACGGCTACCGGAGCGGCATCGATCTCTCCGAGGCCCACGCCGCGATCCTGTCGAAGCTCACCGGCCGTCCGATCAAGAACAACTACACCCGCTACGAGGACTTCGTCACCCGCACGCACCGTCCCGAGTTCCGCAACGAGATGAAGCTCGGGGTCAACCGCGACGGGACGATCTCCTTTGGCATCTTCAAGGTCATCGCGAACGTCGGTGCACAGCGCGCCGGCGCTGCCAACGGCTCATGGGTCAACATGCAGGACCTCTACAAGATCCCGAACCTGCGCCTCGAAGCCGTCGACGTCATGACCAACAGCTACAAGTCGGGCCCGTATCGCTGCGTGAGCCACCCGAACGGAACGTTCGCCCTCGAGACCACGATGGACAAGGCCGCGTACGCGATCAATATGGACCCGGTCGAGTTCCGGCTGAAGAACCTCAACGAGGTCGGCAACCCGGACACGAAGAAGCCGTTCAGCAACCCCGGTATCCGCGATTGCATCACCCAGGTGGCCACCGCGATCAACTGGAAGAGCGTCTGGCACGCACCGAAGGCCAAGCAGGTGCGGCCCGGCGTCTACCACGGCATCGGAATGGCGGCCCACCTCTGCAGCCACGGCGCAGGCAGCAACCCGTCCACCGGTCAGGTGATCATCAACAGCGACGGCAGCGTCCAGGCCGTCTCCGGCGTCACGGACATCGGCTCCGGCCAGCGCACGAACATGATGATGGTCGCGGCGGAGGCGCTCGGCGTCCCGCTGAACCTCGTCACCATCACGCCGTACGTCGACACCGACAACACCACCGACAGCGGTGGCACCAATGGCAGCCGGATGACCAACACGGGCGGTCGTGGCATGTACGAAGCGGGCGTCGACGCCCGCAACCAGGTGCTGAAGTACGCGGCCGACAAGTTCAACACCGATTTCGCCACAGCGAACGTCGCCACACGTGTGACCGCAGCCGATGTCGACATGGACAACACCGGCTCCGTGTTCATCAAAGCCGACAAGACCAAGAAGCTCACGCTCGCGCAGGTCGTGCAGTTCAAGGCCACGTCGATCATCGGCAAGTCCGACTACCTCCAGCCCACCAACTGGGAGCAGGTCGCCCTCGCCGCGCACGCGGCCGAGGTCGAGGTCGACACGGTCACGGGGACGGTCAAGATCACTCGTTACGTCGCGGCCCACGACGTGGGCAAGGCGTTCAACCCGTTCTCGATCAGGCAGCAGGTCGAAGGTGGCGTCGTCATGGCCACCGGAGCCGTGTTCACCGAGGAGCTCCTCATCGACAAGGCCACCGGGCTACCACTCAACCCGAACCTGCTCGACTACCGTCCGCTCTCGATCAAGGACGCGCCGCTCGCCGAGGTGATCATCGTCGAGAAGCCGAAGGCGTACGGCACGTTCGGTGGCCACGGACTGGGCGAGCCGCCCATGGGTCCGCCGGCGCCAACGATCGTCAACGCGGTCTACAACGCGGTCGGAGTGTGGGTGACAGAGATGCCGCTCACACGCGACAAGTTGCTCGCCGCCCTCAAGGCGTCGAACTGAGTAGGGAGGAAAGAGCATGAGAGGGTTTGAGCTCTACGACGCGTCGACGGTCAAAGAGGCCGTCGATCTGCTTGGCAAATATTCAGGCCGCACGGTCAAGGTCGTCGGCGGTGGCAGCGACATCGTCGGCGGCGTGATGAAGGACTGGGTCCAAGGGAAGGGCATGCCCCTTCCGGAGGTCCTCATCGACATCACGACCATCAAGGACATCGTCGGCATCAAGTCGGACGGCGGTGGCACCACCATCGGCGCCGCGACGACCCTGAGCGACGTCATAAACGACAAGGACCTCGCGTCCAAGCTGCCCGTGCTCACGAACGCGGCGCTCAGCGTGGCGTCGCCGCTCATCCGCAACTTCGGGACGCTCGGTGGCAACATCAACCAGCGTCCTCGCTGTTGGTTCTTCCGTGGTGAGGACTTCAACTGCTACAAGAAGGGTGGCGACTTCTGCTACGCGGTGACCGGTGACAACCGTTACCACGCGATCATCGGCGGCGAGCTCTGCTACATCGTCCACCCCTCGGACACGGCCACCGCGCTCCTGGCGCTCAATGCCTCGGCGAAGATCGCGGGCGCCGGCGGAGAGAGGACCGTCGCGTTCGACGACTACTTCACGGGCCCGCGTGTGGACGTGCTCCGTGAGAACGTCCTCAAGTCAACTCCCTCTGGCGGGGCGACCGAATTCATGACACACGTGACCATCCCGAACCCGGCCAGCGGCACCAAGTTCGGCTGGACGAAGCTCAAGGACCGTCAGGTCTACGACTTCGCGCTCGTATCGGTCGCCGCCGTCTTCACGGTCTCGGGTGGCAACTGGCAGGACGGACGCGTCACCCTCGGTGGTGTGTCGCCCGTCCCGTACCGCGCCAAGGTCGTCGAGGACTTCCTCAAGGGCAAGGACATCAAGGCAACGGTGAAACAGGCCGCTGCACAGATCCGGACCGTCGCGCGTCCGATGAGTCTGAACTCGTACAAGGTGGACCTCGCAGCGGGTCTCATCGAGCGGACGATCCTCGAGGCGCTGGGCTAGCAGCAGATCGGGGCGGCGACCACATGGTCGCCGCCCCGTGACCTTCAGGCCTTCGCTTTGTCTCTGTTCTGGTCGCGCAGCCATTTGATCGTCTGCAGCGCCCACTTGTGCGATACGGCATTGGCCGCGACGTAGCTGCCATCCGAGTGCAGCCACGACCCGCCATCGGCATCGGTGATGAGACCGCCGGCCTGACTCAGGATCACGCCCGCGGCGGCGACGTCCCAGGGCTGGGCGTCGAGCGTCCAGTACGCGTGCACGCGTCCCGCCGCGACGTAGCACAGACCGAGGGCGGGCGATCCGAGCACCAGGTGATGCAGGACCTCACCCGAGACCATCGTGAACGCCTGCAGCGCCTCCTTGCGACGCGGCCCGGTGTGGGGGAGGTCGCACGCGACCCAGGCCTGCTCCCAGAACTCGGGGCCCAGCGCGACGCTCAGTACCGTGATGGGCTTTCCGTTCAGCAGCGCGGCCTCTCCGAGGCGCGCCGTGAACATCTCGTCGCGCACCGGGTCGTACACGACGCCGACGCGCAGCAGACCGTTCACTCGAAGCGCGACCGAGACAGCGAAGAACGGTATGCTTTGCGCGAAATTCAGACTTCCGCAGATGGGATCGACGATCCAGAGTCGCGGCGCGTCGACGGCCAGCGGCTCATCCTCGGGACCCTCCTCGGCGAGGATCGCGTCGCCGGGACTTTCCTTGTGGAGGACCGCCACGATCTGCTCCTGGACGTCCAGCGAAGCCTCCACGACGACATCGCGCTGGCCCTTCCAGCGGAGGTACCCGGGCATGCCGAGACGCGCCAGAGCGGTCCTACCGCCCCTGAAGGCGGCCGTGGTGCCGATCTCGAGGGCTTTGTCGTCGTCCATCCGATTCCACCTTCCGCGGTCGGCCTGGTCGCCGACGGTAGTGACAGCGTCTTGAGCGGTCAAACCTCGGACGGCCAGGAGCGGATCCTCGTCCGCACCATCGTCTGCGGGTTCACCCAGGCCGAGCTCCCGACGCCTTGGCTCGCCATCTTCCACCGCTTCGAGCGCGTCATGGAAAAGGCCGGCCTGCGGATCCGAGTACGCCTCTTTCCGCTCGAGAAGCTGCCCGAGAGCTTCGAGGTCCTCGTGGTGCCGCCCGAGCTGGAAGCGCCCGCCCAGGCCCTCGGGACCAGCGCACGGATCATCGTGACAAGCCGGGCCGACGCCCCGGCGGCCGCCGACCTCCTCCTGCGAGAGCTCGAGCGCGGCGAAACGTTGTACGCGGAGAAGGTCCGCCCGGGAGAGCCGAAGATCATGACCCACCGCGGCGGCGACATCCTGTGACCGAGGATCTGTCGGCGCGCCTGCGTCGGATCGAGCAGCAGATCCGCGCGTTCAGAGAGCTGCATCAAAGCGAGCTGCAGATGATCCTCGACGAGCTCGCGGACATCGCAAAAGAGGTCGAGGACGCGAAAGCGGTCGAGCGAGCGTCTGCGCCTTCCGTCGTTACGCCGGACGCGGCCGATCCCGCGGCCGCGTCGCCCAAACGCGCGAAGTGGCTCGCGGAGCAGGAGCGCAAGTCCGCGCCGCGATCGCGGCGCGAGCTGCTCTTCGGCGAGCGCGAAGAGAAGACGTAGGCGCGACACCATCGGCTGACCGAACGGTCACAGCGAGCGCGGAGCGAACACTTCGTGTAACGACGGCTGCCTATCACTTGAGTTCGTCCGGATCAGACGGGTCTCATCTCTCTTGATCCCCCGAGCGCCACTTTCTTTCAGACCCGCGTCTGGCTCACGATGGCACCGCGATGAGGAAGGGTCTCGCGAACGCGTCCGTACTTGCGTGCGGGCTCGTCATCGGCTGGTTGGCGACCGAGGCGCCCGCCGCGGTGTCGACGGCCGCCATCACGACTTCGACGACTCGTGTCGCGGCAGCCATGTCGAGCGACGTGATCGTTCTCGAGCCTGACCTCGAGCGCGTCGCGTTGACCTCGCGCGATCGTCTCGTTCGCGTCGCTGACGACTCGAAGTGGAATGCTGTTCCGATCGTGGCGGACGACGCGACCGGCTTGCTTGACCAGCTCGTGACCTCAGAGCGCGCGGTGCGCGATCCGGCCGTGACCGGCAAACAGCTCGCATTCATGGGACACCTTCAACAGCTCGTGTACCGGCACCTCATCGAGCGTCCGGATCTGCGCGATCTGGTCTTTGCCGCGATCCCGCAAGACCTGCGCGGGGCCGCCGACCTCAACATCGCTGCCGGCGCCGACCTCTATCTCTTCGGTCCTGGGGGAGCGAGGGAGTTGCCGGCGTGGCGCATCGTGTCCGCGCCGCCGATGAGCGCGTTGCTGGCCGATTACAGCGAAGCCGAGGCTGCGTTCGGAGTGCCGTGGTATTACCTCGCCGCGGTCAACCTCGTCGAAACGCGCATGGGTCGGATCCGCGGCGACTCGTACGCCGGCGCGCAGGGTCCGATGCAGTTCATGCCAAAGACCTGGGACATGTACGGAGAGGGCGACATCAACGACACCCATGATGCGATCCTCGCCGCGGGCCGTTACCTCAGCGCGGCCGGCGCGCCGGAGAAGATCGAGAAGGCGATCTGGATGTACAACCACGACAACGAGTACGTGGATGCGGTCATGAAATACGCCGAAGTAATGCGCGCCGATCCGAGCGCGTTCCGCGGGTACTACGGATGGCAGGTGTACTTCGTCACGACGAGCGGCACCTTCCTGCTGCCGGTGGGCTGGTCCAAGGACTGATCTTCTGAGGCCCAGCAGTGGCCTGACCTCCGCGGCGTTGGTTTCTCCGTTGATGCTTGGATGACAGCACTGCGTCGCCTGTCGCTTATTGCGGGTGTCATCCTTGGCCTCGTCTGGATCGTCTGGCGTGGACCGCATCTGGTCGACGACGTCCGCTACCTGGTCGCCACGCCGTGGCCGGGGGCCCGGCTCGAGCTCGCGGATGATGCGACCGTCGAACTTGGCGGCCGACGCATGACCGTCGCCGCGGGCATGGGCGTTGACTGCATGCCCGGCGTCGTGCCGATCCCCCTGCCGCAACCGGAGTGCCGGGGACCAGGACTGGGAGCGCGCCTAAGCGCCAAGAGCGGCTTGCCCGCACCAGCCCTCCCTCGCCTCGCACACGCCCGAGTCGAATCAGAAGGAGTCGTCTGGGAGACCGATTTGGTCGAGCTCGACCGAGAGCGCTATTACGACTCAACGTTCCAGATGCAATACGCAGGAGCTGGCGCGCAGCGTGAGGCCCCAAATTGGAAGGCCGGTCGTGCGATTCAAGTGACCCTGTGGCTTGAGCTGGACGGCCGCCTCTATCGCGTAGCGCTTCCACCCAGCGTCATTTCGCGCGCCGCCTAGAACGCGATCCAGCGTCGTCCTAGATCCGAGCCGCTCGCTCCTCAGACGCGAGGACTCGCATTCACACAGGCAGCCAATCCCGTTGGTTCATCCAGCGCGCGATCCCGCAACGAGCGCGCGATCTCCGCGTTCCGTAGCTGACGCCCCCAAGGAGGAGACATGCGGGCACACTCCGTGGCTCTAGCTGTCGCGACGACCGTGGCATTGCTTGCGACGCAGGTCGTGGCTGTCTATGCGGCCGCGCCCGCGGGCGAGCGTTACATCGTTCTCCTCCGTCCAGATGCCGACGCGCATGGGATCGTGACAGCGCTCGAGCATGCGCACGGTTTCACCAGCGACTTCCGCTACGAGGCGATAAAAGGCTTCGCGGCGCGGCTCACGCCATCCCAGCTCGCACTGGTGCGCTCGCATCCCGCGGTGGCTGTGGTCAGCGCCGACCAGACCGTCGAGGCGGTCGGGAGTGTTCCGCTCGCCGCCGGGGAGACCGCTCCGACCGGCGTGCGCCGCATCGAGGCCGCATCGACGACCAGCGCGAGCGCAGCGAGCACCGTGGCGGTGGCGGTCATCGACACGGGCGTCGGCCTCGCACACCCCGACCTGAACGCGGTGAGCGGGAAGAACTGCGTCACGGCCGGGGCGAGCGCGAACGACGACAACGGGCACGGCTCGCACGTGGCCGGGACCATAGCGGCGAAGAACACGGGCTCCGGCGTCGTCGGCGTTGCCCCGAACACGACGATATACGCGGTCAAGGTGCTGAACTCCGCGGGCAGCGGGACATGGGCGCAGGTCATTTGCGGCATCGACTGGGTGACCGCGAATGGACCGAGCCTCGGGATCAAGGTCGCGAACATGAGCCTGGGCGGCTCCGGCTCGAGCGACACGAACTGTGGCTACAGCAACGGTGACGCGCTGCACCAAGCGATCTGCCGATCGACGGCGGCCGGGATCACCTACGCGGTTGCCGCGGGCAACAGCGGTGTGTCGCTCGCGGGCCAAGTCCCCGCCGCCTACCCCGAGGTCCTCGCGGTCACGGCGATGGCCGACAGCGACGGCGTCAGTGGCGGCGCGGGCCCGCGGCCGGCATGTCGCACCAGTGAATCCGACGACTCCTATGCGACGTTCTCGAACTACGCGGTCTCGTCTGGCGCGCAGAGCCACACTGTCGCCGGACCGGGTGTGTGCATCTACTCGACCTGGCTGAACGGCGGCTACAACACGATCTCCGGCACCAGCATGGCGACGCCGCACCTCACCGGAACGATCGCGCTCTGCTTCGGCAGCGGCGGCGTCGCCGGACCGTGCGCAGGTCTCACCCCCGCGAGCGTGATCCAGCGGATCCGCAGCGATGCGCAGGCTCACGCGACCGCGACGAACGGCTTCGCCGGCGATCCGTCCCGTCCCGTGGGCGGCCGCTACTACGGCTACCTCGCCTGGGCCGGCGCGTACACCGGCTCGGGGGCGCCGCCGCCTCCTCCGCCGCCACCGCCACCGCCGCCACCGCCCAGCGACGATCCGATCGTCAACAGCGGCTTCGAGACGGGCACGCTGAGCGGCTGGACGACGGGCGGCGCCGCCGTGGCGGTCACCTCAGCGCACACGGGCGCGTTCGCGGCGCGCGTCGGGAGCGCCAGCCCGTTCAACGGGGACAGCAGCATCGCTCAGACATTCACCGTCCCGTCGGGCAGGACGCAGCTCTCCTTCTGGTACCGGGTCGTGTGCACCGATAGCGTCACCTATGACTGGGCGACCGCGACGCTGCGCGACAACACCGCGGCCGTGACCACGACGGTGCTTCCGCGGACGTGCAGCAACAACGGTTCCTGGGCGCAGCGGACCGTAAGCGTGACCGCCTCGCACTCCTACACCCTCACGCTCATCGACCACGACGACAACTGGCCAGGCGACCCGACGTACACGCTCTACGACGATGTGACGGTGCAGTAGCGGTCTACGCCGCCCGACGCCTCCGGTAGATCCAGACCGTCAGCTCGAGCGCGATGGCCAATAGCGCGAGCACTCCGAGCACGACGAGCTCAGGTGTGACCTGGAATGGCAGGACGGACGTCTGGGGCGTGACCGGCGTTCGCGTGACGCCGAAGCCGGTGGAGATCGCCGCCTTCTCCGCGAGCGCGGCCTTGCCGGCCGCGTCGAGCGTCACCGAGTAGATCTCGAAGTTGCCGGTGCGCGGCGAGAAGAACAGCAGCTCGCTGCCGTCCTTGTTGAACTCGAATGGGCCCTGCGCCTGGACGTTCTGCGCGAGCTCGGTCCGCACCGCCGACATGTCATTCGGATCGACGACCCACAGATCCGTGTAGCTCTGATTGGCCGTGACGTGCTCGGTCACGTACACGATCCGGCCGTCGGCGAGGAAGACGGGGAAGTGGCTCTTCTCGTCGTCCGGCGAGATCGGCGTCGCCGTGCCGCCAGTGAGCGCGGCCATGAGCAGCACACGCGCGTTGTCACCATCGGAGAACGCGACGCGAGTACCGTCGGGAGACCAGCCCGCGGAGTGGCACGCGAACGTGCATTGGTTGTTGGCCTCCGTCGCGAGCTGCCTCGTGACTGCTGCGGCATTGCTGCCGTCCCTGCCGACGGTCCAGAGGTCCATCGTGCCCAGGTTGTAGAGGTAGAACGCGATCGTCTTGCCGTCGGGGCTGAAGCTCGGGAACTGAGCGGTCATGCCGAGCCTCGTGACCTGCGTCCGATTCTTCGATCCGACGTCGATGAGGGTGATCTCGCGCTTGACCTGATCGCCGGTGTCCACCGCGATGGTCTTGCCATCGGGACTCCAGTTCGGATGACGGTCGTCGTTATCGCCGTTCGTGAGCTGGCGGAGATTGCTTCCGTCGGAGTTCATGAGGTAGATGTGATACGGGCCGTCGCGGTTGCTCTGGAACGCGATGCTCTTGCCATCCGGGCTCCACGCCGGCCGCACGTTCGTCGCGGTGCTGCTGGTGAGCTGTCGGATCGGTGACGCCGCGATCGCGCTGAGGTGTGCGGTGAGGAGCATCATCGCGACCGCGAGATAGAGAACGCGGAGCGCGTACATGCGGCTCATGGCTACGCCGGCTCCGAAGCGGCCGCAGCGGTCAGCATGCGGAGGCATTCGCGGGCGAGCAGGACCGCGAAGCCTGCGATCAGCACGCCTCCCAGGAGAAGCGATAACTGTGCCAGGATGCCTTCCTTCGCCGCCGTCTTGGCCACGAACGCGCTCGTGAGGAAAAAGTAGGCGACGCCGAGGTTCGCCAGGCTCCAAACGAGTCCCAAAAGAGCGACGAGCCGCCTCACGTGTCGCCACCACCGGCGATGCCCGCCGCCGAGGACCCACGCTCGCCCGCGCCGTGCCCAACGGCTGGCGCCCGCTCTTTCATCCAGGTCGTGGTGATCGCGCCCATCAGCGACCAGCGCGGGAACGTGTAACGGAGGTGGTCGAGGAGCTTGATGACGATGATGACCATGGCCGCGACATGCAGGGTCGACGCGAGCCACAGGACAAAGCCAGGCACCGGCACGACGTAGCGGCCGGCCTTGATGAGACCGGTGATCGTGATGAGCGCGAGCACGATCGACCAGCTCGGGAACTCGACGACCTTTTCGTAGAACGTGAACTTCCCAGCCGGTGGACGGGGCTGGCGGAGGTCGATGCGCAGCAGCTTCGCGTAGCGGCCGCGGAGTGATGGCGGGAGCTCGTACGCGAGGCCGAGGAGGTGGCGACCCCACTCGCCGCGCGGGACGAGCAGCGAACGATCGCCCGTCATGGAGAGGTACGAGACGAATGCCGCCACCGCGAAGAGCACGATGCTCGCACCGATGTAGTGGACGCGGTAGAAGAGGTAGAGCGGGATCGGCAGATTCACGTCGAGGATGCCGCCGAGGTACTGCCACATTCCCGTCGGCAGCGCGAGCACGAAGCCGAGCGTCAGGACCCAGTGACCGAACACGGTACCGGGACTCCAGCGTCGGACTGCTCCGTCGGAGCGCACCTTCGCGCCGTACGTCCTCGCCATGAGCAGGCCGACGGCAACGCCAAAGCCGAGCACGAACGGCAGCGCCTTGACGAACGTGAAGTTGTCGGAGAGCTCGTTGCCCCAGGGCTGCGCGCCCGAGCTGGCCTGACCGATCGCTGCCGCCACGCCAACGCCGACGAGCACGAGGCCCGCGACGACGAGGAGCCAGGTCACGATCCTCACGTGCTCTCCCGGAGCTCGGCTACGCCTTGCCCTGAGCCGGACTGCCCTCGAAAGTCTGGAACGCGCGCAGCTTGTTCCACGTCTCTTTGGTCGACTCGGGCGCGGAAAGGCAGAGCCGTCCGGGTTCGGTCTGGATGATCCCCTGGCGGATACGGATGTTGATCGGGCAGCGCTCGACGCATGCGGGTCCGCCCTCGCGCCAGAAGCAGAGATCGCACTTCGCGAACGTGTCCGCGACGGCGTCGTAGGTGATCCGTGATTTCTGCGGCGGTGAGTCGCCGCGGTTCGTCGCCTGCGCGAGATCGCTGGTCGGGAAGATGCACGCCTCGTTGCATCGACCGCACGACACGCAGGTGTCCTCGCGGATGAAGCGTGCGCCGGTGCGCGGCTCGACCTGAAGCGCGTCCACCGGGCACACGTAGAGACACTCCGCGGTCGGACACTGCAGGCACGGCTCCTGATGGAACTGTCCGCGGTCGGGATACGCGGCCTGGATCACCGAGTCGACCTTCGTCGTCGGGTCGTTGAAGATCCGGATGCGCGGCACATCCGACAGACCGGCTCGTTTGTGCTCCTGCGAGCAGATGACCTCGCAGGTCAGGCAGCCGATACAGAGCGTCGGGTCCGGGAAGATGACGCCCTGGGCGAACTTCGTCGCGTGCGGTGTCGCAGCGCTCGCGACGGTCGCGCCGCCGATCGCCTCGAGGGCGATGAACGCCACGATCGGTGCCGCTCCCCGCAGGAAGTCCCGACGCGAGACGTCCGCCCCGTCCGCCTGTCCGACCTGTTTCTCCGGGCCTGCACTCACCGCAGTGGCAAGTTAGAGACCCCGCCAGCCTTCGTCAACGCGTGCAAAGTCCCGCGATATATCAGGTTTTCTCAACGCTCCAGATCGGCCGGTGTATCCACATCGCGGATCACGCCGGCGTCGTCAACGTCGAGGTCGACGCGCTCGTCTTGATGATGCTTGATCACCTCGTGCAGGTTCGCGGTCGGCGGTGTCCGCGCGATCTCGTCACGCAGCGAGAGTGGCATCACCACCGGATGCCCGCGCTTCCCCTTGAAGCGCGGCGACACGATCGCGCGTCGCTCGCGGTACATCGCGATCACCGCGCGCACCGTCTCGGGTCGCACGTACGGCATGTCGCCGGGGAGCACGACAAGCGCGTCGCCGTTCGCGGTCGCGACGCCGACCTGGATCGACGAGAACATGCCGCGCGACGGATCGGGATTCTCGACCGGTCGCACGCGCGAGTCGTTCATCGCGTTCACGTCACGCTCGAGCTCGCGCCGCGCGTCCGTGCCCACGACGACGATCACCTCGGTGACGCCGCCCTCGAGCAGGCTGCGGATGGTGTGATCGAGGAGCGGCTCGCCGTCGATCGGCGCGAGGAGCTTCTTCCCGCCGAAGCGCTCCGCGGATCCCGCCGCGGTGACGACGGCGACCGCGCGGAAGGTATCAGGCATCGCGCAACGATCGCAGCGCGCGCTCGGTGAACACCCGCGCCGCCCGCTTGCGCTGCGAGATCGTGCCCGAGGTGTTGTCCATCGGCCGGGCCGCCTTGTGGACCGCGTTGGCCGCCGCCGTGATCGCGTCGTCGTCGAGCTTGGTTCCGACGAGCGCCTTCGCGTCGACGGCGACGGGGCGCGACGCGAGAGCGGTGATCGCGATGCGCGCCTCGCTCACCCTTCCGCCATCGAGACGGACCGCCGCCGCGACGCCCGCGATCGGGAAATCGAAAGAGTTGCGGTCGCGGAGCTTGAGATACGTGCTCCGCCAACCGGTCGCGTCGGGCAGCGTCACCGAGACGACGACGTCATCGCGCCCGATCGCGAGATAACGGATGCCGTCCTCGCGGTAGAGCTCGGCGAGATCGAGCTCGCGACGGCCATGCGCGTTCTCGACCGTGACCTTGGCTCCGAGCGCGATGAGCGCCGGTACCGTGTCGGCGCTCGCGACCGCGAGACAGCGCGCGCTCGACGGCGCGACACGGCACACCACGGACGGATGCGTCTTCATGCAGTAGCCCTCGGCGGTGCGCCAGAAGAGCGACTGGTCGTACCAGTTGCAGCGCGTGTCGAGGCATAGGTTCCCGCCGATCGTGCCCATGTTCCGTAGCTGCGGCGTCGAGATGACGCCTGCGGCCTGCGCGAGCGCCCCGTAGTTCGCGCGCACGGTCGGGTTCGCGGCGATCTCGGTGAGCGTGGCGCCGGCCGCGATGCGCAAGCCCGACCCGTTGCTGATCTCTCGCGCGCCCTGCACGCGACCGAGCGAGACGAGGACCTGCGGCGTGAATTGCCGGCGCTTCATGTTCGGGAAGAGGTCGGTGCCGCCCGCGACGAGCATCACCGGAACGTTCGGCGTGCCGCGTGCCACGTCGGAAGCGGCGGCGCCGTGCTCGCGCAGCAGCGCCGCGGCCGCGGTCCACGTGGTGGGCTCGATCATGCGGAACCGCGGCAGACGCAGCATCCGTTAGTCCGCCGGCGTCCCGGACTTCTTGCGCTCGCGCGCGTCGGTCGACGCGGTGAGGCGGCGCATCGCGCGATCGACCTTGGCCTCGCCGAGGCCATCCGGACCGACGCGGTCCTTCGTCACGCCGCGGTTGTCACGTTTGCCGAGCGCGTCGAGGATCTTCTCCGTCGTGATCGGCGTCTCGTCGAAGCGGACGCCGATCGCGTCGAAGACCGCGTTCGCGATCGCGGGGATCACGGAGTTCAGCGGGCCCTCGCCGGCCTCTTTCGCGCCGAAGGGACCCTCGCTGTCGTTGGTCTCGATCAGGATCGCCTCGAGCTCCGGAGTGTCGAGCGAGGTCGGCAGCTTGTAGTCGAGCAGCGACGGTTTCTTGTGCAGCCCACCGCGGAAGATCTGCTCCTCGACCATGATTTCGCCATATCCCATGTATGCGGAGCCCTCGATCTGCCCCTCGACGTTCGCCGGATTCAGCGCGCGGCCGCAGTCGTGCGCGGTGGTGATCTTCTCGACCGTGAGCGTCCCGGTCTCGAGGTCGACCGACACCTCGGCCACCGAGGCCTGGTACGAGTACGCCGGCGTCGGGCCGACGCCCGCGCCCTTGTAGCTGCCGCCGATCCCGGCCGGTGGCGTGTAGCTGCCCGCCGCGACGAGCGTGCCGTGCTTGCCCTCGGCGATGTTCGCCGCCTCGACGAAGGAGAGCTGCTTCTCCGGATCTCTCAGGTCGTACACGCGCCGGAACGCGGTGCCGAGCCGATCGGAGGGAACGCCGAGCTTTTCCGATGCGGCCTCGAGCAGCAGCGCGCGCAGCTTCATCGCCGCGTCCTTGACGGCGTTGCCGGCCATCATCGTGACGCGGCTCGAGTACGAGCCGAGGTCGACCGGTGCGAGCGATGTGTCTCCGGACACGACGTGCACGTCCTCGGGGAGGATGCCGAGCGTCTCGGCGGCCACCGACGCGAGCATGTTGTCCGAGCCCTGCCCGATCTCCGCGGTGCCGCACATCACGGTCACGCCGCCGCCGCGGTCGATGCGGATCTCCGCGCCCGAGTGGGGCATCGGATTCCAGTAGATCGGCAGACCCGCGCCCGAGATGTACGCGCTGCCGGCGACGCCGATGCCCTTGCCCTTCGGCAAGCCCTCGCGCTTCGCGTTCCAGCCGGTCGCCTGTCGCACCGCCTTCAGGCAATCGCCGAGGCCCATGGTCGTGATGCGCAGGTCGTTCACGGTGCGGCTGTTCGCCGGCTGCAGCACCCGCAACCGGTACTCGATCGGGTCGAGGCCGAGCTCCGTCGCGATCTTGTCGAGCTGGCACTCGAACGCGTACCGCGGCTGTGTGGTGCCGTGACCGCGCTTCGGGCCGCACGGCGGCTTGTTCGTGTACACGCGCACGCCGTCGAACTTGTAGGCGGGGATCCGGTAGGTGACCGTCATGAGCGCGCCGGTGTAGTAGGTGGTCGCGATGCCGTACGACGCGTAGGCGCCGCCGTCGAGGTAGCTCTGGAAATGCACCGCGGTGATCTCGCCGTCCTTCTTCACCCCGGTGCGCAGGTGCATCTTCACCGGATGGCGGCCGCGATGCGCGTAAAAGACCTCCTCGCGGTCGAGCGTGAACTTCACCGGCCGTTTCGTGCGCATGGAGAGCAGGGCTGCTGAGAACTCGTGACCGAACGGATCGCTCTTGCCGCCAAAGGCGCCGCCGTTCGGCGTCGCGATCACGCGGATGTGCGAGCGCGGCAGCTTGAGCACCTTCTCGAGCTCGCGGTGCACGTAGTGGGGGACCTGGGTCGCCGTCCACAGCGTGAGCT
>Ga0209157_1001132_pt1 | contig 22538 bp, 26 predicted proteins | sample GraSoiAngelo_135_FD_185892 | JGI IMG/M metagenome (GOLD analysis project Ga0209157, IMG submission 185892) | Grasslands soil microbial communities from the Angelo Coastal Reserve, California, USA - 14_0929_05_40cm (SPAdes) (version 2) | ecosystem: Environmental > Terrestrial > Soil > Grasslands ...
CCGCAACGCTGGAAGCGGGAAGGTACAACTCCAACATCTTCGCCTACGAGATTCCTCTCACGAGGAACTTCGAGCCGAAGGTTTACTTCGACGTCACGGACGTCATCGATGATAAGGTCGAGCTGATTAACATATTCTGGTCGCAGCGGACGAAGCTTTACCTGAAGTCCAACGCGATCAAGGGTCTCGCGGAGTTCCGTGCCCTTCAGAGCAGGTTGAACGGGGAAGTGAACTACGTCGAGGCCTTCGACGTCGCGAAACTCTGCCTAGACAACGAATTCAGACTCAGGAAGGTACACCCTGAGAAGCCGAATGTCAAGCTGGACGAAGATGTGGTGCAAGAGGAGCTCATGCACGCAATCCATGGATAACAGCCGTAGTGGTGGCAAAGAATCTAGTCGGACGCGGAAACCGGGGATACCTCGAAATCATCCATTCGATCCTCTCAGTCTGCACTCAGGGTGCGCTGAAGACCCACGTCATGTTCAAGTGTAACCTGAACTCCAGTCAAGTTCAGCAGTACCTCGAGTACCTGGTCGATAGGGGTCTGCTCGAGAAGGAACGGAAGGCCTACAGCTCGAAGACTTCGTACCTCACCTCCGAGAGGGGGCGGAGGTACATGCGCGCCTACAACGAGGTCGTCGAGATGCTCAGAGATCGCAAGGATGTCTCGTTCGCCTCCCCCGTCTTATGACGGCTGGGTGAGCGGCGCTGGTCGGCCCAGCTACAAATCTGCGACAAGATTGGGACTCGAAAACACGAAGGGAACCGAAAGCAGCGTCAAGTTCCAGGACGGCTCTGGATTCCTCCAGAGCCGAATTGACGGGTCTTGTCTTGGTGCTCTCTGCACCATATCGTTCTTTCTATCTCTCGCAGACTTGATCGTTCATGAGATAAAGTTCATTCTGTTGCTTGGTTCTCCTCTATCCCACCTCTCGTAGAAGGAACGAATCCGGTCCACGAGTTTCGCCAGATTCTGATCAAGTCCCGAATTTTTCTCTTTCCACTTTCCCACCCTCTCGAGCAGCTTCGACTTATTAGCAATCAAAAACCGCTTGTTTCGAACGACCAATTTTCCATTGATCATGACGTGGTCAACATCGGAGCCTTTAGCACGAAGGATGAGTAGGTCGATGAGTGGAAGTTTCTCGCTCACGAAGGGAACCGTGAACCGAGATGCGTTCACTAGAATCATATCAGCTTTCCTTCCGATTTCAATTGCACCGATACCACCCTCATCAAGGGCGACCTTGGAACCACCCGTGAGGTTCATGTCGAGTATTTCATTTGGGCTGAGATGGCGGGCCTGAATGCCAGGGTGCCGCTGAAGCAGCGAGCAGAGCCTCATCTCTTGAAACATGTCCTGCTCATCGTTGATAGTGGTTCCATCTAGCCCGATGGCGACGCTCATCCCTGCCCGCTTCATCTCCAGCGCTGGCGCAATTCCGTTGAACAATCTGAGGTTTGAACTTGGATTATGCACAGCTGTTGCCCGTGTCTTGGCGAGAATCGAAATGTCCTCCCTGGTTAACCAGATCGAATGGGCGCATGAGACTTCTGGTCCTAAGATTGCTAGGTCATCCAGATGTTTGGCGGGTGTCTTTCCCAGGAACTTCGTTCCGTACTGTGCCTGATAACGCGTCTCCACTAAGTGAGTGTGTATTCCTGTCTTCAAGCGATTCGCGGTTTTCTTGATCTCTAACCAGGCATCGTCCGAGACCCAATGAACGTTAGAAGGCCCCAAGTAAACCCTGATCCTTTCATCTTTGCCATCGTATCTGCGGTGCAGCTCTCTGAAACCGCTCACGTATTGCTTAAGGCGCTCCGCTTTGTCGCTCTCCGTCGCAACACTTAGGTTGAATGAGCGCCTGATGCCTTCTGGCAGAGTCCCAAGGAAACTTCCGTCTTCATACGTGCAATAGTTCTGATTGGTAAAGGCAGGCGAAAAGAGAGCTCTTCCTCCCGAGTCTACACACGCACGTACTGCCGACTCAACGTCCTCCGTGTGTCTATTGGAGTCGAGCAAGTCAAATGGGCTGTAGTAGTGGTTGATGAAGCAGGTCACGCCATTTTCGATTTGGTTGATGCACGATAGCATGACATTGTCGTAGGTGTTCCAACCTTCCATGCCCCTGTAGAAGAATTCCTGCACCCACGTTTCTAGAGGACCGTCGGAGATGCCTCGCAGGATAAGGCTGATGCCATTGCCGTGGTCATGAGAATTGATTAGACCAGGCATTACTATGTGCTTCTCTGACCCAACCTTCAAGTCATACTGGTAGCTCTTTGAAAGAACCTTGAAGTCGCCGACATCTTTGATGATGGAGCCTTCAACACAGGCCGCTCCATTTTTGACGATTTGGCGTCGTTCACCAGCACCTCTGATTAGATACTTTCCGTAGACAAGAGTCCTCATGCCAGAGCCGTCATTGCGATCGTGTTTATAGTCCTATTTGCAGGTCTTTTTGCTCGAAGACGGTCAACGCCACTCTGTAGCATTCCGTCGCGGTCGGCAAGCGACTCACTCAAATACCGAATGAATCGTCAGCTTTGTTCCCCAGGCAGTTCCTGAAGCTTCGTTGCGGCCTGCCAAAGGCTGAATTATTAATGAAATAGTTTCGAGCATCTCCCAAAATATTTCCGACTTTTATCGGAAAGATTTAACAACCAGCGCCGTCGGGGCGGTTAGAGAAAACTAGCAATGGTTATCGATGTGACTGACTCCTCGAATTCTCAATCAACAAGTACAGTCTTTCTTGGATAAGCGGTGAGAAATTGAGCCAGCCTGTACAGAGTGCTTTCACTCCCGTTCCTCACGTTCGCTTGATCTTCCTGATTGTCATCGCTGCCTACTTCATGGACATAATCGACGCGTCGATAGTCACGGTCGCGCTCCCTTCCATTCGAATCGAGTTCGCAGCTTCCATCCCCGACAGCCAGTGGATCTACGGGGCCTACGCGATCACCGTCGCCGGTTTCCTTCTGTTGATGGGGAGGGCGGGGGACGTGTACGGGCAGAAGAAGATCTTCATCGCCGGGCTGATCTTGTTCACGATTGCGTCGTTCACTGGCGGGGTCGCTCAGTCCCTCCTGTTCTTGATCGTTTCGAGGTCGGTCCAAGGCATAGGGGCCGCCATGACGACGGTCACCGCCTTTGCCATTTTCATTAGGATTTTTCCTGAAGGGCCCGAAAGGAACAAGGCGCTCGGATACCTGGTCGCCGTCCTCTCCGGCGGATTCGCCGCAGGCGCCGTCGCTGGGGGAGCCCTTACGACATTCCTCGGCTGGCGGTCGGTGATGTTCATTAACGTCCCTATCGGGATCGTTGCAGCGCTGCTCTGCCGGAGGTACTTGCCGGGGGGTGGTGGCTGGCTGAAGAATCAGCACCTGGACGTCCCAGGGGCTCTCACTGTCACCACTGGAACGATTCTACTTGTCTTCGGGTTGACTAATGCTGCTGGCCTTGGCTTCGCGTCCGAGTGGACATTCGTCCCACTCGTTTCATCGGCTTTGGCTCTGGGCGCCTTTCTCTTTATCGAATCCAGGTCAAAAGCTCCTCTGATGCCGCTGGCCTTCATCCGCAGAGGGTCGGTCCTTACCGCAAACGTCCTGGCCCTAGTGCTGACCTCGGTCGTCGGGGGAGTCGGGTTCATCGTCCCAGTCTACTTCCAGAACATTCTGGGCTACTCGGCGATCTACTCGGGTTTGCTGACTCTGCCCCCGGCGCTCATCTTCTTCTTGGTTGGAGGATGGGGAGCTTCGCGCCTGGTCAACAAATTCGGCGCGAAACGCACGCTTCTTCTCTCAAGCGCGCTGGTATCCTTCGGGACTGTCCTCCTCTTACCTATGTCACCCAATGGGAGCGCGCTTGTGCTAATGCCCGGCCTGCTTGTCTGGGCACTCGGAGCCAGCATAGGCTTCCCGGCTATCAACATAGCAGCGGTTGCCGGGACGCAGCCGGGTGAGGAGGGGCTGGCCTCGGGGGTGGTCAACACATCCTCCCGGGTGGGATTCCCGGTCGGACTAGCGATACTTCTTACTGTTGCGGGAGCGTTCGACCCACCCTCGGCCGGGCCCGCTTCGGCTGCAGCCGCTGGGGTTGTGGCAGGGTTCCAGGCCGCCGTGGTGGCGGCGGCGCTCCTCGGAGTCCTCGGCTTTCTGATTGCTCTCCGCCTGAAAGACATCAAGCCCCGCTGGGGGCCGCCGGAGGGCGGAAGCCCAGTGACCTCGTAGCGCAGTGAGCTGGGTTCGGGCTTGACGGTGGCGGGGGCCCAGAAGAAGATCGTCGCAAGGATCTCCCGGTGGGAAGGAGTGGACGCGGAGCCCCATAGATTTGGAGGGACGGAGTTCAGAGTGGGTAGGAGAGAGTTGGGGCATGTGCACGGGGACCACCTGGCTGACATCGCCTTACCCATGGACGTCAGGAACAGATTAATCGCAGAGGGCAGGGCTGAACCTCATCATACACTTCCAAACAGCGGATGGATAACCTTCAAGTTCAGTAAGGAATCGGATGTGGAATCTGCTGTCGAACTCTTCAGGCTTTCCTATGAGGTCGCCGTTAGCAAGAAATCAGCAGACATAAGCAGTCGCTGAAGGGGTTGTCTCAGGACTCAAAACTGCTACGAATCCGGCACCCTCGGTAATTCGTCTTTTGGGATTCCGCAACCAATCGAAGTTTCCTGAGTGTAGTTTCATACTCTGCGCCGCAGTAAAGGTGACGAGTATATCAAAGGCTGTTGATTTCAGATGAGTTGTTCTCCTTGGCTGTAGATGGGGGGAGCCAAACTCGTAGGTTTGATGCCCCGGGCGGGATTATAAGACTGCGCGTACAAATCCCCGACGGGTTCAAGCCCTTGGAGGGCATTTATACCCTCGCATCCAAATCCAAACCTGTTGTATGGGAGAGCTGGGGGGATTTGCGATCACGTGTTTAGTATTAGATCTGAGGCGGCGCTGGTCGGACTCGAAGGGTTTACCGTGCCAGAATTGGACCTGAATTGGACCTGAATTGTGTTTGAGTCCGCGAACTAGAGTGCCCAAATGCCCTCTCCTCGGAGAAAGGGGTTGTTGACGCCTCATTAGGCCTGTCGTTGAAAGAGACTACACGAAACTTCTGATGGAACCTCCTTGCTCCAGATTCCGACCCGCTGCCTCACGACTCGCCCTAGTTCACGAAGCCCTTGTCTCTCACGATGGAGAAGAGGCAGTCGAGAAACTCCGAGCTGTCGTTAAGAGACTCGCACCGCCTTAGACCGACCCCCGCGCCCTTGGCCCACTGGGCGCATTCGACGTCCAAGTCGTAGAGGATCTCAAGGTGGTCTGAAACGAAGCCGATGGGAGCGATAAGGAAACTCCTTTCACCCTTCGCCCGGAGCGATTCTAGATGCTCGAGTATGTCAGGCCCGAGCCAGGGCTCGTGAGTCTGGCTCGCGCTCTGGTAGGAGAAACTCCAGTCCTTCTTCCCGGCTCGCTTCGCCACCAGATCTGACGTAGCGAGCAGCTGGGTGGCGTAAGGGTCGCCTTCGGCCAGGATTCTCGCAGGCAGGCTGTGCGCGCTGAAGACCAGCCAGAACCTCTGCTTCCCCATCCTGCTCGCAGCATCGTCCACCCTCCGGCTCCAGACGTCGACGAGCGCTGGATGGTCGTGCCAGGACTCGACGAAGGTCAACTTCATCCTACTGCTCAGGCCTTCGTTCGCTTCCCTGACCGATGCGATGTATGAGCCAATGCTGATCCTGGAATAGTGGGGGGCGAGCGCAATCACGAGCAGCTCGTCGATCCCATCGTCGGAGGCTTGTCTCACAACGCTGGCTATGAACGGCGGTGAGTGCTTCATCGCCGCATACACCCGTGTGTTCGACCCGGCTCGGACCAACCTATCATTCAGCCCCGAGCTCTGCTTCCTTGTGATTTCAATCAGGGGCGACGTGCCGCCTATCGCCCTGTACCTCTCAACGAGGTCAGAGAGCTCTTCCTCCGAGGGGTTCCTGCCTCCCCTGATGTGTGTATAGTATGCCTCAACATCGTCCAGTGTCCGCGGAGTGCCGTATGCCATCAAGACCACGCCCTTTCTCGTCATCGCTTTCTCCTTGTCCGGTCGTGGACCGTCCTGACCACCACCTTCAGGTTCTCCGGCGGCGTCTCCTTCAGGACGCCGTGGCCAAGGCTGAATATGTGTCCTCTGCGCCCCTCTGCCTCGGCGAGGACCTCGGCCATCCCCCTGGCAAGGGTATCGCCTCCTGCCGCTGCAGCCGCGGGGTCGAGGTTGCCCTGAACGCCCAACCCATCGCCGCACCTCTTCCAGACTTCGCCAATCCTGAGCCTCCAGTCGACGCTCAGCACATCCGCTCCGACGGCGGAGAAGTTCTCTAAGAGCCCGGCCGAGTTTGCGCAGAAGTGTATCTTGGGGACACGTCTACTGAGTGAGTCAAAGACCTCCTTGGTATACGGCAGAACGTATCGTTCATAGTCTGAGGGGGAGAGCGCTCCGACCCAGCTGTCGAAGAGCTGGACGGCATCCACCCCGTGCCTGACCTGGCGGTCCAGGTACTGCTTGACCATCTTAGTGAGCTTCCGCATGAGCGCGCTCCAGGCCTCGGGGTCGCGGTACATCATCTCCTTCGTCCTTGCGAGCTCTCGACTCGGCGCACCTTCGATCATGTATCCGGCGAGCGTGAACGGCGCCCCGGAGAAGCCAATCAGAGACATCCCATTCAGCTTGGCGAGGGTGGCGTCTATCGCATCGAAGACGTAGCCCACATGGGTTTCAGGCTCGAACTCGTCAAGGTTGGCAACATCGGTGGCGTTCCTGATAGGGTTGGAGACGACAGGTCCCAAGTCCTCCTCAATCCTGAATTCCACCCCCATCCCCTCGAGTGGGAGCATTATGTCGGCGAAGATTATCCCCGCGTCGACCCCGAGCTGATTGACGGCGTCCGCAACCGCCTGCGACGCAAGTAGAGGGTTCTTCGCGATTTCTAGCACCGACTTCGAACCCTTGATTTTCCTGTAGCTGGGGAGGTACCGTCCCGCCTGGCGCATGAACCACACAGGCGTGTACTCGGTCTCCTTAAGACGGCATGCATCCAGGAAGACGCTCACGCCTTCGCGCACTCCCTGAATGCCTTTGAGGCGGCCGCCACCGTCTTGTCGACGTCTCCCTCTGTGTGAGCACACGAAAGGAAGATTGTCTCGAACGGCGACGGCGGCAGGTAGACGCCCCGTTCCATCATCGACCGGTGGAACCTCGGATACAGGCGGTGGGGGCTCCTCTTGGCGTCGTCGAAGTTACGCACCCTCTCGTCTCCGAAGAAGAGGCCAACCATCGAGCCCACGCGGTCCAAGCGCACTGGGACGGCGGCGGAGCGGGCGGCACGCAAAATGCCCTCTTCGAGTGAGCGCGATACCTGTTCGAGCGCTGCGTAAGCAGAACCGTCAAGCAGTCCGAGTGTCGCGAGACCAGCGGTCATCGCGACAGGATTACCCGACAGAGTCCCGGCCTGGTAGACGGGCCCTTCGGGGGCAAGCATCAGCATCACTTTCTTCCTTCCACCGTACGCTCCCACCGGGAACCCTCCCCCGATTATCTTGCCCAAACAGCTCAGGTCCGGACGGACGCCGTAAAGCCCCTGCGCCCCTCCTCGCGAGACGCGGAATCCTGTGATGACCTCGTCGAAGATCAAGAGCGCCCCGCTCGAACTCGCAAGCTTCCTGAGAGCTTCGAGAAAGCCTCTCTCTGGAGGGACCACTCCCATGTTGCCTGCAACCGGCTCGACGATTATAGCCGCGATTTCATTTCCGTCTCGTGAGATTGTTTCCTCCACGGCGGCTGTGTCGTTGTAGGAGACTGTGATGGTGTCTGCGACGAGGTCGGCTGGGATCCCAGCCGAGATAGGAACGTCGAACGTCGCGAGGCCGGACCCTGCCCTACTCAGGAAGGGGTCTGCATGCCCGTGGTAGCAGCCGTCAAACTTCAGCAGCTTGTCCCTCCCCGTGAAGGCCCTCGCGAGCCTCAGAGCCGACATCGTCGCCTCCGTACCTGAGTTAACGAACCTCACCCTCTCCACGCTTGGCAGCGAGCGCTTGACCTCCTCCGCGAGCTTCAGCTCCGGGAGCGTAGGTGCCCCGAAGCTCGTCCCGTCCCTGACCGCCTTGAGCACGGCCGCCACGACTCTCGGATGGGCGTGCCCGAGTATCAGTGGACCCCACGACAGGACGTAGTCGACGAAACTGTTGCCGTCGGCATCCCATATCTTTGAGCCTCTGCCCCTCTCCACGAAGATGGGGGTCCCGCCTACGGCCTTGAACGCCCTGACGGGGCTGCTCACTCCGCCGACCATCGCGTTCCGGGCTCTGCGGTAGAGCGCCGCAGACCTCTTCCTCACGGCGCTACCTATCCTAAGAGGTCGAGCATTCGGGCTGGTTGGACTCTCGCGCAAGTGAAGATCGGCGTCTCCAGCTGGGTGTACGTGCTCGCTTCCGAGCCTCTGAGATCCTCCACAAGAGCCAGAAACTCGGAGGGGTCATCGCCCTCGAAGGCCAGAACGAACTCCTGGTCGTCCAGCCCGAAGGAATAACCCGTGTTAATCTTGATCTTCGGATATTTGTGCCCGATTCTGAAGTGGTCTGCCATGATTCTTTGCCTTTCTACGAAGGGCAGGCGATACCACTCTCTCTTCTTCACGAACGGGTAGACGAAGAGGTATCTCGATTGAGTGTGCGCGCTCTGAGCCGTGCCCTCCTGACCGGTGTGGCTGTGGCGTCCCAAGTAGTGTGAGCGCCTCGTCATCGCGAGATAGGAGTGGGGAATCTCGAGGAACCGGCCAAGCGACGTGGCGGTCAGCTCGGAGACCATGCGCTGGAATTCCTCGAGGTCGCCAGAGTCGGCGAGGACCATGAAGTCCGTGTCCCCCCTCAGGCCCACGAGGGAGAAGAACTGAAGCCCGACGCGCTTGGCGTGTCTGTTGAGGACGGAGAGGAACTCCTCCTTCATCTTCGCCTTTAGCTCAACGGTTTGGAAGCGCCACTCCCGGACAACCCTGAAGAAGGTGTACTTGAGGAAACGCTTCTCGCCTCGCTCACTCGCGACCTCGTCAGTCCGCTGTTCTTCCAACCTAAGGCTCCCTCAACCAGTCAGCGGCTTCTTCGGCGAAGTAGGTGATGATCAGGTCGGCTCCGGCCCTCCTGATCGATGTCAGAATCTCCATAGCCGCCTTCCTTTCGTCGATCCATCCTTTCGCAGCGGCGGCCTTGACCATCGAGTACTCCCCACTGACGTTGTACGCCGCGATTGGCAGGTCGAAGCGCGACCTCGCCCTAGAGAGGACGTCGAGATACGCCAAGGCTGGCTTCACCATCACGATGTCTGCACCCTCGCGTATGTCCGCCTCAATCTCCCTCATCGCCTCCCTCGAGTTGGCGCCATCCATCTGGTACGTCCTCCTGTCTCCGAAAGATGGAGCGGACCCCGCCGCCTCCCTGAACGGACCGTAGAAGCTCGAAGCGTACTTTGCCGAGTAGCCCATCACGAGCGTATCGGCGTGGCCGGAGTTCTCCAGGGCGCTTCGAATCGAACCGACCTGTCCGTCCATCATCGCGCTGGGAGCGACCACGTCGGCGCCAGCCTTCGCATACTCAGCAGCCGCACGTGCAAGGAGCGCTAGGGTCCTATCGTTGTCAATCGTGCCGTTCTGGACCACCCCGCAGTGGCCGTGTGATGTGTACTCGCAGAGGCAGACGTCCGCCATCACGACGAGGTCGGGGAAGCGCCTCTTGACTTCGTGAATCGCTCTGGGGACCACGCCGGACGGTGAGTACGCCCGTGTTCCCATCTCGTCCTTGGCGGAGGGTATGCCGAAGAGCAGGAAGGAGTTGACACCCGATTCGGTCAATCTCCCGACGTAGTTGGGAAGCCTGTCCACGCTGTACCTGTTGATCCCAGGCATGGCCTCGATCGGTTCCACCCTCCCGACGCCCTCCCTTACGAAGACGGGGGCGACGAAGTTTGAGGAGTCGAGCCGGGTCTCTCTGACAAGGGCCCGGAGGTGTTCGGAACGCCTCGACCGCCGTAGCCGACCCTCCATCCTCGCTTTTTCTTCAAGCACCAGTACCAATTCTCCTGACCGTTTCGACGACGGAATCGAATGTATGGGCGTCGGGTTCCACGATGCGAGAGAACCCGTAGCTCTTCGCTGCCTTGGTGGTTATGGGACCGATGCATGCTGCGATCTTTCCTGTGACTTCGGTCAGAGACTCTTCCGGGAGGCTCCCGCACAGAGCCTCGACGGCCGACGGACTCCCGAAGATTACCACGTCTGCGTCCCTGATTGGTCCGATGTCTGCGACGCGCAGGCCCTTCGTCCGATAGATGGTGACGTCCTCGGTGACGAAGCCTCTTCCGGCCAGCCTCGACAAAATAGCCTTCTCCCCGATGTCGCCTCTCAGCAGCAGCACAGGCCCGCCGGGGCCCGGGAGCTCCGCCCCCAGCGAAATGCTCTGGAATTGCTTCGGCACAAAGTCTACCCTGACACCGTTCGAGCGGAGCGCGTTAGCCGTCCTCTCTCCGACCGCGCCTACCCTGGGAGGAGCCTCCCAGCCGAGCCCAAATCCAAGATGATGCATCCGTTCGGCGAAGTACTTCACTCCCACCGGCGAGGTGAAGAGGACCCACTCGTACGAGTGAAGCCTCGATATCCTTTGGTCGACCTCAGACCAGTCCTCCACGGGAAGAAGGGAGAGGAGGTCGAGCGGAACGGGTTCCATCCCGACCGCCCTCAACTTCCGGGCCAGATCTGCGTTGCCTTCATGTGAGCGCGTGATGACGATCCGCCAGCCGTGCTCGGCCGTCATCGCAACACGCCCTCCAGTATCGCCTCCCCGCCCATTTCGAGCATCTTCTCTGCGAACCTTCTCCCGACCTCATCCGGTCTTGCGGCGTCCTCAAACGAGGTCTCCTTCACGACGGTCTTCCCGTCGGGACTGAGTATCGCGCCGACCAGCCTCATCCTCTCTCCTTCCTTCGTCGCACAGAACCCTGCCGGCAAATCGCAGTCTCCGCCGAGGCGGGTGGCGAAGGACCTTTCGCACATCGACACGGCTCTCACGTCGCCGTCGTCGATAGCCTTCAGCGCGGCCCCGACGCCATGATTATCCGCTCGGATCTCTACGGCTATCGTTCCCTGGCAGGGGGCCGGGACCAACTCCCCGATCGAGAAGTACTCGGTTATCCTCCCCTCCTCGCCCAGTCGGCGGAGACCCGCCGCGGCGAGGACGATCCCGTCCAGCCCGCGCTGTCTCATCCTCCTCAGCCTAGTCTCGACATTCCCGTGGAGGTCGACCAGTTCGATGTCGCTCCTCAACGCCCTCAGCTGGGCCTTCCTCCTAATGCTGCTGGTGCCGAGGACAGCGCCTTCCGGCATCTCGGCGAGGCTGAGGCCTTGCGATGATACGAGTGCGTCTCGCGGGTCGGCCCTCACAGGCGTGGCCCCGATCGCCAGCCCGCGTCCCAGTCCAGTGGGCAGGTCCTTCATGCTGTGGACCGCAGCATCGACCTCTCCCTCTTGCAACAGGGTCTCGAGGTCCTCTGTAAACGCACCCTTCCCTTCCACCTCTCGCCTCTTCTCGTCCGGGAGCCTGTCGCCCATCGTCGTCACAGGCACGACCTCGATTTCCAGAGCCGGGAACTTCGTCCGGAGCATCTCCGTCACTATCTCCGTCTGGGCTCTGGCGAGCCTGCTCGTGCGTGTCGCTACCCTGAGCCCTTTCATGGTCAACCCTCCAAGAAGACGGCGCGAAGTAGTCTCATCCTCTCTTCCTGGGGAAGGTCTTTGCTGGACGACTTTACGAACGCGGCTGGCTTTGCGAGTATCTTGCTGGTGATTCTCCTCCCCAAGGCCTCGACTATCCTCCGATCCCTCGGCGAAAGGCGTCCCAGCCGTCTGAGGGCCGCGTCTGTCTCTTCAGAGCGCATCACGTCCGCCCACCTGAACAGGCCTGGAAGCTCTGGCGAGAGCCTGCTGGCTTTCAGCCTGATTTCGAAGCGCGAAGCCTCCTGCTCCACAAACCTCTCAGCTCGCGAAGTCCCCGGGAATCTCAGGCGGGACGCGTATCGGGCGATATCGTCCAAATCCAGGAGCTCGATCCCAGGATTCGACCTGATTGAAGGGTCGACATTACGCGGGAAGGCAAGGTCGACTACGACTTTTTTTCTCTTCGAACCCGCAAAGTCCTCTGCGTCTATCGCGTACCCTGGGTGGTTGGTCGCGCAGACCACGAGTTCGCACCGGCGCATGACATCGCCGATTCTGCGCTCCGGGACAAGCTCCGAACGCAGGGGTGATGGTAGATTGGATCTCTTGCTCACAACGTGTATCCTGCTGCCCTGAAGCTTCGCCGCTACAATCTTCGACATCTTCCCCGTCCCGACTAGGAGGACATCATTCGGCTTATGCCCGAGCTTCTTAATCGCGAGCGCGAGTCCCAGCGACGCGACCGAGTCGCTCCCGCCCTTCAACGTCGACTTCACCGCGGCCCCGGCGTTGACGGCCGCATCGAATAGAGGCGAGAGAACGGCCTTCGACGACCCTGCCATTCTGGCTCGCTTGCCCGCAGCTCTTAGTTGGTCGAGGATCTGACCTTCATAGACGGCCATCGAGTCCAATCCAGAGGCAACTCTGAAGAGGTGCGCAATGGCGGAGTGTCCTTCAAGCACATAGAACCGCGTCTGCCCCAATTCTTTCTTTACCCATCGAGAGAGCCTCTCTGCAGCAGTCGCCGTGAAGCTCGTCGATAGGACGAATTCAATCCGGTTGCAGGTCCTGATTAGCGCCGACTCGTCGGCTTGGGCGACCCTAGTCCAGTCGCATTCTTCTAGCAGTCGGTCCAACCTCTCCCGGTACGCTATGGAGGAATTCCGGTATGAAACGCCTACCACGACCGGAGCTACAGGATGTCCGACGGGTGGCCCTTCAGAGGCGCTGCCGACAGAGGACTGCACTTGGCACCGCGAGGCAGCGGTCGCCATCGTTTATTTAACGCTTGTTAACATGCGAGCTCCGCCGCATTGTCTCGATTATGGGAGTTCGAGCGGAGGAATCACTTTTCCACTCCGCCGTCACCGCTACTCGTGGAATTTGTTTTCGTCAAAGAGATGTGGGAGGCTGGAGACTTTTAGAGCGTCATAGTTGGTAGACGCACCTTCTAACGGAGTGCCTTTCTAGCCGGACCTTCAGTTCAAGTCACGTCTGGATGAAGATGCCATCTCTCCCCTCATATTCAAGATCGGCAAGAGGAGGCCGGGAATAGAGACTAGGGTCACGTACTCCGGCCATCTTGAAAGCAAAAGCCCTTCTCTTATCATTCGAACAAGTTCCGCAGTGAACGGGCAGTCGCTTCCCGGCTATCTGCTTGAACCCGAATCCCGCGTAACAACTGTAGGTGTACTCCCATGGCACGCCGAGTTTCTCCCCCAACTCGACCACCTTGTCCTTGTCGTAGGTAATGAGAGGAGCGAGCAGTCTGTACCCGCCGTGATGGGTGGCCTGCTCCGCCATGCGGTTCATCTCCTCTAGGAATTCGGGGGTGTTGTCCTTCATCGCCACTGGCGTCTCCCTTCGTATGCCGATGTAGACGTCGTATCTCTGCGCCTTCGAGATGTAGAAAGACTCTGCATGGGAAAGGCCGACCAGGAGAAGTATGGCATTCCTGCAGGGATCCCACCACTTTAGGATCCTCTGCCTGGCCTTCTCAGGGTCCCAGAGGTCGGCCTCCTTGGTCTCGGAGATCTCCTTCTCCGGATGGGTCAGGACTGACGTGCTGATGTCTCCTAGCCACCTAATGTCTATGATCTTGAGCGGAAGGTCGAGGTGCCTTGCGACTTTCTTGATGCAGAACTCCTCGTAGTCGTAGGTCCTCTGTTTGTAGTCGCAGAAAATCAGAAGCTGGTCCTTCGGCTTTAGGGTCTTCTTGACGTAGTACGCCGTGGTCACAGAATCTACTCCGCCCGAGATGCAGTTAATCGCGCTCCTCTCATCTTTCTTCATTTCTTCACTTCCGGCCTGACTAAGGAATTGCGTCGAACCTTCAATCCCACGAGGACCTTCCTGTGCCTCCTGAAGTCGTACGATTGGCCAGTGATTTCCTTCAGCAGGTTTTCGTAGGTCGCCATGTACGCGATTGCTATTTTCTGTTCTTTCTTGGACAGACTGCATAGACAGCTGCCGCATTCAGGACATTTCCAGTCTCCGCACGTGTCACAGGATTCCAGATTGACCTTCTCGAACCATGCCATACACCTGAAACAGCACAGCCTGGTGGCTCTGCACACGTCAGATTCCCTCCAACCTGAGAGGCCCCTTGAGCCTCAACAACCCAAACAGTATTGACGACGAACCGACCACTGCGACCGCCCTCTCCAAGAACATGAACGGCGTTATGATCAACCACACCGGGCCGGGGAGGTGCAGCAGAGAGATTGAACCGATGTTCATGGTGACTAGTTCGCACATCGTAGCGACGAAACAGTATATCGCCAGGTCACCCTTCTTCCCAAGTTTGAATATCCGTGCCTGTTTTGCCGCAATCAACCCTATGACGAGCGCGTATGGCACGAGCCAGAATATCGTCCCACCGGAGAACAGAACATACCAAACCGCGCCGAGGACGATGTACACTGCAGGGTAGGCCAGCGACCTGTGGAAACCCAGAGAGCCTAGAACAATCCCCATGGTAGGCACCAGCAGTCCATAAAAACCGAATATCGGGATTATCGAGAGCTGGAAAGCCAGCAGACCAATCGAGGCGAGAACCGCGGCGATGAGTGCGGCCCGAGGCCTGAGCAGACCGGAAACCACGGGTAACAGAATGATTCCAGCGGTGATGAATCCGGCGCCTCCTATGAACGCGTCTATCGGAATGCTGTTTGCTGCCACGTATAGTGAAACTAGAAGTGCGGCTAGGGCTAACCGTCTGGTATTGGGTGAGACGACCCCATTCGTCGCTGTGCCGGCCCCCGCCTTAACTTCTCCTTGTACCGAACTGTGATTACTCTTTTCCACTTTCCTCCTACTCCGGGATTTCTATGGCGGATCGGGTGGAGGCCCACTCACCCGCCTGCGATAAGGTTCGGATGATTAGATATAAAACTCCTCGCCGTTAGATACGGTCTGACGCCCACTAGACGTAATTTCTAAAGAACAGGCCTACTGAACCTATTTGTGCAAGTGAAGGGTCAAGGGCTTTAAGGTATGACCGACATCAGGATTTAACACGGTACAGGCGGCGGCGCTGGTCGGCATCGAATCAAATCTGAACCTATATTGGGACTCGAATAGGGGAGGGGTCGCTCAGATATTGAAGGAATTACAAGTTCAAGAGACACTGCTAGCAGACCAACGCACTAAGAAGTGTCTGTCCGCTCGGACATGACCTCCGCTGCTAAGATTTGGGGTGCCTGAATAGATATCCCGTCACGAGTGGTCGTCTGGAGGGGTGGGATTCGAATATGCGTTCCCCCAGCGAAAAGCCCTGTCGTGCTGGGAGGGTTGGCTCAGAACGTTGCAAGAACTGCGAAGTTTGAAGGTATGACATTGGGCCAAGGATTCGAGTTAGAAGGGACCCGTTCTGAACTTATCTACGAAACCGTGACTCAGACCTTGACCTTGCCAAGGGATCGAATTGCTCTCGATTCCAATGCTTGTCCTTGCGACAGCCTACCACGCGACCAAACAGCCTGAATGTTCTATTTCGATCTGGAGTTGCTAGGCAGCTTATTTGAATTCAACGTCGAACACTTTTCATGTCGGCGAGTTCCAATCGATTGCTAAACGTCCGGAAAGAATCTCTTCATGAATGTCATTATAGCCTGACTTTCTCTAGGATTGAGCGACACTTGTAGCCCATAACTTGTGGGTTTCGGAATTATCCACCCATGTCGGATCAGCTCTCTCGCGAGCTTGTCTATTCGCCTCGCGCCATGCTTCCCGAGATCAGCGTCCTTGAACCCCTTATGTAGGTTGTCGAAGGCGGTATGGCTTGCTCCCCAGTTTCCCCTCTTGTGGAGCTTGAGGAGTATGGTCGCGCTTACTTCGTCGTCGGAGAGCATGAGTTCACTTATGATACTTTGAAAGGTTAATCTTATATACTTTGGCTATTCTATAAATTAACTGGGTGCTCACATGGCAACAACATACAAACCCGACGAAACACTCCTGCTCAGGTATCTGGGCGCGAGCCCAACGCTTAGAATCATAGACTTCTTCCTGGACAATCCGCTCTCGGATTACTCGAAGAATGAGATTGCAAGGAATCTGGCGATGAGCAGGGTGACATTTTTCAAATACTGGAAAGAACTAGAGAAATCTGGCGCACTCAAGGTAACGCGGCAGATCGGAAGAGCCACTATGTACCAGCTTGACAGGAAAAATGAAGTCGTGAAGCAGACCATCAGGTTGGATATGGCATTGGCAAGGAAGACGATGGCGAAGGCTGTTGAAGAATATCAGAAGCCTGTGGCCATGAATCCAAAGGGGCGCTAGAGAACCATCTAAAGCGAGCTACCGAAAACGGCTGAACGCTTGGAAGTTTGCAAAGGAAATTGGTTCAGTAAATTCAAATTGAGTTTCATTGCAGGTATTTTGGACAGTCTTGTCGTCAGTTTAGGAGAGGCGGTCGGCATATTGTGTGATGCTTTTAGTGATGCGTTGGTGCAACAGGTTATCGTATGACTCATTCAGGTTCCAATGAAGTCGGGCGTAGTCGCGTGGGATTCAGGCTTAGAAGCGTTCGCTCAAATAGCTCAAATCTTACGTATCCATTCAAACGGAGTTCATTCTGAGCTAGTTTCTCGCGGCGCTGGTCGGCTCCGACAAAATTTGCAACAAGATTAGGACTCGAACAGATTAGTCTGAATGTCCATAGGGCAATCACTGAGACAACCTAAGGTGCCATGCTGTTCGGTCGCCGAGACTACAGCTTTACACGTACAGCTGAAAGCAGGCGGCTTCGTAGACTCAACATGTAGTGCGAGGGGTGGGAGTTTACCCCCGGCATGTTTGGTTCAAAGGAAACGAAGGTGTCTCCTCCCTTTCGTTATTTTTGAACGAAGAACCCTCTGGCGCTACGCGTTAACAGTAGAACAAGGAGGACCAGGTTAATCACAATGACTAGTCCAAATCCGATCGCAAGTCCAACGCCCACTGGACGGACTTCCGAGACAAAAGTCAAGGCAGATCCAAAGACGGTATCGCCCAGGGCTAGCCCTGCAAATGCAAGGGCCCACTTGCGATAGCCTTTCCTCCCCTTGTAAAAGGGTACCACTATTCGAACGGCCATCGCGGCCACCAGTACGTCTGTGAGTCCGGCCACAATGAAGGGTCGAGGAATAACGAGTCCGTCGTACCCTTGGAGAGGGCACGGCGCTTGGCATTGACCACCCGTCACGGTTGCTGCGAATACTAGTGCCCCCACGAAGCGAGCGATTTGAATTCCAATAATGCCAGTCGAAACCTTAATCGATAGCGGGATTCCTTTCAGGCCCATTGGAATGACGAACAGGGATTGTGGAAATAATAAACGTTCGAGCGGGCTTCCGCTGCCCTAGGACTTTCAACACCGGTGAGAGGCTTGCGTGTTTCCAGTGCGGGTGGTTGAACTACAGCTCAGGATGGCGTGACCAAAGCCGGAGCGCCTTGAGCTGTACATGAAGTGCGGTCGGCGGGATTTGAACCCGAGTCCTAGAAAGCCAGACTCGAAAAAGGCTCAAACTGAGCCTATTTCGATGAATAAAGCCCTAAATCTCGAGCTATTTTTTCTGCGGCGCTGGTCGGACTCGAACCGACGACCAACAGGTCTCCATCTCGACGAGATAACAGCCTGCTGCTCTACCACGCTGCCCAGTGGTTTTTCCACTTCTGAGCTACAGCGCCGTTTCCGCCGACAAGTCCGACTGTTTAAAACGATTTCGCGAATTCTTCTGCCTTTTGTGACGTTGTGAACAACTCTTCGCCGTAAAGCGCCGCTTGATTGAATTCTCGAAGCTGACTGCCTCTGTTACCGGTACAGCACCGGCTCGAGTCAGCGATGCATTCCGACGACCTTGACCACCCCAATCTGCCTTAACCGCATCCCGCGATGGGAGTAGGAAATCTCATAGAAGAAATTCCCCCTCTCTCAGTTCTTTCGCATTAATCGCGCGTAACAAACGGGTACATTCTCAGGCATAAGTGCAGACACCCTCTAGAACAATCTACCACGCCCCTTTTTATAGAACAAGTTTCTAGCAGTGCCCTATGTCTCAGCAGATGTCCCCACAGGCCTACAGGCCCTTGCTGAGCATTTACGACCTCCTTGACCGAGTACTTGACAAGGGGCTGGTCATCGACGCAAACGTCTCCGTGGCTTTGGTTGGGATTGAGATACTGGTCGTCAGAGCGAGGATCGTAGTTGCCGGTATCGATACCTTCCTGCGATATGCCGCAGCCATGGGTCTCTCGGCGCCGCTACCACTCGAAGAGACTGCAACAACCTCGACCGGCTAAGGGAGGGGAGCTGCCCCAGTTTGGCCATATGCCTTGTCTGCGGTAAGTACGAGGGAGTCGGGCTGGAGGAAGCCATGCAGCGGGGATGGATCTTCAATCGCTGCCCCGAGTGCCACAGGGGGACCCCCTACGACATAGCGAAGGTCTACCTATCCAAGACGATCGGGGCGAGCAATATCGAGGGTTTCTGCAGCAAGCACTGGTTCAAGGATAGTGGCATATGTGGCTACTGCAGGATGAAGCGGGAGAGGTTGAGTGAAAATGTCGCTTAAGCTGGAGCCCCGAAGAGACCTCTCGCTGGTCGACCTCCTCGACAGGATACTCGACAAGGGGGTGGTCATAAACGGAGACATCTCGCTGAGTGTCGGAAAAGTCGAGCTACTCTCACTGAAGATAAATCTCGTGATCGCCTCACTGGAGACCGCAAAGCGGTACGGGATCAAGCTTCCGTGGGAGACGGAGCCGAAGGGAGGAGAGAGGCTCCAGGAAAAGGCCCCGCGCCGCATCTCGACACTCAGGAACTACAAGGTGGTGTCCTGACGTTTGCCGTCGCCGACGAAGTCTCAAAGACAGCTTGAGACGCCCGGACAGATTAACCTCGGCCCTGGGGAGGGTAAGCTGGATAACGGCCTCGCCAGGCTCGTCCTCACGGTCGTCGAAGTCCTAAGGCAGGTGCTGGAGAAGCAGGCTCTGAGGAGAGCAGATTCGGGCAGTCTCACCGATGAGGAGGTCGAAAGGCTAGGCCTCGCTTTCATACAGCTCAACAGGAGACTCGTCGAGATTTCACGCGAGTTCGGCGTGAAGCCGGAGGAGCTCAGGGCCGGACTGGGGGCTCTCGTCCGGACGGGAAACCGAGACCTAGACACGGTCTCGCTAGCAGACCTTATCCAAAAATTGCTGGAGAAGGGCGTCGTGGCGGCTGGTCAAATTAGGATTGCCGTCTCAGACATCGACCTCGTCGGCCTCGACCTCCTCGCGGTCCTGTACCCGATACACGGAAAGAGGCGAAAGCTCGGGAGCGTGGCGGGTGGTCGTCGGTGATTGAAGGCAGGTACCTCTACTGCATCCTCGAGGGTGCTGAGGCGAGGAACCTCGGGAAAGTCGGAATACACGGAGGAGAGGTCAGTGTCCTGCCCTATGAGAGCGTCGGTGCGGTCATCAGCCCCGTGCCGTTCAGCGAGGTAGAGTCTAATCTAGAAAACATCCTCGTCCACCAGAAAGTCGTGGAGCTTGCACGGGGAATCGGAACCACCCTCCCAGTCAGGTTCGGGGTCATCTTCAAGACGGAGGACGGGGTGGAGAAAATGCTCTCGAAGTCCTACGAGAGTTATCGTACAAAACTGCTCAAGCTAAAGGACAGGGACGAATTCGGGGTAAAGGTGATTCTCAACGATTCCGGTTTGAAGAGGATAAGGCAGTCTGTGGAGGCCCATTCAGAGGAGGTCGTGGCGACGAGGAAGAAGTTGCCGAAATCTGGGAGGGGGACGTCGTACCTCCTTAGGTTGAAGATGGAGGAAGCCATAAAGAACCAACTCTACAAGAAGATTGAGGATCTCAGCCAGCAAATCTACACGAGACTCGGCGAGCCCGCCGACGAAGGGGCAGTCCTGAAGTCTGACCATGAGCAGATTATCTTGAACGCCGCTTACCTTATCAACCGCAGTGAGGTGGAGCGTTTTCAGAAGGAGGTTGAAGCGGTGAGGAGGGACTTCGGGGGGGAAGGGTTGGTCGTGCACACGAGCGGACCTTGGGCCCCGTACTCCTTCTGCTAGAGGAAGCCATGATAATCGAATACCTGGTGATGAAGCTGGCCCTTCAGGCCGTTGTCGACGAGTGCAACCGTATGGCACTCATGCAGGAATCGCAGGAACGAGTTAGGTTCCTCAGGTCGGGAATCGCCCGACTGGAGGTGGCGTACGAGAGTGGCCTCATCGACGGAGAGGAGTACGAAAGACAGAGCCGAGAGATTCTTGGCGAGCTTAAGAAGCTCTCCATGGGGCAAAGCTATTCAATCCCTGGAGGCGCAACCTGATGGCAGACTTTCCCGACCTTTTCGATGAATTGGAGCGTGTCCTGCTCGGCATACTCGGCAGCGTCCAGGATTCGGGAGAGACCGCGTTCAAGAAACGTCGAGTCACTCATAGGTCGATAACTGGCAGCTTTTCATTAAAGGTGGGTCTTCTCGATTCGACAACTAATCGAGAGGCGCCGCGGGCGTATCCAGAACAGGCTGAGCAGGCGCCCCTGATCGACGTCATCGACGAGAGGGACGGCTTGAGGGTGATAGTACTTCTCCCCGGCATAAGGTCCAAGGACGTCAATGTCGGCGTCAGGGATCGTCTTCTTCGAATAGAAATAACGAAGGGAGGCACTACCTACTCTCGAGAAATCCCCTGCAAACTAGCACCGAGCGACATCAAAATCAAGTCTGTCGTGGAGAAGAACTCCGTCGTCGAGATCCTCTTCAGCAAGGTCAGGAAGGCGCGTTCGAATGAATAACGGTACCTCCGCTGGCGCTCGGCAAGGGAGAGTTCGGACCCAGCAGCTGGCGACGGCCTCGGAGACGGCGAAGAGGGTCGCCGAGATGAGGCAGAAGGCGCTCGCCATTCACACCGAGGTTATTCGTAAGAGAAACCAGAAGATGGCAGAGATAGCCGATAGTCTCAAAGCGACCATGAGGGAGGTTCATTCGAGGCACGAATCCGTCAGGACGCAGATGAGGAGAGAGACGATAAACAGGGAGGTCCACCTCAGGGTGAGCCGCGGCCTGCAGGCGTTAGAGGAGTTCGTCCGGGTTCTCAGGCAGTCGACGGTGACGGACAAGAGGCTGACGGAGGCGATTCGCGACCCGGTGGTCAGCGGCTCATACCTTGAAAGGGAGAGGAGGGCCTCGATGTCGGAGATGGTGAAGTCTCTCCAGATGCAGCTGGTGCAGCAGCACGAGTTCCTCAACGTTGCGGCGCACGAGTTGCGAACGCCAATCCTGCCGATCCTAGCGAATGCGGAACTTCTGCGGGACAAGATGAAGACAGGCTCGAGGGAACTCGATACGATATTTCGGAATGCCGTGAGACTTCAGCAGCTCTCGGAGAACATCCTCAGCGCGACGAAGATAGATAGCAATTCGTTGACGATCGACAAGGGGGAGTTCGACCTGAACACACTGATCCGTCAGATGATCGAAGACGAGCAGCACACCATCGAGAAGAAAAACCTTCGAATAGTGTTCGTGCCTCAAACTACCACTCTCCCGGTCATGGCTGACGAGAGCAGGATAGGGCAGGTAATCGTCAACCTGTTGGACAACGCCATCAAGTTCACGCAGGAGGGGCAGATACTCGTGACCTCAGAGATGAATGAGGAGATAGTCGTGAGTGTGCACGACGACGGGCCAGGCATCGACCCTCAGATCTTCCCGGTGCTGTTCTCGAAGTTCGCCTCGCGGTCACCGAGCGGCACGGGGCTCGGTCTATTCATCTCCAAGAAGATAATCGAGGCGCACGGCGGAGCCATCCACGCGAGAAACAGTTCTGCCCCGGGCAAGAGTGGAGCGATCTTCACCTTCACCCTCCCTGCTCCCGGGTAGGTACTCACTTCACAGATAGTCCAGCTACTGAACAAGAAGAGGAAGGCGCCAGACTGTTAAGATAAGCCCCAAGACAAGCCGTCCGCTCCTTCCCCTGCCACCTTGAGGGAGAAAAACGAGGAAAAATCGCCAAAATATTCAATACCGAATCACAGAAGTACTAGGAAAGTCACATAGCAATCGTCCATTTTGCGTATATGCGTCGAAGAACATCACCTGAGGGTAAGAGATTGCGGTTACAACAGCTCACCTGGGACCCGTGCGCCTTCTGCGTCCTGATCTCCCAACTCGCAGAGCTATCGGAGTTCGACAAGCTCGTCTACCAGGAGCACCTGAGGTTCGAGCACAACATAAAGAAGTACGAGATCGAGAGGTAGGTAGGTAGGTAGGTAGGCAGGCAGGCAGGCAGGTACCCC
>Ga0209157_1001133_pt1 | contig 22523 bp, 21 predicted proteins | sample GraSoiAngelo_135_FD_185892 | JGI IMG/M metagenome (GOLD analysis project Ga0209157, IMG submission 185892) | Grasslands soil microbial communities from the Angelo Coastal Reserve, California, USA - 14_0929_05_40cm (SPAdes) (version 2) | ecosystem: Environmental > Terrestrial > Soil > Grasslands ...
CCGTCCCCGATTGCGGGAGTTCCGGACCCCAGCGCGCGCTGCTTCTCGTCTCCGGGGGCCGGCCCGTACGTCCTGATCGGCCAGGCGCTCTACAACGTCGCCGACCCGGTGCACCCCCAGCTGATGTGCCTGATCAAGAACACGGTCGCCCACCTCTACACCCAGGACACCTTCGCCTACCTGCGACGCTCGGGCGACGAAGCCACCGAGGTCGTTGTCCGCTCGATGGGGAGCGGCAACGAGAGCGTCGTCGCGGGCTGGACGCTGAAGCTGCTCGAAGGGCCGTTCGGCAAGGTCGGCTCATGGACTCCCGACGGCAACGTGGCGGCCTCCGCGGTCAGCGGGACCGACGCTTCGGGCAACCCCACGATCCAGATCTGGCTGTTCAACGAGTCCCTCCAGCCCAAGAGGCGGATGCTGTACGACTTCCTCCAGCCCCTCACCGACTGCATCTGCCGCTTCGGCCTCGCGCCTCCAACACTGGCTTTCTCGGCGGACGGGCAGTACCTCGCCTCCGCCTGGCCCATCGGCAAGGGCGCGGCGCCGCTGCACATCTATCGGGTCGCGGACGCAAGCCTCACGCGGACGCTGGACATGATCGATGGGCAGGCTTTCTGGTCACCAACCGGACACCGCCTGTACGTCACCACCCGCCGCGACGCACCTCAGTCATGGACGCCCGAGCTCGGGTTTCAATCGCTCGACGGCTCGAACGCGTGGGTCTTCATGCCGGGAATTTCCGCGGACGGCGCCTGGGTCGCCTACACCGCGGGGCTGCCTCCGGACTCACTGAGCCCGCCGAAGCTCCGCGTCTACGTCTACAACCAGGCCGCCGGCAAGACTCGGATGCTCACCGACCAGGCGCGCTCGGAGGTGACGTTCGTCAGGAACGGATGGGTCTGGTATCGAGAAGAAGCCCCTTGCACGAACTGCGCGGGACAAACAGGTCCCACCGACAAGGTCTTCGCGATGGACCTCAGCACAGGAGTCGAAACGCCGATTGTTTTCACGCCCGGCGAGAGTCCTTCGTCATTGAACTCCGGTTGGTCGACGGGGCAGTTCTGGCCGAGCTCGTGAGCGGCCTGGCGTAGCATCACCTTCTTGTGAGCGAGGTCCCGGCCACCAACCTCGAAGGCGCGGTGCCGTCGCACCTTCCGGTCCTGCCGCTGAAGTCGACGGTGGTGTTCCCGCGCATCTTCATCCCGCTCTCGGTCGGGCGCAAGAAGTCGCTCCAGCTGCTCGAGGATCTCTCGGGAGTGGAGCGCCACATCGCGGTCGCGACGCAGCTCGACGAGGCGCAGGAGGAGGTCGACTTCAAAGACATCCACCACGTCGGGACGATGGTGCGCGTCCAGCACCTGCTCAAGCTCCCCGACGGCACGGTGCAGCTCGCCGTCCTCGGCCTGCGCCGCATCCGGCTGGTCGAGGCCGAGTCGGAGGACCCGTTCCTCACCTGCGCGGTGGAGATGCTGCCCGAGCAGTCCGAGGACATCCTGACCATCGAGCGCGAGGCGCTGATGCGCCGCGCGATCGCGTCGTTCCAGCAGCTCGTCTCGCTCGCGCCGCACCTCCCCGCTGAGCTCGCCGGCGCCGCGGGCGCGATCGACGACCCCCTGCACCTGGCGTACTACATCGCCAATCACATCCGGCTCACGACCGAGCAGCGCCAGGAGATCCTCGAGCTCGACTCTTCCAAGGCGAAGCTCGAGCGGCTGCTCGGCCACATGTCGCACGAGCTGGAGGTGCTGGAGCTCGGCCGCAAGATCCAGACCCAGGCCGAGGAGCAGATGGGCAAGGCGCAGCGCGAGTACTTCCTGCGCGAGCAGCTCAAGGCCATCCAGCGCGAGCTGGGCGAGCTCGACTCCGAGCACGCCGAGCTCAGCGAGCTCCGCGAACGGATCGAGAAGGCGGGGCTGCCGGCCGAGGCCAGGCGCGAGGCCGACCGGGAGATCGGGCGCCTGGAGCGCATCCCCTCGGCGTCGCCCGAATCGTCGGTGATCCGCACCTACCTCGAGCTGATGGTCTCGCTGCCCTGGAACGTGTCCACCGGCGCCGAGGTCGACGTCAAGAAGTCGCGCCAGATCCTGGACGCCGACCACCACGACCTCGACAAGGTCAAGCAGCGCATCGTCGAGCACCTGGCGGTGCGGCGCCTCAAGCAGCAGCGCGGCTCGACGGACCGCGGCCGCGAGCCCATCCTGTGCTTCGTCGGCCCCCCCGGTGTGGGCAAGACTTCGCTCGGCCAGTCGATCGCGCGCGCCATGGGACGCAAGTTCGCCCGCGCCTCCCTCGGCGGCGTGCACGACGAGGCGGAGATTCGCGGCCACCGGCGCACCTACATCGGGGCCATGCCCGGGCGCATCCTGCAGGCCATCCGCCGCGCCGAGTCGAACGACCCGGTCTTCATGCTCGACGAGGTCGACAAGATCGGCGCGGACTGGCGCGGCGACCCGTCCTCAGCGCTGCTCGAGGTCCTGGACCCGGAGCAGAACAAGGACTTCCGCGACAACTACCTCGACGTGCCCTTCGACCTGTCGAAGGTGATGTTCATCACCACCGCCAACTCCCTGGAGACCATCCCGCCGGCGCTGCGGGACCGCATGGAGGTGCTGCACCTCTCGGGCTACACCGAGGAGGAGAAGGTGCAGATCGCCAGGCGCTTCTTGATCCCCAAGCAGCTCGTCGCCCACGGGCTGAACGAGGGCGAGGTCGAGATCTCGGAGGAGGCGATCCGGCTGATCATCCGCGAGTACACGCGCGAGGCGGGCGTGCGCAACCTGGAACGCGAGATCGCCTCGCTCATCCGCCGCGACGTGGCCGAGATCGCCTCGGGCAAGCGCCTGAAGAAGGTCGACGACACGAAGAAGGTGCGCGCGGCGCTGGGCAAGCGACGCTTCTTCGACGACGTGGCCGAGCGCATCGACCGGCCTGGCATCGCCACGGGCCTGGTCTGGACGCCGACCGGCGGCGAGATCATCTTCGTCGAGGCGACGCTCACCCCGGGCAAGGGCGAGCTGAAGCTGACGGGGCAGCTCGGCGAGGTGATGAAGGAGTCGGCGGCGGCCGCCCTCTCCTACCTCAAGTCGCGCGCCGACGACGTCGGCATCGACCGCGCGCTGTTCGACAAGAACGACATCCACGTCCACGTGCCCGCGGGGGCGCAGCCGAAGGAAGGGCCGTCGGCCGGCGTGACAGTGCTGACGGCGATGGCGTCGATCCTCACCGGCCGGCCGGTGCGTGACGACGTGGCGATGACGGGCGAGATCACGCTGCGCGGCCGCGTGCTGCCGATCGGCGGCATCAAGGAGAAGGTGCTGGGCGCGCATCGCGCCGGCCTGCGCCGGGTGCTGATGCCGGCGCACAACGAGGCCGATCTCGACGATATCCCCGCCGACCTGCGCAAGCAGATGCAGTTCGTGATGCTGGAGTCGATCGACCAGGTGCTGCGCGAGGCGCTCGCGCCGAAGCGCCCGGCGGTGGTCGGAGCGAATGGAGGAAACGGGTTGCGGACTACCGTCGTTGCGCGCGCTGCAGGATCCAGCCGTGCGCGGCCAGCTCCTCCGAGTCGTCGAGCTTCGAAAGGGCGCCGTCGCCCCGTCGCCTGAGCGCTTCGCCGATCAGGTGATCGGCCAGGTGCGGGTTCTTCGGCAGCAGCGACCCGTGCAGGTAGGTGCCGATGATGCCGCCGCCCATTGATTGGACGGCGCCCTCGGTCTTGTCACTGCCGTTGTTGCCCTTGCCGGTCAGCACCTTGCCCAGCGGCCTGGCGTTGGGGCCGAGGAAGGTGCGCCCGCTGTGGTTCTCGAAGCCGACGAGGGTGCTCGGCGTGAGCCCCTCGATGCTCGTCTGCACGATCACGTCGCCGATGAAGCGCTTCTTGCCCGCCTGCGTCGTGACGTCGATGAGGCCGATGCCGTCGTAGCGCTCGCCTTCGGCGGTCTGGTAGTAGTGCCCGAGCAGCTGGTAGCCGCCGCAGACGGCGAGGATCTGCGCCCCGTTCTTCACCGCCTGCTGCAGCTGGTCTTGCTTGTGCTCGCGCAGGTCCTCGTAGATGAGCGCCTGCTCGCGGTCCTGGCCGCCGCCGAAGAAAAAGACGTCGACGTCGTCCATGTTCTTCGCGCGACCGCGCTGCAGCTCGACGACGCTCGCGTCGAGCTCGCGCCACTGCGCGCGCCGGAGCAGCGTGAGGATGTTGCCGCGGTCGCCGTAGATGTTCATCAGGTCGGGGTACAGCCACCCGATGGTGAACTTCATGTTTCCCAGTATGGCTGCGCCCACCCGCGCCTCACGAGCTCGGCGCGGAGGTCGAGCATCGCTGTGTAGGTGCACAGCAGGTAGGTGGTGTCGCCCTCATTGGTCTGCTTGACGAGCGCGTCGAGCGCCTTGCCGGGGTCGGTCTCCGGCGGCTGCGCCTCAACGCCCGCGTACTTGAGCCTGACCGCGAGGTCGTGCGCGCGCACTCCCGCGGGGATGACGAGCTTAGCTCTGCCTTTCAGCTGCTCGAAGTCGACGTCCCAGATCCACGAGACGTCCGTTCCGTCCGCCTTGCGATCGTTGAGGCCGATGAGGAAGTTCTCGCCGCGCGCGAGCTCGACCGCCGTGCGCACGGTCTCGTTGAAGCCCGCGGGGTTCTTGCTCAGGACCAGGACGAGGCGGCGGCCGCGGAACTCGATTCGCTCCTGGCGGCCGAACGCCGCCCGGAAGGTCTTCAGGCGCTCGGCGATGTACCGGCCGTCGAGGCCGAGGCTGCACGCGGTCGCGTAGGCGGCGAGGACGTTGTAGCAGTTGTAGAGCCCGCCGAGCGGCATCGCGATGCGCGTGCCCTCGATCGTCAGCATCAGGCTGTCGAAGCCGTCAAGCACGATGTCGGTCGCGGTGAGGTCGGGCTGGGGCCGCGCAAAGTCTCCGTTGGGGCAGCGATAGACCCCGTCGTGGCCGATGTACACGGCGTCGAACAAGAGACTCGCCCCGCAGCGCGGACAGGTGCGCGCGTCGGCGGCGTGCGGGAGCTGCTCGCCGGCGACGGCCAGGTCGTCGAGGCCGAACCACGTGGGTTTGTGCGGCAGGCTGAGACCGATCTCGGCCACGCGCGGATCGTCGGCGTTGAGGATCACGTGCGCGCCCTCGGGCAGCGCGCTCAGCGCCTTCTCGATCTTCTTCGCGATCGTCTCCAGCTCGCCGTAGCGGTCGAGCTGGTCGCGGAAGAGGTTGAGGACGAGCGTGGCCTTCGGCTGGATCTCCTCGACGGCGCGCGGCAGGCTCGCCTCGTCGATCTCGAAGACGCCCCAGTCCGCCTTCAGCTTGCCGTCGGTGCCGGCCTTGCCCAGCGCCGCGGCGGTGACCCCGTAGATCAGGTTGGCGCCGGCGCGGTTGCTGACGACGCGCTGACCGATGCCCTCGAACAGCCACGTGACCAGACGCGCGGTCGTGGTCTTGCCGTTGGTGCCGGTGATGACTACCGCGCCGTGGGTCAGGTCCTCCGCGAGGCGGGTGAGGATCTTCGGGTCGATCGCCCTCGCCACGTCGCCGGGCAGAGTCGTGCCCCCGCCGCGGCGGGTGATGCGGCTCAATGCGCCGGTGGCCTTGCCGGCCCAGACGGCGGCCGTTTTCCTCAACATCGTCGCTTCGCGCCGTGGCGGAAGCTCACGCGACCGCCTGGCTGACCGCCGTCCAGCAGTCCAGGCTTTTGATCGCCGTCCGCGCCTCGTCCTCGCTCCGGGTCTCCTGGAAGAACGCGGAGCCGCTGCCGGTGATCCGCCACCCCGCGCCCAGTTTTTTCGAGAACTCGTGCAGGCGCGGCTCGACGTGCTCCGCCGCCCGGCGCAGGTCCTCGCCCTTGACCTCGTCCCACGCCCGGTAAACGGCCTGGGTCGACAGCTCGATACCCGGCCAGGCGATCGCGAACCAGGCGGGCTTGATGGGGATAGGCGTTGGCGTCACACGCTCGCCCCTTCCCTCGACGATGGCTGCGCCGCCGCGCAGGAAGAAGGGCACGTCCGAACCCACCTCTGCGGCGACCGGCTCGAGGTCGAGGTCGGGGTCGAGGTCGGGGCCGTACAGCGCCTTCAACGCGCGCAGCGCCGAGGCCGCATCCGAGCTCGCGCCACCCATGCCCGAGCCCGGTGGTATGCGCTTGTGGAGATGAAACCTCGCCGGCAGCTTTCGATCCACGGCGCGCTCGAGCGCCTGCTGGGCCTGCAACACGGAGTTGTCATTGTTGCCGAGCTCGAGCCCCGTAACAGTCAGCTCGGTGGCGTCGGATCTGGTGATGACCAGCAGGTCGTGCAGCTCAATCGTCTGCATGGTCGTTCGCAGCTCGTGGTAGCCGTCGTCCCTCCGCTTGATGACTTCGAGGTCGAGGTTGAGCTTCGCCCGCGCCGGCAGCGCGATGGTCAATCCGACAGCAGCTTCAGGTCGGCGCGGTACCTGACGGCGCGTCTCCGGTAGTGCTCGGCGGAGCTGCCGACCCAGCTCTCGGACGAGCCGCCGAGCGCCTTTTTCACGGTGGCGGGGACGCCCGCGGCCAGGTGACCCGGCGGGATCTGTGCGCCCTCGGGCAGCACCGCGCCGGCGGCGAGCATCGAGCCGGCGCCGAGCCGGCTGCGCTGCAGCATCGTCGCTCCCATCCCGACCAGCGCGCCCGCCTCGACGACGCACCCCTCGAGCTGCGCCGAGTGGCCCACGGTCGCGTTGGTCTCGATGACCGTCGGCAGGTTCTCCGCGCAGTGGATGACCACGTTGTCCTGCACGTTGGCGCCGGCGCCGACTTTGATCTCGGACTCGTCGGCGCGCAGCACCGCGCCGAACCAGACACTCGCGCCCGCATCGATCTCGACATCGCCGACCAGCACGGCGGTGGGGGCGACGTATGCGTCGGGGTGCACGCGCGGGCGCTTGCCGCCGAGCTCGAATTCCACTGGCCCCTATAATGCTGAATTCGTGATTGCAAGCTCCAGGCTGGTGATGACGCATGGCTAAGCGCACGGCTTCGGCGAAGAAGCAGGCTCGCGCCGGCGGCCGCCGCTCTGCGCGCAACCGCGCGACCCGCTCCGAGGTCAAGACGCTGATCATCAAGGCGCGGCGCTCGCTGCGCGGCTCGGGCGCCGAGGCGGGTGATCGCGAGACCTCGCTGCTCTCAGCCATTCAGTCCCTGGACCGCGCCGCAGCGAAGGGCGTGCTGCACCGCAACAACGCCGCCCGGCGCAAGTCGCGACTGGCGAGGCAGATGGCCAAGCTGGCCGCCGCCGCGCCGCCGCCCGCCAAGGGCAAGAAGGGCGCGGCCGCACCCGCTCCCGCTCCCGCGCCGAAGAAGAAGTAGTTAGGGCCGGCCGGCGCGCGCCTAGAGGCGCGCCAGCAGGACCTCGAGGCCCAGTTCGGCGTCGACCTGTCCGGACTTGACCTCCCACTCGTAGTCGCGGATCCGCCGCAGCGCTTCCTCGAGGTTGTCGCTGCGAGCCTGCTGGGCGGCGTCGAAAGCCTTCTGGATGACGAAGTTGTGCTCGGTCATGTCGCTCTGCACCTGCGACAGCGACTCGCCGCGCTCCTGCCGGGCTTTGACCTCCAGCACCAGGGCGATGTGCCGCGCCATGCGGTAGGCGATCAACGTCCCCCCGACACCGGATCGCGTCAGGTTGCGGGCGACGTCGAACGCCTGCGCCGAGGGGTGAGGCAGCAGATGGTCGGTGAGGCGAAAGATCTCGTCCTCCCGTCCGCCGGCGAGCAGTTCGGTGACCACCTCGGGCGTGAGCTTCGCGCCGGAGGCCTTGTAGGCCGCGATCTTCGTCAGCTCGGAGTCGATGATGCCGAGGTCGGGCGGCGAGACACGCACGACCTGGGCTGCGATCGAAGGGGTGAGGCCGTGTCTTTCTACGGCGCGCCTGGACGCCCAGTCGCTCAGGGCCCGGCGCACGAGGCGCGGCATCTCCTCGACCTTGCCGCCGGCGGCGGTGAACGCCTTCGCCAGCTTGTTGGTCGCGCCGAGCCGCCCCGCCACCGTGATCAGCAGGCGCGTGGTCGGCGGGATCTGCGCCACCGCCGACGCCAGCCCCTCGGCCCTGGCCGGCGGGATGGCGCGCGCGAACACGACCCGGTAGGGGTCGAGGAAGGGGGCCTGTAGGACCGCGTCCTGCAGGCGCGCGGGGGTGAGCCCGCTCCCCTCCATCGTCTCCAGGCCGAAGTCGGAGACGAGGTCCGGGCTCCAGTCGGCAAGAGTGGCCCGCGCCCTCTCGTCGACGAGGAACCGCTCCTCGCCGTGGAGCAGGAGCGCGGTCGCGGCCGCGGTCGCGGCTGCGCGGGAGGTCGCCCGGGGCATCTCGCGATCGTACTTACAACGGCAAGGTGATCGCGCCCTCCTGGTCGGTGCGCAGGACGTGGGGTGGAAAACCTGTGGCAAGCCGTCCTGCCGAACGCGACGCGATGAGCTGCGTGGAGGTTGTCACCGCGACTCGTTCGAGGTCTGGCGACAACCGGCTCCGGCCGCCGTTGGGGAGCAGCAGGTACGTGCACGGACCGCGCAGTCGCGTGGCGGCGCTCGTCTGGGCGTCGAGGTCGAGGTCGCTCAGGTCGCAGAAGGACCTGCCGCCAGGCGCCACCACGCGCAAGCCGACGCCGGCCGCCCCGGCCACGTCGCCCGGGGCGCCGCGCTCCGGGGCGACGACTTGCAGCTCGAGGCCCGCCACCGAAAGGATGTCTCCGGCCACCACCTGTTGAATGACCGCGCCACGCGTCAGCTGCTCGAGCGCGGCTGTCCGCCACGCCGATCCGGTCAGCGCGACTCCGGGCACGAGGACGCGGTTTACGGCGCGGTCGAAGCCCGCCAGACCGCCGGCGTGGCCGAGTCCGGGCGCCGTGATCACCAGGGCGTCGAGCCGGCGCTGCCACGGCGGCAGCTGCGTACCGAGACCGTCGGCGAGCTTCGCGGGGCTCGGTCCCCCGTCGATGAGGATCGCGCCTTGCGGACCGCGGAGGAGCACGGCCTGCCCGTCGCCGACGTCAAGGATCATCACCTGCGGCGGCGCGTTCGCCCAGGCCGCGAGCGCGGTCGCGGAGATAAGCACGGGTGCGATCGCGGCGGCCGCGAAGGCGGCACGCCGCCGGTGGCCCGAGGCGCCGGCGCCCCCGATCGCCGGCCCTAGCGCCGAGTAGTAAGCGAGGCCCAGCCAGTTCGGAAACGCGGGCACGGTGAAGGCGGCTCCCGGCGCGCGGGCGAGCACGTAGCCGACCTGCTCGATGTAGGCGAGCATGCCGGCGATCGGGATGGCGATTGCCCGCGCCAGCTCGGGCGCAAACGACAGCGCTCCGAGGAGCAGGCCCGAGGTGACTAGAAAGGGAAGGATGGGCAACGTGAGCGCGTTGGCGATCGGCCCGACCGGCGAGATCACGTGGAAGTCGGTCGCCATCATCGGCAGCGTGCCGACCTGCGCGGCGCAGGTGACCGCGAACGGCTCGCGCAGCATGTGCGGCAGGAAGCGCACGCGTCGCGTGATCGGGGGCGTCAACAAGATGATCGCCGCCGTGCCGGCGAACGAGAGCTGGAAGCCGACGTCCCACGCCAGCTCCGGCCGCCATCCCAGCATCGCCGCCGCCGTGACGGCGAGCGAGGTCCAGACATGCGACGGGCGGCCGAGGTTGGCGGCCGCGATCGCCAGGCCGCCCATGGCCGAGGCGCGAATCGCCGCCGGAGTCGCCCCGCCGGCGAGCGCGTAGAGGCCAATCAAGGCGAGCGCCGGCCAGGTCGCAAGCCGGCCGAGGATGGGCGCGAGCGCGCCCTGGACCATGCGTGCGAAGACCGCGACCTTCAGTCCGCTGAGCACGAGCAGGTGGACCAGGCCCGTCGCGATCAAGGCGTTCTCGAGCGCGGCCGGAATTCCCTGGCGGACGCCCAGGACGATGCCGAGCAGCATCGCCGCGTGCGGCGCGGGCAGAGCGGCGTCGACCGCCGCGGTGTACCGCTTGCGCAACCACGAGGGCAGGGCGCCGAGACCGCCGCCGGGCCGGGACACGTCGAAGCTCGTCGCGTCGAGCTGGAGGTAGACATGGCGCTGGGCGAGGTAGGCGCGGCGGTCGAACGTGGGCATGTCGCGCGGCAGGACCAGCGTGCCGGCAGCCTTGACCTGGTCCGCGAACCCTGCCTGCTCCGGCCCGCGCCAGCGGACCATGAGGTCGCCGATGTCGTGGATGGCGGCGCCACCGATTGCGATCCGCGCGGGCTCGACCAGGGCCTCGGATCCGCCGCCGACTGGCCGGCCGTCATCGACGACCTGTCCCGTGATCGCGACCACACTCCCGGCCAGGGAGGCGGCGCGCGCGGGCAGCAAGGGATCCGCGGCGGGAAGCTCAGCCCGACCGACGCCAAGCAGGGCGGCGGCGAGAGCGAGGCAGAGCAGCGCTGGGCGCAGAAGCGCCGCGAGCGCGGCGACGGGCATCGCCGCGGCGATGGCCACCACGCCGACCATCGGCCGCGCGGGCAGCAGCACGACGGCCGCGGCCAACGCCGCCGACCAGGCGACGGCGACAACGAGCCCGGGGTAGCGGGTCACAGGGTCACGAACTTGCGCGCGACGACATAGTCGGACTCGCTCATGCCCAGGATCTCGACCAGCTCGCGCGTGTTCTGGAAGCCGCCGAAGTTGGTGCGGTAATCGATGCATTCCTGCGCGAAGGCGGAGGTGAAGCCGGGGATGGACTCGAGCTCCTCGAGCGTCGCCTGGTTGAGGTTGACGCGCGCGATCACCGTCCCCGACGACGTCTTCGCGAACGCGACCTTGATCTGCTCCCCGTCGCGCAGCCGTCCGGCGTAGTCGGGCAGCTTCGACGTGTCGGCGTCGGCGCTCAGGCCGCCCGCAGCGGCGATGGCGTCGAAGACGCGGTCGCCGCGGGGCAGGCGGTAGAGGCCTGGGTTCTCTACCGCCCCGACGACGTGAATCAGCAGACCTGGGTCGGCGGGCAGGTCGAGGACCGGGTCGCGGACCGGCGGCGCAGTGGGCGCGGGCGGCGCCGCCGCGTGATAGAGGTAGGCGCCGGCGACGATGGCGACGGCCAGCGTCAGCGGGCCGGCGAGAATCGCGAGACGCCTCCAGCCGGGGACGAGGCGAACGGGGATCCGAAGCGGGATGCGCATGGCATCGAGGCTAGGGTCGAGATGGCGGCGTGACTACCCTGCCTGTTAAGAGACTGACGTGGTTCCCGGGGAAGGATTCGAACCTTCGGTCGAGGATCCAAAGTCCTCTGCCTTACCTCTTGGCCACCCGGGATCGGGTACCAACATAGCGTTCGCCCCGCGCATCCTCCCCGATGCGGGCGTGACCTCAAACCGCCTGCCGGCGTTCGGTCTGGTGATGAGGCAAGCGTTGCTCGGGGCCCTCTGCCTGGTGTGTACTGCGTGCGGCGCCTACACGTTCCCGGGCGACAGGCCGTCGCCGACCACGAACACCGGCACGGTTACCGGCCGCGTGCTGGTTGTACCGTGCGCGCCGGTCGAGCAAGCGGGGTCGACCTGCGCCGGCAAGCCCATGCCGAGCCTGGAGATCGACTACCTCCAGGGGACGAAGGTGGTCGGCCGGACGGTGACCGACAACAACGGGAGCTACTCGATCCGCCTGGAGCCGGGCGGCTACGTGGTGAGGTTCAACACCTACATGCGCGTGGTCAGCGGGCCGACGAATATCACGGTGGCGGCGGGCTCGAAGCTCGTGGCGAACTACGCGCTCGACTCGGGGATGCGGGTCCCGGTGCCGCAGGACTGACCCGCCGAGGCATGCGCTTTTGCGCAAAGGGAGCGCATCACCAGCCCGGATAGACCTGTTTGTCGCCAAAAGAGTGCATCCCTGGGCTTAATAGACCCTTTTGTCGCCCGACAGCGCCACACCAGCGGGGGGTTGTTCCCACCCGCTGACCCCCCACCCACCCTGGGGCAGGTAGTGCGGAGGCGCAGCGTACGGCGCGCCCCGGGGCGCCAGTCAACCCTGCCTGTTAAGGCACCAGGTTGATCAGCCGGTCGGGCACGTAGACCACCTTCGACGGCTTGCCGCCGTTCAGCGCCCCCTGCACCTTCTCGCTCTTGAGCGCGGCCTCGACCGCCGCCGCCTCGCTCAACCCCGCCTGGACCTCCAGCCGGTCGCGCAGCTTGCCCGCCACCTGGACGACGAGCACGATCTTGGGCTCGGCGGCCAGGCCTGGGTCGAACACCGGCCACGGCGCGTCCGCCAGCATCCCCTGCTCGCCCAGCCGCTCCCACATCTCCTCGCACGCGTGCGGAGCCAGCGGGTTGAGCAGCTTCAGCAGCGTCCGCACCGCCTCCTCCCACGCGGTGTCCCGGGCCCCGCCGCCGCGCAGATAGTCCTGCATCGCGTTTGCCAGCTCCATCAGGAACGCGACCGCGGTGTTGAAGCGGAGCTCGTCGTAGTGCTCGGTCACCTTCCCCACCGTCTGGGCGACCTTGCGCCGCAGCGCCGCGCTGTCGACGGTCGCGCCCAATGGGCCGCTCTCGCCCGCCACCGCCGCCGGCTCCAGCACCAGCCGCCACACGCGCTGGAGGAACTTCACCACGCCGTTCAGCCCCGCGTCCGTCCACTCGACGTCCTCTTCCGGCGGGCCGATGAACATCTCGTAGATCCGGCCCGCGTCCGCGCCCTGCGCGCCCGCCAGCTCGTCGATGGAGACGCCGTTGCCCGCCGACTTCGACATCACCTGCCCGAACCGCTTGACCATGCCCTGGTTGAAGAGGCGCATGAACGGCTCCGACGCTTCGACCATGCCCGCGTCGTGAAGCACCTTGACGAAGAAGCGCGAGTAGAGCAGGTGCAGGATCGCGTGCTCGACACCGCCCGTGTACTGATCGACCGGCATCCAGTGATTCACCAGCTCGGGGTCGAAAGGCTCGCGATCGTCGTGCGGGCTCGCGTACCGCATGAAGTACCACGAGGAGTCGATGAACGTGTCCATGGTGTCGGTCTCGCGTCGTGCGGGGCCGTCTCCCAACGGGCACGTGGTTTCGTACCAGTCCGGGTTTTCGGACAGGGGTTTGTACTCCGGGGGAAGCTCGACTGGCAGCTGCTCTTTCGGCACCGGGACGATGCCGTGATTGGGGCAGTAGACGATCGGGATGGGCGCGCCCCAGTAGCGCTGGCGTGAGATCAGCCAGTCGCGCAGCCGGTACTTGACCGAGCGCTTGCCGATCCCACGCTCCTCCAGCCAGTCGCAGATGCGCTCGATCCCCTCGCCCGAATCGAGGCCGTCGAACTGCGCGCTGTTCACCATCGTGCCCGAGCCGGTGTACGCCTCGCGCAGCATCTTCTGCGGTCCGGTGGGAGGCGCGATCACCTCGCGAATCGGCAGGTCGTAGCGCTGCGCGAACTCGAAGTCGCGCTCGTCGTGCGCGGGCACGGCCATGATCGCGCCGGTGCCGTAGGTGACCAGGACGTAGTCGGCGACCCAGACAGGGATCTTCTCGCCGTTGACGGGGTTGACGGCGAAGCCGCCCGTCGCCACGCCCGTCTTCTCGCGCTCGGTCGACAGGCGCTCGATCTCGGTCTCCTTGCGCGCCTTCTCCACGTACTCGCGCAAGCGGGCCCGGTGTTTCTCGGTGGTGATGCGCTCCACCAGGGGATGCTCCGGCGCGAGGACCATGAAGGTCGCGCCGAACAGCGTGTCCGGCCGCGTCGTGTAGATGCGGATCGACTCGTCCGGCATGCCGACGACGGGAAAGTCGACCTCCGCGCCCATGCTGCGGCCGATCCAGTTCGTCTGCATTACGCGGACCTTCTGCGGCCAGCGCTCCAGCATCGCCAGGTCGTCCAGCAAGCGATCGGCGTAGTCGGTGATCTTCAGGAACCACTGCTCCAGGTCGCGCTTCTCGACTTCCACGTCGGGGTGGCGCCAGCAGCGGCCGTTGATCACCTGCTCGTTGGCCAGCACGGTCTTGTCGACCGGGCACCAGTTGACCGGCGCCATTGCCCGGTACGCCAGGCCTCGCTCCAGCATCAAGAGGAACAGCCACTGCGTCCACTTGTAGTAATCGGGCTCGCTGACGGTGACCTCTCGGTCCCAGTCGTAGAGGATGCCCAGCATCTTCAGCTCACGCTTGCCTTTCGCGATGTTGTTGAGCGTCCAGGTCCTCGGGTGCAGACCACCGCCGCGCTTGGTCGCCGCGTTCTCGGCCGGCAGACCAAACGAATCCCACCCAAACGGATGCAGCACCTCGAATCCCTGCATCCGCTTCATCCGCGCCAGGGCATCGCCCATCACGTAGTTGCGCGCGTGCCCGACCGTCAGGTCGCCCGACGGGTATGGGTACATGACCAGGTCGTAGTACTTAGGCTTCGGCGAGCTATCCGAAGCCTTCATCACGCCGCGCTCGGCCCAGGTCCTCTGCCACTTGGGCTCGATGTCCTGGGGGATGTAGGCGCTACGGCGGGGACGGCTGGCCATGGCTCTCAAATTTTAGTGACGCCCCCTCGTGGCCCAGGATCGCCACGAGCACCAGCGCCGCGCCCATCGCCTGCACCAGGCCAAACCGCTGCCCGGCCAGGACCACCGCCGCGACCAGCGCCCACGCAGGCTCGGTGGCCAGGATGAGCGCCGTCCGGTTGGCGCTGATGTGAGCCTGCGCCCACGTTTGCACGAAGTAGCCGAACGCGGACGCGAACAGCCCCGTGATCACGATCGCGAACCACACCGCGGCGTTCGGCCAGCGCAGCGACCATGTGCCGCCGGCGCTGAAGAGCACAGTGCACACGCCCATCTGCACCATCGCCAGCGGCGCCGCCGAGGTGCCGGGCGACCAGCGCCCGAGGAGCACGATGTGAAGCGCGAACAGCACGGCGCACGCAAGCACCAGCAGGTCGCCGACGCTCATGCCGGTCGGCCCGCCGGTCAGCAGGATCAGGCCCGCCAGCGAAACGAGTGTCGCGGCCCACGTCCACCAGTGGATCGGCGCGCCGAACACACGGTTGAGAAGCGGCGTCAAGACCACGAACATCCCCGTGATCACCCCAGCGTTGCCAGGGCTGGTGATGGTCAGGCCCGCGGTTTGCGCCAGGTAGCCGGCCGCGAGCACCGTCCCGATCACCGCGCCCACGCGAAGCTCCCGTCGCGTCGGAAGGCGGTGGACGACCAGCGCCATCACGACCAGCGCGAGCGCGAACCTGATCTGCAAGAACGGCAGCGTCGGGTACTGTGTGACTGCGTCCTTGACCAGGACGAAGGTCCAGCCCCAGACGGCAGTGACTGTCAGCAAGAAGAGGACGTAGATCAATGCAGAGGCTGTGGGCGCCCTGGCGCATGGAGTACATCGGCGGGGAGCAGCGACCCGGCTGCCTCTTCTGCCGCGTGATCGCAGACCCGAATGATCCTGACGCCGACCTCGTGCTCTGGCGACCGGAGGGCGCGATCGTGATCCTCAACAAGTTCCCTTACAACCCCGGCCACGCGATGGTGGCCCCGGTCGCGCACGTCGCCACGCTCGAAGACCTCGACGATGGGGCGACGACCGACCTGATGCGCGCCGTGCGGCGCACCCTCGCCGTGCTCCGGGAATCGATGAACCCGGACGGGATCAACGCCGGCGTGAACATCGGCCGCGCCGCGGGCGCGGGCATCCCCGACCACGTCCACTTTCACCTCGTCCCCCGTTGGAACGGCGACACCAACTTCATGGCTGTGATCGACGACGTGAAGATCGTCAACGAGGCGCTGACTCAGACCTCCGCCAAGCTCAGGCGCGCTTTCGCCGCCACGTGACCCTGCCGCCGGCGACGGTGGCGACGACCTTGCCGGCGTCGACCACGGTCAGGTCGCACATCCTTCCCGGCCGCAACGCCCCAACCTCGTCCTCCATGCCGGCCGCGTAAGCCGCCCCTGAGGTGTAGGCCCGCAGCGCCGCCGCGCGCGTCAGGGCGAGGTCGGGATGCCACTTCGCCTGCCGGCGCCAGGTGGTCGCGGCCTCGATCCCGGCAAGCGGGTCGGCCGTCTCCACCGGCGCGTCCGAGCCGAATGCCAGCCGCACACCCGCGCGCTCGAGGGCGCGCCACGCGTACGCGTGCTGCGTGACCGCCGGCCACAGCGCATCCGCGAGCTCGCGGTCGGCGACGGCGTGGATCGGCTGCATGGAGGCGATCACGCCGGCGCGAGCCATACGCGGCATGTCTTTGGGGTTGACGCACTGCGCGTGCTCGATGCGCGGCCGCCAGCTCCGCCACGCGTCTTTGTGCGGCGCCAGTGCGTCGATCGCGCGGCGGACTGCGCCGTCGCCGATGGCGTGCAGGCACACGTTCAGCTCGGCGCGGGCGCAGCGCTCGATCATGTCGACGAGCTCGGGCTGCGCCAGTCGCGCCGTCCCCGAGCCATCGAGCATCTCGGCCGTACGGCTCCCCAGCGAGCCGTCGACGAACGCCTTCACTCCCCAGATCCGCAGCCACCCGTCGCCCCATCCCGAGCGGATGCCGATGCGCTCGGCGTGCGCCAGGTCGGCGAGCGGGAGGTTGTAGGTCACGCGCACCGGCAGCAGCTCTTTGGCGTGCAGGCGTTGCAGCGACGCGAGCCCTCGCGCGCTGTCCATCGTGTGCACGCCGGTCAGCCCGAACCGCGCGAGGTCGGCGAGCACCTCGCCCATCGCCGAGTCCAGCGCGCCCTCCGTCTCGCGCGGCACCAGGCGGAAGACGAGCTGCATCGCCGTCTCGCGCAGGATGCCGGTCGGCTCGCCCTCGGCGTCGCGGTCGATGATTCCGCCAGGAGGATCCTCGGCGCCTCGCTCGAGGCCCGCCATGCGCAGCGCCTCCGTCGAAACCCACGCCGAGTGCCCGTCCTTCCGCCGCAGATAGGCGGGACGTCCGCCCGCCGCGGCGTCGAGCCGCCGCCGCGAGGGGAAGGACGCGTCAGGCCAGCCGTCGTTGTACCAACCGGCGCCCACGACCCACGCGTCCCTTGGCAGCGACTTCGAGCGCTCCTTCACGCGCCGCAGCGCCTCGTCGAGGCTGGCGCTGCCGTTGAGATCGACGGTCAGCTTGCGGTCGGCCAGGCCCTCGAGGTGGATATGCGAGTCGATCAGGCCCGGCCACACCTCGCCGCTCAGGCGCACGACCTCGGCCTTCCGCCCGGCCGCCGCGCGCGCGCCTGGACCGACGGCGAGGATGCGCTCCCCAAAGGCCGCCACCTCGGGCTTGCATCCGGCGAACAGGACCGGCTCGGCGGTCAAATTCCGTAGGACTTGGCGATGATCTCTTTCATGATCTCGTCCGTCCCCGCGCCGATGCGCGCGAGACGGGCGTCGCGCCAGGCGCGCTCGACGGGAAACTCGCGCATGTAGCCGTGGCCGCCGAGAATTTGAATGGCGTCGTCCGCGACGTCGCACGCCACCTGGGTGGCCAGCAGCTTGGCCTGCGAGATCTCGCGCACCGGGTACTCGCCGCGGTCCCACTGCTGCGCCGTCTGGTAGACGAACGCCTGCACCGCGGCGACCTTCGTCCCCATGTCGACGAGGCGGTGCTTGATCACCTGGAAGTCGGAGATCGGCTTGCCGAACGCCTTGCGGTTGCGCGCGTACTCCATCGTGTACTCGAAGACGCGCTGGGCCCCGGCGATCGCGCCGGCGGCCGCGATCATGCGCTCGCCCTGCAGCTCCCACATGAGGTTCTTGAAGCCCTCCCCCTCCTCGCCGATCAGGTTGCCGGCCGGGACGTGGCAATCCTCGAAGAGGAGCTCGGCGGTGTCGGAGGAGTGCATGCCGAGCTTCTGCAGCGTGCGCGTGACCTCGAACCCTTTGGTGCCCTTCTCGATCAGCAGCAGGTTGAAGCCCGAGTGACCGCGGTCGCGGTCGGTCTTCGTCACGACCAGCGCCCAGTCGCATCGGGCCCCGTTGGTGATGAAGATCTTGCGGCCGTTGACGATGAACTCGTCGCCGAAGCGGTGTGCGACCGTGGTGATGCCCGCCACGTCGGAGCCCGCGTCGGGCTCGGTGATGGCCAGGGCGGCGATCTGCTCGCCCCGGATGGCGGGCACGAGCCAGCGGCGCTTCTGCTCCTCGGTGCCGAACTTGAAGACGGGCGGGGTGGCCATCTCGGCCTGGACCGCGACGGCCATGCCCAGGCCTCCGCTGCCGATCCGGGCCATCTCCTCCGACAGCACCACCGCCGAGAAGTAGTCGCCGCCCTGCCCGCCGTACTCCGGCGGGTAGCGGAGGCCCAGGAAGCCGAGCTCGCCGAAGCGGCGGAAGATCGAGTCGGGGAAGGTCTTTTCCTCCCACTCCTCGAGGTGCGGCTGCACCTCCTTCTCGAGGAACTTGCGGATGTGCAGCCGCAGCTCCTCGTGGGCGTCGGTGAAGTACATGCGCGGCCTGAGTGTAGGGCTCACTCGGCGCCGGACGGCAAAGAACCCGGCTACGGTATGATTCGCGGCCGAATCACAAGCGTTCGATCAAACACGCACTGGGAGTTGGAGTGGGCTCGGTAATCAAGAAGCGGCGCAAGAAGATGCGCAAGCACAAGCACAAGAAGATGCTCAAGAAGACGCGCTGGCAGCGTAGGGCGCACGCCTAGGAGGGCGAGATGGAGTGGGTCATCCTCGGGGTCGTCGTCGTCCTCATCCTGGCCTGGCTGGTCCTCACGTACAACGGCCTGGTCACGTCGCGGAACCGGACCCAGGAGGCGTGGTCCGAGATCGACGTCGAGCTCAAGCGCCGCCACGACCTGATCCCCAACCTGGTCAACACCGTCCAGGGCTACATGGGCCACGAGCGGGGCACCCTGGAGGCGGTCACCAACGCCCGCGCGAACGCGGTCGCGGCCGGCGCCACTGGCGACCCGCAGAAGATCGGCCAGGCCGAGAACATGCTCTCGCAGAGCCTGCGCAGCCTGTTCGCGGTGTCCGAGAACTACCCGGAGCTGAAGGCCATCTCCGCCTTCACCAACCTGCAGGAGAACCTGACCGCGACCGAGGACAAGCTCGAGTTCTCGCGTCGCTTCTACAACGGCAACGTCAGGGACTACAACACCAAGCTCCAGACCCTCCCGACGTCGCTGATCGCCGGCGTCCTGGGCTTCAAACCATTCGGCTTCTTCCAGGCCGACGAGGGCGATCGCGCCGTGCCCCAGGTCAGCTTCAGCACCACGCCCTCAGCCGGTCAGTCCAGCTCACTCCCGCCCGCCGCCGGCCAGAGCGGACCGCCCCCCGCCGGCTCCGCCGGGCCTCCGCCACAGAGCTAGAGCCAGGCCGGCTCACTCTCGCGAGACCCGCCGTAGATCGGCGGCGGCCGCGATCCCGACGCGCTAGGCCGCGGACCGGTGCCAATCCGCCTCGAACCTGGACCCGTAGGCCGCCACCGCCTGCGCGTCCTCCGTCTCGATGTCCAGCTCGTGGTTGACGCCCAGCCCGCTCAGGGTCCAGTTCGCGGAGCCGACGATGAGCGTGGCGTCGAAGAGCCCGACCTTGGCGTGCAGCAGCACGCCGGGCGGAACCGGGTACCAGCGGACATCCACGCCAGCCTCGCGCAGCATGTGCCCCGCGCGGAGGTTGTAGGCCTGGTTAGGGTCCAGGACGATGCGCACGTCCAGGCCGCGGCGATGGGCCCGCACGAGCTCGACGACGGTGCGCGGGTCGGTGAGCGTGTAGATCTCGGCCAGGATGCGCCGCCGGGCGGTGGCGAACGCCGCCTCGAGCATCTTGCGGATCTCATCGCCGGGTGAGGTCTGGCCGACCGCCGACGCGAGCTGGTGCAGCGGCGCCGGGCGGCCGCCCGCAAGGCTCCAGTCCTGCTCGAAGATCAGCAGCAGCCGCTCGAGGTGTGCGGCGACCCGCGTCTCCAGCACGTAGTCGTGGTTGCGGTCGCTGTGCGCGCCCCAGTTCATGCCTCCCACCGCCGCCTCGGCGTCGGCGACGAGCATCTTCACGTGGTCGATCTGGTGGCGACGGTCGTCCACCGGGTAGGGGCGCACCGGAACCCCGGCAAACTTCAGTCGCTCCACCGAGCGGCGGCTTGCCGCCACGGTCGGGTCGGTGATCACACGCACCTTCACGCCGCGCGCCCGGGCGGCGCTCAGTGCGTCGACCAGGTCGGGGCGCCCGAGCTCGTAGACCTCGACCAGCACCTGCTCGCGAGCCGTGTCGATGAGCCGGCCGACAAGCGTGAAGATCGCCGCGTCCTGCCACAGCCGGACCTCACCACCGTCCGGCGACACGAGGCCGGCGTCGGGCGGCCGCGGCGAGGCCGGGCTCGAGCAGCCCGCCAGGGAGAGAAGGAGGAGGAAGAGCAGGCAGACCACTCGAACCACAGCGGGCACACGCTATCGAGCGCCGGCGTGGATTCCAACCCAGCCTGTTAAGAAAGGTCGCGGCTAGATCGGATCGACCCGCATGCCGGGACGCGCGCCCAGCAGCCGGTCCGCCCGCGCCTCTCGCATACCCACCTCGAGGTAGCCCATGCTGCCGACGTAGACGAAGGGCTCGCCGGGCCGCGCCTCCGAGTACGTCTTGGCCGTGGCAACGATGTCGTGGTTGTGGATGCGCAGCCGGCGTACCGGCGGCTTCAGGTTGGTGACCAGATTGCCGAACCCGTCCGTCCACAAGACGCGCGGTCCGCTGTCGGGCAGGCCGACCGGCGGATCGGTCTGCGGCCCCAGCGAGGACAGCGGGACACCCGACGCCAGCGCCGCCGCCGCGGGCGCGAACACGTCGCGGCCTTCGAACGTAGGCGCGCCGTGTGGGCGGGGCGCCAGCTCGTGCACCGCCTGCATCCCCACCTCGTCGATCACGATCGCGAACAGGCCGTTGTCCGGACCGATGTAGTAGCGGCTGCCGGCCTGGACGATCAGCCGCCGACGCGTCGAGCCGACGCCCGGATCCACCACCGCCAGGTGGACCGAGCCTCCGCCGAAGTGGCGGGTGCCGGCGAAGAGCATGAACGCGCCCGCCGACACGTCGAAGCGCGGCACCTCGTGCGAGACGTCGACCAGCGTCGCTGTGGGACAGCCCGCCAGCACCACGCCCTTCATCGCCGCGACAAGAGGCGACCCGGAGCCGAAGTCGGAGGTGAATGTGACGATCGGCGGCCCGGCTAGGCCGCTACCAGTACCTTGTCTCTTTCCAGGGGTCTGCTTCGTCGTGATAGCCACGTTGCTCCCAGAAACCTAGCCGGTTGCGTTCCATGAACTCTAGCCCGCGCAACCACTTCGCAGACTTCCAGAAGTACTTCGAGGGCACGAAAAGACGCAAGGGCCAGCCGTGCTCTGGCGTGAGGTCCTCGCCGTTCCACGCGTAGCAGAGCAGGTTCTCTTCGCTGTCGAGGACAGACAACGGGACCGAGGTCGTATAGCCGTAGTCGCAGTGCGCGGTCACGTACTTCGCCTCGGGTCTGGGCTTGACGCGGTCGAGGATCTCGCGGATAGGCACTCCCGTCCAGCGATCGCCAAGTCGGCTCCACCCCGTGACGCAGTGGATGTCGGCGACCACCTCTTTCGACGGCATTGCGCGCAGCTCGCCGTAGTCGAGCGTGAGCGGATTCTCCACTGCCCCGAAGACGTTGAACTCCCACTTGGCGATGTCGACCTTAGGCACGGGGCCGAAGTGGAGGAGGGGCCAGCGGTCGGGCGCGGTGAGGGTCTGGCCCGGCGGGATGCGCGCCGGATCGACGCCTTCGGGCACGCGGTTGCGCCGGAACAACGAGGCCATCAGGAAGGCGAGTATAGGAGCGCCTTTGGCGCGGGCCCCCGCGACCTCACGCCGAAGGCTCCGGTTTCGTGGGGATGTTTATACTCGGCTCTCTGCGCTCGGTGCGACGACTGTGGGCCTGTAGCTCAGTTGGGAGAGCGCGTGAATCGCACTCACGAGGTCAGGGGTTCGACTCCCCTCAGGTCCACCAAAGTTCAAGCGACCGCGGTGCTGCTTGACAGCACGACAGCGTTCGGTTCGGTTTGACAGCCAATCTCATGGACGCGTCGTCCACGGCGCGCCACGTGAGGATCCCGTCGGTGACGGGCGGCTGAAAATCCACGCCGCCGAGGTTATGCTCGCGCCGCGATGAGCGACTGGATCCTGGTCATCGTCTTTGGCTTTCCAGTCCTTTTCGTGGCCGGCGGGACATGGCTTGCGATCAAAGCCGCGAAGCGCACCGTCAGGCGCGACCTCAACCCCGCCAACCTCGCGAAGATCGATCCGGCGCTGCAGGAACTGCTGGCCGAAGAGCTTCGCAAGGACCCGCCTGGCCGGCTCGCCAAAGTGATTGAGCAGAATCCGGGCGGCCGCGAGTTCGTCGCCGAGCTGCTCGATCAGCCACACGACCAGGAGCACGCGTAGCAAGCTCCCGAGGGCCTTGTAAGGGAGGGTCCGCCATTCCCCGTTCCGTTGGTGGCGGTGTCACTCTCCTGAATCGGCGCGACTATTCAGGGATCGCAAATGCGTCGATAGTCGCAACTATCCACCGGTAGCGACGCACAAGAACGTCGATAGTCGCGACTATCGCGCGATTGTGCCAGTGGAGGCGGCGTCACTCACCTGAGCTGGCACGACGTGCGTCCTCCTCCCGCTCGGCCCTCGCC
>Ga0209157_1001137_pt1 | contig 22516 bp, 19 predicted proteins | sample GraSoiAngelo_135_FD_185892 | JGI IMG/M metagenome (GOLD analysis project Ga0209157, IMG submission 185892) | Grasslands soil microbial communities from the Angelo Coastal Reserve, California, USA - 14_0929_05_40cm (SPAdes) (version 2) | ecosystem: Environmental > Terrestrial > Soil > Grasslands ...
CGCTGAAGACGAGTTCCTCGGCGGTCACGGCCGGATGGACGGCGCCCGTTCGGTAGTCGACGTAGGACGCAATCGTCCCTCCCGTCCCGAGGACCGCGACGGTCAGTTTGTCTTTCGTCGGCGGGGGAAGCCGTCGCTCCGCCCGCGTCGCCTCGTGCTTCGCCGTGACCTCGACCGCGTCGATGTCCCCAACCGCGATGCCGATGTTGTACCCGCTCGGCAGCTTCACGGTGAGGATGTCCTCGCCGCTGAACCCGTGGTGGGGCATGAGGGTGCCCTCGTACCGCTCGCCCTTTGCGCGGACGACGACGGTGTCCCCTCCGTCCGCCTGCGCGCGATCGAGTAAGGCCCGCACGCGCGGCGGGTAGTCCATGGATACCGAACCGGTCCGGCCGATATGGTCTTTGCGCCGCGAGGTTCGAGAACCCGCGTGCGTATATCGACGCCATGGACCGGACGGCCCGTGACATCCTGAATGAGTTGCGATGGCGCGAGCCGAGCCGGATTGCCGACGCGGTTCTATGGTACCGCGATCGGACTCAGTCGGAAGGCTTCGTAATGATTCGCGGTTCCGAGATCGTCGGCCTCGAGCGGCGCTACTTCACGACCGCGTCGGCCCGCCTGCCGTATTACAAGATCGAGCGCGTCCAGTGTTCCGGCGAGACATTATTCGAGCGACGGCGACGGGACTAATCACTCGCCCGGCCGAGGAGGACGCCTTGCTGCTGGAACCAGGCCGCGAGTGTATCGCCGAGTTGCTGGAATTGCTTCTCCACCTTTCGGGCGCCGAGGTAGCCGCCGGCCCACCCAGTGTTCGATTTCACGAGTCGCAAGATGGCGCCGTTCGGATTTGGGGCGATCTCGAAGTCGACGCCGTAGTACTGCGATAGCGCTCCCAGCATCAAGTTCGCGCCCTTGCTGCCTTTTTCGGCTTTCCCTTTCGTCGGCCCGTCCCACTTGACTTGAAACCCATTCGCACCGAATGCGTGCTGAACGAGGTTTTGGACGTTCTCGACGGACCCTTTCACCTGGATGTCCGTGTACTTGCTGCCCATGGCCCACCGGGAGAACGTAGGAGTCCATGAGGACTTCAACGTTGTGGCACCGAGCACCCCGGTTCGGGTCGCACGGATCGTGCGCGCGAGGCCGTGGACCGGGTTGCCGCGGGGAGGCGGCGGACGCGTAGCCGTCCGGCTATTCCGCAGATTCCGGTCCCGTGTGTCCCGTCGCCGCTTAGTGCTGCCGCGATTTCGGCATGTAGGGGCTTGCCGCGGCGAGAATTGCGCCCAGGATCCCGACGATGCCGCTGATCGTCCCGGCTTGGCCGCCGTACGCGAGGAGGATCACGCTTACGACGCCGGCCACGATCGCGCCATTTATCAGGTTCTTTCGCACAATTGCCGCTGACACATACAGCGCTGCGCCGAGGACGACGTTGATGACGAGGGTCACCGCCTCAGTTTGCAGCACGGTCCCGGTCGGAATCTTCGGGTACCATTGGAGTCCCGTGAGCACGAGGGTCAAGAGGATGGCCAAGGCGCCTCCCAACATCAGCAGCAACTCGTAGGGCTGCTTTGTTGCGATTTTCTCCATGGTCACTCGACCGCCCGTGTCGTAGCTGTCGTTCATTCGGGAGCCCTGAGACGCCGGCGTTGGATAAGCGTTCTACCCAAATTATCGGGCATGAGAATCACCGTTCGCAATCAAGGTCCGTTTGGGGGTCGATGCTTCGGCTTTTTGCCCGGAATCTCGCTCTCGGAAACGTGAACCCGATGACCGACTTCCCTGACGAGGTCCTCACGCGTACGAAGAAAGGCGAGCTCGAAGTCCGCTCCCTCATCGACCGCGGCCGATATGTCCGGTACCGTTACCTCGACTCGGAGACGGGGGAGGTCATGGAGGGGGGAAAGGTCAAACTCGTCCTCCTCTCGGATGCGGGTCCCGTCGAGGAGTACTTCATCATCCCGACCAAGTCGAAGCGGGACCTCCTCATCCCCGCCGTCGAGAAAGGTGCCCGAAAGGTCTGGGACGGCACGAAGCCCGTCGACCTCTGAAGGCCGACCGGGACACGGGGATCATCGCAGCGGCTTAGGGACGAGCTGAAGGAGGACGGCGGCATCCTCCGCGAAAGCTTTCAGGTCGCGCGTCGCCTCGTCGAAGGCGGCCCTCTCATCGTTGGACAGCGGCCACTCTTCCAAAGCGAGCACCCGTCTTGTCCCGACAACCGCGGGGACGCCGATCGCGACGTCCTGGACGCCGTACTCGCCTTGTAGGACGACGGAGCACGGGACGACTCGCGGCCGTGGACCGACGAGCGCGGCGATCAGGTCGGCCGTGGTTCCAGCGGGTCCGAATTCCGTCCCGCCTTTCAGCTCGACAATGCGGCTGCTTACCTCGCGGAGTCTTTGTGTGATTTCCTCCTTCTCTTGTGGCGACAAGGTCAGCCGACGGCCCTCCACCCTCGCTCGGCTGAACACGGGCACGATGCGTTGTCCGTGTTCGCCAATCGCGGTCGCGGAGACCCTCACGGCGGGGACTTTCAGGCGGTCGGCGAGAATCATCCGAAGCCGAAGAGAATCGAGGAGCGTCCCGGAGCCGAGCACGCGCGTCCGAGGCCATCCGGTAGACCGCCACGCGATCGTGGTCATGACATCCATCGGATTCGTCAGGACGACGAGGCTCGCGGTCGTTGCGGCGTGGGCGATTTCGCGGCTTAGCTCGGCGACGAGCCCCGCGTTCGCATGTAGGAGATCGAGGCGGGTCATCCCCGGTTTCCGACCCTGTCCCGCGCACAGGACCACCACTTCCGACTCGGACAGGTCGTCGATCGACCCGGCTCGGATCACGGGTTGGGTCGAGACGCGAAGTCCGTGGCGGATGTCCTCCGCCTGGGCCCTGGCGAGGTCCTTGACCGCGTCGACCAGGACCAGCTCGTCCCAATCGCCCTCTCGCGCGAGCGCGAACGCAATTGCGCCCCCGACTCTTCCGACGCCGACGACGCCCACCTTCATGTCGGGACGATGAAGAAGCTAGGCGTCCATAAGGGCTCGCCCCCGATTCTCCGTGAGAATTGCCTACGCGGGAAGGAGCTCGTAGATGATGCGGTCCGTCTCCCTCCCCTTCGACCGCTTCTCGAGGATGTGGACCTTCCCGATCTCCGATGCGTTCTTCAAGTGGGTCCCGCCGCACGGACAGTAGTCCGTCTCGCCGATCTGGATGATCCGCAAGCGCCGGACGGAAGCGGGGATGAGGTCCAAGAGGGCTCGATCCTCGATTTTGTTCTGGACGACCACGCGATCCTCTTCGAAGATTCGGACGTCTTGTCCGTCGGCGATGACCTGATTGCACGCGTCCTCGATTCGCTTGATCTCCTCAGGCCCGAAGCTCGCCGGCTGAAAATCCACGCGGCTGTAGTCCGTGTGGATCTGGTTGCCGACCGTACGGGCTCCGAAAATCCGGAAGACGAGGCCCGACATGAGGTGCTGGGACGTGTGCATGCGCATGTGCTTGTATCGCCGGTCCCAGTCGACGACGCCATGGACCTCGTCGGCCGCGGGCATCCGGTCCACGTGGTGACGGATCACGCCCTTGTCCTTCGTGACACGGAGTACTCTCGACTCGCCCCCCGTCCATCGGAACATGCCCGTATCGTCCGGCTGGCCGCCGCCCTCCGCGTAGAAGGCGGTCTGATCCAAGACGACGAAATCGGGGCCGCGGTCGACGACTTTGGCGTCGAACTCGCGAAGGTAGCAGGGATCCGGATTCTGACCTCGGCGCTCCTCCATGTAGAGTACGCGCGTCGCCATCCGGCCCCGCGAACCGGCAGAACGGGATAAGGGTTCTCTCTCCGGGCGAACCGCGAGTATCCGTCCGCTCGTCAGGTCCGCACGGCCACCGACACGAGCCGCGGGCTGCGACCCCGGTCGTATTTCGCACCGAGCCGGAGATCGCCCCACCACTCGGCCGGTCGAAACCCTGCTGTTCGGAGAGCACGATCAAGTTCCGGTTTCGCCCAGATGCGAAGGGGCGTCTCGTCGAAACGAATATCGATCCTTCGGCCTTTCTGGACCAAGGTCAGGAAGCGCGCCTGATGAATTTTCTTGCGGCGTTCTTGTTCGTTGAAGGCGAAAATCGCAATCCGGGTGCCATCAGGGGCCCGGTGGTCCACCACGGCCCGTGCGTTCTGTGGATGGCGGATCCACGCATCGAAGTTCGTCAAGTCGAGGACCAGCAATCCCCCGCCCCGCAGATGGCGGCGGAAGACGGCGAGTGTCCTTCGGACATCCGATGGGGATGTGACGTAGCTGAAGGCCGTCCCGAGGCAGAGCAGGGCGTCGAATTCGCGGGTCAGGTTGAGGGTCCGCATATCCGCTTCGTCGAGGTCCACGTCCCGTCCGACCGCCTTCAACGCGCCGCGGGCGACGCGGAGCATGTCCTTGGATCGATCCCGACCCACCACCTGGTACCCGCGCCTCACCAACGGGAGGTCCAACGCGAAGCTGCCACATGCGACATCGAGGACCTCATGGATGGGGCCGTACCGCAGGAAGAGATGTTGCAGGAACGGGTAGGCTCGCGCGGTCCGCAATCGGTCGGACAGTTGGTCGTAATACGGCGCGACCGCCCGATACCAGCGATCGTGGGCGTTCTCCCGTTCACTTCCCAAGAACCGCACGTGCGATGACGAGCCGCTGGATTTCTGACGTCCCCTCATAGATCTCCGTGACCCGCTGGTCCCGGTAGAGCTTCTCGACGACGTAATCCTTGATGAACCCGTAGCCGCCGTGAATCTGGACCGCGGAGTCGACCGCGCGGTGAGCTGCCTCGGATGCGAACAGTTTCGCGACGCTCGACTCGTACGTGTGTCGCCGGCCCAAGTCCTCGAGGTGCGCGGCTTTGTAGGTCAGGAGTCGCGCCGCATCAATTTCCGTGGCCATGTCCGCGAGCTTCCACTGAATCGCCTGAAACTCCGCAATTTTCTGGTCGAACGCCTCCCGTTCGCGCGCGTACCTCGTCGCCTCCTCCAAGGCCCGTTGTGCGATGCCCAAGGCTTGGGCCGCGATCCCGATCCGCCCGCCGTCGAGCGTCGCCATCGCAATCGTGAAGCCTTTGTGCAGTCCCCCTAGGAGGTTGTCCTTCGGGATCCGCATGCTGTCGAAGCCGAGGGTCACCGTGTCGCTCGCGCGGATCCCCATCTTGTCCTCCTTCTTCAGGACGGAAAACCCCTTCGACGCTGCGGGCACGATGAAGGCGGAGATGTCGTGTTTCTTGGGACCCGTGCGAGCATACGTGATGATGACCTTGGCCACGGAGGCGTTCGTCGCGAACGTCTTGGTGCCGTTCAGGATCCACGCATCCCCCTCCAGCTTCCCGGTTGTTCGCATTGCGGCAGCGTCGGAGCCGCTCCCCGGCTCCGTGAGGGCGTACGCGCCGAGCCATTCTCCGCGGGCGACGCGGCCGAGATACCGCTCTTTCTGATCCTCGGTGCCGTAGCGGAGCAGCGGCTCGCACACGAGGCCGTTGCAGACCGCCGCGATCACGCCGGCGCTTGCATCGCCGCGGGAGAGTTCCTCGATCGTGATCGCATAGGAGACCGTGTCGAGGCCCGCCCCTCCGTACTTCTCGGGGACGAAGACCCCCAGGAGGCCAAGCTCCCCCATTTTCTTCGCCCAATCGTGTGGGAATTCCTGGCTCTCGTCGAACTCGTGGGATCGCGGGATGATCTCCTGCTCGGTGAAATCGCGGACCGACTTGCGCGTGATTTCCTGGGTCTCGGTCAGCGCGAAGTCCATCTGCGGCGTCGAAGGTCCTTCCGCCGGATAAAATCTCCGCGGCCCCAACCTTGATTTCCCGCGGATCCCTCGCGGGGCGCGTGGCCGTGACCTTGGAGCCCCTTCAGACGTCGGACGCCCATTCGTACTGGAGGACGTTCGTGGCGGGGCGCACGGATCTTCCGACGCGTGATCTGAAGGTCCATCTCGACCGTTTCCTCGCCCTTCCTCCGGAGGATCAGCGGTCGCACTTCTCGGTCAAGAGAGACGGCCGCATCATCGGGACCTTGCGGCTCGGGCCGTCGGAGATTTCGGGGTTCTCCATGGAGCCGGCGTTCGCCGGTGAAGCCGCCGTGACCCTCCTGAAGGCCGTCGATCTGCTCCGGGCCGGAGGCGCCACAGTCATCACGGGGCACTTCGAGGACGTCTATGAACCCGCGTTCACATCCCTCGGGTTTCGGCGGAGCTTCGCACGGATGCGGATGGAAGCCCCGACGAAGAGGTCCGCCGCGGTCAGCATCACGTTGCAGCCTCCCGAGGAGGCGGAGGTCCTGGGTCTCACGGCGTTCCTGATGCAGGTCTACGACGGCCACATGGAGCAACAGCACGGAATTCACGTGGGCGCGGAGGAGGAGTGGCGGGGCTACGTGGCGGGACTCTTCAAGGGCGATTCCGGGCAGTACATGCCCGACGCGTCCTACGTGGCGTTGGAAGGGGGTCGGATCGTTGGAGCGATCCTAATCACGCACTGGATGGGCATGCCCCTGGTCGCGGAACTCGGAGTGTCGAAAGACCACCGTGGTAAAGGACTCGGCCGGGGGCTGTTGCAGGCCTCGATGCATCGCCTCGCGGCGCGGGATGAGCCGCGGCTCGCGTTGTACGTGACCATCGGCAACGATCCCGCGATTGCGTTGTACCGCAAGATGGGCTTTGTCCAGGTGGGGGGCGAATCGGTCACCGCGCGTCTCGAGGGCTGATTATTCTCACGGCTGAGTCCGAAGGGCGCAGACTTAAGGGCCAATCCGCTAGCGTCGATTCCACGCTCGATCCCGTGATCGTTTCGGCGGAACAATTCGTGATCCTCGTCTTGAGCATCTCCTGTGGCGTCCTCGGCACGTTCCTCGTCGCCCACCGAGGGGTCCGGATGATGCGCGGGGGCCTCCTACATCGTCTGAGCATCGGCCTCGCGGCGGTCGGGATTGCCCTGAGCCTGAGCGCCGCGACGCGCATCCTGTTTCCCGACACGTTCCTGCCCGACGCTTTTCAACTCGTTGCCCTCATCGTCCTATTCTACGTCGGGTACAGCGCATGGCTCAGCGCCCATCAGATGAAGGCCGAAGCGTGAGACCGTGGGTGTGCAGACGGCGTACGACCTCATTGTGGCCGACATGCGGGCCATCTGGGGAGACATGGCACCCGCGATGCTTCGGAAACGACTCCGAGATGTCCGGGCCGATCCCGTGAGTCTCACGCGGACGGACCTCGTGAAAATCGTTCAACTCCTCCGCGAGCGCACCCTTCCGTCCGTCATGGGCGAGGAGGGCGCCGAGGCGAAGGCGAATCAGTACCTCGCCTGGGTCGTTGACGGCGCCTGAGTCCCGCGAATCTACCCGGCGGGGAAGGTGACCGTGTGTCCCTCGGCCTGACGCCTCGTCGTCGATGGCGCGCGGATGCGGAACCCTTTGCGCCGCGCGTAGCGATGCATGATGTCGAGGATGTATCGGCCACCGATGCGCGCGGTCACGACGATGAGCGCCTTCATCGGGGCGGGGAGGCGCGTGAGGCGCCAAAGATCCTGGTCGATTTCCAGGAGCACGTGCCGCCAAGCGCGGTATGCGACGTTGAATCGCGACTCGTCGATCATCTCGTCGAGGTTGTAGAACGCCTCGCCGCGCAGCACGCCGATCGGGACGAACGTGAGAGGCGCCGTGACGAAGTGACCGTTCGGGATTTGTTCCATGCGGTCGATCAGATCGACGGTCATCCAAGCGTCTTCCGGGGTTTCCCCCGGCAGGCCCAAGATAATTGTAAACGCGGGATACCAGTAGTTGCGGTTCAGGATCTCCGTCCCCTGGACCACGATGTCCGGCCATTCCTCAGCGGTGAACGGGGCCGCCTTCCGGTGCAACACGGCCCGCGAGAGGCTCGGGCTCCCCGTCTCGATTCCGCTCTGGATGCCGACCCACTTGTCGGGTCCGGCGTGGACGATGGTCGAGATGTCCCGGATGAGATCGGGGTTCGTGACCGCGGCGCTCAGTGTGCCGTGGGTCGGGTAGCAATGGCTGACGCCGGGCTGCGCCATGACGAACCGGAAGAGGTCCTTCACGGCGTCCTCGTTCGGTTCCATCGTCTTCCAGTTCTCGAGGTTGTAGAGGAAGATGTCGTCCGAGTGGAGCTGGATGGACGACTGGCCAATCTTCGTGTTCATAGCGATCTCGTCGCCGATGTAGTCGAAGGGGAAGTACCTCGGACGCCGGAGGGTGACCTCGCAGAACTCGCAACCCCGACCGCACCCCCGCATCACCTCGTTCATCGCATGCATCGTCGGCCCGAGGATTTTCGGGATCTTGTCGACCGTTGGCGCGGTTGCGTTCGTGAAGCGCATGACCGGTGGAGCGTGGTCGTTCACGATTCGATCGAAGATTTCCGGGACGAGATGGTCGACCTCGCCGTGCACGATATGGTCGATGCCGAGGCTCTCCTGCATGTCCTGACGGTAGTCGAAGTGCCACGCGCCGGGCCCGCCCAAGACGATTTTGTACTTCCGGTTCGGCCGCTGGACGCGCTGGATGAGGTCGAGGAACATCGCTTTCGTGTATGGAGTGAGGACGCCGCCCATCGTGAACGACATGCTGACTGGCCCGAGGCCGAGTGGGTCCATCGAGTGAAGTCCAACCACCTCCGTTTCGTCGTCGATGTACTGTGCCACAGTCCGGGGGTCGGCGATCACGACTTGGTCCCGGCCGTATGTCCTTGCGAGTGAGGCCTCAATCTTCCGAAGGCCGTACGGGGCCCGGATCGGCAGGCCGTTCGCGTCCAGTTTGGGAGGATCCGCGAGGATCCGGAACACGAGGCGGGATTGCCAGTAGTCCGTCGGGATGCAACTGAAGAACGTCGCCAACGGCACGTTCCGGTAGTCCGTCATCAGTGTATAGTCGGCGGCGAGCACGTACTTCGCCATCGTTCCCCCTACCCTTTCCCCCTCGTTGCGCGCGTAGTACGGTTGAGCGTTCTCGTTGACTAGGTGGAGCCCTGATGGGCTGCACCCGTTAGATATACATTACGTTCCCGCGTCGGCCCGGGTTCGGTGAGCCTCGAAAGCGAAAGGGTTATGGCCCCGACGCCTCTGGCACGGCGGCCTGAGGTGACCCGATGGTCGAGGTAGGCCAGAAGGCGCCCGATTTCACGATGCTGGGTGACGAAGGGAAGCCGGTCACGCTCTCGAAGGCGCTCGGCCGAGGACCGATCGTCCTCTCGTTCTACGTCTGGGACTTCACGAACGTCTGTCAAGGTCAGCTGTGCGCGTTGCGCGACTCCCTAGGAATCCTCCAGCAGATGGGCGCGACCGTCTTCGGGATCAGCACGGACAGCCACCAAAGCCATCGGGTGTTCAAGCAACAGAACGGGATCAACTAGCCCTTGCTGAGCGATTGGAACAAGACGGTGACGAAGGCGTACGGAGTGCAGTACGACAAGTTCGGCGACTTCGGCCTCCAGGGCGTCTCGAAGCGATCCGTCTTCGTCCTCGATCGCGATGGGATTGTCCGATATCGATGGGTCACGGAAGACCCGAAGGTTCCCCCGGACCACCGACGCGTCCTCGAAGAAGTCAAGAAGCTCGCGGCGTGAGCCCGAGGTACGAGCACGCGTCCGCCGCGGTGCGGATTGTCGGCACCGATGGCCGCGGGACCGTCGCGCTATCCGCCGAGCCTGTATTCACGAGCACGACGCGGTCATCCCGCGTGATCGTGCCTTCGTCGTAAAGCCGGCGGAGTCCCGCCAGGGTCGCGGCGCCTTCCAGGCACGCGCTGATTCCTTCGAGGACCGCGAGATTCTGGGATGCGACTCTCATCGCCGCGTCGGTGACCGCGATGGCCGCGCCACGCGTCTCGCGGAGCGCGCGAAGCACGATCCGGTCCGCCAGCGTCCCGGGGACTCGGAGACCGGCGGCGTCCGTGCGCGGATCAGGCCAGGGTTCCGCCGTCTCGCGACCGTCTTTCCAAGCTTTCACGAGCGGCGCGCATCCTTCCGCTTGCACGACGCCGAACCGGGGCCATGGCCCGTCGTACCATCCGAGTTCCCGGAGTTCTTGGAGCGCCTTCCACATCCCCGCAACTCCCGTTCCACCGCCCGTGGGGAAGAGGATCCAGTCCGGCATGCCGCCGAGCGCCTCCCAGATTTCGATGAGCATTGTCTTTTTCCCTTCCACTCGGTACGGTTCTCGCAGCGTCGCGACACTGAAAGTTTCCGTCGTGGCCGCGAGTTCGTTCACGATCCGTCCGGCGTCCGAAATGTCCTCGTCGACTTGCAACAGATGAGCCCCGTACGCAACCGCTTCTCGCGCTTGCTCTGCGGGTCCGTCGCGGGCCATGATGACGATTGCCCGGACTCCGTAGGTCGCCGCATAGGCCGCGAGGGCGGCGCCCGCGTTCCCGGCGGTCGGCACTGCGAGGGTCGTCGCCCCCAATGAGCTTGCCATCGGGACGGCGACGGCCATGCCACGAGCCTTGAACGTCCGGGTCGGGTTCAAGCCCTCATCCTTCACATACAGACCCGCGACGCGCAGCCGCGCGACGCGACCGCCGGTGCCGATCGATTCAAGCTTATAGAGCGGCGTGCCACCTTCCCCCCGCGATCGAATCTCGGTTTCCTCGAGAGGGAGTAGCGGAGCGTACCGCCACAAGTCCCGTCGCGACGCGAGATCCTGGACGGCGAGGTCCTTCCAGTCGTAGCGGGCGAAAAGCGGTGCGCCACAGTCGCATGTGTTAATCAGGCGGACCTCATGCTTCTTCGAACACGCCGTGCATTCGAGAAACGACGGCCGCACGTCCGCTGGGATGTCGGCGCAGGCCATACGGTTTGTTGTGCTCGATGGTTTTATCCGCGCCCGCGCATTCGATGCGATTGATGGCGGTTGAAACCCGGGCGATGGACCTCGCGCGAACCTACGATCGGATGGTCAACTCGATGCGGGAGCGGGGGCGGATCCTCGTCGCCTATTCCGGCGGAGTGGACAGCGGCCTCGTCGCACGAATTGCCCACGACGCCCTCGGCGACGACGCGCTCGCCGTGATCGCGGATGCGGAATCGCTTGCCCGACGCGAGCTTGAGGAAGCATTGGAGCAAGCCGCGGAAATCGGCATCCGCGTGGAAACCGTCCGGGTCTCGGAGCTCGCGAACGATCGATACGTCTCCAACCTGACGAATCGATGTTACTTTTGTCGTACGGAACTCGGCGCGGCGTTGAAACCGATTGCATCGCAACGCGGCTTCATGGTGATCGCGGACGGCGTGAACGTGTCGGACCTAGGGGACCACCGACCGGGGATCCAGGCGATGAATGAAGCGGGTTTCTGGCATCCCCTCGTCGAGTTCGGGTTCACGAAGTCGGATGTGCGATCCCTTGCCCGGGAACTCGGCTTGAGTTTCCACGACAAGCCAAGCAATGCGTGCCTGTCTTCGCGAATCGCGTACGGGGAGATGATCACTATGGACAAGTTGCGGCGCGTCGAACTGGCGGAAGAGGCGATTCGTGCTCTCGGCTTCCGGATCGTCCGAGTCCGCGCGCACGAAGGCATCGCGCGCATCGAAGTGCCGCGGGAGGATCTCCCTCGAATCACCGAGGCCGCCACCGCCGAGAAGGTCGTGGAAGCTGTTCGCAAAGCCGGTTTCGTCTACGTGACGATCGATCTTCGCGGGTATCGCAGCGGCTCGATGAACGAGGGTCTCTGATCCTGTTCTCGCACCCGATGGTTGTTTGTCGATCCCGAGTCGCCGAACGGACATGACCGCCCGCAGCCCGAGTCAACGGACCAACAAGCCTGTGGCGAACATGAGAAGGACTCCGACGAGGATTCCGACGAAAGTGGTCTTACTCCATTCTGGCGAGGACGTCACTCTGATGAGCTCGATGATGACGTACAGCAGGGCGCCTGCAGCGACCGCGAAGAACAACGTCCCGAGCGCGGGAGAGTAGGCTTGAGACCCGATCACGCTCCCGAGGATTGTCGGGGAGCCCGCGACGAATCCCAGGATGAGGGGCTGCCTCACGCCCGTCTTTGACGCGGCCATGGGACCCGAGATCCCCATCCCCTCTGTTGAGTTGTGGAGAGCAAACCCGATCACGAGCAGGTTCGTGAGGCCGAACACCCCGCCTGCATACGCCGCTCCGATTGCGAGTCCTTCGCCAAGGTTGTGGAGCCCGATCCCAAGGGCGATCATCTGCGCGGTGAATAGTTTCGCACTTGCGATGGGTGGCAAGACCTCACCTGCCAGCGGGTCTTGGTTCGGGACCGTCAACTTCCGGCGCCTTACGTGGCTGATTGCAACCGGGCCCAGGAGGCCCAGTGCAAGCCCGACGGCAAACAGTGCCGGCGTGCTCCCAACCTCTTGGGAGAGTTCCACGCCCTCGTGGGTGACATCGGCGAGCAGGAACAGAAGGATCCCGGCGGAGAAACTAACGAGCGCCGTCCTCCATCCGAGAGACAAGCGCTTGAAGATCCAAAGCGGCGCGAGGCCGATGTAGACCGGCACCAGTCCCGCGACGAGGCCGAGAAACCCGGCGTAGAGCACATCGGTCAACGCGGCACCCGTTTCGATTCTTGTATAACGCTGTTATAGATAATTCCTTGGGCAAAATCGACCGCGATTCACTGCGCCACGCTTCGCGGTCGACTCGGCCGCGCGCTACGGGTTGATCTTGATGACCTTCGTCGGGCAGGCGGTTTCGCACGCCATGCAGTCGATGCAGTCCGACTCCCGGATCATGTCGGACTTGTCACATCGATACTTATCCCACTCCTCGCCGCCTTTCTCGATGATCTTGTCGTTCCCCGTGCCTTTCTTTCCGGGGGCGAGAAGCCACTCGAAGACGTCCACCGGGCAGACGTCCATGCAGACGCCGTCGGCGACGCACCCGTCGAAGTCTACGGCCACATGGAGACCGTGGATCCCGAGTTTCGTTGGATACGGGTTCCCGCTGGCATCCAGCCGCTCCATGCCCTCGGCGAAGACCTTGTGATCGAAGTGGGTTCCCGTTTCCGGATATTCATCCGGTTTGTTCATGAAATCGGGATCGATCGGTTTTGCGTTGAAGTCCACTTCACGCGACATTGTGTCGCCTCCCGTGTGTCCGCCTGGCCCTCGTCGCGGAGCCAGGCAACGCTCGTATACGCCCTCCCTTTTTTACCTTTCCGGTATTACTGCGTCCGTCGCGCACGGACTCTCAGTTCGCCGCTTTGGGAATATGATTCCCACAGATTCTTCGAAAGCTATTTCGACCAACCCCGCCTGACCGACCGTGTGGCGAAGCGACTCGGGACCCGGACCCGCGCCGTTCACGGCCGGCGTCCGAAAGGCCACGGTCCGATTGTCACGCCGATCTACGCGAGTTCGACGTGGGAGTTGGAATCGGCACGCCAAGGCGCCGAGTTTGCCGTCGCAACGGCGCCCGAAGCGTATTACACCCGATGGGGGAACCCGACGCTCCGCGACCTCGAAGATGCGCTTGCGGACCTGGAGGGTGGTCACCGCGCCCTCGTCACGGGTTCCGGGATGGGCGCGATTGCCTCCGCGATTCTCGCGTCCGTGGACGCCGGCAATCACGTCGTCGCCGGAGCGAGCTTGTACACCGCGACCACGGAGATTTTCACGCGCCTCCTGCCGCGCTTCGGCGTGGCCACGTCGTTCGTGGATCCGCGTCAACCCGGGGCCTGGAAAGAGGCGGTCCGACCCGAGACCCGCTTGGTGTACATCGAGACGCCCGCGAATCCGACGATGATGATCACGGACGTCCAGGAGGCGGTGGACGCCGCAAAGGCCGTGGGGGCGACGACCCTCGCGGACAACACGTTTGCGTCGCCGATCAACCAGCGTCCTCTCGCGCTCGGGGTCGACGGCGTGCTCCACAGTGCGACGAAGTATCTGGGAGGCCACAGCGACGTCGTCGCGGGTGCCGTCGTCACAGCGAAGAAGCAGTTGTTCGACCGCATCTGGTTCACCTACAAGATGTTGGGGCCGGCGCTCGGGCCCTTCGAAGCGTTCCTCGTCCGGAGGGGGCTCAAGACGCTCCCTCTCCGGATGCAGGCCCAAGGCGCGACCGCCCAAGCTCTCGCCGAGTTCTTGGAGTCTCAGCGAGCCGCCGTCCGCGTCGTCCATTACCCGGGCTTGCCGTCCTTCCCGCAGCACGCGCTCGCACGGAAGCAAATGTCGGGGTTCGGCGCGATGCTCAGCTTCGAGTTGAAAGGAGGTCTCCGTGCAGGCCGGCGGTTCGTGGAGTCCGTCGAGGTCGCGACGCTCGCCGTCAGCCTCGGTGGGACCGAGACACTCGTGCAACATCCCGCTTCGATGACGCACGGCCCGCTCACGGAGGACGAGCGCCGGACGGGTGGGGTCACCGAAGGTCTCGTGCGGGTGAGTGTCGGCCTCGAAGATCCGGAAGACCTCATTGAGGACTTCGACCGCGCGATTCGCCAAGCCTCGCGATAACGTTCGGGACGCCGCCGGGTTCAGACGAACCGCAGTTGGGATCGTCAGCGGCTCGCGCCAAGCTGCTCCGCGAGGGCGCGGAGCTCTTCCTCCTTCTTGCGAAGCTTCTCCTCGCGGTCCAGCAGGTCCATCGCTTTCTTCTGGATGATTTTCACGCGGTTCTCGACATCTTTCTTCCACTCTTCCATCGCGGCCGTGGATGGGCCGCCGGCTTTCTCGGCATCCGCCAGGCGGCCTTGGAGCCGGTCAATCTCCGCCTGCAGTTTCGCCGTCTTCGCGTCGAGATCGGCCTGGTCATCCGTCAGGGTCCGCTCCTTCCCTTCGAGGATTTCCGCCCGCGCGTCCAGAGACCTCTCTCGTTCCTCGATACGCGTGAGACGATCCCGGATCTTCTCCTCTTGATCGAGCACGTCGAGGGCCTTTTTCTGGAGGAATCGCAGGTTTGTGGCGACCTCCGCCTGCATCGCACCGGCTTGGGCCCGGAGCTTTTCCGCGTCGCGTTTCATCACTTCCGATTCCTCGCGCGTCGTGTCCGCGACCCGGCGGGCCTCTTCCGTCGCTGCTCGCTGGCCGTTCAACTCCTGGCGAAGTTTTTCGAGGCCCCGGGTGCCGTCCCGAAGCTCGGCGTCCCGAGCGGTGACTTCGCTTTCTCGAGCCGTCAAGGTCGCCTCGGATGCCTTCAAGGCCTCATCGCGGGCCCGAATCTCCCGCTCCTTCTTATCGAGGTCCTCCATCAAGTTGTCCGCTCGCTGGAGCTCGGTCGCGAGCGTCTGTTCTTTGCTTGACATCTGCGCGGACTTCGCCTCCTGGCTCGCCGTCCGAGATTCCAAGTCTCGCTGTCGCGTCGCGAGCTGTTCGGATAGGGCGGCGACGCGCGCTGCATCCTGATCCACCGACGTCTTCTTCGAACGGAGGTCCGCCTCGCGGCTCGCGACTTCCCGCTCCGACGCGGAGATCCGCGACTGCCGTGCCTCGAGATCCTTGGTCGCTGCCGCGATGTTCATTTCTTTCATGGCCAAGTTGCGCGAAGCCTCTTGAAGCTGGGCGATGTGCGCCTGCGCATCGTGCTCCGCCTTTTCGGCTTCCGACCGGCGTTTCTCAAGGGAAGTCTGTTGCGTCGCGAGATCCGCCGCCTGTCGCTTCGCGGCTCGTTCCGCCTCCTCGGCGATTAGCGCGCGGCGTTGAGATTCGGAAACCAGCCGTTCGGCCTGCTGTGCCTGCTGCCCGGCCGCATCCCGCGTGGCTTCAAGCTGTTTCAGCTCTTCGGCTCGGCGGGTGGCCCAGGTAGAGCGTTCCGATTCGAACGCTTGACGGGCACGAAGGGTCTCGTTCTCCTTCGTCTTCAGCTCGGCGAGGCGCGCCTCGGAGCGTTGCCATGCGGCCTCCGCCTCCGCCGACTTGGCGGCGACGGCCTTCGCCTGCGCGTCGACTTTGGACCGCTCCAGCTCAAACTGGGCGAACCATGCCCGTTGGGTCCTTTCGCGTCCCTCGACTTCCTGGGTTCGTTTCGCCAAGTCCGCCGCGCGAGTCTCCGCCGTTGCGGTCAGTTGGGCCTGCTGCGATCGCAAGGTCGCTTGGACGGATTCCCACTCCCGACGCTTCTCTGCGGCTTCGGTTTCGACCCTGCGGACCGTCTGCTCAATTTGCCCCGCGCGCGCGTTGAGGTCCTGTTCCCGTCGGATGAGTGCCATCGCCTGGGCCGAGAGTTCGGTCGTCCGCGCTTCCGTCTGGCGTTCTTTCGACTCCAGCTCCCGTCCTCGCGCCTCGAGCTCCTGCTCGTCGGCCCGGGATTCTTCCTCTCGCGCGGTGAGCGCTTTCTCCCGCAGCGCCATTTCCTTCGCCTTCGCACCAAGGGTCTCTTGAAGCGCGGACGAGTCCCGTTCGATCCGTTCTCGCTCCGCGCGGAGTTCCGTCTCCTTGGCCGCGACCGACTGGCGCATGCCCTCGAGCTCGTTGCGGATTTGCGCGGCTTCGGAGTCGTATCGGTCCTTCAACTGCGTAAGCTCGAGCTCCCGCGATTCGAGTTGCTTCGCTCCGGCTTGGACGTCCTCGTGTTCCCTCTGAAGTCGGAGCTCGGATTGCCGTACTGTTTCCTCCCTTGCAACGAGCCGGCTCTCTCGCTCGGCGAGCTCACGCCCGTTCGCATCGAGCGCTTGGGCGTTCTTCTCGAGCTCCGTTTCCGTCTGGCGGAGCTCGGCGGTACGGGCAGTATGCAGTTGCTCGAACTCGGACCGTTTCCCGGCAAGGTCGCTTTCGATTGCGTTCAACCGTTCCGTCTCCTTCGTGAGCTCGATCGCGTGATGCGCGGCCTCCTCCCGGAGGGCCCGCTCTCTCGACTCGACTTCCAGGAGCCGCTGCTCGCTCTCGCGTCGGATTCGTTCCGCCTCCTCTTTCATCTGGGAGGCGACCTGGGCGGCCCCCTCCGCGGCCGTTTCGCGGCGCTTAAGCTCCTCCTCGGTCCGGGCAATCCGATCGGTGTCCCCACGGACTCGCTCTTCTCGTTCCTCGAGGTCGACCTCTTGGGCCTCGATCCGCATGACCCGATCTGCCCAGGCAGTCCGCATGGTCGAGGCCTCCTCCTCAAACGTCTCCCGCTGTTGTTTCAGTAGCGCCTGTTCGGACTCGAGGGTTCCTTGCCAGGTGCGGAGTTCTTCAGCCCGCTTCGCTTCCTCCTCCCGGAGTCGGGCCGCCTTTCCATCGAGTTCCTTCGCGACGTCGGCGAGGCCGACTTTCCGCGCGTCAAGTTCCGCGCGGGCCTTGTCGAGCTTCGCACCCTCGATTTCCAAAGATTCCTCTCGAGCAGCCAGCTCCGTGAGCCGTCGCGCGTTCTCTTCGGCTTGCCCCCGCACGGCCCCTTCCTTCTCCCGGAGGGATTGTTCCCGCGCCTCGAGCTCGATTTCTCGGGAAAGGATTGCCTGATTCTTCTCCGCCTGCGATGCATCGAAGGCCTCCCGGTCTTGGGCCATGCGGAGTTGATCCTCACCCAAGGTCTTGGCCTGGGCGTCTAGGTCGGCCTTGCGTCGACGGACTTCCGACTCGTGCCGGGCGACCTCGTCTTGAAGTTCTCGTCGATCGGCCTCAAAGGCGGCCCGGGCCTCTCCGAGGACCACCTGATCTTCTTGCAGACTCTGATCCCGGGCTCCGAGTTCCTGCGTCGCTGTGTCCAAGGATTGGGCTCTCGCCGCCAGCTGTTCGTCCCGAGACGCCAAATCCGCTTGCCTCGCGTCGAGTTCCTTCGTCCGCTCGTCGAGTTGTCGCTCGGCGGGCGCGATTCGGGTCTCCCGAAGGTCGAGGTCTTTCGACCTCGCCAACGTGGCGGCCTCGAGGCTCTGTGCCGCCTCGAACGCCTGTCGGGCCTGTTGCTGAACCTCTTCGATCGTGCGGCGTTCGGTCTCGAGGGACCGTCGAGCCGTCTCAACCTGTTCGGTTCCGCGAGCGAGAGCCGCTTCCCTGGTTTCCAGATCGGTGCTGCGTTCGGCGATTTCCTTCCTCGCGGCTTGCATGAGGACCTTTCGGCCGGCCAGGTCCTCCTCGAGTTGCGTGGTCGCGCCTTCACGGCGCGTGAGGTCGGCCTCGACGGGGGTGATCCGCGCCTCGCGAGCGTCCAGCGTTTTCTCCCTGTTCGCGAGCGACTGTTCTGCCGCATCGACCTCGGCGACCCGATTTTCGATTGATCGTTTGAATTCCATCAGCTCCTTCTGGTCGGCCTCGAACTTCTCGCGGTTCGCCGCGAAGGCCGTTTCACCATCTCGAACTCCCGCCTCGCGTCGCTCCGCCTCCTCGAGCCGTGCTCGGACGGACGAGTCCTGGGCCGCCACCCGGTCCGCCTCGTTTTTCAGACTGGTCTCCTGGCTCGTGACTGCCTCGTTTCTCCGCCGCAGTTCCGCATCGAGCGCGGTGGCGGTCTCTTCGCGCGCCCGGATAGCCTCCGTCCTCGCGTCGACCGCATCGCTCTGGGCCGCAATTTCCACTGCGCGCGTCTCGAGCGATTTCTGCTTCTCCTCGAGTTGCCGCGCGAGTTCGTCGGTCGACCGGCGGCTCTCCGCTAACTCCGCCTCCCGGCGCTTCAGGTCTCCCTCCGTTGCTTCCAGGTCCGCCTTGTCGCTGGCGACGTTCAATTGCGCGGCTTCAATCTGCTTCATCGTCGATTCGATTTCGCTCGCTCGGATTTCGAGGGCGTGTTGCCGTTCCTCGACGCTCTTTGCCTCGGCCTGGAGGGTGGCCTCCTGGCTCCGGACCTCCTCGAGCCGCTGCTTGACGGCGTCCTCGAATTTATCTTGGACCTGGACGAGCATCTCCCGTGCGAATCCGACCTGTTCCGCGGTGACTGGCCCGTAGGCGAGAAGGACGACAGCGAGGGCGTCCCCGCGGACCGTCTGGCCGTGGTACTTCGCGACCTTGATGGGCTTCTCGACCGCGTCGAGCACGCCCGCCCCCACTGCCTGGTCGTACGTGACCTGACAGGACGGGTCCAGGGTGAATTCCCTGAGCATTCGACCGCGTTCGTCCACAAGGAAGGCCTTCGCGGGCCTCCAGCGCGCGCGCTGCGCAAACATGGCTACCACCAGAAACACGCCGATCGGCGGAACGGCGAGCACGTAGGGAGACTGCCACCACGCCGGGATGGGCGGCGGAGTCACGGTCACCTTCATGTCCGGATCCGACCCGAGCATCGTGAAGACGACTTGTCCGGACCCATTGACCGCGCCACTCGCGAAGGACGACCCGTCCTTCGTTGCGTTGAACAGATTCCCGGCCGTGTTCCCTCCGATCGTCCACGTGATCGTCTGCGTCGTCTCGCTCGAGGTGTGCGTCCACGCATACGAGGATCCGGTTGACCATCCGCTGAAGAGGGAGATGGTGACGAGGGCCGTCCCGTCGCTGTTCGTCACCGTGAGGTTCGAGACGTTCACGGATCCGTCCGCGATCGTCCCGTTCACGGTCAACGCGTTGAAGACGATGCCGTGGCCGGTCTTCGTCAGGATCGCGCCGCTATTCACCGTCAGTGTCGCAGCCGTCAATGTGGACGACATCGAGGTCGTCCCGGCAATCGTGACGCGGTTGAACGCTTGGACAGGCGCAAGGGAAATCGTCTTGGATGTCCCGGCAAAGGTCATCGTCGAGGTTCCCGCGCTCAATATGGAGCCCACGCCGGAGCTGTCCCAGTTACCGAGTACGGTCCAGCTCCCACTCGTCACGATGATCACTCCAGAGCTGCCGCCCGTCACCGTGACGTTGGATACGATCACGGGTGAGCCGGAGGCCATCAGGATGCCGGCGTTGCCAATTGTTAGAGAGCCACCGGCGAGCCCAAGATTGGCGGTAACGAGAGTCGTGGTCCCGCTCCCGCCTTGGACGCGCAGAGTGCCGGACCAGACAAGGGTGTTTGCCGCCATCGTGTACGTGACCGTCGATGCGCCGCCGTCGAATGTCACGTCGACGAACTCGGCGTTGCCGGACGGAAGGGCCGCGAACATCATGCTCCGAGCCGACGACGAGTTGAATGTAATCGGGGCCGAGAAGCTCCAAGATGCGGACGAGGACGCGTTCGTCCACGAGCCCGAAACGATCCACGAGCCGCCGCTCGCCGACCCGATGACCCCGGAGGCGTTCGCGACAGTCACGTTGCCCGTGATGGAGACATTCGAGGCCTGCGTCCGGAGGGTCGCGTTGGCTCCGCCGAGCGTCAGCCCGCCGCCCATCGTGAGGGCGTAGTTGGCCGCGGTCGTATCGAAGGTGCCGTTCACCGTCAGGAGGGCCGCTACGACGATTGCAGATGCCGCCGAGACCGAGCCCGTGATTGTGAGGGTGCCGAAGCCATTCGCGGCGTCTAGGATGCGAACCGTGACGCCGTTTCCGGTCAGGAGCACCGTTGCTGAGGTACCGACGAATGCAGAGCCTGCGCCGGACGTGTCCCAGTTTCCGGACACGGTCCACGAGCCCGAAGCCGTGATGGTTCCGGAGGTCCCTCCGGTCATCGCGACGTTGGCGACACCCACGGCGGATGTCCCCGCGGTCAGCGCGGCTCCGTTGCCGACGATGAGATTCCCTCCCGTGAGGGCAAGGTTTGCCGTCACGAGGGTCGCGTTGCTGCTGAGGGTGAGTGTCCCGCTCCACTGCAGGCCGTTCGTCGCCATCGTGAACGTCGTTGCGGCCGGAGGACGGATCTGGATGTCGTAGAATTCGGAGATTGTCAGATTCCCAAAGGTCATGACCTGCGGCGAACCGGCAGCAAACACCACGGTCCCGGTCCCCGCGGCCCATGAGTTGCTCGAGGAGGAGTTGCTCCAAGAACCGATCACGGTCCACGTGCCGCTCCCAAACGCGATGAACGCGGTCGGGGACGAGATGGTGACGTTTCCTGATACGGATCCGTTCGACGCGCCACTCATCTGGATGCTCGCGGTCCCGGAAAGGGTCAGCGAGCCGTTGACCGCGAGCCCATTTCCGTTCGACGCGCCAATCGTGATTGTCCCGCCCGCCTGAATGACATTGCCGCCAATCGAGACGTCGTAGACTCCAATCGCAATTGTGCCGCTGAATCCCGTTGTGTTCAGGGATGCCATGGAGGCATTGGCGTTGATCGTGACCGTGGCCGACCCGGAACTGCCGTCGAAGAAGACAGCGTTCGAGGACCCGGGAACCGAACAACCGAAGCCTCCGCCGGAAAAGCCGGACCAATGGTTCGTGTCATTCCAGTTGCCGTTCCCTTGGACCCAATACCGGTTGGCCGCACACGGCGCGCCGAGACTCACCTGCATAGTCGGATCCGAACCTAACATCGTGAAGACGACTTGGCCGGAGCCACTGACCGTGCCGCTCGCGAAGGGCGACCCGTTCTTCGTCACGTTGAACTGATTTCCGACGACGTTCCCTCCGATCGTCCATGTGATCGTCTGCGACGCCTCGTTCGACGTATGCGTCCACGCGTAGGAAGACCCCGTTGTCCATCCGCTGAAGACGGAGATCGTCACGAGGGCCGTCCCATCGCTGTTCGTCACGGTCAGGTTCGAGACGTTGACGGATCCGTCGGCGATCGTCCCGTTGACCGTGAGGCTGTTGAAGACGATGGTGTGACCCGTCTTCGTCAACGTGCTCCCGACGTTCACGGTGAGGCTCGTGGCGGTGAGGTTCGACGCGACGGAGATGCTCCCGGCAATCGTCAAGGAATTGAATTGCTGGCTCACCCCAAGCGTGATCGTCTGGGCCGCGCCCGTGAACGTGACCGAAGAGCCGGTCGATGCGAGAGCCACGGTCGAGGACGTGTTCCACGACCCCGCGATCGATGTCGTCGACGACGTCATGGTAAGGGTCGCCGGTCCGACGGAGGAGAGGTTGCCGTTGAGGGTTGGTACGGCGCCCGTCAGTGTGAGGATCGCAGACCAAGCCAGGTTCGAGACGAACGTCGTGTTGATGCCCGAATTGACCGTTAGGTTGTACAAGGTCTGAGGAACGTTGACCGTGCCGCCCGAGGCACCGATGACGACGGTGGATGTCCCAACCGCAAACGTGCCGAGATGCGTGTCCACCGATGTGACGGTGATGAGCGACCCGTTGGCGGCCAGACTGCCGCCGGCGCCCACGTTCAGTGCGACAGCAGAAATCGGAAGATTGGAGCTGCTCGTGCTCAGGGTCGTGGTCCCGGCGCCGCCGGAGACGGTGAGCGTCGCGCCGGTGGTGAGCGCGTTCGAGGCCATCGTGTAGGTCACCGTGGCCGCGCCGGAATTAAACGTGACGTTGCCCGTGAACTCCTGGGTCAGACTCGCGAACGTCATCGTCTGCGAGGCGGACGAATTGAACATGATCGGCGCCGCGAAGCTCCAAGAAGCGGACGTCGACGCGTTCGTCCAGGGACCGCTGACCGTCCACGATCCGCCTGCGTTCGTCACGTAGGTGTTCGGGGCGCCCATGGTGACGCTCCCACCCACCGCAACCGTCGAGAGTCGCGTGTTAATGGCTCCAAAGCTTGCGAGGCTGAGCGATCCAACGGTGAGCGAGAGGTTGGAGGGCGAGGAATCCAGGACGGTGTAGCCCGTCGC
>Ga0209157_1001139_pt1 | contig 22493 bp, 20 predicted proteins | sample GraSoiAngelo_135_FD_185892 | JGI IMG/M metagenome (GOLD analysis project Ga0209157, IMG submission 185892) | Grasslands soil microbial communities from the Angelo Coastal Reserve, California, USA - 14_0929_05_40cm (SPAdes) (version 2) | ecosystem: Environmental > Terrestrial > Soil > Grasslands ...
CGACCGTACCACTGGCTTTGAGTGCTCCGGTCGAGTCGTACGTCTCCACTTTTTGTCCTGCCAAAAGACTGTTGACGGCTAGTGTTCCAGTTGATGATGAGCCCACCGCAGAATAATCCCAGTAGACACCACCGTTGTACAAGGTATAGGCCCAACCGTTTATCGCCGAGCCGTTGACGCCAACATCGTCAGCTTTGACGATAAGTTCGACCCACGAATTCTGAACGGAGGGTAAAGCTCCCATGGGAAGTCTGGATGGAGTACCGTTGGTCCCACACGTGGAGCCGGTTGTTCCGCACGACGTGATCAAGTTGCTTCCCCAGTACGCCCTATGCTCCCAAGTACCAGATACAGTGTGGAACTGAAGCATAATCTCGCTCGGCACCGAGCTCGATGGCATGTAGACGTACTGGATGAGGAACGAGCCTGAAGACGGTGTAAGCGTCGTTGTGCTGCCGTTGAAGTAGTGTTCATGAGTTCCGGACGCAACGAACCCGACATGGCTCTGCGTCCCGCTGGCAACCGGTCCAAGTCCGCTGGTCGCCCAAGCCCAACCGTCACTACCATCAGCATATGCAGTCGCTCCACTAGGCAGCGCATCGTCAACATAGACGGTCGAAGACTGCAAATATCCAGTACTCGTCCGAGAATTGCCTCCCGACTTGAAGGGTGTAGTGTAAGAGTATGTGCTGCCGCCCCAAACCTCCCGAGTGGATGACGTAAACTGTACGGTTCTACTGTCGAGTTCGTAGATTTTGAAATATCCATAGGGGAACGGCATCTGAGTGGCGTTCAAGCTGACGCTTGTCTGGCCTGAGGCTACGGTTCCGGATGTTTGGAGAAGGTTGTTCCAGTCGTAAAGCTCGACTTTCTGGCCAGCCTGTAGACTATTCACCGTAGCGGTGTTTGAGCTGGAGAGGCCGACGTAGTCGAAGGTTGCATAGTATGATGCGGTGTTGAGATTCCCGAATGATAAGTAGACATAAGAGGGCGTGAAGCTGGTGGAGAGACCCAGGGTCGTGGTCGAATAGACCTCCTGGTAGCCGACACTCTGCCCTCTGTTGAGGTAGACTTTCAGAGTGTTTCTATCCGTTAGGACTATTTTCCAGGCGATCGAGTGGGTTCCTGTGTTCGTGTTCGACCATAGAGTGTGCTCGGTCGCCCCGCCCACGCGGTCCAGCACGTAGTATGTGGGGAAGTCTTTCAAGGACAGACGAAGATAGTCGTTATTGTTGAACGGGTTCCCGTTTGATGCTGTTATCTGGGGCGAGATTATGAGATCTGCTGCGATGGTACTGGTGCCGGGGTCGTACCAGCTGTCTGTCTGAACCTCGGCATAGAAGGGATAGCTAAATGTGCTCGTTGACCGGACCCAGTTGGTCTGCCAGGTTCCCTGGGTCGACGAGGCTGTCGTGAGCTTTAGAAGACTAGTGGCGACCGTAGTTATCTTCCCGGTCCCGGATCCACCTTGTACCCAGGCAGTAGTGTTCAGTGATGCTCCATTGAAGTCGTCGTAGAATATTTTGCCGTTTGTTGTGGTGGTGAGGCCCCCAGGGCTCTGGAACATATACTGGCTGTTTGTATTGGCGAAGGAAGAGTAAGATTCGTGACCCGTGTTGTCCCGGGTATAGATGACGTTGCCCCAGAGGTCGTAGAACCGGCTGTTGTAGAAGCTGCGTGCTAGTGACGTGCCGCTGTAGACGTCGTCCTGTACTGAACGGCCGGTCGCTGGGTCAAACCAGAACTGTTCCTTGAGGAGTTGGGAGAGAGTTGCGTTGAGAACTGTTCTGGTCTGGCTGCTGGCTTGCGAGTTGAAGAGATATTTAGTGTATCCTTGGACCGTGTTTCCGTCCGACTGTTTAACACTGACATTTGCTATCTCGCCGTCTGTAATGTTGTATGAGAAGCTGCTGGACTTCACCACTTGTCCAGGATTATAGACGGTCTGAAGAGTAACGTAGTAGTTGACGGCATCGGTCCCAATGGTGGCGCTTCCATAGCTGTATGTGGAGTTTCCACCAGCCGTATAGACAACGCCCGACAGCAGCCAGCTGTTCTGGGCTTGATACTTGAAAGTGGTAATCCGACTCACCGCGTCCGTAACCGTAACAAGGTTGCTTCCCGAGTAACCGTATTTTACAATCTGGCCGCCGTATGTGACGTTTGCAAGATGATTGCCCGAATCGTACTTTAGGGTCGCTACCCTGCCCACGGTGTCGGTGATGCTTGCAAGGTTGCCGCCACTATAGCTGAAGCTAATCTGGTTCTGGCCCGTCCTGTCCACCAAGGCGGTAAGCGAGCCGCTAGCGTTGAAACTGTAGACTGTCCCATCTTTCATTGTCAAAGTGTACCCGCTCGCGGTCTTGGTTAGAACAAAGTCCTCCGTCAGATGGTTCTCCAGGGTCCACGTGTTCGACGTGACGTTGTAGCTGGTCCAAACTAACGGAAAAGTCTCTCCACTGAGAAAGTGGAGGTAGGTGGAGCCTACCCAGGGCAGGTTGAGCTGCCACCCGTTGCCGAGGTTGGCGTAGGGGCTGGTCTCGTAGTTGAACGGACCACCTTGGACCAGCGTGAAGGGTTGAGAGTATACTCTGCTTATCGACAAGCTCAGGCCATTTCTGCCCTGAACCGAGATGTCAGTTTGACCGACCGTTAGTAGTCCGTTTCCAGGCGAGACATATTCTCCGTTCTGGGTGAAGTATTGCTCATAGGGCGATAATCCCAGCTTGCTCCAGGGTCGAAGGGGCAGTCCTGAAGCAACCGCAGAGGGAAGAGGAAGAGATCCCCAGTACACGGGGTACGGTGATGTAGTGTTCAGCGTCCATGTCAGAAGAACCTCCTTCGACGAGGTTCTCACAGCGCTCAACCATACGGCCTTGGTTATGCTGGAGCCTGAACCGAAGGGTTGAGAGGGTGTGGACCAGCTTGCTCCTTTGAAACGGGTGCTGTACAACATGTAGGTGGGGACGCCCGACGATAGGCTCATCCAGAACGCGTAGAGGTTTCCAAGAGCATCCGAGCTAAGGGACGGGTAGAGACACTGGTTAGTACAAGAGTACAGGCTTGGGCCTATGGTCCACTGGGCGCTTGTGATGTTGTAGTAGGCCCAGACCATCTGGTATGTTGTTGTAAACTGCTCGAAGACCATGTGGACAAGGCTGTCAGGGGTTGTGACAGCTGAGACAAGGTTCCACTTGTTCGCGTTCGCGGGCAGGTTTAGATTGAAAGTCTGAACGGAACTCCAGTTCGGACCGGTTGGTGAGAGAGGATTCCATATCTTCCAACGAACGCTCGTATCCGAATAGTGGCTTGACAGTGCCATCAGCTTGCCCTGTGGAAGCGGGACGAGTTGGAGAGCCTCATTCCTCGTTGAGCCGCTGTTCGAAGTGAGATAGTTCGTGCTAAGAGTGAACGTTGTCCCGTCGGTTGACTTGTATATCCAGATGTTGTATTTGGCACTGGCGTCTTGCCATATTCCCGCTGCCCAGAAAGTCCCGTCGGTTCCGACTGCAACGCTCGGCGGCCAACTGTATGGCTGCGTCCAGGTCGTCACTGTGGTCTGGTCGGTCCAGGAGATGTCGCCTGCGAATATTGTTCCTGTTCGGAAGTAGAGTGTTGTCGTGCCGTCGCCACCAGCGCCGGAATTGTAATTGAGCCAGGCGAGAGCTATGGTGGAGCCTGACTGGTAGAGGTCAAAGTTGTACCCGATCGGTCCAGTGGCAACCCAGTTGCTCAGGGTCCAAGTAACCTGGTCCACACTAGTCTTGTAGAGAATCTTGTTCTGGGCGCCGAAGGCACTGTAGAAGAAGAGGAAGTAATAGCCTCCATAGCTGACCAGCTTCCGCTGAGTAGAATAGGCGGTGGAATAGTTCACGCTAGAGGTAACAAGCTGACTCGGATCAACGAGCGCCTGATTAGAGGGAAACACTGCCATGTGGCCCCGGCCTGAAAAGCCGCTGACGCTGAGTTGGCCTGTTTCCAGGCTCGCGCTTGGAGCGTCTGACCAGTCTGTAGTCAACCACTCAGTCCAGGCTGACGGGTCGGCTGAAGAGCCCACATCGATCCGCGAAACACCTGCCAGGGTCTGAACCCCGATAATACCTCCTAAATCCATGGTTCCTGTTCCAGAGGTCTTCAACCACCGTTGGACGGTGAAGGTTGCCCAGACAATGTTGAAATCGCCCAGGCTCCACGAGGGGGTTTTCGAGAAGCTTATCGAAAACTTGGGTTTAGACGCGAGAAAGCTCACCTGCAACAGAAGCTGCCCAACGACAACGTTTCCAGAGCGGACCTCGTACAAGACTTGGAAGTGCGCGTCCGTTGCCTGCGTTACCGTTGACGAACCTGGGAAGAGAGTAGATGCGGAAGCAGTTACGAAGAAGAAGCTGGCATTGCTGAGCTGCGTTCCAGATAACGAGTGTAGGCTGAAAATGAATGGAGACGAACGGTTGAACGAGTAAACACCGTAGGAGGTCTGATAGATGAACGCATCTCTTGTCGCCGTGAGATGTGGTGGAAAAGAGCTGTCTAGAGGCTGACTCACGGTGGGTACGGCCCGGTAACCGTACTGGACTGTGCCCGGTGCAAGAGGACTTCCGGGTCCCAGATTGGGAGATGAGTTAACGGACTTATTCGTCTTCGAAATCGACGCAGGCGTTCCTGTGTTAGGGAAGAACACGTTAACTAGAGCGGGGATCTGCGGTCCAATAGAACCTAGAACCGTAAGCAGGATCAGGGCAGATACGAGAGCTGTCTTTGCGATCTTTCTCGCTCGACGCCCTGGATAAGGAAGATCGACTGGACAATTCTGTATCTTCTCCGTTTTCCAATCAATGCGGCTAGGCTCCAAGACCAACAGGGTCGAAGACTATGATTATCGTAATAAGCCCCGGCGACTCCATTGTAACCAGATGAGAAAATAGTTACGAGGTATGCGCAGGGGACTGAGTGTTAGAGAGGTTACCTGCCATCGAGGAGGACCTTTGGGATTTTCTACTCTTTTTCATATATGAACTAGGGTTCTCTTTTATAAAACGCTGGACGTCTTTGCCAGTATATTATTTGCCTACGGTTGCCGCAGAGCTATCCCGACTCAGAAAGGAGAAAACTCCAGAAGTCCCCCTGCATTCAACTCTCCAAGAACTCGACAGGCGATTTTCCGAACTTACAGAACAGCTCGACCCGTGGTCAGAAGAAACTGCCAAGGTGGTGAGATCACTCGCGTCCCCGAGAAACAAAACCCTTGGTCCCCCTGACCTAGACCTGGTCAAGAAGGTTCTTGGGAAGTGGTCAATCCACATTATCGCGATTCTCAACACTCAAGAACGAGTTGGATTCGCGGAGCTCCGCAAGGGGCTCAAAGGAATTAGCTCGCGTGTCCTTTCGCAAAAACTGAAGGAGATGGAGGGCCAAGGTCTTCTCCGCAGAACGGTTCTGTTAGGTAGGCCGCCCCAGGTTCGGTACGAACTGAGAGAGAAGGGACGTATGCTCGCAAAGCTTGGGCGGCCCGTGATATTGTTCTTCATGAAGGAAAAATATGCTCAAGATCAACGATAGGAGATTCTCTTCGGGTCATCGCCGCCTCTGGTTGAGACTGGTTGTGGTCGCTCGTATGTACCGCTAAACTGGTGCTGAAATCTCGCCCCTAGTTACGCAAAAAGAAAAGTTACGAATTGTGCATGACTGGGACGGTATGGCGCCCAGGGCGGGATTCGAACCCGCAACGCGCTCGAGAATTGCTCGAGTGTCGCACGGGTGACAGCCGTGCATACTCTCGACCGGCTCCCGCAAGCCGTGGACCGGGCTATACTACCTCAACGCATTCCATATTCCAGGAATAGGGCGCGAGCCCGGCATACTTGTCCTGGGCAAAGCTAACCCGGAAAAGCTGGCAAGCTTAAACCTTCCCAAAGAAACGAAAGGACAATCGAGGCTTACTGCCAGATAAGTGATACAGTTCCAGCAAGGATAACTTGAAACAATAACCCTTCTCGCGGAAAGGTAACCGACAATGGCAAACCCTATGATCCCGAGCATAGGTCTCGGCTCCACACTCCTCGGGGTCATAGTCCTCTTCATAATCTATCTCCTAGTCATCGGCTTCGTGCTCTGGCTCGCCGGGGAGATCGTCGTCGGCAGAAGAGTCACGTTTGGAGAAGCTCTAGGCATCGCCGGTGTTGGAACCTTCCTAGTCGGGGCCTCGATAGCCCTTCTTGGCTTGATCGGTCTCCTGCTTGGCCTTGTGATCTTCCTCTTGCTCGTCAAACACTACTTCAAGACTGGCTGGTTGGGAGCCATCGGAGTAGGAATAATGGCGATCATCGTCTTAGTAGTTCTCACATTCATTCTAGGAGCCATATTGGTCGGCACGCTCTTCGGGTTTCCGAAGTTTTTCTAGATTACCCTCACATATCAGAGACATGTCTGGGACAAGTTGAAAAATGGAAAAGGCTTGTTCGGAGCCCCTTCTATGGATATTTGGGAAACTTACGCCCCGGCAGGCTGAGGGCTAGGCTTCCTCGCCGCTCTTATCTTCCTGCTCGGAAGAACAGCCACAGGTGTCGCACATGGCTACACCAACCCCAGCTCTTCACCGATTTAAACACTACACCGAACCCGTTTCAAGAACCTAGGCGCTTTTAGCTCTCAACCAAGTATCAAGAGTCTCTAGCGCTTCATCATAGGTCTTGACCAGGACGTCTTTGCCCTGCCGCGTGTTGAAGCTATGGTCACCGCCCTCTATCCAGTGAATCTCCGCTCGGTCCCCCAGTTTCGACACAACTCCCTCAAGGAGTTCCCTTTTAGCAAATTGGTCTTTTGTTCCGGACAGGAAGAGCATCGGCTTCTCAATCCGATAGAGATGCTCATCCCTCAGCATTTCCGGCTGACCCGGTCGATGCAATGGATAGCCCAGAAAGAATAGTCCTTCGACATCTACTCCGGATGCGACGACCTGGGAGGCAATACGGCCCCCCATCGATTTACCTCCTACGAAGATGCGCTCGGGTTGGTGCTTACTGGCCTTGACCTCATCGATAACTTTTCGATAGCTAGTCTCTAGGATCTCTCTCTTGTCCGGGATCTTTCGTCGAGCTTCCATGTACGGAAAGTTGAACTTCACCGTAAGGTATCCCTTCTCGGCGAGGCCTCTATGGAAATAGCTGATGAAAGGCGAGTACATTGGTCCACCCGCGCCATGCGCAATGATCAGGCAGGTCTTACTTTCACCCGGGTTGGGAAGCGAGGCATAAACGATTCCGAAATGACCGCCCTTGGGCGAAACAATCTTTGACTGCTCCATCTCAAGCCGGTTTCCTGTATCTCTCAAGTGTCTAACCGGCTCGTGTAAACTACAGGTCAGGGTTTCCCACAAAAATCGCGAGATAGCGCAAGGGCTCGAATCCCTCTCGAATGGAGCTGTGCACCGTTCCCGGCGGTATCACAATCATTGTTCCCGGCTTTACTCTGACTTCTTTCTCGCCTACACGTGCAGACCCTTTGCCTTCGATGTAGAAGATAGTCTCTTCGACATCATGAGTATGAGGAGTAACGATTCCGGTGAGCTCCACATATCTCATCGCGAGCTGATGACCCTGCTCTGCCTTGGACAGGTACCACCGTCTGAAGTCGCCCACCCTCTCCGGGACAATTTCGGAAAGATGTTTGACGATCGTCGAGGCTCCACCCGTTTTCTTCTACCATTTCTCATGGTTTAAAGATGGTTGCGGTCAAGGACATTTCTGCCCACCATCAGATTGGATGTGCACTATCAATAAGACAAACTATGTTAACCTAGGTTAGAGCAAAAGACGCTGGACCAGACCGCTATTGTCCTTCGATTACTCTCACCTTCCTCGTGAATACCCTCGCCAGTTTCTTCCCGCCAACATAGATCTCACAGATTTGAACGGACTGAAGGAGTTATTTCAAAATCTGCAAAATCGCACGGTTCACTCAGCATCCGACCTTGAGAAATGGCTCAAAGACGAGTCCGAACTCGCATCGGCCTTGGCAGAAGAACAATCCATTCGATACGCGAGAATGACATGTCAAACCGATGACCCTGCCCGCGAGAAAGACTACCTACTCTTCATCGAAAACGTAGAACCCGCGGCGAAAATAGGATTCTCCCAGCTCGACCGCAAATATCTAGGCACCCCTGCCCAGAAGAACCTTCCCCAAGAGCAGTACTATGTTCTCAACAGAAAGAGGGAGAACAACGTCGCCCTCTTCCGGGAGGAAAATGTAGAACTCGAAAAAGAAGAGACAAAGCTCGCCCAATTATTTCAGAAAACCACAGGAGCGATGACAGTCCTCTACGAAGGCCAAGAGAGGACAATGCAACAAATGGGACGCTTCTTGGAAGAACCCGACCGTAGCGTTCGAGAGAAAACATGGCTCCTCGCCGAGTCCCGCAGACAGAAAGACAAAGACACCCTGAACCAGATCTATGACCAGCTGATTGCCCTACGCCAAAGAATCGCGGAAAACGCGGGCTTTGACAATTACAGAGACTTCATCTTCCGGAAGAAGGAGCGATTCGACTACACGCCGGAGGATTGCTTCCGCTACCACGAAGCCGTGGAAGAACATATCGTGCCGTTGATTCACGAACTCGACAAAGAAAGAAGCCAAGGATTGAGAGTTGAACCCCTGCGACCCTGGGACCTAGCCGTCGACCCTAAAGGTCGTCCCGCCCTTCGCCCGTTCAAAACTTCATCCGAGCTGGTACAGGGATGCGTCAAGGTGTTTGACAAGGTCAATCCCGAGTTCGCCACGAAACTCAGTAGGATGGCAAGCCTGAATCTCCTAGATCTTGAGAGCAGGAAGGGAAAGGCGCCAGGAGGATACAACATGGAACTGTCAGAGATCCGATTGCCGTTCGTATTCATGAACGCGGTCGGACGCGATGGCGACGTGTGGACATTATTACACGAATCAGGACACGCGTTTCACGTCTTCGCAATGCGAGACAAACGATTCCCCTACCAATACAGGAGCGAGAACGTCCCGTTAGAAATTGCTGAAGTGGCCTCCCAAGCAATGGAGATCATTGGAGGAGAGCATCTCGAAGGAACATTCTACAGCAAAGAAGACGCTGCCCGCTCCAAACGGGAACACCTGGCATCGATCGTCAAGCTACTGGCTTGGATCGCGACCATCGACGCCTTCCAACACTGGGTATACACCCACCCGAGTCATACTCGGGAAGATCGACAGGACCAATGGGTCCGGTTTAGGAAAAGGTTTGGCGGAGCAGAGAGCTGGGTTGGACACGAGGAATTCCTCCGATCCCAGTGGCAACGACAACTACACCTATTCGAAGTCCCCTTCTACTACATTGAGTATGGAATTGCGTTCATGGGCGCGCTTGGTCTCTGGACACGATACCGCAAGGATCCAAGAGCCGCCATCTCAGCCTACCAGCGGGCTCTCGCACTTGGCGGATCGAAACCATTGCCTGAATTATTCAAAGCCGCCGATTTGCCATTTGATTTTGGACCTAGAACAATCGAACCATACGCCAAAGAGCTGCATGACGTCCTGGTGCATCGCTGACGCGATCTTTTAGTGCAAAGGCACGTCGCAACGTTGTCTAATAACAACGACAACGCAGAAACCCTGTTAGGACGAGCAAAATCCTAGGAAACGGTTCTGTTAGAGATGATCGGATTAATTGTTCAGCCGTTGGTGATAACTCTTGACGATATTGACCTGAGCCTAATCTCAGCCCTGATCGGACTCGCAGTGACGATTCCCGTGACCTATCTGATAGTTGACCGAGTAGTAGCGAGGCATGACAGGAAGAAGCTCGAACCGGTTGAGAAGCTAGCAAAAGAGAGATTGAGATCCAAGCTCGGGGTCGGTTTCCTCACCACCTTCCTCATCACGTTGGTGATCGACATTACATCCACCGTGGGAGAGAAGAAGACCCTGTCAAAAGACGTTCTTTCTCTTCACATCGAGAAGTTGAAGGGGGCACAATCTGACCTAGAAATGCTGTTAGGTGTCTACAACAATGTTCTAGAAGTTAAGACCACACATCTCACCAGTAGCATTATCCTGTTCATCGAACACCTTCAAGAGGATTTTGAGTACCTCTCACAAATCTATCCCAAACCACCCACGAGGGTCCACGCGTCTCACATAGAAGACATAATTCTCAAAACTGTGAAACTGACGAAAGAAGAACTGGCAGCCCTTGGAACGGACAACGCCCAGATCCGGGCCCTTGAGGAATGGCTGACCAATTATACAAGAACCAAAGTCACGCCCTCGGAACCCCGAGAAATGGTGGAAGTGAGTGGAAAACACCAAATCGGATAAGAAGGAGACGAATCAGAATCTGGCCAGGTTCGTCAGGGTAGCGGAAAAAAGCGACCTAACAGAGGGGTCCGGCAAAGTTGTGAACGTCGATGGAAGAAGCATAGCCCTCTTTCGAGTCAAGGACGAGTATTTTGCCTTAGCGAACGTCTGTCTACATCGAGGAGGACCCCTCGGTGAAGGAAGTCTCAACGGTTCCACGATCACCTGCCCTTGGCATGGCTGGAAGTTTGACGTTCGGACGGGCTCATTCACCGTTATTCCAACCTTGAAAGTCCCAACGTACAAAATCAAAGAGCAGAACGGTTCAGTAATGGTAGAAATCCCCTGAGCGTGCCCGTGAGAGCTCTAAGCCTCCTTTCATGGTGAAGGCAAAGGATTCCGAAAACTACCAATCGCCCTATATAAGGGACCTCCTTTTAAAGGCGGGACAACTTTGGGCTCCAAAACGTCGGTGTTGAAACGATTTGTCCGATAAAAACAGGGCTTTCATCAATATCGAGAACGTAGTTGCCTCGGCGACTCTGAAGCAGAGAATAGACCTCAACGCAATCGTACGTGTCTTCCCTGGGGTCGAATACCGGCCAGAACAATTTCCAGGCCTCGTCTATCGATTGAAGAAGCCAAAAACTGCGACTCTGATTTTCAGCTCCGGAAAAATGGTATGTACCGGCGCAAAATCTGAACGCCAAGCGCGCCAGGCAGTGCTGAAAGTCGTTGACGAACTGAAAAGAGATGGGATCGTTATCCTGGGCAGGCCGGAAATAATGATACAGAACATTGTCGCATCGTGCGGACTAGGAGGCCACATTGACCTAGAAAAGGCGGTTTATGGTTTGAAGAAAACCATGTATGAACCAGAACAATTTCCTGGACTCATCTACAGAATGGATGAACCGAAGGTGGTAATTCTAGTGTTCGCCAGCGGCAAACTTGTCTGCACCGGAGCCAAGAAAGAGATTCAAGTGCACATCGCAGTAAACAAGCTTCAGGAAACCCTAGAGGCCAAGAATCTAATCCGCTACGAAGGCCCGGAAAAACCTCGCCTCCCACCGCTTCCCACTAAACCATCCTAGTGGAAAGCGACGACCAAAGACTCCCCGTTGATGGCGGGCCCGCCGGGAATTGAACCCGGGACAGCCGGGTGTCCCTCTGATGGCTAAAAGCTTCACCAGAGCACATAACGCTACTCTTCCGGTGCTCTACCTGGCTGAGCTACGGGCCCTATCGGCACATCGTGAACGTTGCGTTGAAAAAGATTCGGGCCTTCAAGTGCAGCGAACTTTCCTAGGAATCTAATCTGATCGTGTATCGACCTTGCACGGACCCGACTCCCGCGTCGAGGCCATCCAACTCCAACAGAGAAGTCTCGCATAAGTCGTTATTATGAAAAAAAAGGGGAGAAATTCACCTAAAGCGGTCTGCGTTCTATGGCAGTGGGGGCAGAATAATGCTGACCGTTACCGTATTCGAAGCCGAAGCACTTTGCCCTACACCATCCGTGACAGTTACCACCACTGTGTAGGTACCGGGTAGTAGGTACGAGTGGCTGGTTGTAGATCCGGTAGCAGTAGATCCGTCACCGAAGTCCCAAGCATAGACATACGGCTGAGCCCCCCCTATCGCCGTGGCAGTGAACTGGATTGTCTGTAGAGGGTAAGGGTTGGATGGTGCATAGGTGAAGCTGACCGAGAGCGGAGCATATGCGAAGAATTCGGTCATTGAAGTGGCCGCTGCATCATTGGTGGACAGGCTAGCAAGATTCCAATTCGTCTCTACGGTGCGGGTGAATGAATAGTGGTCGTAAGGATTGGTTGTAACAAAGCTGTTCTTTGTTCCTCGACCAGCCCAGACGGCGTAAACACAGTCCTCAGAGCTGTTATTGAGAGGACAATACCCGCTCCCTTCGTCAAAGACGACGAATAACGCGGCTCTCTGTGTAGTGAATGTCGTGCTGTTAAGGATCTGCGGGACGAGACCGCTGAGATAGGCGTCCCCAAAGGGTATGGAGGCGGAGCAACCGCTTGTATACCCGTGCATGTTGTCGCAGTTGTTCGGTGTGAGCCACATGAAGTTCGGCGCCGACCCTGAGTTGAGGTCGTCGATGAGAGTGCAATCACTCACGGCGCAGCCGCTCGGATTCGCTAGGACTACGTTAGAACATCGTGCGGTGTTCGATGTAATGTCGGTGAAGAAGACAAACGGATTATGTTCCGGAGTATAGGGTTGGTTGTAGTTAGTGTCGCAACCGCTTGCGACCGCTTGGTTCTCCATATAGCCCTTCCAAGTCAACCCTGCTGCCTCCAAACTATCTACAAGGTTCGCATGTGACGATGGTGTGCATGGATAGCTGACGCAACCGTAAGTGTCTCCGCCTAAGAGAGCTATGTAGTCGGCCTGGCTGAAGTGCGATACACCGGTATAATGGGATCCGATTCCATACGAGTTTGCCAGTCCAGCAGTGTAGGGGTCCCCGTTAGTGCTCAAACAAGGGGGCGGATTTCGTGCGCAAATCTGGTTGATGCCATGATCCTCCATAACGATGATCACGACATGGTCGAAGTAGGTGCCCGTACCAGCAGCCATCATGGATGTTGTTGAGGTGGTTATCGATGAATCGCCAACGGCGGCTGCATGGCTTGCCACCTGTGACGCAGCGACAACCCCCGTAATAGCTAGAAGGGACAGTGTGAAGCAGAGAACTCGGGCCTTGTTGTTCACGAGTGCCTTTGTCATTCCTTTTTTCTCCTATCATTGCAGTTTCCGCCTGAAATATTTGAATGGTCAGTCCACAGAGTCCTAGAACCGACCACATCCGAACACTTTAGCCTACTCCGTCAGCTATACTCGATATATGGTGACATCGGCGTATTGATTCTTCAATCCCGATTTTCCATATCTGCACTAGGGTCCCGCGTCATGACAACCGCAGCTGAGACAACTCCTTTGGTTTCAGGATTGAAAAGACTCTCAGCAGCGAGGTTCTCCCACGATCTCATAACTGTGGTCTCCTCTAGGGCTCGTTCTACTTCTTGGAACTTGAGTACGGTGGTTGCATATCCACCACCATATTCTGGAGCCTTCCCAAGTTTTCGACCTTGGCCTCGATTGAGTCGCCAGGTCTGAGAAGGTAGGGTTCTTTGTCCGGCTTCCGGTAGATCGCGACACCGGACGGAGTCCCAGACGTTATGATATCACCTGGTTCCAAGGTCATGGATGAGAAGAACTCGATCAGCTCTCGAACTTTGAACACCATTTTCTTGGTGCTTGAGTGTTGACGGGTTTGCCCATTGACCCGGAGTTCCATCCCAAGATTGTCAGGATTTCCCGCCTGGTCTGGAGTTACTAAGCAGGGACCCATGGGACCGAAGGTGTCGAAGTTCTTGCCGAGGTTACAGAACCCCCGTTTCATTTCGGCAAACTGGATATCTCTGGCACTTATGTCGTTGAACACGGAGAAGCCTGCCACGTAGTCAAGAGCATCCTTCCTCGGAACATCCTTACACTCTTTCCCGATAACCGTGGCGAGCTCGACCTCATAATCGAGAAGCTTTACCCTCTTCGGATAGATTACTGGAGCCCGGTGACCAACAAGAGACGTGGGCGCCTTGAGAAAAGAAATCGGAAAAGACGGAAGCGAACTGCTTCCTTCAGCTAGATGATCTGAGAAGTTGCCGCCCATGCAGATGATTTTGGTTGGACGCGCTATCGGCGGGAGGACCGTAACAGAGTCAAGGCTCCAATACCCTTTCTTGTCTTGCTGGTCCTCGTCGAAGCGCTTCTTTGCAGAATCCGCTACTAAATGGGCTTTGGATTCTGCCTTGGGGTCCTTAAGAAAGTCTAGGATTGGTTCGGAGGACGTCTTCGCGCCAGTTATCTCTACGAGATGGTTCGCGCCTACCATGACCCCAATTCTGTTCTCTCCCATTTTCTGCTGAAATCTAACTAGCCTCACGGTGAGACCCCTAAAGTGCTCCGAGCGAAACGGATCGGGAATGTAAATGTTACAGCGAACACCGAGAAATCGTAGCCTCCATCTCTCGCTAAGACCCTAATGGTTATTGTTGTGAAGGAGGGCCTTCCGGTCCCGATCTATTTGCTTGAGAAGAGATGTAACCTCTTCGATCTGTTTTCGTAGAACAATACCGTTCTGCCGAATCTTCCTTACCGAAAACAATTCGCACCAGTTGGGAGAGCACTTGTGTTTAGACCGTAGAGAGGAGCAAAACTATTTCGCTTATAGCTCATTCGTCGAGCTGTTTTGATGTATGTTCCTTCGATCGATAGAGAGTCTTTTTTAGCCCGCCGAATCCTTTCAGTCGATGGTCGACTTTAGCAATGGTAACTGTCGAAGAGTATCGAGTCGAGAGTGATACAATGGGAGAGGTCAAAGTCCCCAACTCCGCGTACTATGGAGCACAGACACAGAGAGCTGTAGAAAACTTCCCAATCTCAGGGATCCGCCTACCGAAAGAGTTCATACGAGCAATGGCTCTTGTCAAACTGGCGGCGGCGAGAGCGAATATGCAGCTCGGGCTCTTGGAGCCGAAAAAAGGCGAGGCTATTGTCTCGGCTGCCAAGGAAGTCATGGAGGGCTCGCTCTATGAGCAGTTTGTGGTTGATGTCTTTCAGACTGGCAGCGGCACCTCGACCAACATGAATGCTAACGAGGTGATTGCAAATCGCGCTATCGAGCTCCTAGGGGGAAAGCGTGGAGACAAGAAGCTCGTTCATCCAAACGACCACGTGAATATGTGCCAATCGACAAATGACGTCTTCCCTACCGCCATCCACGTCTCTTCAGCCGAAGCGATAGGGAGGAGACTAATTCCTGCATTACAATCACTCGCCAAGGCGCTCGAACAAAAGACAATCGAGTTCGATGATGTCGTCAAGGCTGGTCGAACTCATCTCCAAGACGCGGTACCAGTGACACTCGGTCAGGAGTTCAGTGCTTACTCCAGTATGATACGACACGGTATTAAACGAGCAGAACTTGCCCGGGATACTTTGTTAGAACTCCCGCTCGGTGGAACTGCGACCGGAACAGGTCTGAATGCGCACCCCAAATATGCTGAGCTAGCAATAAGAGAAGTTAACAGACTTACTGGCCTCAACTTCAAGAAAGCTGAGAACGCGTTCGAATCGATGCAGGGAAAGGACGGGTGTGTCGAGGCGAGCGGGCTTCTCAAGACCATAGCCGCCAGCCTGATGAAAATCGCCAACGATCTCCGGCTGCTCAACTCAGGACCGCGCACCGGGCTTGGGGAAATCGACATGCCTGCAACAGAGCCTGGGTCCAGCATAATGCCGGGAAAGGTCAACCCGGTCATTCCCGAAGCCGTCAACCTGATCGCCGCTCAGGTCATAGGAAATGATGCAGCTATCACCGTCTGCGGCTCACTCGGCCAGCTGGAGCTCAACATCATGATGCCTGTCATCGCCTACGACCTTCTCCAGTCAATAGAGATTCTAGCAAACGGCTCTAGGGTTCTAGGCGAGAAGTGTATCTCAGGAATCACAGCGGACCGCGAACGTTGTTACAATTACGCGGACAGAAGCTTGATGGTTGTAACAGCAATAACACCACACATCGGCTACGATAATGCGGCTAAGGTTGCCAAGAAAGCTATAGCTGAGAACAAATCGGTACGACAAGTGATTCTAGAAGAAAAAATTCTCCCAAAGGAAAAACTCGACGAAATCCTAGATCTCAAGAAGATGACCAAAGGCGGAAGGGCATAACTCCTCCAATCGTCTAGGCGTGACCGCTCTTGATGGACACTCAGCAGATAATGCGGACATCGCTGAAACTAGCCGGATTCAAGAACATCCCTGCCGACAGCGAGGTCCATGTTAAAGGACGACGGATCCGAAAAGTTCTGATCGCAATCGATGTCGGAATCGCCGAACTCCTACTAGCCCGCAACCTTGGATGCGACGCTGTAATAGCGCACCATCCCGCGGGAGGCAAGGCACGGATAGATGGCTACAAGGTATTCCTACGGCACATTGACCAGTTGAAAGAGGCCGGCGTGCCGGAAGACACGGCACGGAAAGCTGTTCAGCCCAAATTGCGACTCCTAGAACTCCAGCATCATCCCGACAATTATGATCAGACGCCAAGTGCCGCCAGGAAGCTTCGAATGCCGCTGGTGTCAATTCACAGCCCTTGTGATGAGATAGGTCGGACGATGATTCAGAATGCTTTGAAAGGTGTTGACGAAAATTCGGCAGTGAAGGATGTTGTCTCCAGAATTGCGGGTTTTCCCGAGTTTCGAAAAGCTGCGTCCAAGATCGAGGTACGGTTAGGTTCTCCAAAGAATAGAACAGGGAAGATAATGATCAGCCATGCTGCGTACACTAACGGGGGATACGAGGTTGCCAGGACATATTTCCAAAACGGAATAGGCACGCTGTCTTACATTCACATCGCGGAACCGGATCTTACGAGGCTCGCCAATGAAGCCTCTGGAAACTTGATCGTTCTAGGGCATATCGCGAGTGACTGGCTCGGAATAAACAGGCTCCTCCGCGAGCTTGAGAAGAGGGGAGTAGAACCGATCGCGACAACTGATCTCAATTGACCTACTCAAACCAGCAACCATCATTTTGTACAGTGCCGGCCAAGCAGGTGTTCCCTGAACCAACGGTAGGAGCCCTCATTGTCAACCAACAGGGCAAAATCCTCTTGGCGAAGTCCCACAAGTGGTTTGACAAGTATACTCTCCCAGGCGGGCATATCGAGGTCGGTGAGAGCATGGTTGACGCGGTGAGGAGAGAGGTCAAGGAGGAAGTTGGACTAGATGTGGAAGTGGTGGAGATGCTTCTTGTGCAAGAGGCTATTTTCGCGCCTGAGTTCTACAAGAAAAAACATTTCATCTTCATCGACTTTTACTGCAAGTCCAAGGATCAACAGGTGAAACTTGACCAGAACGAAATACAGGATTACATCTGGGTCTATCCTGGGGCAGCGTACAATCTCAAAATAGATTCGTTCACCCGTAAGACCCTTGACAGGTATCTCAAGCGGGGCTACAGCTCGTCCCCAAGCGGAGGCCTATAGGTTCCAGCCTTTGGACTCTAACCTATTGCCCAGCTCGACAAGTGAATTGATCGTCACGTCGGCGTTTTCTTTTGAAAAGTCGTTGTAGCGCGCGAATCCGGTTCGGACCAAGACCGTCCGTATTCCAAGCTTCTTCCCTGCCCTGACGTCCCACCAGGAATCGCCGACAAGAAAGGCGTCCTCGACCCGAAGGCTCAACCTATCCAACGCCCTTGTTACTAGCTGCTTTCTTTTGTCAACGACCTCCTCCAGCGACTCCAATCCGCGTCCAGGGCCGAGATCTTCTCGGGTGAAGAGCACATCGACTAGTGGGCTGACTTTCAGTAGGTCCAGCTCTTCTGCTACGACGGATCTCGTGAATCGCATTGTGGCAATTCCGAGTTTGAACCCATGGGCTTTCAGCGTGGACAAGAGTTCGAGTGCGCCGTTCTGAAGCTTCGCCTTGTCCACTGTATCCCGGAACAGTTTTCGATAGGTCTCGTAGGCTTCATCGATTCGGACACCATCATCACGTGATAGTGCGGTTTCCAGCACCATTCGCGGCCCCGTGCCGTTCTCGTAGGCTCGCTGGTAGTAGTTCTTGATAAGAAACCCCAGATCGATGGGCTTTGAGTGATGAGCGGTGAGGGTTTGGTTGATACAGTAGAACTCGCGGTCGTCGATCTGGGCGAGAGTTCCGTCCCAGTCGAAGATTGCGCCCTTCAACGTTCTCAGGCGAGAATTCGCGTCTGAATGTAACCATATGGGTTTCCTTGAGGTTACGAGCAACATATCCCGAAAGGGTCCGCAGTGTCCTTGAGATTAAGGACGAGCGTGCAATGGGTAGACTAAGCCCCGACTCCCATCCTGATACTAAGGGCGATCTCTTGCTGGCTATAGGAGTGGGATTCCTCATCAACCTGATCATCGGAGTTGCCCTGCCTGAGATAGGACCCTTTGTTGCAGGACTGGTTGCAGGTGTCATCATCAAACAGGGACCGTGGAAGGGGGCGCTCGCAGGATTCTTCGCAGGTACTCTAGGCGGACTGGCAAGTATCGGGCTCTGGGTCGCGACAAATCTTCTGAGCCTTCCTAGTGGCCTCTGGTCCGTCGCCTTCCAGACTGCGGTTGGGATCCTGACAGCCACCTACGCGATTCTTTCTCTGTCAGGTGGAATAATAGGGAGCGTTGTCGCGGTACAGCACTGGCCACGTTTGAGTTTGTTCCTGAAGCAACATAAGATCAGCTTCTCATTACCATTCCATCTTCACCAATCGACCACGGTCGTTGCGAAGAAGCGTGAGGGATAGTAAATGACCTTCACGGCTCAGCGTTTGCTCGACACGACTCCCAGATGGCTTAGCATAACTCTCGTCTCGTCTTCCAGCGCTCTCCTCATATCTGGAATCGGACTTGTTCTCAACCTCCTCGACCCCTTCAACATCACTCCCTTCACCTTATTGCTCCATCTCGTCTGGGCCATCGTAGTATCGAGCTGGGTGCTCACCCTGAAAGTGAAACTTCCTCCAGAGAAGAAGGCCCTTTTGGCAATCGGCGTCGCGGTCGCGGTGGGATCGATGTGGGATGCAGTTCAACAGTGGGCAGCATATCTTGAGGCTGGGGTAGTCAACGACATTACACTTGTCGCTGGCGCCGTGGCTATGGACGCGGTCGGAGGACTAGTGGTCTATATCCTATACCATCTGAACATTCTAGGCAGGAAGTTAGGGTCTAGTGGGCCTCAATCAAGCCCCGGATCTGCGCGTACTTTGCCACCTTGAAGAACCAACAACCCCACAACAAATAGTCCCAGGCCCAGGCCAAGAGAGGCCAAAACCTCCAATGCAGCGCCTTTACTCACATGAAGTGTTTAGACCCAGGGCGTCTTAATTTCTCGTTTTGGCCGGGATAGAAATTGCCTCTCTGATCGGAACGCCTTCCTTCGGGTCCTGGATTATTCTCTGGAACCCTCTGATAACCTCCTTGGTTACCGGTCCCGGTTTACCCTCTGCTATTGGCACTCCGTGAATCTTGACTACAGGAACGACTTCTGCCATTGTTCCGGTTAGGAAGGCCTCGTCAGCGGTCATGAGCTCGTAAGGAGTAATGTCTCTCTCTCGCACCTCGTATCCCAGCTCCTCGGCGAGTTTCATAACGCGGGCTCTGGTTACTCCGTGCAGAATTCCTGCGGCCGATGTGGGCGTATGGATTATTCCTTGTTTGACGATAAAGAGGTTTGAGCCGTGGAACTCGGAGACCATTCCTCTATGGTCGAGCATTACGACTTCGTCGGCGCCTGAGTCTATTGCCTGGAACTTGGAAAGAACACTCTGGATATAGTTTAGAGACTTGACCTCGTGACTTGTTCCATCGACCATGTCACGTCTTAGGCTGGATATGACAGCAGTGACACCTTTCTCCCTCGCTTCCTTGCCGTGGGCCGGAAGTACCGGCTCAGTCATGATAATAATGGAGGGCTTCGGGCAGCTTCGCGGGTCCAGTCCGAGGTTTCCGCGGCCCCGTGTGATTACGAGGCGTATGTACGCGTCAGATAGGTTGTTTCGTCGTAGGGTTTCTACGATAGCGTTCATGACTTGCTCTTTGGTGAGGGGGATGCTGACTCTGATGACTCGTAGTCCTTCGAATAATCGCTCTATGTGTTCGCGTAGCCGGAAGACTGTGCCGTTGTACGCGCGGATGCCTTCGAACACCCCGTCTCCGTAGAGAAGACCGTGATCGTAAACTGAGATCTTGGCTTCGCCCTTGGGGTGGTATTCACCGTCGATATAGACGAATGGTTCCTTCCCCGCCATGAATGTCCAGAAAGAGAAATGAGTGTGCCGGGTATAAAAGTGCAAGCTCCCTTGATGATCGAGGAGCGGTAATCTCTACCTAAATCATAATCTACTCAGATGTGGTTTGCGTGTTCTTGGTTTGGGCCGGTAGTTCAGCCTGGTTAGGAGCACTGACTCTCCGGATAGAACGTCCGCCTTACACGCGGAAACCCTCACATGAGGGCCGTAGGGTCGGGAGTTCAAATCTCCCCCGGCCCACCAAGCTCGTCTACTTTCGACTGGTCTTCGTTTTTCGTCTCTGCGACGCACGTGCTCTTGGCGATTTGCTTCGAGCGCGCTTCTCGTACTTGGGCTGGTACAATTCCACCTCCACGTCGCCTGGCATTCGAAAGTGAGTCAGCAATCCCCAGCCCTCATCGGTGACACCTGATGTGAACTCGACACCCCGAGATTTCAGTTCTTCAACCGTTTTCTTGATGTCATCGCAATAGAAGGAAATTGAGTGGAATACTCTCTCTGATGGATGACAGCCTAGATCGGCTTCCGGCATGTCAAAGATTAGCCAACCTTCGCCCGTATCGGTAAAAGGGAACCGGAGTTTGTCCCGAACAAACGCCCGCAACTCCTCTGGCTTGGGCGTATAGAGCAATGCATGAAGCCCCTTGATCAATTCCTATCCTCCTTTGTTTGCCACCCTCATCTCCCAGATTACTCTTGCTATTCTCAGGCCTGGAGCTGGTAAAGGGGCAGCATTCGCTAGCGTCCTGCTGTTACAGCCAGCCTATGTGGGATGCCACGATTCGAGTGCGGGACTAGGTGTCCGAGCGAGAATTTTTTCAGTCTCTTGATTGCTCTATGAATCGTCTCTGGTTTCTTTGAGAAGGAGAACCTGAATCGCAGCCTCCCATCAGACGGGTTGTGGAAGAAGCTCGAGCCCGGAACGCCGCCGACTCCTATCTTGGTGATAAGGTGTAGGGCCAGCTCTCGGTCATCCCTAAACCCTGTGCTATTTGTCGTGGTCCAGACGTAGTAAGCGCCTTCCGGTTTGAAAACGCCAAATCCCGCATTTTTCAACGACTCAACCAACATTTCTCTGCCTGCGCGATAGTTTTCTCTTAGATGTTCATAGTAGGATTCCGGAAGCTGGAGAGCGGCTGTGCACGCTTCCTGTAGAGGCGTTGGGGCGCATACAGTGAGGAAATCGTGAACTTTTCGTATCGCCGAGGTGAGGGGCTTTGGAGCGACCACGTATCCCACGCGCCAACCGGTCACGCTGTAGGTCTTGGAAAATCCTGAGATGGTGATGGTTCGATCCTCCATCCCAGGGAGGCTTCCGATGCTCGCGTGCTGGTGTCCATCGTACACGATGTGCTCATAGATCTCGTCCGTGATCGCATAGGAGTCGTAATCTTGGCAGAGATCTCGGACCAGGCCTAGTTCCTGACTCGAAAGAACTCGTCCTGTAGGATTGTGGGGTGTGTTAATTATGACGGCCTTGGTCTTGCGATTGAATGCTTTTTTGAGAGTTTCTTCTTCTATCCGGAAGTCTGGCTCGCGCAATTTGATGTAGCGGCATTTTGCGCCCGAGAGAATCGCGTCGGGACCGTAGTTCTCGTAAAATGGCTCGAAGATCACCACCTCGTCTCCACGATCCAAGAGTGCTAGCTCCGAGGCGATCATGCCTTCCGTTGTACCGCATGTCACCGTGATCTCGTCTACGCTACAGTCAATGTGGTTGTAGGCTCTCATCTTGCGGGCGATGGCTTTCCTCAGACCCAGGGTCCCATACGTGGTGGAATATTGGTTGTATCCCTTCGAGATCGCGGTCGCGGCCGCCCTTTTGATGCTGACTGGGGGGTCGAAGTCAGGAAAACCTTGCGCAAGATTGACTGCCCCGTAAGCTTGGCAAAGCCTGGTCATTTCCCGGATGACGGATTCAGTAAACCCGGAGGCTCTAGCCGAGGGCCCCTTTCTCATAACCCGGACTTTTACATCGGGGCTAGTAAGGATTCCTTCTTGATCGCGCTGGGTGGAGTCTAAATAAGCCATCAATAAGAAGAAAACCGCGCCGATGGTATACTGCTCCGTCTTTCTCTACCGGGTCCCGAAGAGGAAAGCGGAAGCCTTCGTCCAAGCCTTGAAGCCAATAATGAAATTATTTCTGGACTCAGGTGCGCTCTCTGAGGAGCTTCTTCAACCCAAGGAAATGGAAGGAAAGTTCGGATCGATGAGTCTTCCTCCAGCGATCGGGATGTCTGAGGAAGAAAATCTTTGGGTCGAGATTGCTCGCTTCAAAGACGCCTCACACATGAAAGATGTCCATGCAACGG
>Ga0209157_1001143_pt1 | contig 22490 bp, 23 predicted proteins | sample GraSoiAngelo_135_FD_185892 | JGI IMG/M metagenome (GOLD analysis project Ga0209157, IMG submission 185892) | Grasslands soil microbial communities from the Angelo Coastal Reserve, California, USA - 14_0929_05_40cm (SPAdes) (version 2) | ecosystem: Environmental > Terrestrial > Soil > Grasslands ...
GGTCAGAAGAATCGCGGGCGAGGCAGCGGGGCTCTTTGCCTCTCTTATCATCGCAGTCTCGCCTCCCCTGATCGAGAGAGGGAACCTCGGGTGGTTCAAATCCGAGCCGTTGGCAATACTCCTCTTTGCCTCGGCGAGTTACGTATTTCTCACGTTGTTCGACAATGAAATGAGACCCGGAAGCCGGACGCTCAGGGCCATCTTGGCCGGCTTCTTGGTGGGATACGCGAACACGAGCTGGGGAGGCGCCCTCTACTTCAGCGTGGCCTTCGGCCTAGTCTTCTTGATTCTTCCTTTCCTAGGGGTGGACCTCTCTTACCTCGCACCGACGATCCTGATCTTCACGGCCTCCGCCCTCTTCGGAAGCGCCATCTTCCCAAGACCCGGTGTGGGGATCGTCACCAACCCCGCTGGGCTCGCCTTGATCGGTGGAACCCTCTTCGTCCTCGTCGCGCAGTGGTCGAAGTCGTGGGTGAAGCCGAGCGAGTACATGCAGACGCTCGTGAAGCTCCTCTTCGGCTTCGTCCTGGCCGGCCTGGCCGTCCTCAGCTTCGGCTTCGTCGGCGGAATAAGCGCGAGGTATCTCGCGGCAATCTTCCCCTGGGTGAGAACCGGTAATCCACTCGTGGCGTCGGTGGCGGAACACTTCGTCCCGGCCGGGAGCGACTACTTCTCCTCTTACCTCATAATTCTCTTCTTCGGCGTCTTCGGCGCGATCGTCGCCCTCAGGAGGAAGAACAGCATTCCCATGACCTACGCTCTTGTGATCGGTCTGACCGGCCTCTACGTCTCAGCGGCCTTCTCGCGTCTGCTGGTATACTCCTCCATCGCCCTCGCCCTCCTAGCCGGAATCGGGTTCGCAGAACTGGCCTTCGCCATCGTCAAACCTGGCGCCGTTCCTCTCGTGAAGAAGAAACCCGTCTCCGCCACGAAGAGCGAGATGCGCGTGATATACTCGGTAGCACTCGTTGCGCTGTTAGCCTTCCCGGCGAGCATCTATTGGATACCCAACCCCGCCCAGTGCACCGCGGCGAACCCCTACCTCTGCGACCAGAGTCCCGCCGACTCCGGCGTGAGTCTATCGAACGGGGGGACGGTTTTCTCGAGGTCCCAGTTGAACGACTGGGTCCAGGCGCTCCAGTGGATCAGGGACAATACGCCCAAGAACGCAGTCATCATCTCCTGGTGGGACTACGGATACTGGGACAACGTGATGGGAAACAGGACGACGGTCGCGGACAACGCCACCCTGAACGGGACTCGCATAGCCCAGATAGGGCGCATGTTCATGTCGAACACGACCGTCGCGGCGACTACAGCCAAAGGTCTGGCACACGGACGCCCCGCGTACATCCTCCTCTTTCTGGTGGGGAGTCTAATCAGCATTAGCGGGCAAGCGTTCTACGTACTTCAGGTTCCCGCTGGCGCTGGTCTCACAGCTGGCGGGGGAGACGAGAGTAAGAAGCAATGGTTCATCAGGATAGGATTTCATGAATTGAACGTGAGCGAATCGGTGTACCTCTTCCCGCCACCAGACGACTTCAATCTCACCCCCTTCACTCTCCAGGACACCATATTCGGGCAGATGCTGCCCTTCCAGTTCGCCGGCTACATCAACAGTGCCGGCACGCTGACACAGACGTACCAGCTTGACAACAGGACAGGAGCACCCCCGATCCAGGCTTTTAGCTATCCCTACAAATTTCACTTTTCCGCGAACGGCCCGAGTCCCTTCAGAATCGCGTACTACTCACCAAGCCTCACAGCCCCCACGACCGGAACGTGTCAGTCAAACCCGAGCAGCAGCCTCGGCTATTGCGGTAGCTTCTACACTGTATTGATCTACCAGGTCGTTTAATCGCTTTCCTGGTAGGCGCCAGGATTCTTGTGCCTCGCGTACTTGTCGTCCGGCGAATACCTGGCAGGATGAACAGTCACGGTATCCCCCTTACAGTTGGGACACTTTGAAGCGAGGGTGTAACGACCGCAGCTGAGGCACTTCAAGAGGAGGCTTCTCAATTCAAGAAGCACCGCCGTACTTCCTGGAGATTTCACGCTTGAAATTGAAGGCCCCGTGCTTCCCGAGGCCGTCCTTGATCTTATCGAGGACGGAAGCCATTATCTTCTCGGCTTGCTTGTAATCGTCGGCCGTTATCCTGATTCTGTACCTCGGTGCGCCTGCGTAGGTTATCTTGATTTCAGCCGAGCCGGGTGAAGACGCAGCCGCGAGCAGTGTCTTCTTGATCTGCTGAACCCCGTCGGGAGCCCTGGAGGAGACCTCGACTATCGCCCCGATCTCGTACTTCGGCGGCACGATCTTCTCGGTCGCTGTCTCTACTACAGCCATCACGAACTCCTGCGGCAGCTCGAGTCCGGTAAACGCCTTCTCCCCCTTCTTCGCGGCCATCTCGAGCGCTGCGTAGAGCGACCCGAACTGCCCAACCATCTTTGTGACGCATTCGTTCAGCTGCTTCTCCCCCAGACTAACCTTCTTCCTGACGGCATTCATTATCGCCTGGGCTCTCTCCGCCCTCTTCCACTCAATGACCTTCGCTCTCCTCTCCTCATTCGTAACCTGTCTCAGAGAGAGGTCTATCTCCTTCCTCGTCCTGTCGGCTCGAATGACCTTGAGGACGAGCCTCTGCTGCGGCTTGGCGACCCTCTCGATGTTCCTCACCCAGCCAGTCGAAATCTCCGAGACGTGCAGAAAGCCATTCATCCCGCCATACTGGTCGAGGTTGACGTAGATGCCGTGAGAGGTGATCTCTCTGACAGTACAGACGACTATTTCGCCCGGTTCGGGCATGCTACTACCCTGCTCAGAGGTCATCATTCAGAATCCAAGCGCTTTAGTTCACTAATAGACGTTTCTGCGGCTAGTCGAGCTTCTTCACGACGGTGCCTAGGATTCTCGCCTTCCCGCCCAGGCTCTCCACGAGCTTCCTCCCGCACGCCCTGCAGCCCACATTCTTCGTGGAGGCGGAGAATACGACTCGCTCCTCCCCGCAATCGGGGCACTTTACCTGGAGGAAGCTGCTTCTCGGTCTCGGTATGGGCTCTCTGCTCCTCTTCACCCGGCTATCTCCGCCTTTCTCAGCCTTGTTCCCTTTCTCATGACTTCCTTGTTGCACTCCTTACACTTTAGACGGAGCGTGGCCTTCTTGGTCGTTTTCGCTGTCCTTATGAGCTCTGGGAACTTCTGACCGCCGTAACCCCTCTTTCTTCTAGCCTGTCGCCTCGCCCCCCAAGAGGAGGCTCGCTCCTTCCCTCTCTTGTAGAGAGAGACGGAGTGCAGGGTGTGGCGCTTGCATGATGGACAAAACGTCCGCATTTCCTTTGGAAACTTCATTTTTCGTCGATGGATTTCGGCGTCACGTTCACCTCCTTAAAAGCATGGTTAGCCATTCCGCAGATTACGCAACCTTTCCAAGAAAATCGCACCCGTCCGCATTTCCTTTGGAAACTTCAACTCTCTTCACTCTGGAGAGGAAGTCGCTTTTTCTCTGGTTCTTAACGTTGGGTCACTGAAGGGAGAACGAGAGGAAGAGAGGGACGAAGGGGGCGGACTTCGTCAAGTGTATCACAGGCATGGCTTTCAATCTCGTTACGTCGCTGTTTAAATACGCCTGATTCAAGTTCGCAATCCAGGATAACCCATGGCGAAGCGGCTCTTCGCGGTCGTAATGGTTGTTTACCTTATCATCGACTTTTTCCTGACCCCGTATGGGGGTCTCGAGACGCGCACACTCACGAATGCGACCACGACGGCTCTCGCTACAGTCGGGCTGCTTTTTGTTGGCCTCGCACTGATCATAGCTTCCCTCGTTTCGCTTGCTGTAGGACCGAGGCGCTCGTCCGTACTTGCAATAGTGGGAGCACTCCTCTACTTTCCCGTCTTTCTCGCTGATTACACCGGACAGTTCTCGGCGTCGCCGGCGCCTTCAGCAATCGCTTCACTCGAGATTGTACAGGCCCTGGTCGCGATAGTGATCATTCTCTTGGCTCTTCAGTCTCGCAGAGAGACGGCCCGAGGCATGGCATGATTCCCATCGCATATAGTTCCTGCTTTACTGACCGGGCTTGCGCGTCCCGTTGTCGGGACGGGTAGAGGCCCAGTCTCCACAGGGTTGAGTTCGGGCATGTCCTGCCCTGCCTGAGTGAGTCCCCGCTTCAGCACTATCCAGGCCGCGTTGAAGTCACGGTCCAACATTCTCTTGCACCCTCGGCAGTTAAAGGAGAGGACGCTGAGAGGAACCGGATTCAATGCCCCACAGATGCAACGCTCCCGGGTCGAATACGCAGGGAGAACTTTGACATGATGACCCTCAATCTCGTGGGTAACGCGGGCTGAAAAAGTCCCGCGAGGGTGCACCACTTGGCTTCTCGGTGTCGTAGGCACTGTCCAGCACATTATGACAAAGATGAATCCGCGGGGGGTGGTTTCTCCACAGATGCGAGAAGACTCGCGACCCTTTGCGCCGGAGGCCTTTCGTTGGTCGAGAATTAGACCTAGGTTAAAATAACATCTCAGCATTGGCTACGTTCGGCAATGGTAGCTCCGATTGTAATTACCATACTCGCTTACCTTCACATTATTTCTGCGATGGGATGGCTCGGCGGGGCGGTCCTCTTCGTCTCAGCAGTCGCACCTGGTCTCAGGTCATTGAGCCCCACGGCTAGGCTTGAATTCCTTTCAAAGGTTGGGCCTAGGGCTGTCAGATTCTTCATCGGCAGTTCCACCGCCACAATCGTCTTCGGCCTCGCCCTGCTCTTTTCTTTTCCAGGCGCTTTCAGCACGACCATAACCGCAGGACTCACATTCGGTCTGATTGCCTACTTAGACGCCATCCTCGTCTCAATCCCGAGCCTCAGAAAGGCAGACCATCTAGCCAAGGAGATGTTGGCGAGTGGACAAGCTGGCGGCCCTCCGTCCCCGGAGCTCGCGAAAGCGCTCAAACGCGGAGGCATCGGTGCCACCACAGTAGTAGTGCTCCTCGTCATCACACTGATCTTCATGGTCACGGCAGGATTCCCGTTCTGATGATCGACTGGACTTCTAGAAGGATAGATGCATCGGCTGTGGATATACGGCACCAGCAGACTATGTCGGTGCTTTGAATGTTCGCAGCGGGGCAGCCTTCAGCCTGCCTATTGTGGCGCCGATGGAGCAATCAATTGCCCAGGTAGTCGCAATTTCCCAACCTTCAAGGTGGGAGAAGTTGAAACTGATGTTTATGGTGACGGCGGGATTCCCGTTCTGACAACAAAGCATCCGGAGAGGCCTTGCCGTTGACCAGCAAACATTTTCACGCTAGCCACGGAGAAATCTACGAACCTGAATCAATCTTTATTACTACTTCGAATTGATAGCCGATGAAAGGCGAATTAGGGGCTTGTTTCTTGCGAAGTCGGCAAGTGCATCAGAGTGGAAAGCCGTCTCCTCTGCGATCAAGACGCTTGTTGAAGAGGCTACGTTTGATGCTACGAATGAGGGCTTGACTTTCCGAGCAATGGACCCCTCGCATGTGGCGCTCGTTGACCTTCTTTGGCCCAGCGTCGCCTTCGAAAGCTACCAATGCGAGAAGCCCTTCAAGTTCAGTGTGCGCGTTGAGGACTTCATCAAGCTGGTGGGCAGGAGCGACGCAAAGGACAGCGTCGAAATCTCTTCCACTGAAGAAGACGCGATTAGCGTGAAGTTCACGAACGGCTACAAGCGCGAGTTCGTGATCCACCTGATCGAGACTTCTGCTGGAAGCGCTCCGTTGCCAAAGCTGGAGTTCGATACCAAAGCCGTTCTCACCAAGACCATATTCGAAAGAGTTCTGAACGACATCTCGGCCGTTTCGGATCAGGTGACCCTGGCTGCGGAGAAGGGCACTCTCGCATTTTCAGGGAAGAGTGACATGGGCAAGGCCGCGGTGGCCTTGGATAAGACAGGCGCAGAGCTGTTGGACCTGGAGGTGAAGGCGGAAAGCAAGGCTACGTATAACGTGGACTATCTGACTTCGATTGTCCGAGCCGCCGGCCAGGCTGCAGACACACTAACTTGCGAGTTCTCAAGCCGAAAGCCTGTTTACTTAGAATTTCGCTTGAACAAGCAGGGCTGCCGTCTCGGATTCTACCTCGCTCCAAGGGTCAGTGCTGAGTGAAACTCTGACGTGACCGGCAGAATAAGCCGCCCAAAAAAGCCCCGAGTCCTTCGATATACCATCATTCGAAGTCGGCTTGGGTTATCTCATGCGGTCAACATAGTGGTCGCTACTGCAGGGTCTTTCTTGTGTACGCACGACCCATGTTTACCTTTCGACAAATTACAGTTCATACAAATCACCTGGAAGCCAGTCGGGAAGCCATTGTCAAACAGCCACTTGTAGAGCTGGTTCCCTTCACGCGGAATCCCGAGTTCTCTGCTCATCTTCTTCCCGTTCCCTGCGACGTGGTCAATACTGAGGAAGTCACGTTCTGACTCGCCACAACACATACAGGCAAATTTCCAATCGGAGTAGTGGCCAATCACCTGTGTGCAGATGAGCTTGTTCTTCCGAGCCATATACTCAAGCTTTAGCCGACGATAGCGTTCGGGATTTCTCAGTTCCGACCTCCGCGAGTTCACCTTGACTTTCTCCGCATTCCAAACGTAGTAGATTCTTCCATACACGCGCTTATGCTCGGCGCGTGCAGGCCCTCTGCATAGCTCGCAGAAGCGCTGGTTACCAGATTTCCGTTGGAACAGGTCGCCGCACCTTCTACATGGGACAGGTCCACCCTTTGGAGGCGCACGTCCTCTCAAGCCGAGGTCTTCTCCACCGAGTGTTTCACCGACTCAATCCTTAGTTTGTGTGCGCATACGCCATGTTTCCCCTTGGACACGTTGCAGTTCATGCAAAGAACTGCGTACCCTGACGGGAACCCCTTTCTGACTAGCCATCTGTAGAGTTCAGACCCGCCGCGCGGTATCCCGAGCGCTTCGCTTGTCTTGTATGCGTTGCCGTCGACATGGTCAATCGTGAGGAAGTCTCGTTGTGATTCTCCACAGCATGCGCATCTGAAAGTTCCGCCAGAGTAGTGATGGATGACGAGTGGGACCACCCTCTCAAGTTTCCGCGCTTCGTATTCACGCTTGAGGCGCAGATACCGTTCATACCATTCAGGGTTCCTCTCTTGCGAGCGCCTCACGGTCTGTATGCACTGCTCTCTATGAGACCGGTAGTAGACCCTTGAGTAGAACCGCTTCCGCTCCCTTTGGGCTGGTTCCTGACAGGGCGGGCAGTATTTCTGATAACCACACCTGACCTGAAACGGCTGTCCGCACCTCAGACATTCTCTGGGTTCCTTAGGCACTCCTCGCGGCATTACCTCAGGCCCCTTCCTTTCCGCACCACTCCCTCACCACCCCCGCCAACTCCTCCATCGAACAGCGCAAGACGTCCCCGTGCTCCATCACCGCAGAAACGTACACCCTCACCACCGCCGAATCCGCCTGCACAACCTCGACCAGTGCGACGCACTTCAAGTCCGGGCACGCCCCCTTGATCCTCCGGAACTTCACATCCACGTAGCAAGCGTTCCTTTCCACCCACGTCAGGGCCACCCCCCGCCTGCTCGTGCTCCTCCAGCACTCTATCACGGCTCTTTGCTCGGGAAGGGAGAAATCCACCACGTACATCCTGTTCGCCACCGGGAAGACGGCGTGCTGCAGGAGGATATGCGAGACCTCCTCTTCTTGCTCGGTCAGGGGGACAAGCGAGCGCACTTGACTCATCCACTTCGAAGACACAACAATCATGAGAGTATTGTAACAGGCTTAATGAGCACCACAGCGCCCTCGCTGGCCACTCTCAGGAAACGACGTTCTTTCCTATCGTCCTTCTCTCTTGTGGAGTCTGACAAAGCACAGGCGGGTGTTCGGCTCAATCGCCTTCGACGAATCGACCAAATTTTCAGGCAGCCTGTTCGAGACCAACATGGTAGCACAAATATCCCTCCCTCTTACATAGACTTGGGTGCTCTCTAGATGAACTGGGACACGATACGGTTCCTCAAGGCTACCTACAAGGAGCACTACTTCCGCGACTCTGACAGAATCGAGTTCCCCAGCAAGATAGAGGAGAGGGAGTTCGGCTACATGCCGTTCGGGGGAGGGATGGTGCGCCATTTGACGTTCAGGAGTGCCGGGGAGGCCGTCGCGGAGATTGTCAGGCAGGCACCATCATCGGTCTACTGCTCCAACGCACTCTACGACTCACCTTCGCTTCCTATGGAGGAGAAGGGATGGAAGGGCGCCGAACTCATCTTTGATATCGATGCCAGCGACATATCCACTCCGTGCAAGCGGGAGCACGACGTCTGGTTCTGCCACGACTGCAGCTCCAAGGGACGCCTACCCAGGCCCCAGAGATGCCCTAACTGCGCCAAAGCGAACATGGAGGAGATTCAAAACGTCTGCGAGGTCTGCCTCGAAGCCGCCAAAGACCACGCCAGCCGGCTAATCAGGCTCCTGACGGAGGATTTCAGCGTCCAGCCTAGCGCCATCACGACCTACTTCTCCGGGAACAGAGGATACCACTTGCACGTGCAGGACAGCCGCTTTGACCCCCTCGGTGCTGTTTCAAGAACAGAGATAGCGGACTACGTGAGAGGGGCCGGTATGCTCATCCCGCAGGGCTTCGTCCTCTCCCTGAGGCGGGGTCAGCGTCTTGAAGAGACCGCCCCGCTAGACAATCGGGGATGGCTGGGGAGGATTGCCAAGTTTCTTTCATCAGCTCCTTCTCTACCGCAACCCGAGGCGAAAGAGAAGAAAGGGGACGGCATTCACGCTCACATAAACAGGGCTATCGAATCCCAGGTCTCCCATGTTGACCCGTCCGTGACAACGGACATACACAGGGTATTCCGGATGCCCGGAACACTTCACGGGAGCACTGGCTTGCTGAAGATGAAAGTGAAATCCCTCGACAGCTTCAAACCTCTATCGGACCCGGTCGTGTTGGGGAGCACTCGAATTAAGGTCACCGTGAAGTATTCTCCCCAGTTCACGTTGAACGGGGAGAGGCTCGGTCCATTCAAGTCGGAAAGCGTATCCATCCCTGCGTACGCAGCGGTATACCTTCTGGCGAGAGGGCTGGCGGAAGTGAGTTAGAAGGTGGAGGGCGCGATCGAATCTCTTAGGAGGCAACTCGAAGGGGAGGAGCAGTCCGAGAAGATACTTACACTGTCAAGTGACACCTACTCGAAGGTAGCGACGTACACGCAGAGCCTGAAGCGAGTCGCCAGCTCCAACAACTCCGAACTCACAAACCGACTGGTTCATCGTCAGCTGGAGCTCATAGACGGACTTGTCCGCCGCCTCCTCAGCATCAGGATCAGGAAGGCGACTTCCCAGAGAATCGCTCACCAACTCCTCCCGGAAGAGAGGTTCGTCTGTTCGTCCGCAACCGAGTTTAAGCGAATCAGCGACGAGTTCATCAGCGCCGTCGTAAATGGGCAGCCGTCATTCTTAGCAAACGCAGTTCAGAGGGAGCTGGGGAAGATTGTAACCGTCAGGTTCCTGAGACCCGTGGAGGAGGTTATCGGCTTCGACCTAAGACGCTACGGACCATTCAAGTCCGAAGACCTCGCCGTCATTCCCTCGGCGAACGCCGATATCTTTGTCGCAAACGGCGAGGCGACCATCGTGCACCCTAGAAAAACGACCTAAGAGTAGCTTCTCCACGTATGATTGCACTTCAGACATCTGTAGAACTGAGTCGGCGGCTCGTCGCCGCTCCTCGTCTGAAGAAACCACCACACCGCTTCGTCGTGCCCGCATCTGGGGCAGTCGATCTTGGTGATTGGGAGTGTGGTTAGTTTGCTCTCCTTATCGCCGACGACCTTTATCGGTGCTAGGTTCGCAAGCTCCTCCTCAGTCGTCTGCATTACGGTCTTTCCGGCCTTGTCCGTGTAGCCGTCGTTGTCGCACAGGTAGGTGATTGAGACCCCCCTCTCACCCTTGATCTGCTTGAGTTTGAGTCTGGTGCCGCACTTTGGGCAGAACTTCACTCGGATTCACCACCAAGAGCGTTGGTGATGCTATTCAGGAGTTCGTGAGTCGTGGTTACCGCTCTCTCCACACTGTTGGAGAAGGCCTTCTGCGGCTTGATTCTCTGCGCCTTCACCTTCAGGACGAGCTTCTTCATGAGCGGGTGGGGTGGCACGACTCCTGCGAACGTGACGCTCTTTTCGTCCAACAGCTCGTGGTGTACTATCTCCGCTAGGGAGTAATCCTCGCCTACGACCTCCACCGTAAACGCCTTCTCGCCCTCGTGCGAAGTCTGTATCTGCAATTTACCTGATTCGTCCAGCCCTCGAAGTCAGGTTAAAAAACCTCACTATGCCCCACCGGATGAAGGGGCGAGACGGAAGCATCGCCAAAGCGACTTTCAACCGCATCTGCATCACTCGAACCGCCATGGTCCCTCTTGGATGGTCAGGGCCAACCCTGCACTCCTCCGACCCAGCTCGAATGTACCTCTTCACCTAGGAGCAGTCGGAGAGGGAGGTTCCTCCTCAAACATCTATTGTGGCTTATTAGCCCGAAGCAAGCCTAAACCAAGCTATTTTGTGCTGATTAGGCAGGAGATGGGCGTCTTTACGGTTGAATTGGAAACTGGCCGAAGTCGTTGGCAAACTTTCGCTCCTCCACGTTGCCACACTCTTCACACTTCGCCCTGTTTCCTCCCGCCCCCAACAGAGGCCTCCCACAGTTGCCGCAGAGGGCGAAGATGACACCCGAGCGTGGGTCGTCGATGGAGAGCTGAATTATGGCATTGAGAGTGCTCGATACCCTGGCGCGAACTATGTCGCCGAGCTTCACGTACGTTCTCGTCCGAGCTCCCCTCCCGGGAGGCTCCCGCCTGAGCAGCAGCATTCCGGAGAAGCCCTTCTCGGTCGGCTTGCCGTTGAGGTAGTAGATCCTTACCCCTGCCGAGTTGGACTGGACCGCCTCTACCTGCCCGGTGACATAGTCGCCTACCGCTAGGGTCCTGGCGGCGGCCACCGGTTTCACCGAAATCTCCCGGTTCACCATATCCTCCACTACCCTGCCTGCCAGTAGGGCCCTTATCCGACCAGAGTCGTCGTAGGCATATTTCCCTGGAAGGTACTCCTCCGAGACCGCCAGCGCGTCGCCGGGCAGGACCACCGAGTTCTTCTTCATGCCTACTAATTTCGCCTCGGAATCAATCCCACGGTCAGTTCGATCCACTTTGGTCTCTGCAGGAACTCGCCAATCTCCCTCCCCTCGAGGAGACTGACCAGCGCATCGGCCTGAGGTATGGAGAGCACCGGTCGGTCAAAGGTGAATCCGTCGATGGAGATCCTCGGACACGCCGTCTGGATAAACGCGTCGACGTCCCTCAACGGGGCGAGCCGCTCGGGGGTGATGTCCCTCATAGCGAGCTGGACCACTCTTCTCCCATGCATTTCAAGCCTCTTCACTATCCAGTTCGTCCTGCCGAGCATCTTCTGCCCCTCCTTCAGGCCTGTTATGACACCGAAGACCTTCGCGTCCAGCGCCTTGTAAACTGAGAGGATGGCGCGCTTCCTCCGCGCTTCGGCAGCCTCCTCCATGTCGACCACATCCTCAAGGTAGGGGTCAAGCATATAGGTCGGCTTGCCCGTTGAGAGGGCCAGCCCAACCGCGTGAAACTCGCTCTCTCCCAGGAAACAGAAGGCCTCCACCTCGTTCCTGATGGGATATGCTGTGGAGAAGTCGCATCCGAAAATTTGACTGTCAAGCAACAAATTGTTCCTCTTCCCCAGGAAGACCTGAAACCCGGCGGCCTCGAACTTCATCTTGGCTGGTTCGAGTTCGTGCAGGTGCTGGCTGAACGTTACAAGCCCGATCCTCTCGAATCTCCTGCTCCGGAGCTCCGGAATCGCCTTCCCGATTACACAGTCAAATGAAACATCATCGGTCGCATCGATCAGGTAGGTGTATTCACCCACGCTCTGGACTGCGGCGTTGTGGCCGATGTGGAGGGCCATATCCGCATCTAGCTTTTCAACTTCCTCGTCGACAGTGTCGCAGATCCCGAAGCAGCTGTCCCCGACGAGGACGCAGGATACCCCGTACCTCTCCCTAATCTTCTCCATCAGGGCCCTCGTCTGTGCTTGAAGGCCTCCGGGGGCGTTCACGACTATCGCGCGGGGGTGCCTTTCCTCGATTAGACGGAAGACCCTCTCCTCGTCGATTCGGATGGTCATTGGGCTACCGGCTTCTGGAGGGGAACGACTTGGACCTTCGTCTTCATCGGTAGCTTGGCGGAGGCCGAATGCATCGCCTCTTTCGCCTTCTCCAGGTTCTCGGCCTTCACACCCATCTCGAGGATAACGCTACCAACCTCTACCCTCGCCGCCAGACCTATCGGCTTCCCGAACGCCTTCCTCATCCCTTCCTGGAGCCTGTCAGCACCTGCTGTAGCAATCATTTTGTTCTCCCTCAACACGGTGTGGGGATATACGACCACTTTCAGAAAATAATTATCTTCACCTAGGAGCACAACTTTCTTGTTGCAGGCCACCCTCGCAGCCTCCAGCGCGTTGTGTCTTATCTGGACCCTGCCTTCCGACACGAGTTGAACGAGGTAATCGTAATCAGGCCTGCTCTTCCCAACCGTGAAACGCGCCACCTTCGTATTCGGCGCTCCTGGCGCGAACTTCTTGCTGTAGGCCATCCCTTTAATCTGGCGATAATTCTTGCCGTGAATTTTCCCTTCCCCCGAATAAATGTCGCCTTGGACGTCGTCTAATTAAACTTCATACTGCCAAGGCATCCCGGGTGTTGAGCAAGCGGAAAAGTCCGGGCGTGACGGATTTTGTCATTCTTTCGCCCCGTACCGGGCCATCTCCAGATTTCGGATTCGAGCTCCGCCCTTTGTTCTGAATGGGAATTCGCTCCGGGGCCAAATGTCATACCCACCGAAGCGGCCTTGACGGTATCCATAGGGAGTGAAGAACTCCAATGCCCTCTTGGCTTCCTTCAGTTTCTCGCCGAAGAGAAATGGAAGGATTTCTTGCAAGACACGATAAGCCCTCAGGCCTCCAACAACACATTCCCAAATTGGCTTCCGACCGGGTTGTTTGGGCAGTGACTTGGGTGGCCGTGCGACCCCGAACGAGTCGCAAAGTCTGAAGATTGGATCTGGGTCGGTCATCGCAGCCCTAACATCGAGAGCAGTGACATCCACTCTCTTGGAGTAATGAGCGACAATGCCTCCTTCTCCCTGTATGAGGCCACCCGACCACGCCCTGTCCATTTCATGATGCATTATGACCTCTGGCACCATTCTCTGACGTTGCTTACGCACTCCCGGCTTCAATAGCCATTCTTTCGGCGTCTCAATTCCCAACCTTTTTACATGATGATAGATTATCGAAGTGTTCGCGTATCCCAGCCTGCTGACCGCTTCTCCTACGGTCTTGCTTGTCTTCACGATGTTTTCAAAATAGCTCGCAAACTCCGGACTCCTTGCTGGTGGCCGCTGATTCCAGTGGTCAGGACGCCGGATCCCCAGCCTTTTCATATGATATCGCACTGCCGCGGCATCAGCATAGCCCATCTTTTGCGCAGCTTCCCGAGCTCCCTTACTCGATTTGACCACGGCTTCGAAATACGGTCTGAACTCTGAGCCGTGGACTCTTGGCCTCGTCTCCACTCTGGACATTCACGACCTCATCTCAATCATGCCCTTAACCACCAACGCTACACCACTCCCTCACGACCCTCGCCAGCTCATCCATCGAGTAGCTGAGGGCATCCGCATGCTCCATTACGGGGCCCACGTACACCCTCACCAGCTCCGCCTTCGCCTGCATCACCTCCACCAGGGCCACGCACCTGAGGTCGGGGTACGCCTCCTTCACCCTCCTGAACTTCCAATCGACATACGCGGCGTTCTTCTCCACCCAAGTTAGGGCCACACCCCTGCGGCTAGTGCTGCGCCAGCACTCCAGTGCAACCCTCTGGTTTGGCAAGTAGAAGTCGACGACATAATTCCTGCCGCCGACAGGAAAGACCACATGCGAATAATGGCTGATGGCATACTGGTTCAGAATGTCGTCGACCTGCTCCTCCTGCTCCGTCATCGGTACCAGAGAGTGCATCCTGTCCATCCATCGCGCCGACAACTACAATCACAATAGTATGGAAACAAGCTTAATAAACACCACAAAGGTTTTATCTTGCGCATTTCCCGAAAGGGAGCCAGAATCTTGCTATTTGGCTTTGGACGGGCTCTCACCGTGCGTCTTGTGCGGTACCGACCCGCGGGCCAGGCACCTCGGTCGGGTGGCGATTATAGGAGACGAGGCCCTGGTCGATGCGCTACCACCTGAAAGCCCTCCCTGTCCCCATAGTTGAGGGTCCCTTTGATACACATGTGACTCCCATCCCTAGGTGTTCGTGGGTTCGAATCCCCTTCCGGCCCACCATTTTGGCCGCTACTTCACATACGGCTTTGGCTACCGTAGGTTCCCCAAATTCGAATTCGACTCGGGCACCATAGAAGCTGAAACGATCGGAGCCGACTCAGACCATCTTCTGGCAGTGCTCAGCCACCTCTTCTGCTGTCGCAAACCAGACGCCGGGACTCGCCTTCATGTGCGCGATCGTCCGCTCGAGCATCGCGAGGCGCGACGCCCTCCCTATCAGCTGTGGATGGAGCATGAACATGCAGTAACGCCCTTCTTGGTACAGGGCGTCGAATTCATCTTTGTATACGAGCTCAACCTCTCTGGGGGTAAGAAGAGGCTTCGCCATCCCGAAGGTGTACACGAAGTACGCGGTGTCGTTGAAGGCAAAGCAGACGGGGAGCTCCACGAGGCCGCTCGGCTTTCCCCCGATGCTGATCCTGTACGGCTGGTCGTCGTCCATCAGTACGCTGTCGTAGAGGAAGCCCTCCTCTGCGAGCAGCTCGAAGGTGTTCTTCCCCGGCATCAACCTGAAGCCCCTCGGCCTCCTGCCCGAGACGCGCTCCAGCACCTTCGACCCCTTCCTCAGCATCGCCCTCTCCTCTTCACGGCTGAGCCTCGAGCAGTCCTCGTGCTCGTAGCCGTGATGGGCTATTTCATGCCCCTCCTTCACGACTTGCTCCACGCTGTCGGGATACTTCTCCGCGACCCAGCCCGGGACAAAGAATGTGGCCTTGATGCCCTGCCTCCTCAGCATCGATAGGACCCTCGGGAGACCCACCCGGGGACCGTATCTCCCCTGAGAGGTGTCTATAATGGAGGGCTTCCCCTTTAACCAGACCTTCCAGAGCAGCTCCGCGTCCAGGTCGAAGGAGAGGACCACGGGACACCTTACACCCTTCGGCCATTCAATGGCCTCCCTCCCGGATCTGTTCATCACTTGAGGGGCCCCGCCGCCTTCACTCGTATCCTCGCCGCGTTGCTCGGGAGGTAGGCGAGGAAGACTTCGTCGATATCGACTATCTGGACTCTCTCGGGGTCGGCACCGGCCTGAATCGCCTTATCACTCGCCATCTGCTTTGCCTGCTTCAACGCCTCGTCCCGACTCTGATGCTCCAGAGAGAAGACCCTGTCTATCTCGCCGCTGACCTGGGAGATTGCGGCGCCGATCGCGTTCGCGAACTGGAAGTTGGGGGGCCTTATGACTCTCGCCGAGCCCTTCAGCTTGTCGTAATGAGAACCCGGCAGTATTATTCCCCCTCCCCCGACAAGGACCACGGGCATCGACTCGCGGGACGTCTTTATCATGTCAATCGACTTCTCGACGTTCTCGACTATCTTGGAGACTGCCGACTTGACGAACTCCTTATCCAGCTTCTTCGTGCGGGAGACGTCGACTCGGGGGTCCCCCGATATCTCGGCGTAGCCGTCCGCGAGGGCCACGTCGGTCGCGGTGACGGTGCTCCCGCCCCAGGCGATTCCCTTGGTGACGATGCTGTAGCCGACGCTGTCAGGACCAATCGTCACACGCCCGTCCACCTTTCTCACGACGCTCCCTCCGCCGTTGCCCATCGAGACGAGGTCGGGCATCCTGAAGTTTGTCCTGACTCCCCCCACCTCGACTGCGCTGGAAGACTGCCTGGGGAACCCCTTGACGAGAATCCCGGCCAGGGTCGTCGTCCCGCCTATGTCGACTACGACAGTTTCGTTGAGCCCCGTGAGGAATCCCGCCCCGCGTATGCTGTTGGTGGGGCCCGAAAGGATTGTCAGGACTGGGTATCTCTTCGCGTACTCTACGGACATCAGGGTCCCGTCGTTCTGGCTGAAGAAGAGCTTCGCCCGAATCGCCCTCCTCTCGAGCGCCTCCTCCAGTGCGCGAGCCGCCGCCTTCGCTACCTCCACCGTCGCGGAGTTGAGGATCGCCGCATTCTCCCTCTCGATGAGCCCGATGATCCCAATCTCGTGGGATAGAGAGACTGGAATCTCGTCCCCGACCACCCCCCTCAGGGTCTCGGCCGCCTCGACCTCCTGGTCGTTCCTCACGGGGGAGAACTGCCCGGTTATCGAGATGGAATCGAACTTCTTCTCGACGATCGTTCTCCCGATCTCCCTCAGTTTAGAGTTGTCGAGTCGGTTGAACTCTCGCCCGTCGTACTCGTACCCGCCCTCTACCGTGAAGTACGTCCCTCCCACCGCTCTCTTCAGGTCTTCGGGCCAGTCAATCATGGGCTCCACCCCCACCCCGGCCGGGAGGGAGATTCTGACGGCCGCGACCTTCGCCAATCGTCTCCTCTCCACGATCGCGTTGATGCAGTGAGTCGTCCCGATCGCCGCGAGCTTCACCTCCGAGGGGTCGGCCCCTGTCTTCTGCAGAACCGCGTCGAGGCCGTTCACCACGCCGGTCGTGACGTCTGGAGTGGTCGGGGTCTTGACCGCCCCTACGAACTCATTCCTGGCTGAGAGAATCACAGCGTCGGTGTGGGTGCTCCCAACATCGATCCCCAGTTTCAGGGTCATCGCGGATCACGAAGACCTCAGGCGGGGTCGATACTTCTCTTCCTTATCGGGCGAGAGTTTCGCCTTCAGGTAGAAGGCAGGGTGCCTCATCTCCAGGGGGATGTAGTCTGTCTCTAGGTTGAAGTACCTCGGGCCCCAAACCTTGAGGGCCTCCGGGGTCCTCATTATCTCTGGCGTCGGTATCCCCACGACAGTAACCCTGAAGCCGTATCTGAGTCCCTCCGTCGTTATTGCGCGAGCGGACTCGGTGTCCAGGATTGAGATGAGGTCCGGGACGGTCGCGACGATCTCTCCGTCGACCGCAGCCATGAGGTTCTCATTCTGGAACCTTATCGTCATCGTCCTGCCGGCGTACTCGTCCAGCCCTTCTATAGCGGTGTTCCCGACAGCGAAGCCTGCGGTAGTCCTCCTCTCGACGTCGAGTATCTTCCCTTTGAAGAGGGGGATCGCCTTCCCGTAGTTCGTCCCCTCCGTCACCCTCATCAGCGCCTCAAGGGGAGACTCCTTCCTCTCCGACGCTTCTCTTATCGTCCTCCCGATCTTGAGCACGAGTGAGACGCAATTCCTGACGGCGGTCCTCTTCACGTCCTTCCCCGACATGGCGTACTCCGCGATGTGGGAGGAGCCGCCCATCTTGATCGTGAGCCCTCTCGCCAGCCACTCGAGGGCGAAGTTGTCTACCGCGTTGAGGACCGCCGAGTTTCCCTTCTCGTCGTGAATCGCGATCGGGCTGCCGGGTATGCCGTATACAGAGAAGGTCTCCATCTGAAGCTCGGGGAAAGCGCGCCCCATCCCGTCGCCGTCGATGACGGGGAGGCCGGTCTTCGCGGCCACCACGAACGGGATCGTCGAATTCACTCCGCCCGCCTCTATCGGCATCGTGGCGTCAGCCTTCCTACCGTGGTACTTCTCGAGGAGTCTGAGGGAGGCGACCGCCTCGTCCCCTCTCGGTATCCTCTCTATCAGGACGGTCGGGGCGCCCATGATCGCCGTGGGAATCACGAACCAGTCGTCGGGGACCTCGGTCGGGTCGAGGAGCTTGACGGGCCCGTGCTTCCTGATTGCGGTCAGGGCCATGAGCTTCCCTACGTAGGGGTCACCACCACCCCCCGTCCCTAGGATGGCGGCGCCCGAGGCGATGTCGTGCATCTCCGCTTCACCGATTGTTAGCACCATCTATCTTCACTACCCGTCGCGAAACGGGGAACTAGATGCCATATTCCCTCTGCAACTTCCTCGTCGCTTCTGGAGAGGTCTTCTCTACTCTCTCGAGATAGTACTGCTCCTCCTTCGAGAGCTTCCTCGACCTTATCACATCGTCAACGCGCAGGACTGTAATCGCCGCCTCGAAGGCCGATTGAATCGCTTGCATCTTGACGTGCATCGGTTCCACCACTCCCAACTTCCGGACATCCGAGATCCTCCTGCCCCTCCCATCGACCCCGTATATGCCCGCCGCATCGCGCAGTCTGCTCCTCAGAGCCGTGAGGCAATCGACCTTGTCAAGCCCGGAGGATTCCGCGAGAAGCATCGGAATAGACTCGAAGGCCTCGGCGACTTTCTCGACGACGGTCTGCTCGCGACTCGGAATCGTCCTGGCATGAGCCCTCAGGTCCTTGGCGACCTTCATCTCGAACCATCCTCCGCCGTAGGTAACTCTCGGGTTCGCCAGGAAGAGCCTCACCTGAAGGAAGCAGGACTTCAGCAATCTTCCGACCTCGTCGAAGAGCAGCTGGTCGGAGCCGCGCACCAGAACCTCGCAGCTCCCTGGGTCTTGAAACCCTTCCAGCACCCACCACCAGTAGTCCCCCACCTTGGAATAGTCGGCCTTCTCCACGGAGACGAGATCCGACTCTGAGACGTCCCGGAAGTCGGAGACTGCGGTAGCTCTCGTCAACCTCACCACGTGCTCAAACTCTGGCGGCGGGAACCTCCTGATGATCGCGACCCCCCTGCTCACTGCATAGTCGACGACGACCTCGTCCACTCCCTTCTCGACTATGATGATGTCCGCCCCACAGTCGAAGGTACCGCCGAGGAGGCTCGTGAGGAGTTGCCTCTTCGACCGCAGGAGCTTCCCGTACCTCTCTGGTGAATCGACAGAGAATTTGTGGTCGTAGGGTTGCGTCCCCCCCTGCTTGGGGAGCTGGAACTCCCCCTTCACGACGAGCAGGCGTGCGTCCTCGAAGTGTGTGGGCATTCTCGGATGAATCGGCTCCCTCATCAGCGCCATTCCCCTGACCACCCTCGACTCCTCGACACTCCCTCCTCCCTGAGACCGGACGTAGATGTCGTCGAGCCTCATGAAGTCCCTCGTCTTCAGGGCCGCCGTAGTCTCCACGGCTTCCCTGACAACCCTCGAGAAGGTCTTCCTCGAGTTCGAGAGCAGTGTTCCCGCAAGCGAGGTCTCGACGATCTGACCCACGCAAGACATGGGATCTTCGGGGACGAAGGAGAGGCAGGAAGATGTCTTCCTCACGCGCGAGTAGGCGAGGGTGCAGCCCTTGAGGAGGGTGGACGGCTTGTAGCCCATCTTGAGGAGGGAGAGGAGGGCGTTGAGGATTTCGCTCGCGAGAATTATCGTCGTCGTCGACCCCCCGCCCGCCGACCTGGCAGCGTCTACGCCAGCGCCGGCGATCACCTGCGCCAAGGGGTGGTCCAGCTTGATTCTGCTCAGAATCGTGAAAGAATCATTCGTAAGGAAATTCGCGCCCGTCTCTGACAGGACGAGCTTGTACATCCCGTTTGGCCCGAAACAGGGTTTCACGAGGTCTCGAACGCCGCTGACAATCTCGATGTGCTGTGTGAGGGTGTCCTTCACCTCCTCACGCTTCGTGCCTTCTGGAAGCACGAGCAGCGGCTTTCCTGAGCGGTAGATGCCGGGTGAGGGTACCCTTTCGTGCTGGAGCGGTTCTCTGAACGGGTGGCTCAAATGAGTCTTCTCTGCCCCCTAGTCAAGAGGAGTCCCGCTACGACAAGCGCGATGGCGGCCACCCCGGTAATCACTGTGCCTATCGAGTAAAACTCTGGGGTCGGTGCGAAGGATTGCAGCCTTGCGAAAAGGTAGACGGGGAGAGTCCCCTGGCCTTGTGAGACGAAGTTTGTCCTCGAGAGCTCTCCCCAGGAGAGGACGAAGGAGAAGAGGGCGACCCCCACGACCTGGAAGAAGATTAGCGGGAAGGTTATCCTTAGGAAGACCTGCCATCCGTTTGCTCCTAGCACCCTTGCAGCGTTCTCGTACCCCTCCATCTCCAGGTCGAACCTGGGGAGGAGAAGGATGAGGGCGAAGGGGAGGGCGTAGACGACCTGGACGGGAACGGCGTCGAGCAGAGTCTGCGGGCTGCCGAGAACTCTGTACAGGAAGGAGCTACCGAGCCCGACGAGTATGCCAGGGATGAAGAAGCTCGAAAGAATCGCGTAGAAGTAGAGATCCCTCGAGCGGTAGCGGTGCCTGAGACTCATCGCCGCGGTGATTGTCACCAAACTGGTGACGACAGAGGTCAGCAGTGCGATGTAGGCGGAGTTTCCGAGCGCGCCCACCGCCTGCTGGTCGTTGAAGAAGCCGGAGACGCCCTGGAACGCCACCTCCCCGCTGTACCAGGTGGTCGAGAACCCTGTTATCGGGAGGCCTATGTTCTGGCTGGAGTTGAAGGAGAGTAAGACGACCATCACGATGGGCACGTAGACTAGGGCTAGGAGGACGGTCGTGTAGGCGAAGAGGAGTGTTTTGGTTCGGTCTGCCAATCCAATCACTAGAAGAGCTGCTGTATGTCGACGAAGCGGAGAACCAGGTAGGAGAGCGCAAGAAAGACGAGTATCAGGAGGACGGCGAACGCCGCCGCCTCGGGCCAGAGGAAGGAGCTCGCCCTCTGCGCTATCTCGAGCCCCACGGTCTGGATTCCCCCTCCGAAGAGCTCGGGCGTCGCGTAGTCGGAGATGGTGGAGACGAGAACGTAGATTGAACCCACGACGACCCCGGGGAGGGAGAGCGGGAGGGTGACGCTCAGGAAGGCCTGCCAGCTTGACGCGCCGAGGGTCCTCGCTGCATCCACGCCGGACGGGTCTATCTTCACGAGGGCGAGGTAAATAGGGGTGATCATGAAGAGAACGTAGGTCTGAAGCCAGATGGCGATTAGGGAGCTCTCCGAGAAGAGGAGCGAAAGCGGTCCGCTCGTCACCCCGGCCTGCTGGAGAAAGATGTTCACGAAACCCTTCGCCCCGAGGATGGGGTACCAGGAAAGCGTTCGAATCGAGTAGTCCATGAGGAAGGGTATGATCAGCATGAGCAAGACGAAGGTCTGCTTCCTCGGAGAGCGAACCTTGTACGCCAGTGTGTAGGCGATAGGATATCCGAGAACGAGGGCGAGGGCGACGGTTATCGCGGAGAGCCTGAGTGTCGTGTACAGGACCTTGGCGGTCAGGGCCGACCCGAAGAGTGCAGAGTAATTGCTCGGCGTGAAGACGGGGATAAACCCCTCGAAGGAAGCCTGGTAGAAGCTCACGAGGACTATGAATGCGAGGGGGAGGATACCAAAGACAGCGACGACGAGCATCGACGGAATGATCAGGACGTGATTCTGGAGCTTCTCGAAGCGGCTCACCTTGCCTCTCCGCCTCCCTGCCCGTAGATCAGGCTCTCGACATCTGTCCCGGCCACTGCGCTGACCTCCCTGAGGACGAACGCGTCCTCTGCCCTCCATCCGATGGTGACCACTTCCGAGGGGCTCCAGGATATTTCCCTGATTCGCTCTCCCGGGACTATCGCCTTGAAGATGGAACCGTTCGGCATCTCGACGAGGCACTCCGTCTCAGTTCCTCTGTAGATGGCGCTGACGAATTTTGCCTTCGTCATGTTCTCCTTCTTCTGCTCTCCCTCGCCTATCGAGACCTTCTCGGGTCTGACGGCGTACGTGACCTCGGTGTTCGGTTCGAGCCGCTCCCCGCCCGCACGCGCCGTGAACGAGGCGAATGAGGTCTTCACCTCGACCTTCGGGCCATCCAGGCGTGTCACCTCCCCCCGGACGAGGTTGAGCTCGCCGAGGAACCTCGCGGTGAAGACGTTCACGGGGTGCATGTAGATTTCTGTGGGGCTCCCTATCTGCTCTATCACGCCCCTGTTTAGGATCATGACCCTGTCTCCCAGGCTTATCGCCTGCTCCTGATTGTGAGTGACGTAGATGAAAGTGAGGCCGAGCCTCTGGTGTAGAATCTTTAGCTCCTCCTCCATCTTCCTCTGCAACCTGTAGTCTAGATTGGCCAGTGGCTCGTCGAAGAGAAGTATCTTCGGCTTCACAACGAGGGACCTGGCGATCGCGACACGCTGCTTTTCTCCTCCGCTCATCTGCCGGGGGAACCTCTTCTCCATGTGTGAGAGCCCGACCAACTTCAGGATCTCCGCTACCTCCTTCCGAATCTCATCCTTGCCCATCTTCTTCAGCTTGAGGCCGAAGGCGATGTTCTCGAAGACGTTCATGTGAGGGAAGAGCGCGAAGTCCTGGAAGATCAGAGATACGTTCCTCTTGTTG
>Ga0209157_1001144_pt1 | contig 22478 bp, 21 predicted proteins | sample GraSoiAngelo_135_FD_185892 | JGI IMG/M metagenome (GOLD analysis project Ga0209157, IMG submission 185892) | Grasslands soil microbial communities from the Angelo Coastal Reserve, California, USA - 14_0929_05_40cm (SPAdes) (version 2) | ecosystem: Environmental > Terrestrial > Soil > Grasslands ...
ATGCGCGGCGGCATACGTCCTTCGCCAGCGTGTTCGTCTATCCCGAGGTCGACGAATCGATCGACGTGGAGATCAATCCCGCCGACCTGCGCATCGACACCTACCGCGCCTCGGGCGCGGGCGGCCAGCACGTCAACCGCACCGACAGCGCGGTGCGCATCACGCACCTGCCCAGCGGCATCGTCGTGCAGTGCCAGAACGACCGCTCGCAGCACCGCAACCGTGCCGAGGCGATGGCGATGCTCAAAGCGAAGCTCTACGAAGCCGAGCTGCGCAAGCGCCGCGTCGAGCAGGCGAAGCTCGAGGAGCAGAAGACCGACATCGGCTGGGGCCACCAGATCCGCAGCTACGTGCTCGACCAGTCGCGCATCAAGGACCTGCGCACCGGCGTCGAGACCGGCAACACGCAATCGGTGCTCGACGGCGATCTCGACGACTTCATCACTGCGAGCCTCAAGCAGGGAGTATAAAAATGGAAGAAGACAACAGGCTGATCGAGGAGCGCCGGGAGAAGCTGAAGGCGCTGCGCGCCGCGGGGAGCGCCTACCCCAACGATTTCCGCAGGCGGGATCTGGCTTCCCAATTGAATGCATCTCACGGAGAAAAAACGAAGGAGGCGCTGGAAAAAACCCGGGTGGCTGCCTCGATCGCCGGCCGCATGATGCTCAAGCGCCCGATGGGCAAAGTGACCTTCGCCACGCTGCAGGACGGCTCGAGCCGGATCCAGATCTACGTGTCGAACGACCTGACCGGCGAGAGGGAGCACGAGGAATTCAAGCATTGGGACCTCGGCGACATCGTGGGTGTCGAGGGCACGCTGTTCAAGACCAACAAGGGAGAGCTGACGCTGCAGGCGAAGAAGATCCGCCTGCTATCCAAGGCGCTGCGCCCGCTGCCGGAGAAATTCCACGGCCTGGCGGATCAGGAGACCCGGTACCGGCAGCGTTATCTCGACCTGATCGTCAATCCGCAGGCAAGAGAGGTGTTCGCCGTCCGCTCGCGCGTCATTCATGCGCTGCGAGAGGTTCTTCTGAAAGAAAACTATCTGGAAGTCGAGACGCCGATGCTGCAGCCGATTCCCGGCGGCGCTGCGGCGCGACCCTTCAAGACGCACCACAACGCGCTCGACATGGACCTCTTCCTGCGCATCGCGCCGGAGCTCTACCTGAAGCGCCTGGTCGTGGGCGGCGTCGAGCGCGTGTTCGAGATCAACCGCAATTTCCGTAACGAGGGCATCTCGACGCGCCATAACCCCGAGTTCACCATGCTCGAGTGGTACTGCGCCTACGAGGACTGGAAGTACATGATGGACATGACCGAGCGGCTGGTGCGCGCCGCAGGGCAGGCTGCAGTTGGAAAGCTGGTGGTGGGTTATCAAGGGAGACAAATCGATCTGGCGAAGCCGTTCTCCCGCCTCGGCCTCCCCGACGCCATCCGCAAGCAGGGCGTTCAGGGCGACCTGCGCGAGCGCGGGTTGCTCTCGAAAAAGCTGACCGAGCTGGGGGTCGAGCACGGCAGCGGGCAGGGCTGGGGCGCTCTGCAGCTGATGCTCTTCGAGGCGGTTGCCGAAAAGCATCTCGTCGATCCGACCTTCGTCGTCGATTTTCCGGCCGAGGTCTCGCCCCTCGCGCGCCGCCGCGATTCCGACCCGGAGCTCACCGACCGCTTCGAGCTGTTCATCGATGCGAAGGAGATCGCCAACGGCTTCTCCGAGTTGAACGACCCCGAGGACCAGGCGGCGCGCTTCCTCGAGCAGGCGCGGCGCAAGGAGGCCGGCGACCAGGAGGCGATGTATTACGACGCCGACTACATCCGGGCGCTCGAGCACGGCATGCCGCCGGCCGCCGGCGCCGGCCTCGGCATCGACCGCCTGGTGATGCTGCTGACAGACAGTCCGAGCATCCGCGACGTGATTCTCTTTCCCCAGCTGCGCCCCGAGGGCTGATACATTCGGTAACAAATGCTCACTGAAGCGGCGCTGAGCTGCCTATAGCCTGCGCGTTGTCAGGTAATGCATGCGACAGGAGAACAACGCAATGGAAACGATCAGCAAGCCCCGTCTTCACCCGCTGCTCACCGCGGCGGCCATTTCGGTCACCGTCTTCTCGGCAGCCGGCGTCGCCGCGCTGACCGGCCTGCTGCCCCACTCCCTAGGATCCAGCAAGGAAGCCGAGCCGGTGGTCGCCGCGTCCACGCCCGCCACGCCCGCGCCGCAGGCCGCGGTCGAGACTTCCATGCCCGCCGCCGCGCCGCAGGCGACCCCGGTTGTGAAGCCCAGGCCGGTGCATCGCGCGGCGAAGCCGCAGCCGACTCAACCGGTGGAGATCGCGGCAGCGGCCCCCATTGCGCAAGCGCCGCAGCCGGCCGTACCGGCCGGCGTATTCGGCACGGTCGAATCCGTGAAGGAAGTGACCACGCCGGGCGATGGAAGCTCGGGCGTCGGCGCGATCGGGGGCGGGATCGCCGGCGCAGTGATCGGCAACCAGTTCGGCCACGGCACCGGCAGGTCGATCATGACCGTGCTCGGCGCTGCGGGCGGCGCGCTTGCCGGCAAGGAGATCGAGAAGCAGCATAACGCCACCAAGCGCTGGGACGTCACCGTGCGCATGGACGACGGCTCGTACCACACGCTGCCGAGCCCGAGCCTGCCGTACTGGCATGCCGGCGACCGCGTGCGCTTTCTCGACGGCAAGCTGCAGCCGGTCTGACGACTAGAGCCTGAGGGCCGCGAGCCCCAGCATCACCGCGCCGGTGGCGAAGAGCCGCCGGCGCGTGAATCTTTCCTTCAGCAGCAGCGCGCCGATGGCCGCAGCGAAGATCACCGACGTCTCCCTCAGCACCGCGACCAGCGCAATCGGTGCCCTGGTCATCGCCCATAGCGCTATGCCATAAGCCGCGAGCGAGCAGGCGCCGCCCACCGCGCCTCGTCCCCAGTGCCGGCGAAGATACGCCGGGACTTCCCGGCCGCGCTGCGCGAGGCCGACCGCGGTGATCACGATGCCGTTGGCGATGAAAAACCACAGCGTGTAGCTCACGGGCGCGCCGGAAGCGCGCGCGCCCTGACCGTCGACGAGCGTATACGCCGCGATCACTACCGCGTTGGCCACGGCGAACCACGTCGCCCGCCGGTCGTGCGAGCCGCTCGCGAAGCCGAGGATGCCGGCGCAGATCAGCGCGACACCCGAGATTTCTTCAAGGGAAAGGATTTCATTGAAAGCCACGGCGCCCACCAGCGCGACGATCATCGGGCCGCCGCCGCGCATCACCGGATACACATACGACAGCTCGCCGTGGCGGTAGGCGCCGGCGAGAAATAGGAAATACAGGATGTGCACTGCGGCCGAGCCGGCGAGCCAGGGCCACGATGCGGGCGCCGGCGCCGGCAGCCACGGCGCGACGGCCAGCGCGATGAGGCCTGCGCCGGCAGACACGGCGACGGTGTCGAGGCGCTTGTCCGCGCTTGCCTTGACGAGCGCGTTCCACCCGGCGTGCAGCAGCGCCGCCCCGAGCACCGCGAGCGTCACGGGCAGCGAGATTTCCACGCCGCGTCAGCCGATCACTTGCTCGATGAGCGGTGCCATGCGCTCGACCGCGGCGCGCCCTTCCCGGATCGCCTCTTTCGCGCGGTGGAAATCCATGGTGGCGAAGTCCGGCAGCAGCGGCGCGAGCAGCACGTCGGCGGGATCGCCCGCCAGGCGGCTGCGCGCCACCCGCACCTCGACGATGTCGAGCGAGGTCATGAACACGTTGAAGATCGAGGGAATCGACGCGCCTTCCTGTTTCGGCTTGCCTTGCGCCCACCTCGGACGCAGCCGCTCCAGCCATCCTGGAACTTCGCGCGGCGCGACTTCCCGGTCCCGGCTGCGATCGCGGTACGCGCCAAGCTTGCCCCAGCTCAGGTCGACCGCGATCACCAGGTCGGCGCCGAGCGCCCGGCACATCGAGACCGGCACCGGGTTCACCAGCCCGCCGTCGACCAGCACCGCGCCGTTCCGGATGACCGGGGTGAACAGCCCCGGCATCGCGCACGAAGCGCGCACCGCGTCTAGAACTTTGCCTTCCCGCAGCCAGATCTCGCGCCCCGAGTCGAGCTCGGTGGCGATCGCGCCGTACGTCACCGGCAGCTCGGAGATATCGCGGTCCTCGAAGATGGTGCGAAACAGCGTGAAAAGGCGCGTGCCGCGGATCAGGCCGCCGCGCCACGAGAGATCCATCAGCCGGACGACCGTGGTCCAGGCGAGCCCGGTGACCCAGTTCTCCAGCCGGTCGAGCTCGCCCGAGGCGTAGAAAGCGCCGACCAGCGCGCCGATCGAGGTGCCGCACACCAGGTCGGGCTTTACGCCGCGCTCCTCGAGCGCGCGGATCGCGCCGATGTGCGCCCAGCCGCGCGCGCTGCCCGAGCCGAGCGCGAGTCCGAGGCGGGGTTTGCGGCGCAGGCTTTCAGATCCTCTCGAAGATCGCGGCGATGCCCTGGCCGCCGCCGATGCACATGGTCACGAGCGCGTAGCGCTTCTTCGTGCGCTCGAGCTCGTAGAGCGCCTTCACGGTCAGGATCGCGCCGGTCGCGCCGATCGGATGGCCCAGCGCGACCGCGCCGCCGTTGGGGTTGACCCTGGCCGGATCAAGGCCGAGGTCCTTGGTCACCGCCATCGCCTGCACCGCGAATGCTTCGTTCGATTCGATGACGTCCATGTCGGAAGGCTTGAGGCCGGCCTTCTCAAACGCGCGCTTCACCGCGGGAATCGGTCCGAGCCCCATCAGCTGCGGCTCGACGCCGGCGTGCGCGTAGGCGACCAGCCGCGCCAATATTTTCGAATTCATTCTCTTTGCAGTCCCGGCTTCAGCCAGCACGACTGCTGCGCCGGCGTCGTTGATGCCCGAGGCATTGCCGGCGGTGACCGTGCCGTCCTGCTTGAACACGGTCTTCAGCTTCGCGAGGTCCGCCATGCTTGCGTCCTTGCGCACATGCTCGTCGATCGTAAGGTGCTCCACGCCTTTCTTCGAGCGTATTTCCGTGGGGACAACCTGATCCTTGAAATACCCCTTCTCGATCGCGTTGGCCGCCTTGCGGTGCGACTCGATCGAGAACTGGTCCTGCTGCTCGCGCGTGAAGCCGTACTTCGCCGCGATGTTCTCCGCCGTCACGCCCATGTGGCCATGCCCGAAGGGGTCGTGCAGCGCGCCGGTCATCGCGTCGACGACCGCCGCGTCGCCCATGCGCTGTCCCCAGCGCCCCGAGGGAAGGAAATACGCCGCGCGGCTCATGCTCTCGGCGCCGCCGGCGACCGCGACGTCGCAATCGCCGAGCAGGAGCAGCTGCGCCGCCGAGACGATCGCCTGCAGCCCGGAGCCGCACAGGCGGTTCACGGTGAGGCACGGCGTTCCCACCGGCAGGCCGGCTTCGAGCGCCGCGACGCGCGCCAGGTACATGTCCCTCGCCTCGCCGTGGATCACGCTGCCCATCACCACGTGGCCGACGCTCGCCGGATCCACTTTCGCGCGGGCTACGGCTTCCTTGATGGCAACGGCGCCGAGGCGAGTCGCCGCAAGGTCCTTCAGCGCGCCGCCGTAATCGCCGATCGCCGTGCGCGTTCCCGAAACCACCACTACCTCGCGGTTGCTCATTGCGCTCTCCCGTGCAAATCGTGCTCGCCGGAGTGCTCGATCAGGACCGCGGCGAACTCGCCGACCCTGGCGCGGCCCTTGAAGCGCACTACGCCGTCGATCTCCGGAGCGTCGGCGCTGGAGCGGCCCAGCCCCGGCTCATCGACGATGACTTTCAGGGTCCTGCCTATTTTCGCCTTCAGCCGGGCGGCACTGATCGCCGCCTGCGCCTGCATCAGCCGGCCCCGCCGCTCTTCTCTCACCTCGCCAGGAACGGCGTCCGGCAGAGCGTTGGCCGCGGCTCCTGCCACCGGCGAGTAAGCAAAGCAGCCGACGCGGTCCAGCTGGGCCTCCTTCAGGAATTCCAGTAATTCAGAAAACTCCGCCTCGGTTTCGCCCGGGAAACCGGTGATGAAGGTGCTGCGCAGCGCGATCTGCGGACAGATCTCGCGCCAGCCGCGGATGCGCGTCAGCACGTTTTCGGCGCGCGCGGGCCGCTTCATCAGCTTGAGAATGCGCGAGCTGGCGTGCTGGAACGGCACGTCGAGATACGGCAGGATTTTGCCTTCAGCCATCAACGGAACCACGTCGTCGACATGCGGATAGGGATAGACGTAATGCAGCCGCACCCACACTCCCAGCTCTCCCAGGGTTTTGCACAAATCCAGCATCTTGGTCTTTACGGGGCGACCGCCCCAGAAGCCCGTGCGGTACTTGAGATCGACACCATAGGCGCTGGTGTCCTGCGCGATGACGAGCAGCTCTTTCACGCCCGCCTTCACCAGGTTCTCCGCCTCGAGCATCACCTCGCCGATCGGCCTCGAAGCGAGATCCCCGCGCAGCGATGGAATGACGCAGAAGCTGCAGCGGTGGTTGCAGCCCTCGGAGATTTTCAGGTAGGCGTAGTGCCGCGGAGTCAGTTTCACGCCGATATCTGGAATTAAATCAGTATACGGATCGTGCGGCTTGGGCAGATGGGCGTGCACGGCGTCCATCGCCGCCGCGCTGTCGTGAGGACCGGTGACTGCGAGCACCGAGGGATGTGCTTTTTTGATAAACCCCTCTTTAGCGCCGAGGCAGCCTGTCACCACGACTTTTCCGTTCTCGGCCAGCGCCTCGCCGATCGTCGCCAGCGATTCCGCCACCGCGGCGTCGATGAAGCCGCAGGTGTTGACGATCACCAGGTCGGCGCCGGCGTAGGTCTTGCACGTGACGTAGCCCTCGGCGCGCAGCTGCGTCAGGATGCGCTCGGAATCGACCAGCGCTTTCGGACAGCCGAGCGAGACGAACCCGATTTTCGGGTTACTGCTTCTCGGGATCGTTCTTGGTTGGCTGACCAGCGGGAAAACCAGGGAAGGAGAGGCCCGAGAACATGTTGCGCGCCTGGCTCTGCATCTGCTCCTGGAACTGCGAGAACATCTTCTGGCTCTGCTCCATGTACGCCTGCATCAGGCTCTGCATCGCCGGGCCTTGCAGGTTCATGAACTGCGCCCACAGCTCCTGCGAGGCGCGCGAGTTGTCACCGTACATGCGATGCGACTGCTCCTGCAGCGCCTTCTGGATGTCCTGGAACGCGCGGATGTTCCGCTCCAGGTAGCTGCCCATCATCCCCTGCATCGCGTTGCCGTAGGAGCGGATCAGCTGCGACAGCAGGTCGGAGGAGAACATCGGCACGCCGCCCGATTCCTCCTCGAGGATGATCTGCAGCAGGATCTGGCGCGTCAGGTCGTCGCCGCTCTTCGCGTCGACCACCTGGAAGTCCTCCTGCTTCAGGACCATCTGCTTCACGTCGGCCAGCGTGATGTAGCTGGACGTCTTGGTGTCGTACAGGCGCCGGTTGGGGTATTTCTTGATCAGCCGGACCTGGCTCTGCATCCTTGCCTCGCGGCTTTCCTGAGGTGACGCCGACATGTGGCGTAGTCTACTCCTTAATACATGTGCTGGCCGCCGTTGATGGAAATGTTCGCGCCGGTGACGAACGCGGCTTCCTCCGAGCACAGATAGATGATCAGGCCGGCAACCTCCTCGGGCTTGCCGAGCCGCCCGAGCGGGATCTGCGGCAGGATCTTCGAGTCGAGAATTTCCTTCGGAATGGCGGTGACCATCTGCGTGCCGATGTAGCCCGGCGAAATGGTATTCACCGTCACGTTCTTGCGCGCCACCTCGAGCGCGAGCGCCTTGGTGAAGCCGTGGATGCCGGCCTTGGCCGCCGAGTAGTTGGTCTGCCCGAAGGCGCCTTTCTGCCCGTTGACCGACGACACGTTGATGACGCGGCCCCAGGCGCGCTCGATCATGCCGTCCATCACCTGCTTGGTCATGTTGAAGCACGAGTCCAGGTTGGTGCGCATCACCTCGTCCCAGGCCGCCTTGGTCATTTTCCTGAACGTCATGTCGCGCGTGATGCCGGCGTTGTTGACCAGGATGTCGATCGGGCCGCACTCGCCCTGGATCTGGGCGCACTTGCGCGCGCAGTCGTCGTAGTTGACGACATCGACCGGGTACGCCGAGAAGCTGTGGCCGCGGCCTTTCATCTCCTCGAGCCAGGCCCGGTATTTGGTGTTCGACGGCGAGTAGGTGACGACGACGCGGTATCCGGCGCCGGCCATCTTCGTCGAGATGGTCTCGCCCAGGCCGCCCATGCCTCCGGTGACGACGGCGAGCCGTTGTTGCACGATGCCTCCTCCTCCTCCTCCAGGGGGAGCGGTCAGTCTACATCATGTGCATTCCGCCGTTGACCGAGATGTTGGCGCCGGTGATGTAGCCGGCTTCCTCGGAGACGAGGAACGCCACGACGGCGGCGATCTCCTCGGGCCTGGCGAGCCGGCCCATGGGAATGGAGGCGATGATCTGCTCGCGGATCTCCGGCCGGATCGCCCTCACCATGTCGGTCTCGACGTAGCCCGGCGACACGGTGTTCACCGTGACGCCCTTGCGCACCACCTCCTGCGCCAGGGCCTTCGAGAAGCCCGCCATGCCGGCCTTGGCCGCGGAGTAATTGGTCTGCCCGAACTGGCCCTTGATGGCGTTGACCGACGAGATGTTGATGATGCGGCCCCAGCCGCGCTCGCTCATGCCGTCGATCACCTGGCGGGTGACGTTGAACACGCTGTTGAGATTGGTGTTGATCACCGCCATCCAGTCCTGCTCGGTCATGCGCTTGAACACCGAGTCGCGCGTGATGCCGGCGTTGTTGACCAGGATGTCGATCGGGCCGACGATCGAGCGCACCTGGTAGAACATCTCGGCGCAGGAATCGAACTCAGCCACGTCGCCCTCGGCGGCGTGCACGCGGTAGCCTTCACTGCGCATTTTCTCGATCCATTCGTTCTTGCGCTCGTAGCCGGGCAGGCAGCCGGCGACCACCGTGTGGCCGGCGCGTCCGAGGCGGCGGCAGATTGCGCTGCCGATGCCGCCCATGCCGCCCGAGACGAAGGCGATGCGCGACACGGCCGGAATGGACTCGTCGCGCCAGGACTCCCGCGACAGCACCGGCGCTTCCGCTTGACTTCGCATTTTTTCCTTTCTAGCGCTCAACGGCGAGGGCAACCCCCATGCCGCCGCCGATGCAAAGAGATGCCAGCCCGCGTTTCGCGTCGCACTTCTGCATCTCGTGAAGAAGCGTGACCAGGATGCGGCAGCCCGACGCGCCGATCGGATGTCCGAGCGCTATCGCGCCGCCGTTGACGTTGACCTTCTTGGTGTCCCAGCCCATTTGCCGGTTCACGGCGATCGCCTGCGCGGCAAAGGCCTCGTTGATCTCCATCAAATCGAGGTCCTTCGGCTCCCAGCCTGCGCGCGACAGGCAGCGCTTGGAGGCCGGCACCGGCCCCATCCCCATGTACTTCGGATCGACGCCGGCGGAAGCGAAGGCCTTGATGCGCGCGATGGGCTTCAACCCCAGTTCCTTCGCTTTTTTCGACGAAGCAAGGACCACGGCCGCGGCGCCGTCGTTGATGCCCGAGGCGTTGCCCGCAGTGACGCTGCCGTTCTTGTCGAAGGCAGGCTTGAGGCCCTTCAGCGCATCGAGCGTCGTGCCGTGCCGCGGATACTCGTCGTCGGCGAAGACCAGCGTGCCCTTGCGGCTGGCGATCTCGACCGGGATGATCTCTTCCTTGAAGCGTCCCGCCTTCTGCGCCGCCTCGGTCTTCTGCTGGCTGGCGAGCGCGAACTGGTCCTGCTCCTCGCGCGTCACCGCGTATTCCTTCGCCACGTTCTCGGCGGTGACGCCCATGTGGTACTGGTTGTACACGTCCCACAGGCCGTCGATGATCATGGTGTCGACCATCTTCGCGTCGCCCATGCGAAAGCCGTCGCGCGAGCCGTTGATCGCGTGCGGCGACATGCTCATCGACTCCTGCCCGCCGGCGACGATGAGGTCCGCGTCGCCGTGCGCGATCGACTGCGCGCCGAGCATCGCCGCTTTCAGGCCCGAGCCGCAGACCTTGTTGATGGTCATCGCCGGAATCATGTCCGGCAGGCCGGCGCGGATGGCCGCCTGCCGCGCCGGGTTCTGCCCGGTCGCGGCGGTCAGCACCTGGCCCATGATGACCTCGGAAACCTGCTCCGGCGCGACCCCGGCGCGCTCCAGCAGCTTGCGGATGACGAGAGCGCCGAGCTCGGCGGCCGGCAGCTTCGCCAGGCTGCCGCCGAACTTGCCGATCGCAGTGCGGGCCGCGCCGACGATGAGAATGTCTTCCATGCAAGTCTCCTAGTTGGCCTTCTGCTTCACATAGCGGCCGGGCGCAGGCTCGACAGGCCTGTATCGCGCGCTGCCGGGCGCGCTCGGTGCCGCTCGCGTGCCGCCGGCCCGGCGCGCGAGCCACTCGCTCCAGAACGGCCACCAGCTGCCGCGCTCCTCGCGCGCATCTTTCAGCCACGCATCGGGATCGTCCGGGTAGGGCTCCCCGACCCAGTAACTGCGGCGCTTCTTGGCCGGGGGGTTAACTATGCCAGCAATGTGCCCGCTCGCGCCGAGCACGAACGTCTTTTCTTCACCCAGCAGCGAAAGCGTGCGATAGGCAGAGCGCCATGGGACGATGTGGTCTTCGCGCGTCGACAGCACGAACACCGGCAATTTCACCTTTCCCAGATCGACCGGCACGCCGCAGTTCACCAGGGCGCCGGGCTGCTTCAGCCTGTTCTCGAGATAGGTGTTGCGCACGTAATAGCAGTACATCGGCCCAGGCAGGTTGGCGCTGTCGGAATTCCAGAACAGCAGATCGAACGCCGCAGGCCGGCCGCCGAGCAGATAGTTGTTCACGACGTAGGGCCAGACGAGGTCGTTGGCGCGCAGGCTCGAAAAGACGAACGCCAGGTCGGAGCCCGGCAGGATGCCGCGCTCGCCTATCGCCGCCTCACGCGCCCGCACGCTCGCTTCGTCGACGAACACGCCGAGCTGCCCGGCTTCGGTGAAATCCAGCATCGTCGTCAGCAAGGTGGCGCTCGCCACCGCGTCATCGCCCTTCGCGGCGAGCACCGCGAGCGCCGCGCCGAGCAGCGTGCCGCCGACGCAGAACCCGAGCGCGTTCACTCGATCGCTGCCGCAGATCTCGCGCGCAGCGCGCGACGCGGTGAGCACACCCTTATCCAGGTAGTCGTCCCAGGTGAGATGACTGATCTCGGGCCCGGCGTTGCGCCAGGACAGCATGAATACCGTATTGCCGCTCGCGACGGCGTGCGCTACAAAGGAGTTCTCCGGCTGCAGGTCGAGGACGTAGTACTTGTTGATGCAAGGCGGCACGATCACGAGCGGACGCGCTGCGACCTGGCCGGTGGTCGGCGCGTACTGGATCAGCTGGATCAGCTCGTTTTCGTACACCACATGCCCCGGGGTGACGGCAAGGTTGCGGCCGACCTCGAAAGCCCCATCGTCGGTCTGGCTGATGCGGCCCTTCTGCACGTCGCCCATCAGGTTCGCCAGGCCGCGCGTCAGGCTCTCGCCGCGGCTCTCGAGCGCCTGCTGAATCGCCTCGGGATTGGTCGCCGCGAAGTTCGCCGGGCACATCGCATCGATCCACTGCCGCACCGCAAAGCGGGTGCGCTCCTTCGCCTGCGCGTCGAGCTCGGCGCCCTCCACCAGCTCTTCCAGATAGCGCGACGCGAGAAGATACGATTGCCTGAGATAGTCGTAGTAGGCGTTGTCGCGCCATTGCTTCGCCGAAAAGCGCCGGTCGCCCGGAGCTGGATCGGCCAGCGACGCGGACTGCCCGGCGAGCAGGCCCGACCACAGCTTCGACTGCTTCTCGAAGTACGCGGCCTGCATCGCGCCCAGCTTTGCGCTGCTGCGCTGCAGGTCCGCCAGCCACGGCGCCGCGCCGGCCGAAACAGGCGCGCTCGCCAGCAGCCGCATCCATCCCTGGGTCACTTCGTTACTCGATTGCGCGATCGCGGCCAGGACGGCGTCGGGGGAGCCAGATTGCATCGCGGCCGATTCTGCGACGCACAAGAAGCGCCGTCAATGATTATTAAGCTACTGAAATATAGTGATTTTTGACTACGTGAGCCAGACGAGCGCGGCCATCCGGCCGGTGCCGCGCTCGCGGCGGTAGGAGAAGAAGCGCTCCGTCTCGGAATAGGTGCAAAACCCGCCGCCATAAACGCGCTCGACTCCGCTCGCCTCGAGCCTCTGTCGCGCAACGGCGTACAGATCGAGCAGCCAATGCCCGGGGCGGGCGGCCACGAAGGCGCTTCGTTCCCGGGGGAGAAAGGCAGCGCGGACCTCGTCGCCCACTTCGTAAACGCGCGGCCCGATCGCCGGCCCGAGCCAGGCGATCAATGTCGTGGAACCCATGGCGCGCACCGTGGCCTCGATCACGCCGGAGGACAGGCCGCGCCATCCGGCGTGTGCGACGCCGACGACGCTCCCGCTCGCATCTGCGAGGATCACAGGCATGCAATCCGCGATCATTATCGAGCACACCGTTCCGCGGCGGCGGGCTACGGCAGCGTCTGCCTGCGGCTGCCCACTGGCGCTGTCCGCATCGATCACCTCGTTGCCGTGCACCTGGCGCAGCCACCTCGGTTCCGCGGGTAGATGCGCGCGCAGCCTCGCTCGACCCGGGGCGCCTGCCGCCATATCGCCAAACGGGCGAGTCGTGACGAGCGCGTTCACGTTGGAGGGCGCCGGCCAGTCGGGTCGGATCAGTTCCATCAGCCTTCGTCGCGCAGCTTGTCGAGCAGGCGCTTGAGGTCGCGCGGCAGCGGCGAGCGCCAGGTCATCAGCTTCCCGTCACGCGGATGCCGCAGCGACAGCTCGGCCGCGTGCAGCGCCTGACGCGGGAAGGCAAAGCCATGGCGCGTGCCGCGACGGTATACCACGTCGCCGACCAGCGGGTGACGGATATGCTGGAAGTGAACGCGGATCTGGTGCGTGCGCCCCGTTTCCAGCCTGCATTCGACCAGCGCCGCGCTCCCGAAGCGCTCCAGGACGCGAAACGCGGTGCGCGCCGGCTTGCCGCGGTGCGTCACCGCCATGCGAATCCGCGCGCGGACGTCGCGGCCCACCGGGGCGTCGATCACGCCGCTCGCCGGCGGATCGCCCTGCACGATCGCGAGGTACACGCGGCGCATCGTGCGATCGGCGAGCTGCTTCACCAGGTCGGCCTGCGCGCTGACGGTTTTCGCCACCACCAGCAAGCCGCTCGTGTCCTTGTCGAGGCGGTGCACGATGCCGGCCCGCGGCACCCCGGCCAGCGCGGGTGCATGCGCCAGCAGCGCGTTGAGAAGCGTGCGGTCCGGCTGGCCCGCGCCCGGATGCACGACCAGGCCCGCCGGCTTGTCGATCACGATCAGCTGCGCGTCTTCGTGCACCACCTTGAGGGGCATGCGCTGCGCCTGCGGCGAGGCGAGCTCGGGGACCGGCGGGGGCTCGAGCAAGATGCGTTCGCCGCCCGCGACGGGATGGCTGGGCTGCGCGCTCCTGCCGTCGAGAGTGATGTGGCCCGACTTGAGCCATGCCTGCAGGCGGTTCCTCGAGTACTGCGGAAACAGGCGCGCCAGCGCCTGGTCGAGCCGCATGCCGCCGAGCGCGCTCGGCACGCTCGCGCTCATCGCCGCGACGAAGGCCGCGTCCCAGTCGGCGTTATAATTTTTCCTTCCCATGCGTCCAAGTTTACTTGGTGGCCTCGCCATCGTGACCACGCTGTGGTTCGCCGGCTGCGGACTGCTTTCCTCGGCGCAGGAGGACGAGTCGATCGGCTGGTCGGCGCAGCGCCTCTATGGCGAGGCGAAGGACGCGATGAACGCGAAGGAATGGCAGAAGGCCATCAAGTTCCTGGAGAAGCTGGAAGCGCGTTACCCCTATGGCCGCTTCGCGCAGCAGGCGCAGCTCGAGGTGGCGTATGCGCAATACAAGGACAACGAGCGCGCCTTGGCGATCGCCGCCGCGGATCGCTTCATCAAGCTGTATCCGAACCATCCCAACGTCGACTACGCCTACTACCTGAAGGGCCTGATCAACTTCAACGAGCTGCAAGGCGGGCCGCTCGCGTTCCTCACCACGCCGGACATGACCGACCGCGACCCGAAGGCCTCGCGCGAAGCGTTCGAGGCGTTCAAGGAGGTAGTGACCCGTTTTCCGGAATCGAGGTACGCGGAGGACTCGGCGGCTCGCATGCGTTATCTCGTCAACGCGCTCGCCTCGTTCGAAGTGCACGTAGCGCGGTATTACATGAAGCGCGGCGCCTACCTGGCCGCCGCCAACCGCGTGCAGTTCGCGATCCGGAACTACCCCCAGGCGCCGGCGATCGAGGAAGCGGTGTACATCCTCGCCCGCGCCTACGATTCGCTCGGCATGACCGACCTGCGGGACGCCGCCGACCGCGTGATGCACACCAACTTCCCCGACAGCCGCTACCTCAAGCCCGACGGCCGCCGCAGGAACGCCCCCTGGTGGCGGATCTGGGATCCGGACTGGTAGTCCCGGAAGAAGCCTTCGACGTCCGCAAGGCGGCGCGTGAGTTTCATGGGCGGCAGGCTGCGCAGGATGCGCCGCCCGTACGGGCGGGCCACCAGGCGCGGATCGCAGAGCATCAGGATGCCGCGGTCGGTCTCGTCGCGGATCAGGCGCCCGGCGCCTTGCTTGAGCTGCAGGACCGCCTGCGGCAATTGCAGCTCCGTGAAAGGGTTGCCGCCCTGCGCGCGGATGCTCTCGATGCGCGCGGCAAGCACGGGATCGTCCGGCGGAGCGAACGGCAGCTTGTCGATCACCACCACGGAGAGCGCCTCGCCGCGCACGTCGACGCCTTCCCAGAAGGACTGGCTGCCCAGGAGCACCGCGTTGCCGAGCGTGCGGAAGCGCGACAGCAGCTCGCTGCGCGATCCAGTCCCCTGCACGAGAAGCGGAAAACCGATGCGGCTGCGCAGCAGCTCGTGCGCGCGCCGCAGCGCCCGCAGCGTGGTGAAGAGCAGGAACGCGCGCCCTCCACTCGCCTCGAGAACGGGCAGCGCCGCCTCGATCACCGCCTGCGTGAACGCAGGGTCGTTCGGGTCGAGCGGCAAGCCCTTGGGAACGTAGAGCAGCGCCTGGTGCGCGAAGTCGAACGGGCTTGCCCAGCGGCGCGTCTCGGCTTCGGGCATGCCGAGCTCGCGGGTGAAATGCTTGAAATCCTCGCCGACGGCCAGGGTGGCGGAAGTGAAGATCCAGGCGCGCGGGTGGTCCATCATCTGCCGCCGGAACAGCTCCGCGGACGAAAGCGGCGTGACGTGCAGCTGTGCCGCGTGCCCGTGGACTTCCACCCAGCGCACCTCGGCCTGGCCCTCGCTCTCGCCCATGCGCGCAAGAACCGCCACCGCGCCGCCGGCTCTGCGCGCGCAGGAAGCGAGTCCCTCCGAGCGCTCGGCCTGCTCTGCAAGCGGCCGCTCCAGCTCCTTAAGGGAAGCCTGCAGCTTTTCAAGCGCGCCGGGGAAATCCGGCAGCCGCAATGCCTGCGTCCAGGCGAGGCGCGCGCCGGGCTCGCCGAGCGCCAGGCGCAGGTCGCGGGCGGCCTTGTCGAGCCGCGTCGCTACCCGGTCGAGCTCGGGAGACGCGCCGCCGGCGGCCCGCAGCTCGAGACGGGCATCGCGCGCCAGCTCGGTCAACTGCGTGGTCGATACGCTTTCGCCGAAGAACATGCGCGCCGTCTCGGGCAACTGGTGCGCCTCGTCGAAAACGAGGGTGTTGCAAGCCGGCAGCAGCTCGGCGATGCCTTCGTCGCGCAGCACCACGTCGGCGAAGAACAGGTGATGATTCACCACCACCAAGTCCGCCGCGAGCGCGTTCCTGCGCGCGCGCATCACGAAGCAGTCCCGGTAGTCGGGACACTCCTGCCCGAGGCAGTTGTCGCGCGTCGACGTGGCATGCGCCCAGACCGGCGCGTCCTCGGGGACGTCGGCCAGGTCGGCGCGATCGCCGGTCGTGGTCATGGCGGCAAAGCGCTCGATGCGATGCAGTTGCGAAACTTCCTCCCGCGAGGCGAGGCGGCCTTCGCTCGCCGCGCGCTTCATGCGGTAGAGGCATACATAGTTCGCGCGTCCCTTCAATAGCGCCGCCGTGGTGCCGCAGGCGAGCGCTTCGCGCACCGCGGGAAGATCGCGGTCGTACAGCTGGTCCTGCAGCGTTTTCGTCCCCGTCGAGACGATCACCTTGCCGCCGGCGAGCAGCGCCGGGACCAGGTAGGCGAAGGTCTTGCCGGTGCCGGTGCCCGCCTCGGCTACGAGCACGCCCGTCCGCTCGATCGCAGCGTGGATGGCCGCGGCCATCTCGAGCTGCTGGGGCCGCAGCTTGAATCCGGCGACGCGCGCGGCAAGCGGCCCGTCGGCTGCGAAAGCCCGTTGCAGCGCGCCGTTCAGTTTCCGATCTCCTCGACCTTCACCCAGACGCGCCGCGTCTCGGAGCCGCGCGACGCGCTCGCCGACCCGATGCCGCGCGAGTCGCGCGAGCCGGCTTCGCTTACCGCGCCAAGCGCGAACCACTCGCCGAGCGGCCCGCTCACCGTGCTGACAATTCTCTGCGTTTCGCGCTGGGAGCCGATGTCGATAAAGACCCTGTCCCCCGCGACGCGCGGCGTGACATCGAAGCCGGTGCCGATGTCCTGCATCACGATGGTTTCCTGCGCCACCACTCCGGCCGGGGTCTGGATCCTCTGGCGCTGCATCACCGGCCTCGATTGTCCCGTGGTGATGAAGGCGCGGCTGCCCTCGAGGACGACGAGCCGCTGCTCGACGCGGTCGGCGGCCGCAGACCGGGCGCCTTGCACGCGCGCATCGACGCGCGAGCCACCGCCTCCGATCCTGCCGCCCGCCTCGATGCCCTGGCTTGCAGCCTCCAGCGAATCATCGAAGCGCACCGAGATCTGCAGGCGCCGCGGCGGCCGGTCGATCGCCTCCAGCGCGCGCTTGATCTCGACCAGGTTCGTCGGGCTGGTCCGCACGATGAGCTGTCCGGACTGCCCGGTAAGCGCGCCGCCGGGCTCGACGAGCGGCTGCAATGCAGGAAGCACCTGGTCGACCGTCCGGTGCCGCAACGGAATGATCTCCAGCGTCTGCTGAGCAAGGCTATGCGCGGCCCAGGCCGCCAAGACCGCGGCCAGGACTGATCGGACCCATCGCATGCGGTTCATTCTCATCGGATCAACGCGCGATTCTCCGTTGCGTCTACCATCAGGTTGTAGATCGCCCGCAGCTCGAGGATGAACTCCTTCCCGAGCAGCGCCGACGGGATCGGCACCAGGGGCTTGGCCCGCTTGAACATCTCGAGAGCCTGCTGGTCGAGCACCTCGTGTCCGGAGCCGGTCTTCACGCTCACCGAGGCGATCATGCCGTCGGCGCCGATCACCATGCGCACCACGACGTCGCCTTCCCAGTTGTTGTCCATGGCAACGCGCGGGTAGCGCTTGTAGCGCTTCGCCGCGCCGATCAGCTGCAGCCGGTACTGATCGACCGATCCGGCATCCGCCGCCGGCTCGGCACTCGGCGCAACCGGGCCCGCCTGGGGCTCCGCCTCTGCGCCCGGCGCCGGTGCCGCGGACGCACTCTCTGCTGAAGCCGCGGGGGATGCCGGGATGCTTGGAGCGAGCGGAGCGGCCGGCTCGAGTTGCGGCGCGGGTCTCAAAGCGGGCCTGGCAATCGGCGCCGGCGGCGCCACGGCAGGCGCGGCCGGCAAGGCCTGCGGCTGGACGAGCCGGGCGGTGATCAAGCCCGGAGCAATGCTCGGCCGCTTCGCATCCCTGAATCCCGGCAGGCCGAACAGAAGCAGCGCGTGCAGCAGCAGCGAAAACGCGAGCGCGTAGTTGAACGCGCGGCTCTCCCGGTATCCGCGCAGCTCCCTTGGCATGACCGCGCTCATGGAGCCGGCCAATATAGCATCTACGCTCCGCGCAAAGCCCGCCAGACCTTCTCCGGGGTGAGCGGCATCTCCAGATGCAGCACGCCGCGCTCGTGGAGCGCGTCGAGAACCGCGTGCACGACCGCCGGCACGGCGCCGATCGTGCCGAGCTCGCCGCAGCCCTTGACGCCGAGGAGGTTGGTCCTGCAGGGCACGCTTTCATCGAAAGCATTGCGCAGCGGCGGCAGCTGGTCGGCGCGCGGCACGCAGTAGTCCATGAAGGATCCGGAAAGCAGCTGCCCGCTGTCCTGATCGTAGATCGCCTGCTCGTATAGGGCCTGGCCGACGCCCTGCGCAATGCCGCCCTGGATCTGTCCTTCGACGATCATGTGATTGATGATCCGGCCGATGTCGTCGCAACTGACGATGCGAGCGAGCCGGACCTCGCCGGTCTCCGGATCGACCTCGACTTCGCAGGCCTGGGCGCCGTTGGGCCAGGAAGGCGTCGAGGGGGTCTCGGTAGCCGAGACGCGGAACGCCTTCTGCGGCTGGCGCGCCGCGAGCTCGGCCAGCCCGATGGCGCGGTCGGTGCCGGCAATCCTGAAGGCCCCATCGCGATACTCGATGTCGCCCGGGGCCGTCTCGAGCGCCTCCGCGGCAAGCTCCCTGCCGCGCGCAATGGTCTTGCGGCCCGCCGCCACCACCGCCGAGCCGCCCACGAAAGCGGAGCGCGATCCGACGCTGCCTACGCCATTCGCGAGGTCGGTGTCGCCCTGAACGATATGGATTTTCTCAGGAGAGATCCCCAGCACCTCGGCGAGCAGCTGCGTGTATGTGGTTTCCAGCCCCTGCCCCATCGCCTGCGTGCCGCAGAACGCCGTGACCGTGCCATAGGCGCCGACCCGGATGTCGACCGTCTCGGTCGGAAGGGCGCCGGTCCATTCCAGGTAGACCGACAGCCCCCGGCCCCGCAGCCGCCCGCGGCTGCGCGATTGCTCGCGCCGCGCCGCGAAACCCTGCCAGTCGGCCAGCTCGACAAGCCGGTCGACGATGCCAGGGAAATTGCCGCTGTCGTAGACATCGCCGAGGTGCGTGCGATAAGGAAAATTCTCCGGCCGGATGAAATTGCGCCGCCGGATCTCTACGGGGTCGAGCCGCATCTCGCGCGCGGCTTTCTCCATCAGCCGCTCCATGAGATAGTTCGCCTCCGGCCTGCCGGCCCCGCGGTAGGCGCCGGTGGCCATGCTGTGGGTCAGCACCGCCTTGACGCGGTAATCCACGGCGGGAACGTCGTAGACAGTCGTCTGTACCTTCGGGCCCAGCGAGAGCGGAATGATCGCCGAGGAGCCGACCGGCAGCGCGCCGATGTTGCCGAGCATTTCCACGCGCAAAGCGAGGATGCGGCCGTCGCGGTCGAGCGCCAGCCTTGCCTTGAAATGCTGGTCGCGCCCCATGTGCGCCGCGAGGAACTCCTCGCTGCGCTCGCCGCGCCATTTGACCGGCCGCCCGAGCTTCTTCGCCGCGTAGCAGACCAGCGCGTCCTCGGGCGCAAGGCCGGTCTTCATCCCGAAGCCGCCGCCGATGTCGCCGACGGCGACCCGGAACTCTTCAGGCCGCCTGCGGAACACCGCGCCCAGCAGCTCGCGCGCGCCGCTCGGGGTCTGGTTCTGCGTGTAGAGCGTCGTGCGGCCGTCGGCGAAGACGCCGATGGAGCAGCGCGGCTCGAGCGCCGCCGCGACCAGGCGCTGGTTGTGCAGCTCGAGCTCGGTAATGTGCGCTGCCGCCGCGAACGCCTTGTCGACCGCGGCTGCATCGCCGTAAGCCGCCTCGGCGGCGATATTCCCCGTCGCCTGCTGCCAGACGAGCGGAGCGCCCGCCTCTACCGCGCGGCGCGCGTCCACCACGCAAGGTAGTTCCTCGTATTGAACTGACACAAGATCGGCGGCATCTTCGGCCTGCCTGCGCGTTTCGGCGACGATGGCGGCCACCGGCTGCCCTGCGTGGTAAACCCTGTCCTCGGCGAGCAGGGTACGCGGCGGCGCGGCCATCGGCGCGCCGTCGGCCCGCTTGAAGAGCGGCGGAAACGGAATATGCGCCACGCCATCGGCGCGCAGCTCGGCCATGCTCCAGGCGGCGATCACCCCCGGGGCGCTCCTGCATCCCGACAAGTCCAATGCAGAGATATCTGCATGGGCATGCGGCGAGCGCACCACCACCAGCCACGCGAGACCCGCAAACTCCAGGTCGTCGCTATAGCGGCCTTTGCCGACGAGGAGGCGGTCGTCCTCCAGACGCTTCTGGGAGCGCGAGGCGCCGAAGCGCGCCGACGACGGATCGAACTGGACCTGGAGCGAGGGTGAGCTCATGGGAGAAATCTGGCGGTGAGCCCACCGAGTCGAACCCCGCGCGGGGCCTCGAGTTGAGCGACCTTTCTTTTCGCGGGGATCGGTGACTATCTACTTCTTCTTTTTCTTGCCTTTCTTCTTTGCTGCCATAACAAACTCCTCTAAGAGTTGAACGACACGCTCAATCCGATCATTCAGGAACGAGCTATGCAGACTAATACTCCGTTCTGGCGCGCAGTGCAACTGAGCTGCCGCCTCACTGCAACCGGATCAGACTCAAGATGTACCACTCGACTCGCATTGAATCGACTTTTGTGACAGCCCTAGGACGGATATGCGAAACCGCTGGCCATATCCCGTTGTATTGCGGTTGCGCTCGTCATACGCTTTTCGGGACATGAAGCTGGATCAACAAGAACGCGAAGCGGTGCTTCGAGCACTTTCGGTACTGCCCCACGATCATCCCGCGCGCATCGCCTTCGACCAGGGCGCGGATCCCATCGCGCTGATGCATCTCCTCGAAGGCGACGAGACGGTCGAGAACCTGAAAGAGATCTGGCTCGCCGCCTATGAAAGGCGCTGCTTATCCGGCTGCGCGAGCCGCGACGAACATAAACGCCGCCCCTAGGCAGGTGATCCCTATGAGGCTGATGGCGGCGCTGGGGCCGGCCTGGGAGTGGGCCTCCGGCAGGATGTCGGAAGCGCCGATATACAGCAGGAATCCCGCGAAGAACCCCAGATAAAGGATCAGCACGGAAGGCGGCACCTGAAACAGCAGGGTGGAAACCATGCCCAGGACTGGAGCAAGCGCATCCAGCGCCAGCATCGCCATTGAGCGAAAAGTCGTGTTCCGATGGACCAGCATCAAGCCCACGGTGTTCACGCCATCGCAGAAATCGTGCGCTATGACCGCGATGGCAACCGGGATCCCGACGGCTGGCGAAACCTTGAACGCCAGGCCGATCGCGACACCGTCCATAAAGCTGTGGCCGACCAGGGCGAGAGCCGACAGGACGCCCACCCGGGGATGGCGATGCGTCGCGTAATCGCCTTCGTGCCCATGATGGATCAGCACGAATTTTTCCAGCCCGTGAAATAGAAGAAATCCTGCCACCAGCGCGATCATTGCGCCCGTGGCATCGAGCTCTTGCTCCTGGGCCAGTCCAAAAATCTCCGGCAGGATGTCGAAGCTCACGACGCCGAGGAGAACGCCGGCGGTGAAGGCGAGAATGAAATGCATCCCGTTGCGGAACTTGAGCGCAAACAGCCCCCCGGCAAGGGTTGCACTGAAAGCAGCAAGGGCGAGCAAGAATCCGGTCATCGGGGGCTGTATGGCGGTGGAGGCAGTCTAGAGCGAACCCGTCTCCCAGGCTAATTCCCTATAACAGGGAAATTAACAGCGATTTTCACCCTTGGCCCTGTCTCTTCCGCGATCAGCAAAGGATTCTTCCGTCGGGAAACGGGTTCCCAGATTGAAGCGTCCAAAAAACCGGGGTCGTCGACAGTCTGTAACAGGATATTGTGGGCGAGCGGCGAGCGGACCTCTGGAAATGCGCGCCGATATGAGTTTTGCCACAATTCGCTATCTGACCGCAGGGGACAAAGATGAAACTGTGGACTTTTGCGCTCGCAGTATTCGCGACAGTGCATGTCGGCTCGGCGCATTCCCAAGGAACAGTCAAGTGCGCCGACGCCAATGGCCATATCGTCTACGTCGACCGGGCCTGCGAGGTCTACGGGCTGCGCGAGATCGGGCCGGTCAGAGACAGAATGACCGTGGCGCCAGCGAGCCCTTCATCGGAAGCACAGGAGGCAGCCGCTCCGGAAGGGGAGCGTGCCTGCAATACAGACGCCGAAAAGTTCTGTTCCCAAGGCGGCGGACAAGTAGTAGTTGATTGTCTGCTCGATCACCAAAACGACATCTCCGATGCGTGTTACGACGCGCTGAAAGTGCGCTTGGGGAACGAGCGAGGCATGCGGGCCTGTAGGCAGGATTCTCAAAAGTTCTGTCCCGGCGTCCAGCCCGGCGGCGGACGCCTCGTGGATTGCCTCATCGATCATGAGCAGGAGATCTCCGAAGACTGTTACCAGTTCCTGAGGTCCAAACGCGGGAGCGCGAACTAGTCCACCCTGACAAATATTTCAGGCGTTGAGAGTAGCGCCCTTCCAGGGCTCGAACCAAGGACCCGGATCAGCGGCCAGCGGGAATGACCGCTTTCGGCGGTGGG
>Ga0209157_1001145_pt1 | contig 22470 bp, 24 predicted proteins | sample GraSoiAngelo_135_FD_185892 | JGI IMG/M metagenome (GOLD analysis project Ga0209157, IMG submission 185892) | Grasslands soil microbial communities from the Angelo Coastal Reserve, California, USA - 14_0929_05_40cm (SPAdes) (version 2) | ecosystem: Environmental > Terrestrial > Soil > Grasslands ...
CGCCGAGCGTCGCATCGGGCGCGGGGAAGACGGGCGTGCCGTCGACGAGATGCCGCGCCGCGAGCCAGTAGGCCTTCGAGTCATAGCCCAAGGGCAGTGCGCTCGCGGTGAGGATGGCGAGCAGGAGCGCAATGACGGAAAGCGCTGAGCCGGCGACCCAGACGAGCCGCGCGGAGGTCATGCCGGTCTAACTCTCCTCGTCACTCGCCGCTGCGATGGGCTCGGGCTCGAAGAGCGGACGCGAGACGAAGTCGACACGGCGGTGCGTGCCGTCGCAGTACGGCTTTGTGCCGGAATGGCCGCAGCGGCAGAGCTTGATCTGCTTGCCCTCGGCCACGGTGATGACGTGGCCGTCGGCGTCTTCGATGGTGATCGGACCGGTCACGATGTAGGGACCGTTCGGCTGCAGCCGGATGCTTCCGCTCATGCTCAACCGCTCATTGTCATTCGCGAGCCGGATTCGCTCCTCGCGGGTAAACCGCTCGTCGCTCAACTCTTCTCCAGATTTTCGCCTTGGTAACGACCCCGGTAACCCTCCGCAGCCGGCGTCGATAGGCGGAAGAACACGAGCTGCAGCACGCGCGCGCCGCGCTGGAGGCGATAGCCGCGCGCGTTCAGCACCGACATGAGGCCCTCGCCGCGGCCTGAGTAGCCCGCGTCCCACACCGCGGCGTGGATCTCGACGCCCGAGCGCAGGAGGGTCGAGCGCGGTCGCGCGAGCGCCATCAGGTCGCGCGGCAGGTTCACCTTTTCACGGTAGGTGATGACGTACGCGCCGCGGTGCAGGTCCCACCACCCGTCCTTGTCCGACGGAACATCCTCGCGCGCGGCCGGCTCGCGCACCGCGTCGGTCGCGCCGAGGAGACCAGGCGACGCGAGCCGCTGGATGCGTTCGACCCGCAGGTCGATGCCATTCGTCTGTAGCTGCACGTCGATCTCGATGCCTTCAACGAGCGGCGGATCCGCGGCGAGCGCCGCGCGCAGCTCTTCACGTGAGAGTACGGACACGGGCGAAGTCTCCCACGCGGCGAATGCTCGAGTGAAGTGCCGTGCCGCCGAGTGCGATGCGACGGTCGCCTCGAACGAGGCTCACGGGAGTGAGCCCCGGCTCGGACCAACTCTCATTCAGCATGGCCACGCCGGGGCGTGCCGAGAGAGAGGCGACCGGCGCGTCGCACGACGGCGAGCATCGCGACTATGGGAGGATTCGCCGCGTGGCGGAAGGCAAGCCCGTGTCGGGGTCGAAGACGATCATGGCGCGCACGATGCTGCCGTCTGACGCCAACCCATACGGGAATGTGCACGGCGGCGAGGTGATGAAGCTCATCGACGCATGCGCCGGCGCCGCGGCGACGCGACATGCGCGGAGCCGGGTCGTCACGGCATTCGTCGACGAGCTCTCGTTCCTCGCGCCGGTGTACGTCGGCGACCTCGTCACCGCGAAGGCGTCGGTGAACCACGTCGGCCGCTCGAGCATGGAGGTCGGCGTGCGCGTCGAGGCGGAGAACCTCCTCACCGGCAAGGTCGTCCATGTCTCGTCGGCGCACCTGGTCTTCGTGGGCATCGACGAGGCGGGCAATCCGGTCGCGCTCCCGCCGCTCGTCGCCGAGACCGACGAGGAGAAGCGCCACATGCGTGCGGCCGAGGCGCGACGCAAGCGACGCCTGGCGCGAAAGCGCGTGAGCGACGAGCGCGAAGAGCCCAAACAACGTGAGTGACGAGTGCAGGGGAGGGGGTTCAGCCGCGAAGCGAGCGTGATCGCGAGGAGCGAACTCCATGAGCGGCGTCGAGGCGGCGAGGCGCAGGCCGCCGAAGGCGGGCCGAGCCGAGCGCGAAGACTAGACTTCCGCCCGTTCGGGAGGTTCGGAGATGAGATCGGCTCTGCGCTACCTCGCACCACTGGTTTCCGCGCTCGTCATCGCTGCGGCGTGTGCCGCACCGCGCGCGACCGCGCCCACCGCGACGGCGGGCGCATCCGCCTCGGCGTCCACCGAGCCCGACTTCACGGGCAAGACGCTGAACATCGCGACCGGCGCGACGGGCGCGGTCTACATCATCTACGGCGCGGGTATCGCCGAGCTGCTCAACAAGAAGCTCAAGACGCAGGCGAGCTCGCAGTCGACACCCGCATCCGTCGACAACATGAAGCTCATCCGCGACGGCAAGGCCGACCTCGCGCTCACGCAGGCCGACATCGCGTACGACGCCGTGAAGGGCCAGGGCCGCTTCGCGCCGCCCGAGGGCAAGGTCGACGCGAAAGCGCTGGCCGTCATGTACACGAACTACCTGCATCTCGTGACGAAGGACGGCTCGCCGATCAACACCGTCACGGACCTCAAGGGCAAGCGCGTGTCGCTCGGCCCGGCCGGCTCCGGCACCGAGGTGAAGGCAACGCGCGTGCTCGAGGGATACGCCATGACGCCTGCGGACATGCAGGTCCAGCGCCTCTCGTCCCAGGACGCCGCGGATGCGCTCCGCGACGGAAAGCTCGACGCCTTCTTCTTCGACGGCGGGTTGCCGATCGGCGCGGTCCTCGATCTGTCCAACTCGATGAAGATCAAACTCATCGACCAAACGGACGCGATCAAGAAGATGGCCGACAAGTACGGCAGCTTCTACTTCGCCGCGAAGATCCCGAAGGAGACCTACAAGACCAGCGCTGACGTGACCGTCGCGGGGATCGCGAACCTCCTCGTCGTCCCGTCGACCTTCGATCCAAAGCTCGCCTCGGCGATCCTGAAGACGATGCTCGACAACCGCGCGGACCTTGAGAAGGTGCACCCCGCCGCGCTCGAACTGAAGCTCGACACGATGACCGTCGGCTCGCCGGTCGACTTCCACCAGGGAGCGATCGATTTCTACAAGAGCCGTAATGCGTGGAAGGGGTGACCCCCGCGCGGCGCTGACAGCGCTCGCGCTCGGCCTGCTCGTCACGACGGGAGCGGTGGCAGCCGCTCCCGTCTCCGTCATCCGTGCCACCGACGGCGAGCGCGAATGCGCGGCGGCTCTCGGCGATGGCGCGACGTTCCACTACCGCTACATCCAGTCGATGTACGAGAAGCCCGTCGTCGAGGACCTCGTCGCGCGCGGGCGCGACATCGCGGTGCTGCGCATCCACTCGACCGAGCTGCGCGCGGTCGAGTACTACCGCTGGGATACGCCGATCCGCAAAGAGGGCGACACGTTCGTCCAGGAGTCGCCCGGGTACGCGACGCCGCGCCTCGCGATCCGAGTGAGCCCGCCCTATGCGCAACGGATCGACGGTGACGGCTGGAGCTGCGACCTGCAGGCGCTCTTCCCGGGCGAGCTCGTGACGGTCAGCGTCGAGACGCGCGCTATCGCGACACTCCGATGAGCGAGGAGATCATCGCCCGGCCCGATCTCGAGCAGGTGCTGTCGAACGAGAAGAACCGTGAACTCATCGAGGAGTTCGAGAGCGAGTCCAAGACGCGGACGCTCACGGGCTACTGGGACCGCTTCGTCACGCGCCTCTCGGTCGCGATCACGCTCTTCGCGCTGTACTACGCGGCCGCGGGGGCGGAGATCCCCTTCACCGGCTTCGTGCTCGTCCCGACGTTCTACGTCTTCGGCCAGACGATCACGACGAAGCAGATCTACGTGATGCTGTTCCTCGGCGCGACGCTCGTCCTCACGTTCCTTCTCTACCCGGCGCACCGTCGCTGGCTGAAACACGTCACCGTCGCGGACATCGCGCTCGCGGTCGCGTCGGTCGCGATCGCCGCGTACGTGCTCGTGAACTTCGAAGACGTCATCTACCGCGCGAACAGCCCGACGCCGCTCGACTTCACCTTCGGCGTCGCGGCGATCCTCCTCGTGCTCGAGGCGGCGCGGCGCACGATCGGCTGGCACCTTCCAGCCCTGGGCCTCATCTCGATCGCGTACGCGTACTTCGCGGACTTCATGCCCGGGCCGTTCCGCGGCCCGCCGAAGAACCTCGACGACATCGTCGGCAACCAGTACCTCGGCGTCGAGGGCATGATCGGCCAGCCGCTGCTCGTCGCGTCAACGTTCGTGATCCTTTTCACGATCTATGGCGCGATCCTCGAGCACACCGGCGCCGGCAAGTTCTACGTCGATCTCGCGTTCGCGCTCACCGGGCGCAAGCCCACCGGCGCCGCGCGCACGGTGACCATGGCGTCGTTCCTGCTCGGCACGGTCTCGGGATCGGGCGTCGCGACGACCGTCACGCTGGGCTCGATCACCTACCCGATGCTGAAGAAGGCCGGACACGACCGCGAGTCGAGCGGCGCGATCCTCTCGGCCGGCGGCATCGGCGCGGTGATCTCGCCGCCGGTCCTCGGGCCGGCGGCGTTCATCATGGCCGAGATCCTCCGCGTGAGTTACCTCGACGTCGTCGTCTGGGCGGTGATGCCGACGATCCTCTTCTACCTCGGCATCCTGCTGACGATCGAGATCGACGCTCGTCGGCTGCACGCGCAGCCGATCGTCCTCGATGCGCCCGGCTTCTGGTCGCTCACCAAGCGGTACTGGTATCAGTACACGTCACTGTTCGCGATCATCGCGTTCCTCGTGTTCGGCTTCTCCACCATCACCGCGATCTTCTGGTCGATCCTGCTCGCGATCGGCGTCTCGCATATCCGGCGCGACACCGCGCTCAGTCTGCGCAAGCTCGTGGCGGCGCTGTCGTCGGGTACGCGCCAGGTGCTCTCGGTGGCAGCGACGACCGCCGTCGCCGGCATCACCGTCGGGATCCTGCTGCAGACCGGTCTCGGACTGAAGGTGTCGAGCCTCATCCTCGGACTCGGCCTCGGACCCGGCGATGCGCTCGCGTCGGCGGGGGTCGACGCGCTCGTCGCCCCGGCGCACCTCTTCTTCACGCTCGTCGTCGCGGGGATCGTGCTGTGGGTGCTCGGGCTCTCGCTGCCCATCACGGCGACGTACCTCGTGGCGGTGCCGACGGTGATCCCAGCGCTCGTGACGCTCGGCGTGCCGCCGCCCGCGGCGCACATGTTCGTGTTCTACTACGCCGTGCTGTCCGAGGTCTCGCCGCCGGTCGCTCTGTCGCCGTTCGCGGCGTCGGCGATCACAGGCGGTAATCCCTATCGCACGATGATGCTCACCTGGAAATACGCGCTCCCGTGCTTCCTCGTGCCCTTCATGTTCACCCAGCCCGACGGCCTCGCGATCCTCTGGTGGAACGTGTCCGTGTTCGACGCGGTCGTCGCGTCGGTCTCGGCCATCGCCGGCATCATCGCGATCGTCTCGGGCGTCGGCGGCTACCTCTTGCGCGCCGCGAACGTCTTCGAGCGCGTGCTCCTCATCGTCGCCGGACTGCTGCTGCTCGCGCCCGGGGTCGTGCAGGATGCGATCGGGCTCGCCCTCTTCGCGGTCGTCGTTGGATCGCAGCTGTTACTGCGCCGGCGCGTGGCGATCGCGGTGTGATGCGCATCGCTTGGCCCCGCGCGTTCATCGCCGTTCTGTTGGTAGGCGGCGCGTATCTCGCAGCGCGGCGCTGGCTGGAATGCGCCTTCCCGCCCGGCATTCCCGCTTGGTCACCCGAGCTCGCGCGCGTGTGCACCTTCGGATTCGGCGACCCGATCTTCGACCGGGGTGGTCCAGGCCCGCTGTGGCCGTATCTCCTCGTCGGCGCGATCTACGTCATCGCGGCGGCCTGGGTCCTGCGAACAAAGCGGCTCGCCTAGTTGAGGACGCGCTCCAAGTAGTCCGCGAGGATCCGGAACGTTCTGATCTTCTGCTGGATGTCCGACGAGCCGTGTCCCTCGTCCGTGAGCTCGACGTACTCGAAGTCCGTGCCTTCCTTGCGCCCGAGCTCAACGAGGCGATCGCGAAAGACTCGCGACTGCTCGACGGGGCAGCGAGGGTCGTTCACACCGTGGACCATCAGAAGCTTCGCCCTGAGGTTCTCGGCGAACTCGACGGCGCTGCGATCGCGCCAGAGCGCGCGGTCTTTCTCCGGATCGCCCATCTGCTCGCGGAAGTAGTACTTGAAGTGCTCCATCGACTTCTCGTAGAGCTTGTGCAGGTCACTGACGCCGACCCACGCGACCGCGGCGCGCCAGATGTCCGGCTTCTTCGTCGCCGCGATGAAGCTCATGAACCCGCCATACGACCCGCCGAAGACGACGAGCCGCGACTTATCGACGTACGGCAGCGACTTGAGGTACTCAGCCGCAGCGGCGACGTCCTCGAGGTCGGCGCCGCCCCAGTCCTTGAGCGCCGCGTCGCGGAAGGCGACGCCGTAGCCGGTGCTGCCGCGGATGTTCGGCTCGATGACGACGAAGCCACGGTCCGCGAGGAACTGCGCGAACGGATCGAACGCGCGGAACCACTGTCCGGTCGGCCCGCCGTGCACGTGGACGATCGCGGGGAGCTTCTCACCCGCGGCGATGTTGCGCGGCTTGTACACGATCGCGGGAATCCGCTTGCCGTCGAACGTCGGGTAGTAGATGTGCTCGCCCTTCACGAAGACGCCTGGGTCGATCGAGCCGTAGTCGGCGCGCAGCAGCGTGTCGAGATGATCGCTCTGCAGGTCGTACGAGGCGATCTCGTTGCGCCGCGTCTCGCTCTGGTAGCCGATGAGCAGCCGGCGGTCGCCGTCATAGAAGCCGATGACCGTCGAGATGCCAGGGTCGAGCCTCAGCTCACGGGCGGTGCCACTCGCGACGTCGTAGAGGACGGGCCGGACCTGCGACTCGTAGTTGCGAAGCGCGTAGAGCGTCTTGCCGTCCTTGCTGAACTTGCCCGAGTGCTCCTCGACGCCCTCCTTGCCGAGCCAGCGCACGTTGCCGGAGGCGATGTCGAGGATGCCCGCGCGGGGCGTGCCGGACGCGTCGGAGGTGATCGCGAGGCGCTTGCCGTCAGGATGCCAGTCGGAGGCTGAATCCTGCGAGCCAGCCTTTCCCGAGAAGATCTTTCGCGCGTTCGCGCCGTCGGCGTCGATGAGGTAGATGTCCGCGTTCTTCAGGTTGCTCGTGTCCTCGTTCGTGCCGAAGACGATCGTCTTGCCGTCGGGGTTCCACTGGCCGCCGAACACCGGGAACATGTAGCGCGTGAGCGGCGCGTAGTCCGTGCCGTCGGGCCGCAGCTTCCAGAGGTTCAGCTGCCCCGGCTCGTCGGGTGCCGCGGGATGACGCTTGTTCGTGAGCGCGGTGATCCAGGCGTCATCTGGGGCGAACTGGACGACGTACTCCTGGGCCATCGGGTCCTTGGTGAGCTGAGTGACCTGCGACGTCTCGACGTCGATCTTGTAGAGGTCGTGCTGCTCGTTACCGGCGGCGTCCTTGGCGAAGACGATGCCCTTGTCGTCGCGGCTCCATGCGAAGCCGGCGCGCAGCGCGGTCGGGACCTCGCCGTGGCTCACCTGCCGGAACTGCTCGGTGCGCAGATCCATCACCCAGAGCTCCATGCGGCCCGTCTTGTCCCAGTAGAAGGCCACCCGATCGCCCTTCCAGGAGACCAACGGAAGGAAGAACGACGGCAGGCGGCAGAGCTCCTCGAGCGGGATGCGCGGCTGACGGCGTGTTTCAACGGCCATGGCGAAAGACCTCCCCCTACGCGCGAACGGCGGCTACTCGGAGCCTAGCGCGAACCGGCGGAGGCGCCCTCGCGGAGCCCCGGGGGCAGGGGTCCCCGTTCAGCGAGCGAAGCGAGCGTGGACGTACGCGCCTCCGCCAGCGGCAGCTGCCAGATGGTGTTCGACCACGCCTGACGGAAGCCGAGGTCGGTGTTGATGGCGAGCATGTGCTCGTTCACGTTCGCGTTGCCGGTGCGGATGAACTTCGCGTTCGGGCGCTCGCGCAGGATGCGCTCGAGCATGACCGCCTTCATCCAGAGGCCGAGCTTGTGGCCGCGGTGCGCCTGGACGACGCCGGTACCGCCCTGCCAGATGACATGACCGATGCGCGGGTCATGCTGCACCTCGGTGAAGCCGGCGCCCTCGCCGGTCGCCTCATGGATCGCGACGATGAGCCACCACTCGGTCCCCGACTGTTTCAGCCAAGACTCGCGATCGCGCAGCTGCGCCTCGGTGAAGCGCTGATCTGCGAAGCGCAGCTCGCCCTTGGGCATGTCGTTCATCGAATTCGCCGCGTCGAGGTACTGCTGCACGAGCTCGCGCGGAACGACGTTGTCGGCGGGCGCGAGGCGGTAACCCTTCGGTTCGATCTTCGCCCACTCCGCGACCTTCGCGCGGTCGACCTCGGTGAGGATGAGCTGGTTCAACTTCATCGGAAGGCCCGGCGTCGCCGCGATCGCCTTCGCGAACGCCGCACCCGACGGCACGCGGTCCGACGTTTGTCCGAAGAACACCAGGTCGTCGCCCTGAGCGATGCAGGCCTCGACGAGCGCGCGCATGATCGCGCGACCGACGCCCTTGCCGCGATGCGCGGGGAGGACGTTCACCTCGGTCCAGCGCGCGTGCGCGTTCTCGGGCTCGTTCTTGTTCCAGCCGACGAAGCCGGTGCCGACGAGCGTTCCCGACACATCGCGCGCGGCGAAGGTCGCGCGCCACTGCGCTGGGGTCGTCGCGCGCAGGCGCGCCTTGATCGCGTCGATCGCGGTGAGTGGGTCCTCCGGGACGCGCTCGTGGTTCATCGTTTGGAACACTCGCGCCGCCTCGGTGAGCTCGGCGTCGGACGCGGTGGCCGCGTCGGTCTGGACGATCTGATAGCCGGTGGGAGTTCTCATTCCGCGCAGCCTACGGGCGGTACGGAGGCCGACTATCTCAGGCGATACATCCCGCCGCGATCGCGCGCGGCGAAGCTAGATCGCGGCGCGGAGGGGCTGGAAGACGAGCACGGTCGTGCCGCCGACCACGCGCTCGCGGGTGATGCGCACCTTCTCGCCGAACCGGCGCAGGAACGCCATCTCGAGCACGGAGTCGTCCCACTTGGCGACGTCCCACGACATGCCCTCAGCGGACATGAACCGCAGCACGAATTCGCGAAGGGCCGCGTCGGTGACCGCGCTACCGAGGTAGCGGAACTCGGTGCCGTCGGGCATTTCCCAAGTGACCATATATGTCCCCCGGTACGCACGGTAGGAAGCGTCCCTATTAAGGACATCCCCCTCCAGGGGAGAACGGCTCCCCCGTTCGGGGGAGACAGGGCCGGACGGAAGGTGCTAGCCGCGGCGCCTGCGGGGGGTCGCTCCGTCGCTGGGTGCCTGCGTCCGCGTCACGCTGAAGCTCGCGCCGTCGGCGCCGATGACCGAAGGGGTCGCGATCGCCTGACGCGCGCCGTTGATCATCGTGATCGCGTGCGCGTCGAGCGCGCGCACATCCATCTTCGCGCCATCGCGGACGGCGCTCGCGCTGGTGAACGTGAGCGTGCCGAAGTTGTCGAGCGGCACGAGGCCGCGACCGACGCTCGGCGCCTCCTGCACCCACTCTGCGGACGAGTTGCTCGAGACGTATTTCACGGTCGTCGTGTAGCGCTCGCCGGTCGTGTTGTTCTTCATCGCGATCGACCAATCACTTGCGCCGGTCTGCGTTATCGCCACGGTCACTGAGTCGCCTCCCGTCACCGAGAGCGGCACCGGCCGCGAGGAGCCCGGCAGCATCTCGATCCACGCCTGGTACGTGACGTCACCACCGCCGACCATCGCTTGCGTCCCGGCCTGGATGAGGTCGCGCGACTCGAGGCCGCCGATGCCGATCCAAGTCGCGTCGGCGCCCGAACCTGTCGCCGTGACGTTCGGCACGGTCCACGTGGCCGTCACGGACGTGAACTTGCCGCCGCTCGCCGCGTAGCCGGACCAGTTCGACGACGTCGATGACGCGATCGCCGCGGTGGGCACACCGGTGTCCGTGCTCGTTGCCGGTGCGGGCTGCCGCGTCGTCGTCGCCTGGTCGTCGCTCTCGATGCGCCATGTGCCGTCGCTCAGAGCGAGCGCGTACTCGTTGCGCGCGGTCTGTTCGTCGCTCGTTCCATCCGAGTACGTGGTGCGCCACGTCTCGAGCGTGACCGCGGTGGCCGTGTCGCCGTTGACGCTCACGCTCACGAACTCCGTCGACACGAGCTCGATCTTCGTCGCGCCCGCCCCAGCGAGCTCGCGGTTCGTGCGGATGAGATCCGTGTAGAACGCGTCGGTCGCGGTCGCCTTCATCGCGGTCGCGTCGCCGCCGTTGAACGCCGCGGCCTGGGCCTGATTCGCGCGCTCGATGACCTGCTTTACCGCGTCCTGTGCGTTCGTCTGGGCCGAGACGACGGGCGCGGGATCGCGAAGGAACGAGCCGACATCCGGAGCGCCGCAGGCGACGAGGGCGATCGCGAGGATGAAGAGCGTCCTGAGGCTGGCCATCGCCGACCACTGTGGCGCGGACGGCTAAGAGCAGGATGAGAGCGCGCTGAAGCGGCGCTAAGAAGCGCGGGACGATGTGGCAAGCACGAGCAGACCGGCAGCGACGAGGACGCCGCCGAACAGCTGCGTGGCAGCGAGCGACTCACCGAGCACGAAGGTGGCGAGCACGGTCGCGGTGAGCGGCTCGCCCAGTGAGAGCGTCGCGCCCCACGACACTGGGAGCCGCGCGAGCGCGCGCGTGAAGATGAGGTACGCGACGGTGGTCGTGCCGACGCCGAGCCACAGCGCCGCGGCGAGCCCGCGCGCCTCGCGCAGCCAGGACAGATCCGCGAACACGAGCACGGGCAGCAGAAGAACCGCGCCCCCAGCGAACGCGATCGCCGCCACGGTCACGTTGTCGCCGTCGGCGAGAAGACGCTTGGTGGCCGTCGCGTAGATCGCGTACGACAGGCCGGCGGCGAGCGGCAGTGCCGCGGCGAGCGGCCCGAATCCACGGACACCCGGCTCCGCGAGAAGACCGACGCCGATCACCGCGATCACCGTCGCGACGAGCCAGCGTGAGGAGGGCCGCTCGCCAAGCGCGAGCCAGCCGAGCAGACCGGTGAAGACCGGTGCGCTTCCGATCGCGAGGATCGTGCCGACCGCGACGCCCGCGCGCGCGACTCCTTCGAAGAACGCGAGCTGGTACGCCGCCACGGCGGCCGCGCTGGCGACGGCCGGGAGCGCCGGCCAGCGCCGCCAGAGCTGACCGCGAGCGGCCGCGAGCGCGAAGAGGATCGCGCCGCCGATAACGATTCGCACCGCGCCCACCGCGAGCGGCGCGGCGATGGGCGCGCCGAGCGCGCGCGAGGTCCCGGTCGTGCCCCAGAGCACCGCGGCCGCGAGCACCATGACCACCGCGCGCCCCTGCCGCACCGGCGTGAAAGTACGCTCAACGCGTGCGCGTGCTCCTTCGCGCGTTCCTCCTGCTCGTCACCGCGACGGGCGTGCTCTTTGCCGGACAGGGCATCGGCTACGTGCGCGGCTCGTTCATGACCGGCCGCACCGAATGGGCGGTCATCGGCGCGCTCCTCGCCGCCGGAGGGATTCTCGCGCTCTGGTTGACTCTCCGACCACGCGTATAGCCGCTATGTACGCGGCAATGCAAGCGTCGTCTCCGATGACTGCGGGTCATGCAGGCGATCATCGGTTTGCGCTACGACATTCACCTCGCGACGAATTCGGGGAGGCTGGCCACGAAGATCCTCATCGTCGAAGACGACGCGCCGAGCGCACAGGCCATCGGAGAAGTACTCGAGCTCGAGGGCTTCGACGTTCGTCGCGCCGCGAACGCGACCGATGCGATCGCGATCACGAGCGCCTTCGCACCCCACGTCGTCCTCGTCGATCTGCAGCTGCCTGAGGTCGCTGATGGACGCTCCTTCGTCGAGGGCTATCGGCGCTCAGCGCGGCCCGCGGCGAGCGTGATCGTCATGTCCGGCCGGATCGACGGGAGCGCGATCGCAAAGAGCGCTGGTGCGGATGCCTACATCGCGAAGCCGATCGACTTCGATGCTCTCCTGCGTGCGATCTCGTTGACGCTCTCGGCCGCTTAGGGCTTCAGCAGCAGGATCGCTCGGCCGCTCAGGGCTTCAGTAGCAGGATCGCGTTCGGGAGCTGGCGGCCTGGGCCGACAACGTAGCCGCCGTTGATCCACATCGCGACGCTACCGCCGCCATCGAGGTTCATCGCGTCGCGCGCGCCGAGCGCCTGCATGACGAGCGCGATCTGCGGCACGGTCGCGTTACCGATGACCGCGAGATAGAGGTACGTCGCATCCGCGGCGATCACGCCGCGCGTGCCGCGCAACATCTGGTTCGCATCGATGTCAGCAGAGACATCGAGCGGCACGCCGTTCTGTAAGACGAGCGGGAAGTTGCTGATGCCCGCGCTCACCGGTCCGCGCGCGTAGCTGAATACGCGGCGGTAGAACGTCGCGCTGCCGGTCGTGAAGGTCGCGAGCGCGTTCACCGGATTCGAGAGATGTCGCGGGTTGATCCACACGCCGAGGTTGGAGTTGTACACCGCGTAGTCGTACGTGTTCACTTTCGAGGCGCACGGCGCGTAGTCGGGCGGGCAGAAGTAACTTCCATGGATACCGGCGTACGCGGCGTTCTCGGCGACGTACTGCGCGAGCGGCTTCGCTGGGCACGCGCTGAAGCAGTCCGAGGTGTTCGCGGTCACCGTGCGCACGCGAACGGCCGAGAGGCGCTCCTTGATGAGCCACGTCGGGAACGTCCCCGCTGCGGTGGGCACGTCGATGCGGCTGAAGCCGGTCGGGCTGTACACCGCGGGCGGCGCGGGCGGACGTGTGCCGTCGGGGTTGAGAACGGTGACGAGCCAGAAGACGCCGAAGTCCTCCATCCACGTTGCGCCCTCGATGAGCGGACGCAGATAGAGGCGATAGAAACCCGGTTCAGCCGGAGCCTGGATGGTGAATTGGAACCACGCGACCTGACCGGGACCGACGTACGGCGCGGGCTGGATGGCGATGCGGTTGTAGCGCGGCCATCCCGTCGCGGGCGATCCGTTCGTCCCGTCGCCGCCGAGCGGGCTCGCGCGATCCTGACCGGGCTCAGTGTCCCACGTGCCGAGGTACGCGACCTCGCCGAGACGACCATTCACCCATCCGAGGCTGCCGCTGTTGTAGTACGCGACCGTCGCGGTCGAACGCGCGCCGGGGCAGAGCGTCGGATAGCCGGACTGTCCGTACCACTGCGCGTGGAAACCGGGGACGCCCGCTGGAAGACCTGCGGGCGGCGGGATGCCTGGGCCCTCGTTGTTCGTACACGCCGCCAGTGGCGATGCGGGTGCCGCGGCATCCGCGTGAGCAGGAGCAGCGATCGGCAGCGTCGCGACGATCAGCGCGAAGGCGACGGCGCGCGCGAAGACCCACCTACCCATTCGATCGGGCTAACGATGCGTGGGCGCATGCCAGTACGCCGAGACCGATTTGCTATTCGAACTGCAGGGAACGCTTCGAAAGACCGAGGAAGTAGCCGTCGATGACGGTCTTGCCGGAATCCGCTTTGTCGATGCTCGCGCCGAGCGCGACGAAGAGCGGTACGAAGTGATCGACCGTCGGATGCGCGTATGGCAATCCCGGCGCGCGGCGTTTGTACTCGAGGAGCGCGTCGACGTCGCCCTTCGCGAGCGTCTCCGCAGCCCACGCGTCGAACTCCTTCGACCACGAGGGCGCGGGCGCGTCTGGACGGAAGTCGCGAATGAACGGAAGGCCGTGCGTCATGAAACCCGAGCCGATGACGAGCACGCCCTCATCGCGCAGTGGCGCGAGCTTCTTCCCGATCTCGAGCAACTCGCGCGCGTCCAAGCTCGGCATGCTGATCTGCAGTACCGGGATGTCGGCCTCCGGGTACATCACGAGGAGCGGCACATACGCGCCGTGATCGAGGCCACGCAGCGGCTCCTCAGCGGTGGGCGTCGATGGTCCGAGCAATTGCTTCACGCGCTCCGCGAGCTGCGGCGCGCCGGGCGCGGGATAGGTCACGTCGTAGTAGCGCTGCGGGAATCCGTAGAAGTCGTAGACGAGCGGGACGGTGCGCGTCGCACCGATCGTGAGCGGCGACTCCTCCCAGTGCGCGGATACGATGAGGATCGCCTTCGGACGCGGCAGGTCTTTCGCCCAGCCGGCGAGCTCTCCCGGCCACACGGGATCGTCGACGAGCGGCGGCGCGCCGTGACCGAGATAGAGGGCAGGAACGCGAGCACTCACCTCACGAGCAACGCACGATGGGCCGCGCGCATTCCCGCGCGAGCGATCAGCGCCAGGCGGTGACGATCGCTCCCATCACGATCTGTCGTCGCCGATGAGCGACGCGCACATCTTAGGAACGTGGGCTTAGTTCGCGCCCTTGAGCTCGAAGGAAAGGCGCTTCACGTGCCCGTCGTCGGTGACGAAACGCCACGTCGTGTAGTTCGCGAACAGGCCAGGCGCACGGGTGAGCGTCGTGATGCGTACCTCGCCGCCGAGCACCTGCTCGTCACGCATGCTCTGCAGGAAGTCAGGCGCCATGCGGATCATCGTGCGCACGCCTTCCTTGCCGCGCAGCGGCTCCTCCGCGCCGGGGAGCATCACCTCGACGTCCTCGGCGCAAAGCTCCGCCGCCGCGTTCGCGTCCTTCTCCTGAACGGCGTGTATGAAACCGCGGGCGACCTCGAGGCCATCCACCATGCGATGGTATGGGCAGGAAGCGGGCCGCACGCTTGGCGGCAGAGAACGTGCAGCCCCGTTGGACGTCACAGAGGAGGTCTTATGGACACCCACGTATGTGATGTTTGCGAAGAGCGCTTCCTGACCCGCGCCGAGCTCGCGATGCACCGCCAGAACGAGCACTCGCACCAGTCCAGCGACGAGGTGATCGCCGGCCAGCCACCAAAGAACGAGCAGCAGTAGCTATCAAAAACACCCACCACTGATCCGATCGCGCCATAGGTCTCGTACCTCTCCGCTGGAGAACCAGCCAAATCCCGTCTTCTCTTCGGAGGCGGGTGGAGAAAGGGAGAGACCCATGGCGAAAGAGCCTGGTAGCACCACGCCCGCGAATCCCCTCACCACACACTCGCGCCGGACCCTCCTGCGCGCGGCCGCGGTCGGTACCGCGACCGCCAGCGTGTGGGGAGCTGCGCGAGCACTCGGCATCGGCGACGCAGGCGACGCCACGTCGTTCATCGACACCGACGCGGCCGCGCCGGTCCTCGCGTACGTCCGCGACGCCGCGAGGGGCGAGGTCGTCGTCATGAAGGGCGGCAGTGAGATCGTCCGCCGCGACGCGCGACTCGCCGCGCGACTCATCGCGATCGCAAAGGAGGCCGGCGATGTCGTCGCATAGAGAAGCGCCCGAGATCTCCAAGGATCCCGTCGCGGACAACACCGACCTCTACGCGTTCGTCGACCCGGTCGACCCGACGAAGGTCACGATCCTCGCCAACTACATCCCGCTCGAAGATCCGGCGGGCGGCCCGAACTTCTATCAGTTCGGCGATGACGTCCTGTACGAGATCAAGATCGACAACGACGGCGACGCGAGCGCGGACGTCATCTACCAGTTCCGTTTCCAGACGCGTTTCACCAACCCCGAAACGTTCCTGTACAACACCGGACCGATCACCTCGCTGACCAGCCCGAGCTGGAACGTGCGTCAGACCTATTCGGTCACACGCGTCGTCGTCGACGGCGACGAAGACGAGCGGACCGCGACGGTCATCGGCTCAGGCCTTGTGACCCCGCCGGTGCGGATCGGGCCACGTTCGACACCGAACTACCCAGCGCTCGCGAACGCGGCGATCCAGTCGCTCCCCGCTGGCGTGAAGGTCTTCGCGGGCCAGCGCGATGAGGGCTTCTTCGTCGACCTCGGCTCGATCTTCGATCTCGGCGCGCTGCGTCCGTTCCAGAACCTGCACCTCATCCCGCTTCCGGCCGCCCGCGGCAAGGACGGGACGAAGGGCTTCAACGTTCACACCATCGCGATCCAGCTCCCCAAGACCGACCTCACACGGGACGGCACGATGCCGACCAACGCCATGGACGCGAAGTCCGTGATCGGCATCTGGGCCACGGCCAGCCGTCAGCGCGGCATGATGCGCGGCGACGACGGTGGCTCGACGTCCGCGGGCCCCTGGATGCAGGTCTCGCGGCTTGGCAACCCGCTCATCAACGAGGTGATCATCCCCATCGGCAAAAAGGACCGCTGGAACGCGGTGAAGCCGCGGAACGACGGCGACTTCCTCACTTACTACCAAGACCCCGAGCTGCAGCGTCTGCTGCCGGTGCTGTATCCCGGCGTGTTCCCGAACCTCGCGGCGCTGCTCGCGATGCCAGCCGCGTCACGCACCCGCGATGACCTCATCGCGATCCTCGCGACGGGCATCCCGACAGGGGTCGTCCCCGGGTTCCAGAACTTCACCGGCACACGCATCGCGGACATGCTGCGGCTCAACATGGCCATCGCGCCATCGACGACGCCGAGCCCGTTCGGTCTGCTCGGCGGCGACGCCGCCGGCTTCCCGAACGGACGCCGTGTGGCCGACAACGTCGTCGCGATCGAGCTCCGCGCGGTGGCGGGCGTGACGCTCCCGCTTGTGCGATCGACCTACACGCCGGACGGTGCAGCCGGCGTGCTCACCGACGGGACGTCCAACGACCTCGCGTATCTGGGTGCGTTCCCCTACCTCGCGCACCCGCAGGAAGGCTTCGAGCACAGCCACGACTAGCGAAATGTGGAGGGCGCAGCTCGGCCACGGCTGAGCTGCGCCGCCTCCACACGGCAGCGCGCGGTCGCAAGGGAACTCGGACCGCTCACTCGCTCGCAGCTCGGAGCGCTCATTCGCTCGCAGACGGGGTGTGCGAATGCGACATTTTTCCGCGACGACACTGACGCCAGTGCGGCATCTTCGTACTGTGCGATTCGCAGGCTCACGCCGGGGAGGTATCTGACATGGGTCTTCGTATCGGCAGCACCGCACCAGATTTCGAGGCCGAGACCACACAGGGGAAGATCCGCTTTCACGACTGGCTCGGTGACTCATGGGGCATCCTGTTCTCGCACCCAAAGGACTTCACTCCGGTCTGTACGACCGAACTCGGCTACATGGCGAAGCTCAAGCCTGAGTTCGACAAGCGCAACGTGAAGATCGTCGGTCTGTCCGCGGAGAGCGTGGACCGGCACAAGGGCTGGTCGAAGGACATCGAGGAGACGCAGGGCGCCGCGCCGAACTATCCGATGATCGGCGACGAGGATCTCAAGGTCTCGAAGCTGTACGACATGCTCCCTGAGGAGACGGCCCCCGGCGCGGCGCGCACGCCGGCCGATAACCAGACCGTTCGTACCGTCTACGTCATCGGCCCGGACAAGAAGATCAAGCTGACGATCGCGTATCCGATGACGACAGGACGCAACTTCGACGAGGTGCTGCGCGTCGTCGACTCGATGCAGCTCACCGCGAAGCACAAGGTCTCGACGCCGGTGAACTGGAAGCGCGGCGAGGACGTGATCATCTCCGGCTCCGTCTCGGACGACGAGGCGAAGAAGACTTACCCGCAGGGTTGGAAGGCGCCGAAGCCCTACATCCGCATCATCCCGCAGCCCAGATAGCTGCGCGGCGCGGCCGGGTCTAGGCGACCGCCTGGATCACGGCCGCGCCGACCAGTTCCACGTGCGCCACGTGGGCGTGGAACCGTCGGTCATCGCTTCGTTCCACTCGTTCGAGAGCCACACCTGTCCGCCGTTCGCGCTGAGCGGATCGGGCGAGGCGCCACCGTAGTCGCCCCAGCGGCAGACGTCCGGGGCGCTGCTGCCGCAGGCGAAGTCGACGTACGGGCCCGGCGACTGCTTGATCAGGACGACGCCAGACTGCGGCGCGGTGCCGCGCCGCGAGACCATCTTGATCGCGGAGAACGTCGCCGCGGATGACGTGTTGAACCCCATCACCATGTTCCGGCCGGTCGCCGCGGCGGTCGTCGTGACGTCGTCGGCCGCGCGGTCGGAGGAGATCGCGCCGTTGAAGCTGTAGAGCTCGGGATCGGTCACCGTGCCGGTCTGTGAGAGCACCGGCGTGGTCGCGGTGTTGATCTCGAACCAGCGCACCTCAGACCCGGCGCCACCGAATGCGGTGTGCGCCGTCCAGATCGCCGTCGCGCCCAGTCGCGGGTCGTAGCCCGCGACCGCGTGCGTGAGGCGCGTGTCCATCGTGTCGATGAGCTGCGTCGTCCCAGATTGCGGTGCGTTCGCGGGCATCTGGTAGCGAGGCACCTTGACCGTCGTTGCCGCGCTCAATTGCGCCTGGCCCTGCGCGCTCTTCGTCACCTTGAACACGGTGAGGTAATCGGCACCGCCGCTCGTCGACACGTCGTTCGTGCCGACAATCCAACCGCCGGATGTCGCGTCGAGCATGACCGCAGGTTCGGGCGTCGACATGAGCGAGCCGTCCGCGTTCTTCAGCGCCGAGAACGTGCCACCCCCGCCGAGCTGCCCCGGGCACACCGGATCTGTCGGCTTCGCGAACCAGTTCACGTCTGAGCCCACGTAGTAGGAGAGGAGCAGAAAGACGTTGGACCCGACGAGCACGAAGTCGCGCGTGACCGCGAGCTTCGGATAGTCCGGCAGATAGAAGGAGTTGTAGAAGGCGCCGACCTGGTAGTGGCAGAACTCATCGTCCGATCGCGGATCAGCGGTCTTGCTGTAACCGAACGCGAACTCCGACGTGTAGAAGTCGACCGCGAGGTAGTAGAAGCGCTGCGATGTCGGATCCCAGACGATCTGCGGGTCGCTGAGCTCGCTCACCGGGAACCGCGTGAGCTGGCCCAGGTCGCCCTCGTTGATGAGCGCGCCGTCGCGGCCGTAGATCCCGTACCGCAGGTTGATCGCCTCGATGTAGCTTGTCGGGCCCATCGCACCGGTCGGGTCCGGCGGTGCGAGGTCGCTCTCGAACTGACCGTTCCAACTCACGCCGACGGTGGGGCCACCGGACGACGCGGCGGTGATCTCGAGCGAAACCGTCGCCGCATGAGTCGGACCAGCCGAACCCTGCCCGATGAGCGTGAGGTTGAAGGTGCCGACAGCGGAGGTCGTCGTCGTCGCGACGGTGAGCACCGAGCTTGCGCCGGTCGTAACCGTCGCGGGGTTGAACGTGCCCGTCGCGCCGTTGGGGAGACCGCTCACCGAGAGACTCACCGACTGCGCGTTGCCGGATGTGAGCTGAGTGTCCACGTTGTAGGTCGTGCTCGCACCCTGCGCGACCGTCCGCAGTGTCGGGGTCGCCGCGAGTGAGAACTCGTCGGGCGGAAGCGTCACAGTGAAGCTCACGGACGTCGAGTGCGCCGTCGACGATGGATAGGTACCGGTGATGACGAGCGTCACCGTGCCGGTCGCTGCGGTCGTCGTCGTCGTGACCGTGAGCAGTGACGCTCCGCCGGCCGTTACCGACGCCGGATTGAACGTCCCGGTCGCGCCTGCCGGCAGACCGCTCACCGAAAGTGTCACCGTCTGCGCGTTGCCGGAGGTCACCTGCGTGGTCACGGTGTACGACGTGCTCTGACCCTGCACGACGCTCTGGCTCAGGGGCGACGCGCTGATGCCGAAGTCATCGGGCGCGTTGACCGTGAGCGTGACCGTCGCCGAACGCGAATTCGGCGGGTTCGCGTACGCGCCGCTGATCGTCAGCGTGAACGTGCCGGTGGGCGTCGAGACCGACGTCGTCACGGTCAGCGTGGAGCTGCCCCCGGCGACGACGGCTGACGGAGAGAATGTCCCGGTCGCGCCTGCCGGCAGACCGCTCACCGAAAGTGTGACCGTCTGCGCGTTCCCGGAGGTTACCTGCGTTGTCACCGTGTACGTCGTGCTCTGACCTTGCACGACGTTCTGGCTCGCCGGCGCCGCGCTGATGCTGAAGTCATCGACCACCGGCGCGTTGACCGTGAGCGTCACCGTTGCCGAATGGGACTTCGGCGGGTTCGCGTACGCGCCGCTGATCGTCAGCGTGAACGTGCCGGCGGGCGTCGACGTTGACGTTGTGACCGTGAGCGTGGAGCCGCCACCGGCGAGGACCGCGGCCGGGGAGAAAGTCCCGCTCGCACCCGCCGGCAGGCCCGCGAGCGAGAACGTGACGGTCTGCGCACTTCCGGACGTCACCAGCGTGCTCACGCTGTATGTCGTGCCCTCGCCCCGCAGGATGCCCTGACTCGATGGCTCCGCGCCGATGGAGAAGTCCGGACCAGGCGTCACCATGAGCGAGACCGTCGTCGTGTGCGTCGTCGGCGGCGACGAGTAGTTACCGCTGATCGTCAAGGTGAACGTGCCGATCTGGGCCGTGCTCGTCGTCGCGACGGTCAGCGTGGAGCTGACTCCCGCCTGGACGGACGCGGGACTGAACGTGCCGGTCGCGCCGGCGGGCAATCCGCTGACGGAGAACGTGACCGGACGGGCGCTCCCGGACGCCACGGTCGTGTTCACGGTGAACGTGGTGTTCGCGCCCTGCACGACGCTGCCGCTCGACGGCGTCGCGTTGATGGTGAAGTCGCTTCGCGTGTAGCTCGTCGGACCCGCGCGGCCGGCCGCGTCACGTTTCGCGCGCGCGAACGCCGCCTGGTCCGGCACGCGGTACGGCACGCGCGTCACCGCCTTCGACTTCGCGGGGGCGAGCGGAGCATCGATGCGCGAGCCGACGCTGCGATGAGGCGCGGCGGCAGTCGAGGACGCCTGCGCCGAGGTCGCGGGCTGCACGACCCCTACGAGACTCGCGACGAACAGCGCGGCCAGGACGCGTGCGGTGGTGCGCAGGCTGCTCCCCTCCTTGGCACGCGTAGTAACGCGGCCGGGCGCCAAGTCAAGCGCTCCCCGCCGGACTGATGACGGCTAGACACGCGTGGCGCCACGAGTGGGACTTCGGTCCCATGACGGAAGGTCAGTTGCGCTTGGCCGCGTTCGCGTCGGCGACGGACGCGATCTTCATGACGCGGCTGGAACGTCGCGAGCCTCGTCAGTGCGGCGCGCCGGGCCGTCGAGGCAGATCCTCCAGCGATGACGCGAGACGGATCGTTGTGATGTAGTAGAAGCCTGAGCGTGCAGAGACCGAATCCGAACGCGGTCCGCACTGACGTGACCGTGCTCGACTGGCTGCTCGATTCGGATCCCGCAATCCGGTGGCAGGTCTTGCGCGATATCGCCGACGCGTCGATTGCGGTTGTCGCAGCTGAGCGGGAGCGAGTGGCTACTGAAGGCTGGGGCAGCCGACTCCTCGCGTTGCAGGGCGAAGACGGCCAGTGGGCGGGAGGCGCATGCTTCCCGGAGCGCAGCCTCTACCTGTCCGTCAAGAACGAAGGCCAGCCCTGGATCTCCACGCTGCCGACACTCCAACTCCTCTACGCGTTCGGGATCGACCCGCGCGATGAGCGGGTGCGCCGGGCGGTGCAGGCGGTCAGAGACGGCTGTCGTTGGGAGCACGCGGGAGAGCCGTTCTTCACTGGCGAGGTCGAGCCGTGCATCAACGGGAGGATCGTCACGCTCGGCACCTACTTCGATCAGGACGTGGACGGCGTGGTCGCGCGCCTCCTGGGTGAGCAGCTCGAGGACGGCGGGTGGAACTGCGAGGCGGAGAACGGGTCCGTACGCTCGTCGTTCGCGAGCACGATCAACGTCCTCGAAGGGCTGTTGGCGCATGAGCGCGCAACCGGCGGCTCTGCGGAATCGGTCGCGGCCCGGCGCGGGGCTGAGGCGTACCTCCTCGAACGAAGGCTCTTCCGGCGCAAGAGCACCGGGGAAGTCGTCGACTCCGCCTGGCTGCAATTCTCATTTCCGACCCAGTGGCACTACGACGTGCTACGTGCCCTCGACTACTTCCGAGAAGCCGGCGACCCGCCGGACCCGCGCGTCGATGAGGCGATCCAACTGCTCCGGTCCAAACAGCAACCCGACGGCACGTGGCTGCTCGAGAACACACACCGGGGCAAAGTCCACTTCACGCTCGAAGACGGCGATGGCCGGACCAGCCGCTGGAACACGCTGCGGGCGCTGCGTGTCCTCCGCTGGTACGAGCGAGAAGCAAAGAGCGACGAGAGCTTGTAGCCCGGAGGGTGTGCGGTTTCACCAGATAGCGGACGCATGTCTCAGGACATCGTGGACACCAAGCAAAGGCTACAACCAGCGCCGTCCGCACCGCGCCCTTGGCGCGCACACCGCTCGCGGCGTGGAGCACCCGGGTGAAGGCCCGGCCCGAGGCGCCGGTCGAGATCACGCAGTTCCGCGTGCGCCAGGTCGTCGTCGATCAATGTGGTCGGGTGACGCTGCGTTACCTGAGCGCGCGGCGCGACATCCACGTCGGCCGCGCGCACAAAGGCGCGCGCATCCGGCTGCGCGTCGCCGGCGACCAGGTGCGGATCATCCGCGAGGACGGAGTGCTGCTACGCGAGCTCACGCTCGAGCGAGACCGCCTCTACTTCGGAAAAGGGCAACCTGTCCACAATGTCGTGCGACAGGTGTCCTCGATGTCCTGAGGCATCACACTTGTAGCCCGGAGGGGATTCGAACCCCTGACGCTCTTTCCTTGAAAGCGATGACGTCGAGAGACCTGGCGACTTGATTACGCACGAACAGATACTGGCTGGACGCGGAAACA